>Ga0247823_10002862_pt1 | contig 14168 bp, 12 predicted proteins | sample 13C_PalmiticAcid_2_FD_192426 | JGI IMG/M metagenome (GOLD analysis project Ga0247823, IMG submission 192426) | Soil microbial communities from agricultural site in Penn Yan, New York, United States - 13C_PalmiticAcid_Day30 | ecosystem: Environmental > Terrestrial > Soil > Agricultural land...
GTGCGCCCGGCCTCGAAGACGCGGCGCGTGGCGGGGTCGTCGCCGATGATCCACCCGTCGAACTGCGGCAGCGTCGCGCACAACTCGTCCTCGCCGAGCGTCTGCACGACGCGCGCGGCGACGACCTCGACGCCGCGTGCCTCGAAACGCGGGCGGAAGCTCTCGATCATGCCGAGCATGGGGGGGCAGGTGACGAGGACGCGAGTCAGGAGTTTCATCGCCAGGCGTAAACGTGGTTGTTCTCGTCGATCCGCGTGCGGAAGCCGGCGGCGCGCAGCCGCTCGTCGACCTTCGGCGCCGTCGCCACGCCGTCGCGGAGGTGGTAGGCGGCGATGACCGCGTGGCGAGTGTGCCGGAGCAATTCTGTGGCGCCGTCGAGCGCCTCGTACTCGCTGCCCTCGATGTCCATCTTGAGAAAGTCCACCGGCCGTCCTTCGAGCAGCCGCCTCCAGAGGTCATCGAGCGGCTCGGCGGTGACGAGCAGCGAGCCGGTCGACACATCGGCGAGCGCCTGCCCGTGCTGTCCTCGCGCGTCGACCACGGCGGTTCCGCTGCCGGCCGTGTGGCCGACGAAGAACTCGAGGCGGCACGGGGCGTTCCAGCAGGCACGGTCGACGACCTCGACCTGGGGGTAGCGTCCGGCCAGTTCCCGCAGGCGCTTCAAATGGTCCGGCAGGCACTCGAACACGAACACCCTGCCCTGCTCGCCGACGAGGCCGGCGAACTGCTCGGTCTCCAGGCCCAGCTCGCCGCCGACGTCGAACACCGTCGCGCCGCGACGCGGAACGAAATGCCGGAAGTACTCGAGCGCCCACAGCTGCGGTTCACGAACCGGGATGACGCGACCTCGCGTCCAGACCCGCCACCCCTTCGGTCCCGGGAAGAACACGGCGAACCCCACCTTCGGCGACAGCAGGCTGTAGAAGGGGAACGCGAGTGCGTACGCCGCCTGGCGAAGGGCGCGCCGCGCGTGCCTGAGGAGATCCTTCATGGGTGGCATCGCCCGCCCGTTCGTCAGTTGTCGCCTGCGCCGGGAATCGGCCGCGTCGTGGCGTGGATGCACAACGCCTCGGCCATGTCCCAGCCCTCCTGGTCATCGATGTCGACCGACTCGTGGCGCGGCATCTCGTACATCGTCGGTCGTGCGCCGATTCGCGCGCCGGTGCGGGCGAAGCTGGCGGCCGAGAACGCATAGAGGTTCGAGTTCTCCTCGAACCAGGGCTCCAGGTCCTGGGTGCGCACGAGACGGGCCGGGTCGTGATTGATCGCGCTTCCGTCGGCCCGGTAGAAGCGGGTCTGGAAGCGGTTGACCGTGAACACCGAGTCGCCGCGGCCCTGCGCCAGCGCCTCGTCGTAGCGCGCGATCACGCCGCGCACCGTGTGCATCGACAGCAACGGGTTGGTCGTGTGCGTCATCAGGTAGAGGTCCGCCGGCACATGGGCCACGTCGTCGGCGAGCACCTTGTTCATGCTGACGAAGTCGCCGCAGATCTCGGGCCGCCGGTCGCGCAGGCGTACGCGCGGGCCGTCGGTCAGGCCGTGCTGCGCAAGGATCGTGCGGGCGTCGGTGTTGATCACGATCTCGTCGATCTCGTCGACCGCGAGCAAGGTGTCGAGGATCCAGCGAAACAGCGGCCGGCCGTTGAAGCTGCGGAAGTTCTTGCCGCTCACGCGCTCGCTGTGGGCCTTCATCGGCAGCAGGGCGACGATGCGTCGGGGGCGGTCGGTCATGGCGGTGCGCGGCGCTCTTCAGCGCGGATAGAAGTAGGCTTCCTTGGCCTGCCGGGAGAGCTGGCGGTGGAAGTGGTTGCCCCGGTACGCGCCGAGGAACTGCTGGAACCGATAGGTCAGGATGCCGCCCAGGTGGCGCAGCAGACAACGCTGCTGCACCGCGGCTCCGGCGTCGAGCAGCACGGCGCTGAGCAGGTAGCGCAGCACGTCGAGCGGCCCGAGGTGCACCTCGGGCATGATGTGCTGCAGCGCGATGGCTTCGCGTTCGAAACGGCGTCGCACCTGCGCCCAGGTCTCGTCGTGCAGGTGGTAGACGGCGGCCTCGGCCACGTAGCCGATGCGGTGACCCTGCGCGAGCAGGCGCTTGGCGAGGTGCATGTCCTCGAGGCCGGTGAGCTCCTCGTCGAAGCGGTGCTGTTGCCAGACGCTGCGCAGCATCGCGGCATTCGCGTTGTTGCAGTAGTAGCCTTCCTGCGGCAGGCGGTCGCCGCCGGGGAAGTACTTGGCGAAGATCTGTGTCTCGCTGAAGTGGCTGGTCTCGCCGCCGCGCTGCCCGCCGTAGGCGTAGACGATGCCGTCGCGGCCGAGCGGAGCGACGAGCCGCGCGATCCACGTCGGGGCGACGGGAATGCAGTGGCCGCTGACGAACACGAGCACGTCGCCGCTGGCCGCCTGGCACCCGTGGTTGAGCGATCGGCCGAACGAGAACTCCTCCTTGCGGATCGGCAGCACGGTGACGGGGAAGTCGGCGGCGATGGCCAGCGTGCCGTCGGTCGACCCGGAGTCGACCAGCAGCACCTCGATGTCGAGACCCTCGGCGACCTGTCGGCCGATGCCCTCGAGCAGCGACCGAAGATGGCGCTCCTCGTTGTAGGTGCGGATGACGACGCTGACTTTCATCGTGCCGCCGCCCCGGCCGCGCCAGAGCCGGCGGGCTCAGTCCTGCCGCTCATGCGCTGTCGAGCCCGCGTGTCGCTTTCGGAATCCAACGGCGATCACGTTCACCGATTCGTGCCTTTCCTTCTCCAACCTCACAGAGACGCCTGTGCCTCTCCATTGTCGGGATCGGGGCTCGCGCGGCGGTCTTCTGATGGCAAGGCCGCGCCGCAGTTAGTGTAGGCTGCCGCGGTGCTCAGCCTCGCGCTCGCGTTCTTCGCTTCCTTCATCGCCGTCGCGCTGATCGTGCGCTTGTCCCGCACCGGCGCGCTGGCCTGGGACGACCACCAGCTCGACGGCGCGCAGAAGTTCCACGCGCGGCCGGTGCCGCGCGTCGGCGGACTGGCGGTCGTGGCGGGCCTGGTGGTGCTGATGGGCTGGGTCACGGTGACCGGTGCCGGCCCGGTGCGCGAGCTCTGGTTGCTGCTCCTGTGCGGGCTGCCGGCGCTGGGCGCGGGGCTGGCGGAGGACGTCACCAAACGGGTCGGCGCGCGCTGGCGCCTGCTGGCCACGATGGCCAGCGGCGCGCTGGCGTTCTGGCTGCTCGACGCGCAGCTCAAGCAGATCGACCTGCCGGGGCTGCAGTGGCTGATGGGCTTCACCGCCTGCAGCCTGCTGTTCACCGCGGTGGCCACCGGCGGGCTGGCCAACGCGGTGAACATCATTGACGGCTACAACGGCCTGACGGCCGTGGTGGTCTCGGCGATCCTGCTGTCGCTGGCGTACGTGGGCTGGCAGGTGGGCGACAGCTTCGTGCTGTCGGCCGCCCTGGCCACGGTGGGTGCGCTGGCCGGCTTCTTCGTCTGGAACTGGCCGCGCGGGCTGATCTTCCTCGGCGACGGCGGGGCCTACTTCCTGGGCTACCTGCTGTCGGTGCTGTCGCTGCTGCTGGTGTCGCGGCACCCCCAGGAGGTCTCGCCCTGGTACCCCTTCCTGCTGTGCATCTACCCGATCTTCGAGACCTTCTTCTCCATCTGGCGCAAGGCGGTGGTGCGCGGTGCAAGCCCCGGCGTGCCCGACGGGCTGCACCTGCACATGCTGGTGTTCCGGCGGTTGGTGCGCTGGGCCGTGGGCCGGCGTGACGCGGCAAGCCTGACGCTGCGCAACAGCCTCACGGCACCTTACCTGTGGGCGCTGGCGAGCCTGGCGGTGCTGCCGGCGACGCTGTTCTGGCGGCACCCGACCGCGCTGAAGCTGCTGATCGCGTTGTTCTGCGTGGCCTATGTGTGGCTCTACCTCCGGCTGGTGCGCTTCCGCGCGCCGCGTTGGCTGGTGCTGCGCGGCCGGGACGGGCGCGTCAGCCGCTTCCGCGACCTGATGTGAGCGCGCTGCTGCGGTCCGGCGCTTCGACGCTGCCGTGGGCGGCGGCGTTCGCGCTGCCGTTCCTCGCCACGACGGCCACCGTGCCCGACGCCGTGTTCTACAACCAGCTGCTGGCGGTCGGCGCGTGGGGCGTGTGGCTGCTGTTCGGGCCGGGGCGCGCCGGCGGCGGCGTGCCCGCGGCGGCGGCGCTGGCGGCGTTCGCGGCCTGCGCGCTGGCCGTGCTGGCCTCGGGCCTGGGGCTGCAGGGTGCGACGCTGCCGGTGCTGCTGGCGGCTGCCGCCGTGCTCGCGGCGTCCGGCGGCGCGGCCACCCACGAGGCCGCGCTGCCGGTGGCCCTGGGCCTCTGGCTCGCGGGCGTGGGCAGCGCCGCGGTCGCGCTGGTGCAGTACCTGGCGCCGGGCTGGGCCGATGGCACGCTGGTGGCCGCCAGTGGCGCGGTCGGCCGCGCGGTCGGCAACCTGCGCCAGCCCAACCACCTGGCCACCGCGCTGCTGTGCGCGACGGTGTGGACGGCCTGGCTGTGGCAGGCCGGGGCCCTGAGTCGCCGCGTCGCCGTGGCGTCGATCCTCGCGATGCTGCTCGCGCTGGCGATGAGTGCCTCGCGCACCGGCGCGCTGTCGCTGGCGGTGCTGGTCGCCTGGGCCGCGCTCGACCGCCGCCTGCCGCGTGGCGCACGCTGGCTGCTGGCTGCGACCCCGCTGGTCTATGCGCTGTGCTGGGCGGCGCTGAGCGGCCTCGCGGCGATCGAGCAGGCGCAGTTCTACGGCAGCGACCGGCTGCAGTCCGGCGGCGACATCAGCAGCTCGCGCTTCGCGATCTGGCGTAACGCGCTCGCGCTGCTGGCGGCGCAGCCGTGGACCGGCGTCGGCTGGGGGCACTTCAACGCCGCGTGGACCTTCACGCCCTTCGCGGACCGCCCCGTCGCCTTCTTCGACCACACGCACAACCTGCCGCTGCAGCTGGCGGTGGAGCTGGGTCTGCCCGCGGCGGGCGCGATCCTCGGGCTGCTCGGCTGGGCGCTGTGGCGCGCGCGCGGCGCCTGGCGCGCCGCCGATCCGTCGGCGCCGGCGCGCGCGGCGCTGGCGATGATCGCGCTGCTGGCGGTGCACAGCCTGCTCGAGTACCCGCTGTGGTACGCCTACTTCCTGCTGCCAGCGGCGTGGGCGCTGGGGGTGTTCCTCGGCGCCGCTGCGCCGCGGCCGGCCGACTCGGCGGCTGGGCGCTGGCCGGTCCGTGCGGCCGGCGCCGCGATGGTCGCCGGCGCGCTGTGGGCCGGCTGGGAGCACCGTCGCATCGAGACCATCTTCACCCCCGAACCTGGCGCGGCGCCGCTGGCGCAGCGCATCGCCGACGGCCGGCGCAGCGCACTGTTCGGCCACCACGCGGACTATGCGGCCGTCACCACGCCGCCGCGCGTCACGGCGCCGGAGCGCTTTGGCCGCCCGCTGCGCCAGTTGATCGACGTGCGCCTGCTGATCGCCTACAGCGAGGCGCTGAAGGCCGAGGGCCGGGTGGCCGAGGCGCTGTACGCCGCGCAGCGGCTGCGCGAGTTCCGCCGTCCTGATGCCCAGGCCTGGTTCGCGGACTGCGACGGCCCGGCACCCCCCTGGCAGTGCGACACGCGACCGGTGGCGCTCGACTGGCGCGACCTGCTGCCCTGAGCTCTACTCGGGCGCGACCCAGGAGCCGCTCTTGCCGCCGTGCTTCTCCAGCAGGCGCACGCCCTCGATGACCATGCCGCGGTCGATCGCCTTGCACATGTCGTAGACGGTCAGCAGACCGACCTGCACTGCGGTCAGCGCCTCCATCTCGACGCCGGTGGGCCCGAGCGTCTCGGCGGTGACGCGGCAGCGCACGCTGGCGGCCGCGGCATCGATCTCGAACTCGGCCGCCACGCGCGTGAGCGGCAGCGGGTGGCACAGCGGGATCAGTTCGGCGGTGCGCTTGGCGGCCTGGATCGCGGCGATGCGCGCGACGCCCAGCACGTCGCCCTTCTTCGCGCTGCCGGCGGCGATCACCTGCAGCGTCGCCGGCAGCATGCGGATCGCGCCCTCGGCGGTCGCGCTGCGGTGGGTGGCCGGCTTGGCGGACACGTCCACCATGTGGGCCTGGCCCTGGGTGTCGAAGTGGGTCAGGCCGGCCGCGGCTTCGGTGGGCGCACTCATCGCAGAAGGGACAGAAAAGTCGGGAAACAAAGGCGAGGCATCATAGTCCCAGCAGGGGCGGCGCGTGCCGCCGCTGCCCGACCGACGCCTTGTCCCGCCCTTGCCTCCCGTCACTGCCCTCGACCCCGCCGGCCCGCCGCACGGCGAGGCGTTCGCCGATGCGCCATCCGCTGGTCTCTAGGTCCCTCGCGCTGGCCGTGGCGCTCGCGCTCGGCCTGCCGCCGGCGCCGCTGCCGGCGCAGACGGCTGCGGCCGACAGCCGCAACGCGCTGCCGGCGCTCGGCGACGCCGTGTCCGACGAGGTCTCGGTCGGCGCCGAGCGGCGTCTCGGCGACCGCATCATGCGTGTGCTGCGGCGCGATGCCGACTACCTCGACGACCCGCTGTTGCTCGACTACCTGCAGCAGCTCTGGGGCGGCCTGCTCGAGGCCGCGCGCAAGCGCGGCGATCTGCCCTCCGAGCTGGCCGACCGCTTCGCCTGGGAGCTCTTCCTGGTGCGCGATCGCAGCGTCAACGCCTTTGCGCTGCCCGGCGGCTATGTCGGCGTGCACCTCGGCCTGGTGGCGGTGACCTCGACGCCGGACGAGCTGGCATCGGTGCTGGCGCACGAGCTGTCCCACGTGACGCAGCGGCACATCGCGCGCAGCGTCGATGCCGGCAAGGCCACCAGCGCGGCGGGCATCGTCGGGCTGATCCTCGGCATGCTGGTCGCGAGCCGCAGCCCGGAGGCGGCGCAGGCGCTGATCACTGGCGGGCAGGCGGTGGCGGTGCAGGGGCAGCTGAACTTCTCGCGCGAGATGGAGCGCGAGGCCGACCGCGTCGGCTTCGGCATCCTCACCGGCGCCGGCTGGGCGCCCGGCGGCATGGCGGCGATGTTCGAGAAGTTGCAGCAGGCCGCACGGCTGAACGACAGCCAGAACTTCCCCTACCTGCGCACCCATCCGCTGACCACCGAGCGCATCGGCGAGGCGCGCTCCCGGCTCGGCGTCGACGGCGCGCCGCCGCCGCCGCGCCGGCTCGTGTACGCGCTGATGCAGGCCCGCTCGCGCGTGCTGATGGACCCGCGCGACGCGTCGCTGCAGCGGGCGCAGGATTTCGACCGCGGCGCTGCCGCTGCCGCCGCCGATCCTGCCGAGCGCCTCGGTGCGCTGTACACGAGCGCGCTCGCCTCGGTGCTGCGGCGCGAGCCGCAGCGCGCCGACGCAGCGATCGCTGCCGCGCGGCCGCTGGTCGCCGGCGATGCGCAGGCGCGTGCGGTGCTCGACCTGCTCGAGGTGCAGGCGCTGGTTGCGCGCGGCGACGCCGCCGGGTCCGCCGCGCGGCTGGCGGCCTTGCCGGCCACGGCCGACGGTCGGCCGCTGCTGATCGCCCGCGCGCAGGTGGCGCTGCTGCCGCAGGCGCCGGCGGCCGCCGCGCGCGAGGCCGCCGAGCGGTTGCAGACGCGCGTCGCGCTGCAGCCCGACGATGCGCTGGCCTGGAGCCTGCAGTCGCAGCTGTGGCAACGGGTCGGCGAGCCGCTGCGCGCGGTGCGCGCCGAGGCCGAGTGGCGCGCCGCCCTCGGCGACGTGAACGGTGCGATCGACCGCCTGCGCGCCGGCCAGCAGCTGGCCCGCGGCACCTCGCGGGCCGAGGGGGTCGAGGCCACCGTGATCGACGCCCGGCTGCGCGAGCTCGAACGCCTGCGCCGAGAGCTGATCGCCGAAGAGCGCGGCGGCTGACGCGCGCCGCTCGGTCTCAGGCGCTGCGGCGGAACAAGCGCTCGAGCGCGACGTCGATCACCAGCCCGCAGGCGCTGTAGATCAGCGAGCCGACCAGCGCGGCGCCGAAGCCGCGCACCTCCAGGCCGTCGAGCAGCCCGGCGACCCAATAGAACATCAGTGCGTTGATGACGAACAGGAACAGCCCGAGCGTCAGCAGCGTCACCGGCAGCGTCAGCAGCACCAGCAGCGGGCGCAGCACGGCGTTGAAGAGCCCCAGCACCAGCGCCGCGAGCAGCGCGCCGGCGAAGCTCGTGACCTGCACGCCTGGATACAGGTGGGCCACCAGCAGCAGGGCGCAGGCCAGCAGGAACCAGCGGACGAGCAGTTTCATGCGCCACAGGATAGCAGCGGCGCTTGCGGGTTGATCCCACCCCCTAGCCCGGGTTGTCCGGCTTGACGCGCCTGCATCGCTCACGCACCCTGCGCCGCTTGCTGGCGTGAGTAATGCACGCGGTCCGACCCGGACGACGCTGACCAACCGCCAGCACGGCCCATCCCACATCCCACAAGGAGAGTGACCATGCGAGGAAAGCTCGCGCTGACAACCCTGTCCGCGCTCATCCTGGCCGCCTGCGGCGGCTCCGACGGCGGTTCCGCCCCGATCGAACGATCCCAGGGCCTGGCTTCCCAGTCGGCCGCCGACCCTGCCATCGCCGCGCTGGCCGTGCCGGCCGGCGCGTCGGGTGGGGCACGCATCGACCGGCGCCTGGGTGCCGCCCGCGGCGAGGTCGAGGTCTGGGTGCAGCTGGCCGAACCCTCGGTGGCCGCCAAGCGGCGCGAACTCGCGCCCGGGCGCTCCTTGAAGCAAAGTGATGCCGGCTTGCGCGCGGCGCTGTCCTCGCACCGTCAGGCGCTGCGCGAGCGGCAGGCCGGCATGGCCTCGGCGCTCGCCGGGCTCGGCGCCCGCGAACTCGGTCGCGTGCAGGTCGCGCACAACGCGATCGCGGTCAAGGTCGACGCGGCTCGCATCGCCGCCATCGCGGCGGCGCGGGCACTGCGGCGGCCTATGCGGCCGCCTACGGCGCCGGCCCCGGCGACGCGGCGCAGACCACCACCGACGGCCTGTTCCCGACCGCCAAGGTGGTCGGCGGACACGACTTCGTCGGCGAGGGCTGGCCGAACAGCGACCGCACCGAGGATCCGGATCCGATCGACTTCCAGGGCCATGGCACGCATGTCGCCGACATCGTCGCCGGCCGCAGCCTCGACGGCGCGCACAAGGGCGTGGCGCCGGGCGCCTCGCTGGTGGCCGTCAAGGTGTGCAGCGCAGTGGCCACGTCGTGCAATGGCGTCGCACTCGTGCTGGGCGTCGACTACGCGATCGATCCGAACGGCGACGGTGACTTCAGCGACGCTGTCGACGTGATCAACATGTCGCTCGGCTCGAACTACGGCCAGGAGGAGGACGACCTGACGCTCGCGTCGACCGAGGCGGTGAACCTCGGCGTGGTGGTCGTCGCCTCGGCCGGCAACGGCGGCAACAAGCCCTTCGTGACCGGCTCGCCGGCGATGGGCGCCGGCGTCATCAGCGTCGCGCAGACCTCGGTGCCTTCGGCCGGCGCGATCCCGCTGGTCGTCAATGCACCGGCGGCGGTGGCCGGCACCTACACCAACACCAACACGGTGGACTGGGCGCCGATCGACCGCACCGTGACCAACGACGTCGTCGTCGCGGGCCTGGCCTGCGTCGAGGGCTCGGTGCCCGCGGCGGTGGCTGGCAAGGTGGCGCTGGTCGACCGCGGCAGCTGCAACATCAGCGAGAAGGTCGACCGCGCGGCGCGCGCCGGCGCGGCGGCGGTGATCCTCGCCAACAACGCAGGCGGCGATGCGCCGAGCTTCAGCTATGGCGGCGGGACGGTGTTCGTGCCGACGATCGTGATCCAGAACACGCTCGGCGCGACGCTGAAGGCGGCCGCGGCGGGCGCGACGGTCAACGTCACGATCTCGCCCGACATCCGCGTCAGCCTGGTCGGCAGCATGGCCTCGACTTCGTCGCGCGGGCCGGACGTGAGCCGCTCCAGCATCAAGCCGGAGATCGGTGCGCCCGGCGCTTCGCTGTCGGCCGAGGTCGGCACCGGCAACGGCGAGACCGCCTTCGGCGGCACCTCCGGTGCCGCGCCGATGGTCGCCGGTGCGGCCGCGTTGCTGCGCCAGGCGCACCCGACGCGCTCGCCGGCGCAGATCAAGGCGATGCTGATGAACAGCGCCGACGCGCAGGTGTTCAACAACAACGCCACCCAGCCGGGCGTGCTGGCGCCGATCAGCCGCATCGGCGCCGGCGAGCTGCGCGTGAACCGGGCGGTCGGGCTGAACGCCGTCGCGCGCAATCCGGCGGCCGGCAGCGCCAGCCTGCCCTTCGGCTATGCCGAGGTGCGCAGCAGCACGACGCTGGTTCAGGAGCTGGTGATCGAGAACTTCTCGAACACCGCGCGCACCTACACCGTGACCCCGAGCTTCCGCTATGCCGCCGACGCGGCCAGCGGCGCGGTCGTCGTCGAGGCGCCGGCCAGCGTGGCGGTGCCGGCGCTCGGCTCGGCCAAGCTGAAGGTGAAGCTGGCCGTCGATGGCAGCCGGCTGCCGACCTGGAACCTCAACGGCGGTTCGCAGGGCGGCAACGGCGCGCTGCTGGAGAGCGTCGAGTACGACGGCTACGTCACGCTCAGCGGTGGCGGCGAGACGCTGTCGGTGCCTTGGCATGCGCTGCTGCGCAAGGCCGCGGCGTCCGCCGTGTCGCGCAGCGCGGCAGTGGCGCCGGGCCAGGCCTTCAACATCGTCAACAACGGTGTCGAGGCCAGCGCCTTCGACGTGTTCGCGCTCACCGGCACGAGCCCGCGCGACTACCCGACCTCGTCCTTCGGCCCCGGCAGCCAGCTGCCGCTGATCGACCTGAAGGCCGTGGGCGTGCGCAGCGTCAACGTCGGCGGCGGCGCCACCAGCGGCCTGCAGTTCGCGATCGCGGCCTGGACCAAGCGGGCCCACCCGGTCTACCCGGGCGGCTACGAGGTGCAGATCGACGCCAACAACGACGGCACGGCCGACTTCGCGGTCTACCAGTCGGAGCTCAACGGCTTCGGCGCGACGGGCCAGAGCGTCGTGAACGTGTTCAACCTGGCGACGGGGGCGAACGCGATCTACTTCTTCAACGACGCCGACCTGCAGTCGGGCAACTCGATCTTCACCGTGCCGACCGCGGCGGTGGGCATCAGCGACCCGACGCAGCCCTTCACCTTCACCGTGCTGGCCTACGACAACTACTTCACCGGCATCCTGACCGATGCGATCGAGGGCATGGTCTACACCGCGGCCACGCCGCGCTTCGGCGTGGCCGGCGACCTGTCGCCGATCCCGGCCGGTGGCACACGCAAGCTCGCCGCCACCCCGGTGGCCGGCGGCGCGGCAGCCTCGCCGTCGCAGAGCGGCCTGCTGCTGATGTACCGGCGCAATGCCGGCAGCGAGACCGACGCGGTGCTCGTGAACTGACGGCAACCGCAGGAAGCGAAAGGGGCCGCGCGAGCGGCCCCTTTTTTCATGCGCGGCGCGCGGGCCTTCAGACCACCGACAGCCGCACCTCGATGTTGCCGCGCGTGGCGTTCGAGTACGGGCACACGCCGTGCGCGGCCTGCACCAGCGCCTCGGCGTCGGCGCGCGCCATGCCGGGGATGCTGACCGCCAGGTCCACCTCGATGCCGAAGCCTTGCGGGATCACGCCGATGCCGACCTTGCCGGTCACCGTCGTGTCGGCCGGCAGCGCCTTCTTCTGCTGGCCGGCGACGAACTTCATCGCACCGAGGAAGCAGGCCGAGTAGCCGGCCGCGAACAGCTGCTCGGGGTTGGTGCCCGGGCCGCCGCCGCCGCCCAGTTCCTTGGGCGTCGAGAGCTGGATGTCGAGCACCTGGTCGGACGACACGGCGCGGCCCTCGCGGCCGCCGGTGGCGGTGGCCTGGGCGCGGTAGAGCACGTTCTCGATCTTGTTCATCATGGTCCTTTCGGGAGTGGGTTGCAGGAGCAGGGCGCGACCGCTCAGGTCGCGTCGGGGAAGCGGGGTGCGCCGGCGTCGGGCGCCAGCGTGTCGCGCAGCGAGCGCAGCGCCGCGGTCAGTGCCACGCGCTCGGGTGCCGAGCAGCCGAGCACCTCGGCCAGCTGCGGCGGGATCGGCAGGGCCCGGCGGCGCAGCTGGCGGCCGGCGGCGGTGAGCGTCAGGCACACGCGGCGCTCGTCGTCGGCCGCGCGCTGCCGCTGCAGCAGGCCGAGCGCCTCGAGCCGCTTGAGCAGCGGGGTGAGCGTGCCGGAGTCCAGCCGCAGGCGCTCGCCGAGCGCCGAGACGGTGAGGCCGTCGCCCTCCCACAGCGCCAGCATCACGAGGTACTGCGGATAGGTCAGGCCGATCGCGTCGAGCAGCGGCCGGTAGCGCTTGGTCATCGCCAGCGAGGCCGAGTACAGCGCGAAGCACAGCTGGGCGTCGAGCGCCAGCGGGTCGGCCGCGGCGCGCCGGGCGCGGGTCCGCGCGGCGGTGGAAGCGTGGGGGGAGGGCGATGCCATGGCGGCACTGTAGAGCCACCGGAGGAATCAAATTGTGTGCAATCGAATTGCCCACAACAACAATCGGGACAAGCCGCAACGGCGCTCCTGGGACGCTCCTGGGAGCGCCGCGCTGATGCCCGAGCGCCACACAAAGGCTGACGACAGGCGCGTTTGCGCGATTTCCTCTATGGAAAACGCTTCTCAGCACCCTACCCGCGCAGTACCATCCGCGCCGCGGGGCTGTCGAGAGAATGAGAGTTCATGCGGCTTTCGCCCGTGGCCCGGCACATCAACAACCCCTTGATGGAGATGTTCAACATGGCAACTGCGAAGAAGGCCGCCGCCAAGAAGGCGCCGGCAAAGAAGGCCCCGGCCAAGAAGGCGGCCCCGGCGAAGAAGGCGGCTCCGGCCAAGAAGGCGGCGGCCAAGAAGGCGGCGCCGGCGAAGAAGGCGGCCCCGGCGAAGAAGGCCGCGGCGAAGAAGCCGGCCGCCAAGCGCACGCCGAACGCGGCGTTCATGAAGGCGCTGACCCCGAGCGCCGCGCTGGCCGCGATCGTCGGCGACAAGCCGCTGCCGCGCACCGATGTCACCAAGAAGATCTGGGAGTACATCAAGAAGAACAAGCTCCAGGATGCGGTGCAGAAGCGCGTGATCAACGCCGACGCCAAGCTCAAGGAGATCTTCGGCAAGGCCAAGGCCGACATGTTCGAGATGACCAAGCTGGTCAACAGCCACCTGAAGTGAGGCGCCGGGGCCCCGGCCCCGCCCCCACCGACCCGGCCGCGCGCCGGGTTTTTTTTGCCGCGCCGCGGCTGCGCTCAGGCCGGCGCGCCGAGCAGCGTGTCGAGCGCGCGCAGCATGCGCGGCACGTCGATCGGCTTGGTCCAGTAGTCGTCGAAGCCGGCGGCGCGCGCCGCCGCGATCTGCTCGCTCATCGCGTCGGCCGACAGCGCAACGCAGCGCAGTCCGCGCAGCGCCGGCTCGGCACGCAGCCGCTGCAGCAGCGCGAGGCCGTTGGTGTCGGGCAGGTTCATGTCGATCAGCATCAGGTCGGGCGGCGCGTCGGCGGCCATCGCGAGGCCGCTGCGGCCGTCGGCGGCGATCTCCAGCCGCCACTGCGGCCGGGCGCGGAACAGCTCCTCGACGAGCACCTGGTTCAGCGGCTCGTCCTCGACGTAGATCACGCGCCGCTGCGGCCGCACGGCGGGGGCAGCGCCCGCCGCAGGGGCCGGCAGCGCCGGCTCGGGCCCGGGCTCGGCGGGCGCCGGCGGATCGCAGGCGAGCAGGTGCAGGCTGAACACCGAGCCTTCGCCCGGCGTGCTGTCCGCGCCGATGCGCCCGCCCATCGCGTGCGCGAGTTCGCGGGCGATCACGAGGCCGAGGCCGCTGCCCTCGATGCGGCGCGATTCGGTGTGCAGCCGCTCGAAGGGCTGGAACAGGCGGGCCAGATCGTCTCCGTCGAGGCCGGCGCCGCGGTCGCTGACCCGCAGCGCGATCTCGCCGTCGCGGTGCTCGACGGAGACCGTCACCGGCGCGCGGGCGGGGCCGTACTTGATCGCGTTGGACAGCAGGTTCATCAGGATCTGTTCGACGGCGCGCGCGTCACCGCGTCCCCAGTGGCGCCCGGCGGGGGGCAGCGCGAGCGTGATGCCGCGCACGTCGGCCAGCGGCTGCACCAATGCCACGCTGCCGCGCAGCGCGGCGCTCAGGTCGACCGGCTGCAGGTCCAGCG
>Ga0247823_10002864_pt1 | contig 14164 bp, 9 predicted proteins | sample 13C_PalmiticAcid_2_FD_192426 | JGI IMG/M metagenome (GOLD analysis project Ga0247823, IMG submission 192426) | Soil microbial communities from agricultural site in Penn Yan, New York, United States - 13C_PalmiticAcid_Day30 | ecosystem: Environmental > Terrestrial > Soil > Agricultural land...
AGGTGATCGACGGCGTCGTCAAGAACATCACCGATTACGGTGCGTTCGTCGACCTCGGCGGCATCGACGGCCTGCTGCACGTCACCGACCTCAGCTACAAGCGCGTCAACCACCCGTCGGAGATGCTGAACATCGGCGACACGGTGAAGGTGCAGATCATCCGCATCAACCGCGACACGCAGCGCATCTCGCTCGGCATGAAGCAGCTTGAGAGCGATCCGTGGGATGGCGCGGGTTCGAAGTACCCGATCGGCGCCAAGCTGTCGGGCCGCGTGACGAACATCACCGAGTACGGCGCATTCGTCGAGCTCGAGCCGGGCATCGAAGGCCTGGTTCACGTTTCGGAGATGAGCTGGACCAAGAAGAACGTCCACCCGGGCAAGATCGTCTCGACTTCGCAGGAAGTCGATGTCGTGGTGCTCGAGGTCGACCAGGACAAGCGTCGCATCTCGCTGGGCCTCAAGCAGGCTCATCAGAACCCGTGGGAAGCCTTCGCGGCTGCCCATCCGGTCGGCACCGAGGTCGAAGGCGAAGTCAAGAACGCCACCGAGTTCGGCCTGTTCATCGGTCTGGACAACGACGTCGACGGCATGGTCCACATGTCGGACATCGCTTGGGGCATCTCGGGCGAGGACGCGCTGGCGCTCCACCGCAAGGGCGAGATGGTCAAGGCCGTCGTTCTGGCCGTCGAGTCTGACAAGGAGCGTATCTCGCTCGGCATGAAGCAGCTTGAGCGTGGTGGCGTTCCCACCGCCGCCGCCGCGGCCGGTGCAGGCACGCGCGTCAACAAGAACGAAGTTGTCACCGTCACCGTCCTCGAAGTCCGCGATGCGGGCCTCGAAGTGCAGGTCGGCGACGATGGCGCAACCGGCTTCATCAAGCGCACCGATCTTGGCCGCGACCGCGACGAGCAGCGTCCGGAGCGTTTCCAGGTCGGCCAGAAGTTCGACGCGATGGTCACCGGCCTCGACCGTTCGAAGAAGCCGACCTTCTCGGTCAAGGCGATGCAGATCGCCGAAGAGAAGCAGGCCGTTGCACAGTATGGTTCGTCCGATTCGGGCGCGTCGCTGGGCGACATCTTGGGCGAAGCGCTCAAGGCTCGCGAAGAGAAGAAGTGATTGCGTGCGGGGCGGGCAGATTTTCCTGCCCGCCCCGCCAATCATTTCAAGGGCTTCGCTGCCCTCCCTCCTAAAACGGGATTCCCGCCGCAAGATTCGATTGATGCAGGTGAGGAATCGGGCCTAGAATCAGTCCTGCGCTACCCCTGCGAAGCGCTGATGTGTTTTCCCGGATGACATCGCCGGGCAATTGGGGACACGGAATGATCCGTTCTGAACTCGTGCAGATGCTGGCAACCGACAATCCCGGTCTGTCCGCGCGCGAGATCGAACGCATCGTCGATACCTTCTTCGAAGAGATCACGACGCGCCTGATCTCGGATGGCCGGGTCGAGTTGCGCGGCTTCGGCGCATTTTCCACCCGCGCGCGCGACGCGCGTACCGGCCGCAATCCGCGAACCGGCGAAACGGTAGACGTCGATGCGAAGCGCGTGCCTTATTTCAAGCCAGGCAAGGAAATGCGCGGGCGCCTGAACGTCTGACGCGCTTGGCACTATCCATCTGACCCGATAGAGCCGTCCGACGCGCGCGGGCGTGGCGGAATGGTAGACGCACCGGACTTAAAATCCGTTGGGCTTTGGCCCGTGGGGGTTCAAGTCCCCCCGCCCGTACCAGCGACAGGGATCTAGCGGCGGCGTGGCCCGGTCGATTGGCGCACTGTCAGCGTCGGGACAACGACCACCGGTCCGTCGGGCACGTCCTGTCCGCCCCTCTCGGCGATGATCAACTCGACCGCGCGTGCGGTCACATCGGCAATCGGCTGCGTGATCGCGGTGAGCGGCGGATGGTTGAAGCGGGCGATCGGCGTGTCGTCGAAGCTGACCAGGGAAATATCCCCTGGGACAGTCAACCCACGCTCCCGCGCGATCTCCAAAGCACCGAGCGTCATCTGATCGTTGCTCGCGATGATCGCGGTCGCGCCGGCCTCCAAAAGCAGCGGCGCGGCGGTGCGGCCTGACTGGCGCGAGAAATCCCCCTGTGCCAGCAGGCCATCGACCGGAAGTCCGGCCTCGTCCATCGCCGCGCGCCAGCCATCGACGCGCCAGCCGCTCAGTTCATACTCGTCCGGCCCGGCGATCAATCCGATCCGCTCATGCCCCAGCTCGATCAGGTGCCGGGTTGCGAGGCTTGCCGCGATATCGTCGCCCATCGTCAGCCGGAACCCGGGGCCTTCAGCCAACGAGCCGATCCGCGCCAGACCGATATGCGCATCGTCGAGCAGTGCGAGAATCGCCGGATTGGCCGAGTGCGGCGGGGTCAGGATCACTCCGTCGGGCTGCAGCGCGGCAAGCGCGGCACTCAACTCGCGCTCGATATGGTCACTATGCGTATCGACCAGTTCGACGATCAGACGATAGCCATGCTCGGCACAGGTCAACATCCCACCGAGCAGCATCTGATCGACCCAGTCGGTGCCGTCGCGCGCGCGCCAGCCGTCGATCGTCCGCTCGCGGTCGTTAAGCGCCATGATGAGGTAGGAGCGCGATCCGCTCATGCGCTGCGCGGCGATCGATGGAACGTAGCCGAGCCGGGCGATCGACGCACGCACGCGTTCGGCCATCTCGGGCCGCACGTTCGGCTCCTTGTTGATGACCCGGCTCACCGTCTGCAGCGAGACTCCAGCGTCGGCAGCGACGTGCCGGATCGTGACGGCCTGTTTGCGGCGTGCCATGCGTTCGCCCGTCAGGCTGCGAGAGGGTCGGTCGCGCCGCAATATTGCGCGACATAGGTGTGATGCTCGGGCAGCGTCGCCACTGTGCGCGTCACATCCTCGCGCAATGTGGCCATCAGCCGTGCCAGTTCATCGTCAGATAGCTTCTCGGCGATCGGATGCCAGTTCCGCGGATCGATCCCCTGCCCCATCATCACCTGAACCCAGCTATTCTCAGCGAACAGTTCCTCATTCTTCCGGAACGTGCGCCCGGTCTCATGGAACAGCTCGATCTTCTGCGCCAGCGAGTCCGGCACGGGCATGTTAGCTACATGCCGCCAGAAGGCGCTGTCACGCCGGTCGGTCGCCTTATAGTGCAGGATCACGAAGTCGCGGATCTGCTCGATATCCTGGCGTTGCTGCTCGTTGAACTCGGCGGCGTCGCGCTCGCTCACCCGGCCATTGGGCATCAGCCGCACGAAGCGCAGCACCGCGCGCTGGATCAGATGGACCGTCGTCGCCTCCAGCGGCTCGACGAATCCGCCCGACAGGCCGATGGCCACGCAGTTGCGATACCATTGCTTGCGCCGCACGCCGCCGCGGAACTTGATATCGAACGGCTCGATCAGCGGATCGCCCACGGTCGAGATCAGCCGGTGATGCGCCTCATCGCGCGACAGATAGCCGCTCGAATAGACGATCCCTGCGCCCATGCGGTGCTGCAGCGGAATGCGCCATTGCCAGCCCGCGTCGTGCGCGATTGCCTGAGTGTAGGGCTGAGGCGGTCCCAGATGCTTCGCCTGCACCGCAATCGCGCTGTCGTTGGGGAGCCAATGCCCCCAATCCTCGAACCCGGCATGCAGCGCGCCCTCGATCAGCAGACCGCGAAAACCGGTGCAGTCGACGAACATGTCGCCCTCGATCCGCCGTTCGCCGTCTAGATGCAGCGCGGCGATATCGCCGGTCTCGCCGTTCAGCTCGACACGCTGGATCTTCCCTTCGATGCGCTTGGTGCCAGCCTCCTCGGCCAGCTTGCGCAGATAGCGCCCATACAGCGTTGCATCGACGTGATAGGCATAGTTCATCCGGTCCTGCGGCAAATGCGCGAACTTGCCCTGCATCGCCGCAGCAAGCTCGAGGCAATAGTCGTCATAGGGCTCGGGAAAGCCGCGTGAACGGGCATAGAGCCAGAAATGCTGGAACCCGGCCGACCAGTGATCCTTCCCCGACAGGCCGAAGCTGTGGAAGTAGCTGTGGCCGTCATGCTTCCAATTGTCGAACAGGATGCCGAGTTTGAAGGTCGCCTGCGCCGCAGCCATGAACTCGGCCTCGCCGATGCCCAGGATGCGGTTGAAGTTGACCAAAGGCGGGATGGTCGACTCTCCCACCCCGATCGTGCCGATCTGCTCGGACTCGACCAGCGTCAGGTCGATCGTACGGCCCAGTGTCCGGCTGATCGCGGCAGCCGCCATCCAGCCCGACGTGCCGCCTCCGGCGATGACGACGCGTGTAGGACGCGCGCTCACTGGCTCAGCTGCCGCAGCAAATAGGCACGGATGCGCGAAGCGGTTTCGGGCGTCAGCGGGTCGAGGATGCTGCGGGTTCCTTCGGGTAGATGTTCCGTCACGTCGTCCCCATTGGCAAAGACATAGTGGTCGAACAGCGCGCGCCACTGCGCTTTCTCGCCCGGCGGCAGATCGCGGATCGCGAGCAATGCATGATGGAGCGCATCTTCAGGCTGGCCAAGCCAGCCGGGGGTCTCACGCCACCAATAGTTGATCAGCACATTGAACGGCTCCAGCCCTTCGACATGATGGTACCACATCGACGGGATGAAGATCGCATCCCCCGCTTCCAGCTCGGCGACCTGCGCACGCAGGAGCGCATCACGAAACTTCGGGTGCGCGGAGAAGTCCGGAGCCGCGAAATCGACCATGCTCACTGCACGCCCCGCGGGCGTGTTGTCGAGCGGGCCGAGATAGAGGTTACCGAACTGGTCGGGCGGAAACAGCGTGAAGCGCCGCCGGCCTGCGGCGACACATGCGAGATTGTCAGGAAAGTCGTTGTGCGCCGCAATCCGGGTGCGCGTGCCCATCCAGATGCCGGCACGGCAGCGGCGTTCGCCCAGATCGACATGATTGTCGGCGTGCAGTCCGTCGAAGAAATCATGGACGTCGGTCGAGGCGACATAGATGGGCGGTGCGCCGGGATCGGCTTCCGCCACATCGATATCCGCGAAGATATCGCTCAGCCGCCCGCGCAAAGTACGGAAGTTCACCGCCATTGCGGGATCATAGAAGATCCGCGCCTCACCCGCCGCTTTGCCTACCGCAACGGTGAATGGAACGTCGCGATGCTTGGCGAGCAAATAGGTGCGCGCCTCACGCCCCGAACGCTTCCCGGCCTCGACCAGCGGCCAGTCTGCGGCCAGTCCGCGCACCACGAACGGCGCCTCCGCCTGCCTTAACCGCACGTCCAGGTCCGCCGCGTTCACGACTGCAATCTCTTGCACTGCGGCAAGTCCGCGTAACGGGCCGGGATCGGCCTCAGCCATTACCCAGCCGTCCGTTCTTCCGCGCAATCAGCGCATTGAGGTTACCGATCGACGCCACCGCCATGAAGATCGGCATCAGATGACCTTCCTCATGCAAAACGCCCAACGCCGCCGCGTCGAGCGCGCTCAGCCGCGCCTCGTCGATCACATGGAAACCGACCAGCCGGTTGACCGATCCGTCGTTCAGCGTGACCTCCAGCGTCAGCGGTTCGAGCAGCTCATAGCGCCGCAACGCCGCGAAGAACTCGCCCGACGCCCGCCACCCCTCGTCCAGTTCGCCGAGTTGCCCGGCAACCATCTCCAGATAGGAGGTCGGCCGCCCGGCATCGTCGAACACACGCCGGCCCATGCCAATTCTCGGGCTGGCGAGATCCACATGCACCTGCCGCGCTCCCTCCGCGCCGCCGATCAGAAACGGCTGAATATCGATCGCCAGCGGGACATAGTCCGCGTCCCACGTCGTACCTTCCAGGAAGAGGTTCTCGCCCTCCTGAAACCCGAACAGCGCGAGCGCGGTGAATGCGTCGCGCTCGGCATTGCGCCGGAACAGGATCGGATAATGCACCTGCACCCGCCGGAACTCGGCGGGCACTGTCGGGCAGCTCATTACTCCGTCACCCAGCGCCACATCGCGATCGCGACGGACGCATAACTCGCGATGCGCCTCCGCCGTCAGCATTGCGTGACTCGTCGTCGTCGTCGTCGTCACCGTTTCACCCATTGCCTCTCCGTCCTTGCCTACCCCGTAACAAAAAAAGGCCACCCTCCGAAGAGGGTGGCTACAGGGAGGTTTAGAAATTGAAGCGCACGCCGGCCGCATAACGAGCATAGCCGGGCGAGGCAAAATAGACGTTGCGTTCGGAGCGGCGATGTCCGCGCCGGCTTTCGCCGGTCAGGTTGATCACTTCGCCGAACACGGTCAGCCCTGGCATGAACTCATAGCTCGCGCTCGCATCGATCTGGCCATAATCCTCGACATAGAATGGGTTAGCCCCCGTTCCTGAGAGGAACTTCTGGCGCCAGTTATACGCGACGCGTGCCTGGATGCCGTTCTTGTCGTAGAACAGAACCGCGTTGGCGCTGTCGCTGAGGCCGGTCAGCGCGAATTGCGTGACCGACGCCGGCTTGGTGTTGTCGTAGGTCGCGTCGCCCCGGACGATCGTATAGTTCAGGATGGCGCCGAACCCGGTATCCCAGAAGCTGTGCTGCACGGCGAATTCGAAGCCGTAGAGATTGGCCGTCTGGTCGCTGTTGACCGGCGTGTTGACCTGGAACGGCACCAGTGGATCTTCGGGCAAGGCAAAGATCTTGCCGGTGATATAGCCCGCCGGGTCGACCCCCGTCCGCTGGGTCGAACCCGGGAAGTTGGTGAAGATATACTGGCGGATGTCCTGCGTGCTGGCGTTAGCCCCCAGCGCCGCGAGAGCCGCCTGGTAGCGCGGTCCGCCCGCCACGGTACGCAGACCGAACGCGCTTTCGGTGACGCGATCCTGCGAGATGAAGTTCTCGACGTCCTTGTTGAAGAAGCCGACCGAGATGTAGCTGCTGCGCCCGTAATACCACTCCGCCGACAGGTCGATATTCTTCGACTTGTAGGGAAGCAGGCCGGGATTGCCGCGGCTGCCGCCGCCAAAGGCGATGCGGAACTGCGTGTCGAGCGTCAGTCCGCCCTGCAGGCTCGCGTAATCGGCGCGGGTGATCGTGTGGCTGTATGAAGCGCGCAGCTTCACATTCTCGAACGGCGAGATGTCGAAATCGATCGCGGGGAGCCAGTTCTCGTAGCTGCCCTTGAAGCGCGAGAAGTCCGACTGGCCCGAATAGGAGATGTAGAACTCGTTCGCCGCATCCCATGACGTGCCGTTGGGGATCGGCACCAGCGCCATCGAGTCGATGTTGGTGTGTTCGTAGCGCACGCCGGCGACAATGTGCGCGTCATTGCCGAACGCGCTGAACTTGCCCGCGACCTGCACATAGGGCGACAGCGTCTTCTCGGTGATGCGCCGGTCGATGGTATAATCAGCAAGGCAGGTTCCAGCCGGAGCCTTGCCGGTCTGCGGCCGGCTGCACGTGCCGTAGCGCTGCTCGATCAGGCCCACCATCCGCTCGAAGTCGAAGCTGTAGAGGCTAGGAATGATGTTGGCCGCCCCCGCCATGCCGCGGAACTTGTCGGGCAATGACACCAGCTTGAAGATGTCGTCCGGAATATCGGATGCCGGCCCGGCGCCGCTCCACGTCTCGTTCTGCAGGAAGCCATAGGCCGACCGCACCTTGTTCTCGACGTAGGACACGCCAAAATCGATGCTGTCGAGCAGGCCGCCTTCATGATCGTAGCGCGCCTTCAATTGCGCCTGATTGACCTCGTCGCGGAAATAGGCGTTCCGGAAGGCGTTGCCGGTCGGCATGATCTGCCCGGCATCCAGCGGATTGTTGCCTGGATGGAAGGTCGTGGAGATGACCGGCAGATAGGTGTCGAAGTTGATCTTCTGACTTGCCAGGCCGACCACCGCGTTGCCGACCGAAACACTCGTCCCGTATTTGTTGGTCGGCTTCGACGTCGCGGTCGAATGGTGGAAATCAAGCTGCGCGGTGACGCCGCCCGGCGCTTCCCATGTCAGGTTGCCGCCGAACGAATGATTCTCGCTGCGGTTGGCGGTCAGCGAACCGCTATAGGACAGATCCTTGCGCTCGGCCGCGCCGAACGCCTCGGAATAGAAGACCGGCCGGGCAACCGGACCGTCGGTCCATGCGCTCGACGTATTGTTATGGTTGAACCAGATGCCGACGCTGCTGGTCCGCACCTCGACCGTGTTGCGCGAATAGGTGTAGTCGAGCGTCGCGGTGAGCGACTCGATCGGGCGGAATTGCAGGACCAGTTGACCGTTGATCCGCTCACGCTCGATATCGTTGAGGTTATACGAGCCGTTCTGCGCGACCTCGTACACATCGGTCGCATCGGGCCGGTTCTGAATCTGGGCGTAGCGCGGGTCGCCTGGATTGGCGAGCGAACCCCAGTTGTTCTCGTTGCCGAGATAGCCATCGCGCCAGTCGGTCTTGTAGTCGTTGTTGCTGCCCCTGCGCTTCTGGTACGAACCCGCGAGCAGAATGCCGACCTTGTTGTCGGCAAAGGTCGTGCTGAAGATGCCCGACACTTCGGGTGTGATCTCGTCACCCTGATTGTACGAGCTGTCGAACACGCCCTTGACCGCAATGCTCCCGCGCATGCCCGGACGATCCAGCGGGCGCGGCGTCTTGATGTTGATCGACGATCCGATGCCGCCCGACGGAATCGCAGCGCGGCCGGTCTTGTAAACTTCGACCCCAGCAATGCCTTCGGACGCCAGGTTAGCGAAATCGAACGAGCGCGTGGCCGGCGCGCTAGCACCGTCGCCAAGACCCGATGTCGGCATCTGGCGACCGTTCAATGTGACCAGATTGAATTCGGGACCGAAACCGCGAACCGTGACGAACTGCCCCTCGCCGTTCGAACGGTCGATCGACACGCCGGTGATGCGCTGAAGCGATTCGGCCAGATTGGTGTCGGGGAACTTGCCGATGTCTTCGGCGGAGATCGCGTCGACCACGCCCTGCGCGTCGCGCTTGATCGTCATCGCCGCCTCGAGGCTCGCCCGGATGCCGGTGACGACGACATCGCCGCCCTCTTCGACGGGCGGCGGCGCGTCCTGAGTATCCTGCGCCAGTGCCGGAGTCGCGGCCATCGCCAGCGTCGATGCTCCGATCACCAGCCGCGAAATTGCCAGTCGTGAAACTGAGCGAGTCGTGCCCCGCATCCTCGTCCTCCCCTTCAGCGGCGCAGTGGATCCGCGCTCGTTGAGAACGTTCACTTGAACTCATTGTACAACGTTGTCAAGCGCCGGCCATTCGGTGTACGAACTGCAGGAATGGCGGAAAACCGTTATTGTGAACGTTCCCAGTTTATGCTGTCCTGCACGCATAACCGCAAGCCGGACACGCCGGAAATCAGGAGAGGAAAACGCATGAGCAGGACTATCGCCGCACTGCTCGCGGCCAGCGCGATCACCGCTTTCACGGCAAATTCGGGCATCGCACAGCAGGTTCCTGCGGCCACCGACATCCGCGTGCGCGCCGAATCGATCGTTGCGCGCATGACGCTCGACGAGAAGATCGCGCTGGTCCATGGCCTCTTCCCGCCGCTCACCAAGGTGAAGCCTGCCAATGAGCTGGTCCCGTCGGCGGGCCATATCGAAGGCAATACGCGCCTGGGCGTTCCGCTGGTACGCGAGAGCGATGCATCGCTCGGCGTCGCCAACCAGGTCGAGCAGCGCAAGGGCGACGTCGCCACTGCCCTTCCCTCCAGCCTCGCCACCGCCGCCGCCTTCGATCCAGAGATCGCGCGGGCGGGCGGCGCGATGATCGGCGCCGAGGCACGCGCGAAGCGATTCAACGTGCTGCTCGCCGGTGGCGTCAATCTCAATCGCGATCCCTGGGGCGGGCGCAACTTCGAATATCTGGGTGAGGATCCGTTGCTCGCGGGCGAGTTGGCTGGCGCGCATATCGCGGGTGTCCAGTCGAACAAGATCGTTTCGACGATCAAGCATTTCGCGCTCAACGCGCAGGAAACCGGCCGCATGGTGCTCGACGCGCGCATCGGCGAGGCGGCGATGCGCGAGAGCGACCTGCTCGCGTTCCAGATCGCGATCGAGAAGGGCAAGCCCGCCTCGGTCATGTGCGCCTACAACAAGGTCAATGGCGATTGGGCGTGCGAGAACGACTTCCTGCTCAATCAGGTGCTCAAGCGTGACTGGGGCTATCGCGGCTGGGTGATGAGCGACTGGGGCGGCGTCCATTCGACCGAAAAGGCCGCCAAAGCCGGACTTGACCAGCAATCGGGCCAGGAGCTCGACCGTGCGATGTATTTCGACGCACCGCTCAAGGCCGCAGTCGAACAGGGTCGCGTGCCGATGGCGCGGCTCGACGATATGGTCATCCGCTACCTGACCGGGCTGATCGAGAGCGGTGCCTATGACACGCCGATGCCCATAAAGGCACAGACCCCCGACTATGCCCGCAACGCCCTCGTCGCGCAGCGCGCTGCGGAGGCGGGGATCGTGCTGCTCAAGAACCAGGACGGCATCCTTCCCGTTGCCGGCACCGCAAAGAAGATCGTCGTGATCGGCGGCGGCGCGGATGTCGGCGTGTTGTCGGGCGGCGGATCGAGCCAGGTGCGCTCGGTCGGCGGCGCACCGATCGAGACCCCGCTGGCGCATGGTCCCGCCGCATCGTTCGTGCGCGTGACCTACCACGCCTCATCCCCGCTCGAGGCATTGCGCAAGGCACTGCCGGGCGCACAGGTGAGTTTCGTAGACGGGCGCAACCTCAACGCCACGGTCGATGCCGCCAAGGCCGCCGACCTCGCCATCGTCTTCGCCACGCAATGGACGACAGAGGCGGAGGACGTGCCCGACCTCAAACTGCAAAACCATCAGGATGCGCTGATCGCCGCGGTCGCCGCGGCGCAACCGAAGACGGTCGCCGTGCTCACCACCGGTGGCCCGGTGACGATGCCCTGGCTCGACCGCGTTCCCGCGGTGGTTCAGGCTTGGTATCCCGGGCAGCGCGGCGGCGAGGCGATCGCCAATATCCTGACCGGCAAGGTCAACCCGTCGGGCCGGTTGCCGATCACCTTCCCGGCGCATGAGGGGCAGGCGCCGCGCCCACACCCGGTGGGTCTCGACACTTTCACCTCACTGCAGGCGGCGGCCGCGGCGAACCCCGCCAATCCCGGCGGCTATGAGCTCAAAAGCTTCCCGGTCGACTATGTCGAGGGTAGCGATGTCGGTTATCGCTGGTACGAGAAGAAGGGATACAAGCCACTCTTCGCCTTTGGCCACGGCCTCAGCTACACCAGCTTCGCCTATGGCAAGGCGACCGTCGCCGGCGGCAAGCGCCTCACCGTCTCGTTCGACGTCACCAATACCGGCAAGCGCGCCGGCGCCGACGTGCCGCAAGTCTATGTGACGCGCGAGGGATCGGACATTCCGATGCGGCTCGCGGCCTTCCAGCGCGTCGAACTCAAGCCCGGCGAGACGCGCCGCGTTACCCTCACAGCCGAGCCGCGCATCCTTGCCGACTATGACACCAGCCTGCCCGGCTGGCGCATCCGTGGCGGCACCTATCGCGTCGCGATCGCGCGCGATGCGACCGACCGTTCGATGCTGCTGTCGACCAGCCTCGACCCGGCGACGATGAAGCCCTAGCGTCGCGCATGGCTCCCGGCGGCGCCCGCGATCAACGCGGGCGCGACGGCCGGGTGCGACGGGGTGCCTTGTGGGGAGCAGTTCTGAGTCGGATTCGCCGGCGCGGCGATCGCTGCGCTTCATCCTGCTCGTCGCGCTTGCCAATGCCGGTGGGGTGATCGGCTTTCTGCCGCTGCTCACCTTGCTGCTCCCGGTCAAGATCGCGGCGGTTGCGGGCGACGACCACATCGCGGTGTTTACCGCCACGGTGATTGCGGGTGCGATTGCGGCCAGTGCGTCGAACATCCTGTTCGGCTGGCTCAGCGACCGGTCGGTGGCGCGTGGCGGCGGGCGGCGGAAATGGGTCGTGCTCGGCCTTGCCGGTCTCGCGGTATCCTTCGCCGCCGTCGCGTTCGCCGCGACACCGGCCCAGATCATCCTTGCAGTGGTGCTATTCCAGACTGCGGTGAACGCCGTGCTCGCCCCTATGTTCGCGGTGATGGCCGACGAGGTTCCCGACGCGCAGAAGGGATTGTCCGGCGGTCTGATCGCACTCGGCGCGCCGCTCGCATCTGCAGTCGCAGCCTTGATGATCACCGCGGGTGTGACCGGGGAGCCGGCACGCCTCGGCTTCGTCTTCGCGGCAGTACTGCTGTGCGTCGTCCCGCTGCTCGCCAGCCCATCCCGGATCGCGCCCGCCAGCGTCGCACCCGAAGAAGCGCCGCTGCTCGGCCGGGATCTCGCTATCGCCTGGGCCTCACGCCTGCTGGTGCAGGTCGCGGGCAATGTGCTGTGGCTCTATCTCGTCTACTATTTCGCGAGCATCGATCCGCACACGCCCACCTCCAAGAGCGTCGGCCCGCTCGGCCAGCTGATGACGATCGCCTATCTCATCCCCGTTCCGGTCGCCGTATTCGCAGGGCGCTGGTCCGACCGGATCGCTCGACGCAAGCCATTCCTGATCGCCTTCGCCCTGCTGGCTTCGCTGGGCCTCACCGGCCTCGCCTTCGCGCGCGACTGGAACATGGCGGCAGCAGCCTTCACGCTCTATGCGCTCGGCTCGGCGGCGTTCCTGTCGCTCCATTCGGGGTTCGCGATGCAGTTGCTCCCCGATCCACGCCACCGTGGCCGCGATCTCGGCCTCATCAACCTCACCAACACCCTGCCCGCGCTGGTTGGGCCTCTGCTGACCTGGGCGCTCGCCAAGCCTCACGATTTCCAGGCGGTAATGCTGGTGCTCGCGGGGCTTACTCTGCTGGGCGGGCTGCTGGTCCCCGCGATCCAGCATCGGCGCTAGCCCAGTAGCGGACATAGTCGACCTGCATCCGCTGCGGCAGCGCCGTGTCGTCGACGCCCTTCTGCCCGCCCCAATCGCCGCCGACCGCCAGATTGAGGATCAGCTCGTATGGCTTGGTGAACGGCCACGCCGCCGCGCCGCCCGGCTGATCGTCCTTCACCCGCATATGCCCGCGCCCGTCGATGCCGATCGTGATCAAGTCCGGCCGCCAGTCGAGCTGATAATTGTGGAACTGAGTGCACGCCGTCGGCAGCTTCGCCTGCGCGCCGCGCTGCGTTCCCTTGACGTGGTAGAATGCGGAGCTGTGCACGGTCGCGTGGATCACGTTGGCGTCCCAGCCGACCATCTCCATGATGTCGATCTCGCCGCCATCGGGCCATTTCCTGCCCGTCGGCAACATCCAGATCGCCGGCCACATCCCGCGCCCGCACGGCAGCTTCGCGCGGATCTCGTAAAAGCCGTAGCCATAGCGCTGACGCGTCACGAGCTTGGCCGATGTGTAGGCCTGCCCGCCCCAGTCGGCGACCTTGCCGTTGAGCGACTCCCGCCGCGCCTCGATCGTCAGTGCGCCCTTCTCGATCCGGATATTCTCGGGGCGGCCATCGGCGTAATATTGGAGTTCGTTATTGTACCAGCCTTCGCGGTTGCGATGCGTGTCGAACAGCCATTTGGCGGTGTCGATTTGAGGGCCGTCGAACTCGTCGGCGAAGCTGGGTTTGCTCGCCGGTACCGCCATCGGGACGTCGGCGGACACGTTGGTCGCGCTCAGGGTCGATTGCAGCATCAGCGCAAACGTCGCGAACATCGCCTATTCTTCCCTCGGCAAATGTGAACGTTCACAAGATGCCAGATCGGGTGCGCTTTGCAAGGGGCCGGGAGCGGTGGTCAGGCCTGTGCGGCGACCAGCCGGTAGCCCACGCCGGGTTCGTTGCGGATCAGCGCGGGGCGGCTGGCATCGGCCTCCAGCTTCTGGCGGAGGTTGCGGACGACGATGCGCAGATAGTCGACGCGATCCTCATGCGCCGGCCCCCAGACGGTGCGCAGCAACTGCGCATGGCTGATCACCCGGTCGGGACGCTTGGCCAGTTCGGCGAGCACTTCATATTCCTTGGGCGAGAGATGGACTTCCTCTCCCGCGCGCTTCACGCGGCGATGGGTCAGGTCGATCTCCACCTCGCCTAGCTGGATCGAGGCCTGCTCCGCCTCGCCCGACAGCCGATGGCGCAACGCGGTGCGGATGCGGGCGAGCAGTTCGTCGGTATCGAACGGCTTGGTGAGGTAATCGTCGGCGCCGAGGTCGAGCGCCGCGACCTTCTCCGCCACGTCTTC
>Ga0247823_10002865_pt1 | contig 14161 bp, 10 predicted proteins | sample 13C_PalmiticAcid_2_FD_192426 | JGI IMG/M metagenome (GOLD analysis project Ga0247823, IMG submission 192426) | Soil microbial communities from agricultural site in Penn Yan, New York, United States - 13C_PalmiticAcid_Day30 | ecosystem: Environmental > Terrestrial > Soil > Agricultural land...
CAGCTACATCTTCGCCCGCAACAACTACAACTTCACGCGCGCCCAGCTCGACGCCGTCGGCAAGACCGGCGCCACCACCGGCAACCAGCGCAACACCGAATGGGCCGGCAGCGTGTTCAGCCCCGATGGCCGCGTGCTGTTCGTGAACATCTACACCGGCGTCACGCTGGCCATCACCGGCCCGTGGACCAAGGGCAGCCTCTGATCTTCCACCCAACGACTCTGGACCACACCATGAAAAAGCACCTCTTCTCCCTGGCCGCCGCGGCCGCCATGCTGTCCGCCATGCCCGCGCACGCCATCAGCTTCAACGGCGTGATGGGCGGTGATTCGGAATTCAGGGACTTCAGCACCGACGGGCTGCTGTCGTTCGACATCGACTTCTCGTCGCTGGCGCCGATGACCCTGAACTACACCATCGACGCGGCCGACCTGATCGGTGGCAGCCTGTCGTTCAACGCCCTGCTGGCCAACTTCCTGGGCAACACCGGCTTCGAAGGCCTGTCGTTCAGCCTGAGCACCGGCTTCTTCGGCAACCTGGGCACGGTCACGCCCCAGTTCGGCACCGTCAGCGCGATCAACTTCAACGGCAGCAACGCCAGCGTGAACTTCTCGCAGCCCGAGTTCCTGGACGTGGCCATCGGCAACTCGCTGAACGACGGCGGTGTGAACTGGTCCATCAACGGCCTCAACGCCGGTGACAGCCTGAGCATCACCGTGGCCGCCGTGCCGGAACCCGAAACCTACGCCCTGCTGCTCAGCGGCCTGGGCATGGTCGGCTGGCTGTCGCGCCGCCGCCGCGTGCAGGCCGCTGCCTGAAGCACCGAGGCTTTTCGCCCACAAAAAAAGCGCCTTCAAGGCGCTTTTTTCATGTGTTGTGGCGGAGAGGGTGGGATTCGAACCCACGGTACGTTGAAAACGTACACGGGATTTCGAGTCCCGCGCATTCGACCACTCTGCCACCTCTCCGTGTTCGAAGCCTCAGATTCTAACAGGAGCTGGAGCGGGGTTTGCCGCAGGTGCTTCGCGCAGGCCGGGTGAGACAATGCGCCACCGTTTGTTTGCTGGCCCTTCATGCTCGTCGACACCCAACCCGCCACCTACCAGCATGTGCCCGCTTCCCCGGAAGTGCGCGACCACTGGGTCAATTCCCAACTCATCGGCGTCCTGATGGACAACATGGGGCCCTCGCTGCTGGCGGGGGTGCTGTCCCTGCCGGTGCTGGTCTACCTGATGGCCGGGCAGGCGAACACCATCGCCCTGGTGGTCTGGGCCACCCTCACGCTGGCCATGCTGGTGATGCGCTACCGCCTGATCGGCATCTACCGGCTGCGCCACGACAGCCTGGAAGGCCCCCAGCGCATGAATTTCGTGGAGCGCTACCAGTGGTCCTGGACGGTGATGGCGCTGCTCTGGGGCGGGCCGGTGCTGCTGAGCTACCAGCAGTCCACCCAGGCCACCCAGTTCGTCTGCGGCCTGGTGGTGCTGGGGCAGGGGCTGCTCACGCTGACGGCCTTCAGCGCCTACCTGCCGGTGTTCCGCCAGTACGCCAATGCGCTGATCTTCGCGGTGTTCGTCGGCCTGGCCTGGAACACCCTGTGGATGTTGCACAAGCCTGAGGCGGTGCAGATCGGCCTGGTGCTGATGGCGCTGCTGTTCGTGTTCTGGGGCTTGCTGATCATGGCCGGCCGGCGCCTGCACGAGGTGCACCGGTCCAGCTTCGAGCTGCAGTTCTCCAACCAGGAGCTGATCGACTCGCTGACGCTGCAGACCCGGGCGTCCCTGCGGGCGGTGGCGACCAAGAACCGTTTCCTGGCCTCGGCCGCGCACGACCTGCGCCAGCCGGTGCACGCGCTCAGCCTGTACGCCGACTGGCTGGCCACCGAGCCGGAGATGGCGCGCGACATCGCGCCGCGCATCCTGCAGTCCACGCGGGCGATCAACGAGCTGTTCGACTCGCTGTTCGACCTGACCCGCATCGACGCCGGCAACTACAAGGTGCGGCTGCAGCACGTGGACGTGAAGAAGCTGTTCGCCGACCTGTCCCTGCAGTTCGAGCCGGTGGCGGTGGGCAAGTCGCTGCGCCTGCGCACCCACACCCGGCCCTGCACGATCTGGTCCGATCCGGTGGTGCTGCGCCGCATCCTGGGCAACCTGGTGTCCAACGCCTTGCGCCACACGCAGCACGGGGGGGTGCTGCTGGGGCTGCGCCACCGCGACGACATGCTGGTGTTCGAGGTCTGGGACACCGGTGTGGGCATTGCCCGCGAGCACCAGCAGGCGATCTTTCAGGAGTTCTTCCGGGTGTCGCAGCACCAGGGCACCGAGGACAGCCTGGGCCTGGGTTTGACGATCGTCTCCAAGCTGACGTCCCTGATGGGCTACCAGCTGGCCTTGAACTCGGTGGCCAACCGGGGCAGCGTGTTCCGGGTGATGCTGCCGGACTTCACCCAGCGCGAGCCGCTGGAGGCCCACTCGACGACGGGCGTCAACTCCGGCTTCTGAGGGCGGTGGTCAGAGGTCGAGCAGGCCGGCGGTGCGCGCCAGGTGGCTCGCCTGCGAGCGGCTCTTCACGTTGAGGCGGCGGAACAGCCGCCACAGGTGCACCTTGACGGTGTGTTCGCTGATCTGCAGCTGCTCGGCGATGTCGCGGTTGCTCAGGCCCCGGTCGAGCATGACCAGCAGCTGCTTCTGCCGCTTGGACAGCTTGTCGGGGATGGTGGGCGCGTTTTCGTCCTCGACCTCGTCGGCCAGGAATTCGCGCAGCACCTTGGCGATCTGCGCGGCGCCGGCGGACTTCTCCACGTAGGCATCGGCGCCGGCTTCGCGGGCCAGGTCTTCGTAGTCGGACGACGGCGAGGCCGACAGCACGATCAGCGAGGTGTCGGGCAGCATCTGTCGCACCTCCCGCACGCCCGAGACGCCATTGGTGTCGGGCAGCTTCAGGTCGAGGCAGACCAGCTCGGGTTCGCCGTGCTCGGCGATGGCTTTGCTCACGGCCGCCAGACGTTCAAGTTCAACGACCTGCGTGGAAGCACGCAGGCGTCGCAACAGCATGACGACGGCTTCGCGCATCAGCGGGTGGTCGTCGATAACAAAAATACTCATGACTGGCGGGCCGGTAATAACGGAGGTCGAGGTGACAGCATATCGAGATTGCAGGGGTTTGGCGATAGCCAATAAGGGGCCAATGCAGTCGTTCTTTTTACTTTTGGAACCAAACACCCGGGGGTATTTGAGCCGAGCGGCTCAACCCCTTGTGGGGATCGAGGTCGGAAGAACACGTTCTCGAGGCTGCGCTGTAAGCCCCGATTGTGTATCAAAGCTTGAACAGAGGTGACGCGAGCCTGTCACTCACTCGTCGCGGGCACTGAAATGGGCCAATGCCTGGGCCAGCACCGCCGGGTCGGCTTGCACGGTCAATTGACTTTGCAAGCCCTCCAGCGCCTGGCTGCCCTGCTGTTGCAGGCGGGCAATCGCGCCAGCGGCTTCCTTGCCGGACGCGAAGCCCGTGCTTTGCAGCAACAGCTGTCCACCGGCATCGACCAGCTTGAAATAGAAGAGGCCATCGCTTTCGCGGTATTGCTTGAACGCCGGGGCGGCCGATTTGGCGGCCTTGGCGGCGGTGGCCGACACCACGCTGTCGAGCCGGCGCAGGCCGACGGCTTCGCGCAGGCGGGCCGTGAAGGGCGTGGCGATGGCGCGGGCCTTGTCGGCGCCGGCCTTGAGGGTTTTCTCGATGCGCGCCGGGTCCTGGATGAGCTGGTCGTAGACCTCGCGCATCGGCGCGATCTCGCGGTCGATGCGCTCGAACAGGGTCTGCTTGGCGTCGCCCCAGGCGATGCCGTCGGCAAACGCCTGGGCCAGCGCCGTGGTCTCTTCGGCCGAGGCGAAGGCCTGGTAGAGCTGGAACAGGGCCGAGCCCTCGGTGGACTTGGCTTCGCCGGGCGCGCGCGAGTCGGTCACGATGCCCATGATGAGCTTGCGCAGCTGCTCGCGCGGCACGAACAGCGGGATCGTGTTGTCGTAGCTCTTGCTCATCTTGCGGCCGTCCAGGCCGGGCAGCAGGGCCACATGGTCCTCGGTCACCGCCTCGGGCAGCGTGAAGTGCTCGCCGTACAGGTGGTTGAAGCTGGAGGCCATGTCGCGCGCCATCTCGATGTGCTGGATCTGGTCGCGGCCGACCGGCACCTTGTGCGCGTTGAACATCACGATGTCGGCCGCCATCAGCACCGGGTACATGAAGAGGCCGGCGGTCACGCCCGCGTCGGGGTCTTCCCCGGCGGCGTTGTTCTTGTCGACCGAGGCTTTGTAGGCGTGGGCGCGGTTGAGGATGCCCTTGCCGGTCACGCAGGTGAGCAGCCAGGTGAGTTCGGGGATTTCGGGGATGTCGGACTGGCGGTAGAAGGTCACCTTCTCCGGGTCGAGCCCGCAGGCCAGCCAGGTGGCCGCGATCTCCAGCGTGGAGCGCTGCACGCGGGCGGGCTCGCCCACCTTGATGAGCGCGTGGTAGTCGGCCAGGAAATAGAAGCTCTCCACCTCGGCCAGACGGCTGGCGCGCACGGTCGGGCGGATCGCGCCGACGTAGTTGCCCAGGTGGGGGGTGCCGGAGGTGGTGATGCCGGTGAGGACGCGTTGGGTTTTCATGGGCAGGATCAGAGCAGCAGCATGCGAAGGGGGGTGAGCAGCACCTGGATGGCGCTGTTGGTGAGCGCCATGAGCGGGCGCAGCCACAGGTTACCCACCACGCCGGTGATGACCAGGGCCATCACGATGAAGAAGCCCCAGGGCTCGACGCGCGAGACCAGGGCGGCCTGTTTCCAGGGCAGCAGGCCGACCAGGATGCGGCCACCGTCCAGCGGGGGCAGCGGGAACAGGTTGAAGGCGAACATGACGAGGTTGACCATCAGGCCGGCTTCGCACATCTTGAGGAAGAAGGGCTCCTGAACGCCCAGGGCCACCAGCACATAGAAGAGCACGGTCCAGCCGATCGCCTGGATCAGGTTGGCGCCCGGGCCGGCGAGGGCGACCCAGATCATGTCGCGCTTGGGGTTGCGCAGGCGCCCGAAATTCACCGGCACCGGCTTGGCGTAGCCGAACAGGAAGGCGCCGGAGGTGGCGAAGTACAGCAGCAGCGGCATCGCGATGGTGCCGATCGGGTCGATGTGGCTGATCGGGTTGAGCGTGATGCGCCCCATCATCTCGGCGGTGTTGTCGCCGTAGTGCCGGGCCACGTAGCCGTGCGCCGCCTCGTGCAGCGTGATGGCGAACAGCACCGGGATGGCGTAGAGAGCGATGGTTTGAACGATCTGGGCGAAGTCCATGGCAGGGCGCGGCGGGCAAACGGGTATTGTCCCAGACTGGGCGGAGCCGCCCGGCAGGGGGCATTCAGAGGCCGAGGCGGGCCAGGGGACCCTGGCCGGTGCGCACCACCTCGGGCTCACCGCCCGTGCCCATGGGCGTGAGGTCCACCACGGTGGTGGGCTCCAGGGCGCAGGCACCCGCATCGATCACGCCGGCCAGGTCGTGTTCGAGCCGGTCGCGGATGTCGTGCGCGTCGTTGAGCGGGTCGGTCTCGCCGGGCAGGATCAGGGTGGTGGCCAGCAGCGGGGCGTTGTGCAGGTCCAGCAGGTCCAGCAGGGTCTTGTGCTCGGGCACGCGCAGGCCGATGGTCTTGCGCGAGGGGTGGCTCACGCGGCGCGGCACTTCCTTGCTGGCTTCGAGGATGAAGGTGTAGGGCCCCGGGGTGGCGAGCTTGAGCAGGCGGTACTGCCGGTTGTCCACCTTGGCGTAGCTCGCGAGCTCGCTCAGGTCGCGGCAGAGCAGGGTGAGGTGGTGCTTGTCGTCCACCTGGCGGATGCGGCGCAGCCGGTCGGCCGCGGCCTTGTCGTCGAGGTGGCAGACCAGGGCGTAGCTCGAATCGGTGGGCACCGCGAGCACGCCGCCGCGTTCGAGCAGCTGCACCGCCTGCTTGAGCAGGCGCGGCTGCGGGTTCTCGGGGTGGACTTCGAAGTACTGGGACATGGCGACATTGTGACCGGCCGTGCGCCGAGGCGACGACCCAGGGGAGACAGAAGAAATTGCCGCAAAGGCGCCCGTGGCGGCCGCGCTGGCGGCGCCCGCCCTCTGGGAAGGCCGCGGGCGCGCCATTTGCCCCTGCGGCGGCATGACCGGCACCCCTCCTTCCGATCTGCTGCAGCCCTACAAGGCCAAGCGCAACTTCGCGCGCACGCCGGAGCCCCCGGGCGAACTCGGTCGCACGGCCAAAGTGCTGGGCTTCGTGGTCCAGAAGCACTGGGCGAGCCGGCTGCATTACGACTTCCGCATCGAACTCGACGGCGTGATGAAGAGCTGGGCCGTGCCCAAGGGCCCCAGCCTGGACCCGGGTGACAAGCGCATGGCGGTCGAGGTGGAGGACCACCCGCTGGCCTACGCCAGTTTCGAGGGCACCATCCCGCCCCGGCAGTACGGGGCAGGCAAGGTCATCGTCTGGGACCAGGGCGTCTGGGCACCGGAGGGCGACCCGCACGCCGGGCTGCGCAGCGGCAACCTCAAGTTCGAGTTGCTGGGCCACAAGCTGCGGGGGCGCTGGGCTCTGGTGCGCATGAAGACGCGCGACGAGAAAAAGCCGGCCTGGCTGTTGATCAAGGAGCGCGACGCCTTCGCCCGGTCCGCCGAGGAATTCAGCGTGGTCGATGCCGCGCCGGACAGCGTGGCTTCGCAAGGCATGCCGGCGAAGGACGCCCGCGCCTGGCCACCCGAGGCCGTGCCCAGCGCGCTGCCGGCCACGCTGTCGCCCCAGCTCGCCACGCGGTCGGACAACGCACCCGCTGTCGATGCGGACTGGCTCTGCGAAATCAAGTTCGATGGATACCGGATGCTGGCGCGCATCGACGGCACCGAGGTGAAGCTGTTCACCCGCAACGGCCACGACTGGACGCACCGCCTCAAGCCCCTGCACCAGTCGCTGCAGGACATGCAGCTGCCCTCGGGCTGGTACGACGGCGAGATCGTCGTGTTCGGCGCCACGGGCCTGCCCGACTTCGGCGCGCTGCAGCAGTCGCTGGAGAACGAGCGCACGTCCTCGGTGGTGTTCTACCTGTTCGATCTGCCGTATGTCGGGGGGCAGGACCTGCGGGCCGCGCCCCTGGAAGCGCGCCGGGCCGTGCTGGAAGACCTGCTGCGCGAGCGCCCCGACGAGTCGGTGCGCTTCAGCGCGGTGTTCGAGGCGTCGGCCGCGAGTGTGCTGGCGTCGGCCTGCCAGCTCGGCCTGGAGGGCGTGATCGCCAAGCGCAGGAACGCGCCGTACCGGTCCACGCGCAGTGCCGACTGGCTCAAGCTCAAGTGCGGACAGCGCCAGGAATTCGTGATCGGCGGGTTCACCGAAGGCCAGGGTTCGCGCGCCGGTTTTGGTGCCTTGCTGCTGGGCCTGCACGAAGCGGACGGCTCGCTGCGCCACGTGGGCAACGTGGGCACCGGCTTCGACACCGGCACCCTGACCCGCCTGCACCGGAAGCTGAAAACGCTGGCGCGGCGGACCAGCCCGTTCGCCCCGGGGGCCATCGCGGGGCGGCCCCACTGGGTCACGCCCACGCTGGTGGCCGAGGTGGCCTTCTCGGACTGGACGCACGCGGGTCACGTGCGCCACGCCGTGTTCGTCGGTCTGCGCGAAGACAAGGCCGCCAACGCGGTGGAAAAGGAGGTCGAGGTGCCCAAGCCGAACGACTCGCCCGCGCCGGTGCGCAAGCCCGGCCACCCGCCGGTGCCGGCGCAGAAGCCGCCCGCGCCCTCCGGGCTGCGCGTGACCCACCCCGAGCGCGTGATCGACGCGAGCACCGGCGTGACCAAGCTCGATCTGGTGACCTACTACGCGACCGTCGGCCCGCTGATGATCGAGCACCTGCGGCAGCGGCCGGCGGCGCTGATGCGCGCGCCCTCGGGCATCGAGGGCGAGCTGTTCTTCCAGAAGCACCTGCCGCCCTCGATGAAGATGGCCGGCGTGGTGCAGCTCGACCCCGCGCTGGACCCAGGCCACGACCTCTGGGTGGCGGTGGCCACCCGGCGTGGACTGCTGTCGGCGGCGCAATGGAACGTGGTCGAGTTCCACACCCAGAACGCGTTCGCGCGCACGTTCGAGAAGCCCAACCGCATCGTGTTCGACCTCGATCCCGGGGAAGGCGTGGCCTGGGCGCAGGTGCAGGAGGCGGCGCAGCTCACGCATTCGCTGCTCGATCACCTGGGCCTGGCGAGTTTTCTCAAGACCAGCGGCGGCAAGGGGCTGCACGTGGTCGTGCCGGTGCGCCAGCAGCACGACTGGGACAGCGTCAAGGGCTTCGCGCAGGCGCTGGTGCGGCACATGAGCGAGACCATCCCGCAGCGCTTCGTGGCCAAGAGCGGGCCGAAGAACCGGGTCGGCAAGGTCTTCGTCGACTACCTGCGCAACGGGCGCGGCGCGACCACGGTCTGCGCCTGGTCGGCGCGCGCGCGCCAGGGCATGGGGGTGTCGGTGCCGCTGGACTGGAGCGAGCTGTCCGGCTTGCGCGGCAGCGACCACTGGCACGTGCGCAACATCGCCGAGCGCCTGCCCGTCGGCAACCGGCCCTGGAACGGCTACGCCCGATCGGCGCGTTCGCTCACGCCGGCGATGAAGCTGCTGGGGTACACGCCATGAGCCCGCGCGTGATCTGGAAAGGCGCCATCAGCTTCGGCCTGGTGCACGTGCCGGTGGCGCTGTACCCGGCCTCGCAGGACAGCGGCATCGATTTCGACTGGCTGGACCGGCGCTCGATGGACCCGGTCGGTTACCAGCGCATCAACAAGCGCACCGGCAAGCCCATCAAAGGCGAGGACATCGTCAAGGGCGTCCAGCAGGACGATGGCGAGTACGTGATCGTGAGCGAGGAGCAAATCAAGGCCGCGTACCCGGTGTCCACGCAGACCATCGAGATCGAGACCTTCGTGCAGGCGGCCGAGATCCCGTTCCTGCTGCTGGAGAAGCCGTACTACCTCGAACCCATCGGCAAGGGCGAGAAGGTCTATGCCCTGCTGCGCGAGGCCATGGCCCAGTCGGGCGTGATCGGCATTGCGCGCGTGGTGATGCACACCAAGGAGCACCTGGCCGCACTGGTCCCCATGGGGCCGGCGCTGGTGCTCAACACCATCCGCTGGGCCAACGAGATCCGCCCGGTGGACGACCTGAAGCTGCCCGCCGCAGGCAAGGCGGCCGCCGGTGTGAAGCCCGCCGAACTCAAGATGGCCACGCAGCTGATCAGCGACATGACCGGCCCCTGGGACGCGACCGCTTACGAGGACCGTTTCGTGAGCGCGGTGCAGGCCCTGGTGCGGCAGAAGGTGAAAGCCGGCGACACCAAGACGGTGAAGCCACTGGAAGACGCGGTGGAGGCCTCGGCGCCGAGCAATGTGGTGGATCTCACCGAGCTGCTGGCACGCAGCCTGAGCAGCCGCAAGGGCGGTGGCAAGGAGAAGAAAGCCGCCGCGCCGCGCCGGCGCGCCTGACTCACTCCGGCGGGTGGGCGTCCACCGGCAGGCGCCGGTCGCGCGCGGTGAGCCAGCTGGCGGTGGCGCCGCACAGCACGATCATCGCGATGCCGATGAGCTCCCAGCGGCCCGGCACGTGGCCGAACACCAGCCAGCCGCAGAACATGGCGAAGCCGATCTGCCCGTAGAGGTAGGGCGTGAGCGTGGAGGCCGGCGTGCGCTGGAACGCCAGGATCAGCAGGAAGTGGCCGACCGTGCCCATGAGCCCGATCAGGCACAGCAGGGCGAAGGTGGCTCCATCGGGAATCGTCTGCCAGACCACCGGCAGCACCAGGCTGGAGACCAGCGCACCGACCCAGCCGGTGTAGAAGTGCATGGTCATCGGGTCTTCGGTGCGCGCCATCTTGCTGGTCAGGATCTGGAACCAGGCGTAGGTGAACACCATCACCAGGGGCAGCAGGCTGGCCCAGCCGATCACGTCGCCGCCGGGTTGCACCACCAGCAACGCGCCGGCAAAACCGCCCACCACCAGCACCCAGCGCAGCAGCGACACGCGCTCGCGCAGAAACAGGGCCGCCAGCAGCGTGACCACCAGCGGCGTGATCATGACGATGGCGGTGAATTCGCCCACCGGCATGTACTGCAGGGCGACGAAGGACAGCGCGCTCACCGTCAGCAGCAGCGCGCCGCGCAGCAGCTGGAAGCGCGGGTGCTCGGTGCGCACCAGGCTGCGGCCGCGCACGGGCAGCATGACGGCGGTGACCAGCACGGCGTGGAAGAGGTAGCGGAACCACACCGCCATCAGCACCGGCACAAAGGCGCCGACGTACTTCACCGAGGTGTCGAGCACCGCAAAGCAGGCGGTGGCCAGGATCAGGAACCCGATGCCCAGCGCGGCCTGCGCGGGCGTGTGGCGTGCCGCTGCCACCATCACTGCAGGATGCGCGGTTGCAGCAGCTCCCACACGGGCGTGACGCTGCCCGGCAGGTCGGGCAGCTTGCCCAGGTCGGTGTGGCTTTCCTCGGGGCTGTGGAAATCGCTGCCGCGCGAGGCGGCGAGGCCGAACTCCTGGCAGAAGCCGGCGTACTTGACGTAGTCGGCTTGGCCGTGGGCGCCGGTCATGACTTCCACGCCCTGGCCGCCATGGGTCTTGAATTCGGTGAACAGGGCGAATTCCTCGTTGGGCGTGAGCTTGTAGCGCCCGGGGTGGGCGATCACCGCCACGCCGCCGGACTGCGTGATCCAGCCCACCGCATCGCCCAGCGCGGCCCAGCGGTGGGGCACGTAGCCGGGTTTGCCTTCGGTGATGTACTTGCGGAACACCTCGTTGGTTTCCTTGCACACCCCGATCTCCACCAGGTAGCGCGCGAAATGCGAGCGCGAGATCAGTTCCGGGTTGCCCACGTACTTCAACGCACCTTCGTACACGCCCGGGATGCCCACGCGGGCCAGGTCGTCGCTCATTTCGCGCGCGCGCTGCTCGCGTCCGCCGCGCGTGGCGCGCAGGCCGTCGAGCAGGGCGGGGTGCCGGTGGTCCATGCCCAGGCCGACGATGTGCACGGTGATGCCGGCAAAGGTGACCGAGATCTCGGTGCCGGTGAGGTAGGGCAGGCCGGCCTCGCGAGCGGCGGCGATGGCGCGGTCCTGGCCGCCCATCTCGTCGTGGTCGGTGAGGGCCCACAGCTCGACGCCGTTGGCCTTGGCGCGCTGGGCGAGCGCCTCGGGCGTGAGGGTGCCATCCGAGATCACGGAGTGGCAATGCAGGTCGGCGTTGAGCAAGGGGTTCACCGGTCCATTTTAGGTGGGGGTGCCAAGGCCTTGTGTCACCAGGGGTTCAGCCCGTGTTGCGCAGCCCGGCGGCGATGCCGTTGATCGAGATGTGGATGCCCCGGCGCACGCGCTCGTCGCGGTCGGCCTGGTTTTCGCCGGCGCGGTAGCGCCGCACCAGTTCGACCTGCAGGTGGTGCAGCGGGTCGATGTAGGGGAAGCGGTGGCGCATGGAGCGCTGCAGCGCGGCGTTGTTCACCAGCCGCTGCTTCTCGCCGGTGATGAGCGCCAGCGCGTCGGCCGTGCGCTGCCATTCGGCCTCGATCGCCTTGAACACCTGGTTGCGCAGGCGCTTGTCGGGCATCAGCTCGGCGTAGCGCGAGGCCAGGGCGAGGTCGCTCTTGGCCAGCACCATGTCCATGTTGGAGAGCAGGGTGCTGAAGAAGGGCCACTGCTTCACCATCTTCTGCAGCAGCGCCTTCTGCGCGGCCACGCCCTTGGGGCCGTCCTGGTGCAGGAAGGCGTGCACGGCCGAGCCGAAGCCGTACCAGCCCGGCAGGGTGAGGCGGCACTGGCCCCAGCTGAAGCCCCAGGGAATGGCGCGCAGGTCCTCGATCTTCTGCGTGGCCTTGCGCGAGGCCGGGCGCGAGCCGATGTTGAGTTCGGCGATCTCGCGGATCGGGGTGGCGGCGAAGAAGTATTCGGCAAAGCGCGGGGTGTCGTAGACCAGCGCGCGGTAGGCCGCCATGCTCTGGCGCGAGAGTTCGTCGGCCGCGGCCAGGAAGGCGGCGGGCGCGTTGCGGGTGGGCTTGAGCAGCGTGGCCTCCAGCGTGGCGGCCACCAGGGTCTCGAGGTTGCGCCGGCCGATCTCCGGGTTGGCGTACTTGGAGCCGATCACCTCGCCCTGCTCAGTCAGGCGGATCTGGCCGCGCACCGTGCCCGGGGGCTGCGCCAGGATGGCCTGGTAGCTCGGGCCGCCGCCGCGGCCCACGGTGCCGCCGCGGCCATGGAACATGCGCAGCTGGATCGGCTTCTCGGCGCCCTTGTTGAGGGTGTCGAACAGCTCGACCAGCGCGATCTCGGCGCGGTACAGCTCCCAGTTGCTGGTGAAGATGCCGCCGTCCTTGTTGCTGTCGGAGTAGCCGAGCATGATGTCCTGCTCGCTGTAGCCGTCGCCCGCGCCGCGCTGCACCATGGCGCGCACGCCGGGCAGGGCGAGGTACTCGCGCATGATGGGCGCGGCGTTGCGCAGGTCTTCGATGGTCTCGAACAGTGGCACCACGATCAGGTCGCACACCGCGTCGTCGGCCAGCGTGCCGCGCATCAGGCCGGCTTCCTTCTGCAGCAGCAGCACTTCCAGCAGATCGCTCACCGTTTCGGTGTGGCTGATGATGGCGTGGCGGATGGCTTGCGCGCCGAAGCGCTCGCGCCCGCTGCGCGCGGTGTCGAAGATCGCCAGTTCGCCCTGCGTGTGGGCCGAGTAGGCGACACCGGGCACGCGCAGGGGGCGCGCGTCGTTGAGCTGGCGCAGCAGCACGGCGCGCTTGCCCGCTTCGTCAAGCTTCGAGTACTGCGGCTCGATGCGCGCGGCGGCCAGCAGCTCGGCCACCACCTCCTCGTGCTTGTCCGAGCTTTGCCGCAGGTCCACGGTGGCGAGGTGGAAGCCGAACACCTGCACCGCGCGCATCAGCGGCAGCAGGCGCGCGCGCGCCAGGGCCTCGCCGTGGTGGGCCTGGAGCGAGGCCTCGATGGTGCGCAGGTCGTCCAGCAGCTCGGCGGCGCTGGCATAGGGGTCTTGCGGGGCGATGGCGTGGCGCGCCGCCTCGCCGCCGGTGAGCCGCCCGAGCGTGGCCGCCAGGCGCGCGTACATGCCGGTGAGCGCGCGGCGGTAGGGCTCGTCCTGGCGGTGGGCGTTGGTGTCGGGCGAGCGCTCGGCCAGCGCCTGCATGGCCGAGCTCACGCTGTTGAGCATGGCCGAGACCGACAGCTCCGCGCCCAGGTGGTGCAGCTGCGTGAGGTGGTGGCGCAGCACCATGTCGGCCTGGCCGTGCAGCGCGAGTTCCAGCGTCTGCGCGGTCACGTTGGGGTTGCCGTCGCGGTCGCCGCCGATCCACTGGCCCATGCGAAGGAAGGGGGCGATCGACGGTGCGGCGCCGCCGCTGTCGCCCAGGCCTTCTTCCAGCTCGCGGTAGAGGCGGGGAATCTGCGTGAGGAAGGTGGCTTCGTAGTAGCTCAGCGAGTTCTCGATCTCGTCGGCCACGGTGAGCTTGGTGAAGCGCAGCAGGCGGGTCTGCCAGAGCTGCGTGACGCGCGCGCGGATCTGCGCCTCGATGTCGGTGCGCTCGCGCGGCAGGCGCTGCGGCTCGTCGCGCTCGCCGAGCAGGCGGGCGATGGCGCGCTCGGCGTCCAGGATGCTCTTGCGCTGCACCTCGGTGGGGTGGGCGGTGAGCACCGGCGAGATGTGGGCGCTGGCCAGCGTGTGCACCACGTCGGCCGGCGCGATGCCGGCCTTGTGCAGCTTCTGCAGCGTGCGCGCCAGGCTGCCTTCCTGCAGGTTGCCGGCGCGCTCGTGCACCGCGCGGCGGCGGATGTGGTGGCGGTCTTCGGCCAGGTTGGCCAGGTGGCTGAAATAGGTGAAGGCGCGGATCACGCTCACCGCCTGATCGCCGGTCAGGCCCTTGAGCAGCTTCTTCAGCGCTTTGTCGGCCGACTCGTCCGCATGACGGCGGAACGCCACCGAAAGTTGGCGGATCTGCTCGATCAGGTCGAAGGCGGCCTGGCCCTCCTGCTCGCGGATCACGTCGCCCAGGATGCGGCCGAGCAGCCGGATGTCGTCAATGAGCGGCTGGTCCTTGTCGGCCCGTCCGGCGCCTTGGGTGTGGGTGGTCTTGGGGGC
>Ga0247823_10002866_pt1 | contig 14155 bp, 16 predicted proteins | sample 13C_PalmiticAcid_2_FD_192426 | JGI IMG/M metagenome (GOLD analysis project Ga0247823, IMG submission 192426) | Soil microbial communities from agricultural site in Penn Yan, New York, United States - 13C_PalmiticAcid_Day30 | ecosystem: Environmental > Terrestrial > Soil > Agricultural land...
GTTGGTGTTGGGCGTGTTTTCGGGGGTGTTCTGATCGTTCGATTCCATGCCGAGCATATAGGGTCGCGAGTCACGAAACGGAAGCAAAATGGGTCACCCGGTGCGGCCCCCGCGCTTATGGAAATTTAATGGCAGCCGGGCAGGTTCGCGGTGGCAAATTTACGGGGCTCCACGCCATCTGATCGGGCATGGAACGTCATCGACAAACGGTCCGCACCCACCGCACCCGATGGGAAGCGATCACCGACTGGCTCGGCGCCTGCAAGCCGCTCGAGCTGATCCTCGGAATGGTCAGCGGCATCACGCTGATCGCCGCCCTCCACGCGATGTGGAGCGCGTAATCATGGATGCGCTGCTCGTCTTCGCCGTCACGATCGCCTTCATGATCGTCGCGATCGGCTATACCGGCCGGATGGCTTTGCTGGAGCGTCGCGGCCAGCTCACGCATCGTGGCGCGCTGCGGCGCAGGCGCTAGCGCGGCGCCCCGTCGGGGGTCCGGCAAGGCGCGCGGCGAGCGTGGCGTCCCAGCGGGGCAGGCGGGTTCCGCCGCGCCTCTCCTGTAGCGCCGCCGCCTGATTGTAAGTGGCGAGCAGGGTCGCCGGACGGCAGAAGGCGTCGATCGTCCGTGCGCGGCCAAGGTTGATCTCGATGGTCCGCGCCATGCGCCAGCCGACGGTGTACCAGGGGCCCTGCGTGCCGAAATAGCCACGCATCTTCGCGGCGATCGCCGCTTCGTCCCCCGCGGTCCCGGCGAGGACCGACCGGAACCATGCGTCCTGCTCGGCCATCTCCGTCGCGAAACTGGCGGCGTTGCGATCCCATTCGGCGCGCTCGCCCGCATCGCTGTCCGCATGAGGGTGGATTGCCGGGCCGCCGGCCGCCGCGAGCATCGCCAGCCCTTCACCATAGGCGCTGAGCCAGCCAAGCAGCAGCCGGCGTGCGGATTCGCCGTCCGGCGACCGGGCACCGCAGGCTGCGCCCATGCCGATATGATGAAGTTCATGCGCGAGCGTGTTGGCGGCCTTCTCCGGCAGCACGGCAGGATTGAGCATCAGGAAGATCGCCGGATCGCCGGCAAGGTCGAAGACGAATTCGTTCGGTTTCGGCTTCACCATCGGAAAGATCGTCGCGCGCAACGTCGTTCCGGGAGGGAGATAGGCCAGCGCCCTGGCCGCCGCCGCGCCGCTGGGATCGGCCTGCCACCGGTCGAGCGCCGCGCGAAGCGAGGCGGCGCGCGCGCGTGTTTCGGGCGCGGACAGGAAGGCGCGGAACTCGGCGTCGGTGAAGTCGCGCTTCATCGCCGCCTCGCGTTGCTTGAGGCGCCGATACCCCTGGCTCGCGAACAGCGCCTGCCATTCCGCCTCATCCGGCGTGCGGCCCGCGGCCAGTGCTTCGATCAGCGCGACGGCGGCGCGCGCCTCGTCCATGTCGAGCGATACCTGCACCTGGCCCTGGGTCTGTGGAGGCCCGCCCGCAGCGGGCGTGGCGAGCAGGGAGGCCGTCGCCAGCCACATGGAAGCGGATCTGGTCATGCGCCGATCGTACTGACTACGGGTGTAATCGTAAAGTCGTGCGGCGTTCAGACCGGCGTGATCGCTCCGTCGCGCACCGTATAGCGCGTGGCTTCACCGATCCCCTCGAACAGCTCGGGTTCGGTCCCGGTCATCCACACCTGTCCGCGTCCCGCGAGCCGTTCGAACAATGCGCGCCTGCGGCTGGGGTCGAGATGCGCGGCGACCTCGTCCAGCAGCAGGATCGGCGCGCGGCCGGTGCGGTCGGCGACCAGCTCGGCATGGGCGAGCACGATGCCCAGCAGCAATGCCTTCTGCTCGCCGGTCGAGCAGAGTTGGGCGGGTTGCCCCTTGCCCAAATGCGTTACCGACAGGTCCTGCCGATGCGGTCCGGTCAATGTACGCCCCGCCGCAGCATCGCGCGCACGGCCTGCACGCAGCGCTTGCGCCAGATCGGCCACCGCTTCGCCCTCCAGCGCCAGGCCTGCCCGCGCGAACGGCCCATCGGGCTGATCCGCCAGCCGTGCCGCCAGCGCCTCGACCGCGCCACGCCGTGCCACGTCGATCGCCGCGCCATGTTCGGCCATCCGCGCCTCCAGCGCGGTCAGCCAGTCGGGGTCGGCGGGTTCCTCGGCCGCTAGCAGCCGGTTGCGTTCGCGCATCGCCGCTTCGTAACGCGCGGTGTGGTGGGCGTGACCCGGCGCCAGCGCCAGCGTCAGCCGGTCGAGGAAGCGCCGCCGCTCGCTCGCCGGTTCGACGAACAGCCGGTCCATCGCTGGGGTCAGCCACAGCACGGTCAGCCACTCGGACAGGCTGGTCGCCGCCGCCGCGGCGCCGTTGACGCGCACCACCCGCCGCTCGGGCGCGGGGGCTTGCGTGCCCGTGCCGATCTCGACGCTCTCGGCCAGAGTCGCCGCCACCGCGAACCCGCCGCTGCCGCCCTGTCGTGCGATCTCGGGCAAGGGCGCCCGGCGTAGCCCGCGCCCTGGCGCAAGCAGCGATATCGCCTCCAGCACATTGGTCTTGCCCGCGCCATTGTCCCCGGTCAGCACCACGAACCCCGCGCCGGGCGTCAGCGTCGCGGCGGCGTGATTGCGGAAATCGGTGAGGACAAGGCGGGCAAGGGCCATTCGACCGCCTGTAGCGATGCGGAAGCAGGAGCGGAAGCGACCGCCATTGATCGGCAAGGATTGCGCGCTATCTCTCCTCCTATGCCGAATCGAGCGCGCGTCTTTCTCACTACCACCACCCGGGGCGACCGGGTGGGCCGCACGCGCATCTAGCCGCGGCGGTCTCTCTCCCGGTGACGGGTGAGGGCGCACGGCACCTGTTTCCGCTCCGGACTTTTCCGCGCCAGCTTTTCCCGGCGCCGTCCGCTGTGTAAGGCGCACCAAACAGGATTGCCGAAATGAACATGATTTCCGTCACGCTTCCCGATGGCTCGGTCCGCGAAGTCGCGCCCGGCACCACGCCCGCAGACATTGCCGCCGCGATCGGCCCCGGCCTCGCCAAGGCGGCGATCGCCGCGCGCGTCGATGGCGAACTGCGCGATATCGGGCGCCCGCTCGACCATGATGTACAGCTCGCTTTGGTCACGTCACGCGACGAGGCCGACGCGCTCGAGCTCGCCCGCCACGATTTCGCGCACATCCTCGCCGAAGCGGTGCAGGCGCTGTTCCCGGGCACGCAGATCACCTTCGGCCCGGCGACCGACGACGGCTTCTATTACGACGTGATGGCCCCGGCGTCGCGCGACCCCTTCTCGATGGACGACCTTCCGGCGATCGAGGAGAAGATGCGTGAAATCATCCGCGCCGACAAACCGCTCCGCCGCGAAGTATGGAGCCGTCAGGCGCTGATCGACCGGTGGACGGCCGAGGGCGAGAGCTTCAAGGCCGAATGGGCCAAGGAACTGCCCGAGGGCGAGGAGCTGACGGTCTATTGGTCGGGCAGCGACTGGCTCGACATGTGCCGCGGCCCGCACCTCGCCTCGACTGGCAAGCTCGATCCCCAGGCATTCAAGCTGATGCGCGTCGCCGGCGCGTACTGGCGCGGCGACCAGAAGAATGCGCAGCTGACGCGCATCTATGGCACCGGCTGGCTCAACAAGAAGCAGCTCGACGCGCACCTCCACAAGCTCGAGGAAGCCGCCAAGCGCGACCACCGCAAGCTCGGTCAGGAGATGGACCTGTTCCACCTCCAGCAGGAAGCGCATGGCAGCGTCTTCTGGCACCCCAAGGGCTATATGATCTGGCGCGAGCTGGAGGCCTATATGCGCCGCGCGATCGACGGCGCCGGCTATCGCGAAGTCAAGACGCCGCAGGTGATGGACGCGCGGCAGTGGGAGCAGTCCGGCCATTGGGGCAAGTATCGCGAGAACATGTTCGTGATCCCGGACGAGGTACCGAACGTCGACGATGAGGGCCCGATCGTCTCCGACGCCGCCGAGTGGATGGCGCTCAAGCCGATGAACTGCCCGGCGCACATCCTGATCTTCAAGCAGGGCATCAAGTCGTATCGCGACCTGCCGATGCGCCTCTACGAGAATGGCTGCTGCCACCGCAACGAGCCGCACGGCGCGCTCCACGGCCTGATGCGCGTGCGCCAGTTCACCCAGGACGACGCACACATCTTCTGCCGTGAAGACCAGATCGTCGACGAGGTGAAGGCGTTTTGCGCGCTCGCCGACCGCGTCTACAAGGATTTCGGTTTCACCTACTCGATCAAGCTCGCGCTGCGCCCGGAGAAGCGCTTCGGAACCGAGGAGATGTGGGACCAGGCCGAAGCCGAGCTGCGCGACGCGGTCGAGAAGGCCGGGCTCGCGACCGAGGAATATGGCTGGGAAGAGCTGCCGGGGGAGGGCGCTTTCTACGCGCCCAAGCTCGAATGGCACCTGACCGATGCGATCGGCCGGACGTGGCAGGTCGGCACGATCCAGTCGGATCGAGTGCTGCCCGAACGCCTCGACGCGACCTATGTCGGCGAGGATGGCGAGCGCCACCGCCCGGTGATGCTCCACCGCGCGATCTTCGGCTCCTATGAGCGCTTCATCGGTATCCTGATCGAGCATTTCGCCGGGCGCCTGCCCGCATGGCTCGCGCCCACGCAGGCGGTGGTCGCGACGATCGTCTCCGACGCCGACGATTATGCGAAGGACGCCGTCGTACAGCTCAAGGCCGCGGGCATCCGCGCCGACAGCGACCTGCGCAACGAGAAGATCAACTACAAGGTGCGCGAGCACAGCCTCGCGAAGGTCCCGCATTTGCTGGTGGTCGGCAAGCGTGAAGCGGAGGAGGGCACCGTCGCCATCCGCACCCTCGGCGTCGAGGGACAGCGGGTGATCCCGCTCGATGAGGCGATCGTGTGGCTCAAGGGCGAGGCGACGCCCCCGGATCTCGTGGGATGATCCGCGCCGGAACCGCTGCGGACGTGCCGCGCGCGCTGGAGATCTGGCGCGCCGCGGTCGATGCAACGCACGGCTTCCTCAGCGCCAAGGACCGGGCCGGGATCGACCGCATGGTGGCGGAGCAGTTCCTCCCCAATGTGCCGCTGTGGCTCGCGGTCGATGGGACGGATCGTCCGCAGGGCTTTCTCGTGATGGACGGCGAGATGATCGATGCGCTGTTCGTCGATCCGGCGGTGCAAGGCCGCGGGATCGGCACCGCCTTGGTCGATCACGCGCTGTCGCTCGCGCCCAACGCGCTGGTCGATGCCAGCGAGCAGGCGAGCAACGCCGTGCCCTTCTACGAATCGCGCGGCTTCGTCCGCACCGGTCGCGCCGAAACCGATCCGCAGGGGCGTCCCTATCCGGTGATCCATTTCCGTCACCCCGGCCGCGCGGGGTGAAAAGCTGGACGCGCCATGCACCCGGAGAGGCGCTGGCGCGGCACCGGCATGATAGCGCCTATGTCGCGGTCGTGCTCGACGGCGGTTATCTTGAAGCGGGTGAGAGCGGCCGCATCCGGGCCGAGGCGGGGATGGCCGTCGTGCATCACGGCTGGTCGGCGCATCAGGATGGTTTCGGAAGCCGGGGCGCAAAGGTGCTCAACCTCCCCCTGCCCGCTGGTCTGGCCGAAGGACCGGTGCGGCTTGCCGACCCGGAGGCGGTCGCTCGCATCGCCGAACGCGATCTGCACGCTGCCGCTGAACTGGTGCGTGAGACCGCAGCCGCTGTCAGCGCAAACCCCGGCGACTGGCCCGACCTGCTCGCCGCCGCGCTCACCCGCGATCCGGCGCTGTCGATCACAGGCTGGGCCGGCCAAGCCGGGCTCGACCCGGCCTCGGTCAGCCGCGGTTTCCTGCGCGCCTATGGCGTCAGCCCCAAGCGCTTTCGGCTCGAGCTGCGCACCCGCACCGCCGTGCGCGCGCTGGCGGGCTGGCGCGGTTCGCTTGCCGCGCTCGCTGCGGATCACGGCTTTGCCGATCAGGCGCATTTCGCGCGCGCCGCACTGGCGCTGACCGGCTTCACCCCCTCGCAGCTCAGGGCCTAGGGCAAAGTCCGTTCAAGCCGGACCTTGGTGCTTTAGTCTAATAGCACAGTTATGGACCGCCGCTTCTTCCTCACCGCCACGCTGGGCTCGCTCGCCGCTGCCCGCGCCATCCTCCCCGCTGCCGCGCAGACCGCGCCGCCCGTCACCCGTTGGAAGGTCGGCGCGTCGGAAGGCCATGACGTCTTCGCCTTTCTCGGCCCGCTCTCGGGCGAGCCGCTCTACCAGACCTATTATGCCGCCGATGCCGCTGTCTTCGCGCCGAAGCTGCCTGACGCGATTCGCGCCGACATCTCCAGATTGTGGAAGGAAGCCGGGCAGGGCTTCGGCCTGCTGGGCCCCGGCCTCTCGACGACCTGCTCGGGCGCCGATCTCTCCAGCATCGATGCGGTGATCGCCAATTTCGACGATCTCGAGGGCCGGGTGCGTCCCGCCTATCAGGCAAGTCCCTATTGGGACGCCAAGGACTGGGCCTGGCTCACCGTCAATGCCGCCCGCCTGCGCGCGGTGTTCGTGGCGATGCGTGACGCGGGCTTCGCCGCCTTCCGCGCCGAACGCACCGCCGGGATCGAGACGCGCGCCGCGGAGATCGCCCGCGCACTGGCGGGCTATGATGTGATCAAATGGCAGCGCAAGCTCACCGGCCGTGCCTTCGATCCCGAGATTTCGATCGTCCTGCTCCAGTTCTCCAAGCCGCACGGCATCAAGGTGCAGGGCCAGACCTTCCTCCAGTCCGCCGACTATGACGTCGCTCTCACCGTCCGAATCGCCGCGCACGAGATGCTGCACCCGCCGGTGCCGATGGACGGCGCCGCGGCCAAGGCGGCGATGGCGGTGATCGGGAAGGATGCGGTGATGATGCGGATCGTCCGCGAGCATGATCCGCGCTGGGGCTACACCACGCTTGAGGGCTATCTGAACGAGGATATCTGTCAGGCGCTCGATCAGCTGATCAGCGAGGCGCTGGGAGTCGCGCGCAACCCGGCGGATCGCTGGCGCAAGGCGGATGATGGCATGCATGTCCTCGCCGCCGGCCTCTACGCGCTGCTCCGTGCCGACAAGTGGATCGAGAACGGCGGCAACGTCGAACAATGGCTGACAAAGGCCGTCGCGGCCGGCCGACTCGCCCCGCAAATCCTCCATCCGGCGGCCGCACGCGTGCTCGAACGGCCCGTCGACCGGCTCTGGCCGCTTGGCCAGGTGGGGGCGCAGGCTGGTCCCGCAGACACAGGCTCTCGGCTTGCCTGAACGCACCGCAGCGCCCATATCTGCGTAGCGTTTGCGCCACAGCCTGTGGCTTTTTCGCCTAAAGGCACGCGGCAGGGCTACCCTGTCGCGCTGCGGCGCGCTATCTTGCCGGTCTATAACTGTAACAGGAGCTGTTCCTATACGTCCTCCCATGTCCCGGCGCGGCTTCGCGCCCCCGGTGCCTACCGGCCCGCGCTTCAACGAATTCATCCAGTCGCCCAAGGTTCGCGTGATCGACCATGAGGGTGAGAATCTGGGCGTGATGTACACGCGCGAAGCGATGGAACAGGCGCAGGCGCTGGGCCTCGACCTGGTCGAAGTGTCGCCCAACGCCGATCCGCCCGTCGCCAAGTTCCTCGATGTCGGCAAGTACAAGTACGAGGCGCAGAAAAAGGCGAACCTCGCCCGCAAGTCGCAGAAGACGCAGGAGATCAAGGAGATCAAGATGCGTCCGAACATCGACGACCATGACTATGAGACCAAGATGAAGGCGGTCCACAAGTTCATCGGTGAGGGCGACAAGGTGAAGATCACCCTGCGCTTCCGCGGGCGTGAGCTGTCGCATGGCCAGCTCGGCATGGCGCTGCTCAAGCGCGTCCAGGATGACTGCGCCGAAGATGCGAAGGTCGAGAGCTATCCGCGCATGGAAGGCCGTCAGATGCTGATGGTGCTTTCGCCGAAGTGACCTGATGTGCGGCTGCGCCTAGTCGCAGCCGCCGCCGCAATCATTATCCGTTGTCGATGTATCGGCGGAAGTCGTGCCGCCATGCCCGCCTTCGCGCGTCTTTTTCACATGCGCGGCGTAGAACGCGATGAAGACGCCGAACAGCGAGACGCCGACGGCAAGCAGCGCGATCCAGACCGGCTTCATGCCGGCGGCTCCCACAGCTCGATCGCATTGCCTTCGGGGTCGTGGATGCGCGCGAACTTGCCCGTTTCCGGCGTATCCCATTCGTCCTTGGTGATGATCGCGATCCCCGCGGCGTTGAGCTGCTCGAGCATCCCCTCAAGGTCGCTGACGCGCAGATTGATCAGGAATTGCTTGTCCGCGGCGAAATAGTCGGTGTCCGCCTTGAACGGCGCGAACACCATCGGCCCGCCCTGCGTCTTCCAAAACCAGTCGTCGGGATCGCCTTCCCCTTCGGCATTGCATCCCATGCCGATGTTCAGATGCTCGCGATACCATGCGACCAGTGCATCCGGGTCCTTCGCGCGAAAGAAGAACCCGCCCATGCCGAGTACACCCATCGTCCGCTCCCTCGCGATTGAAGGAGCAGCTTAGGCCTTGTCGGCGATGGTGGCCAGCGTCAGCGCTGGCGCATCTCGATCACGCGCCATTTGCCCTCGATCCGGCACGCGATTCCATCGATCGCGCCTTGCGCGAATGGGCGGCAGCTGCGCCCTGCCTTGTCTGTGAAGCCCTTGCCGGCGGTCGGGCCGTGTTCGTGCCCTCCGGCCGATGGGTCGTTCAACACCTGCTGGAGCCGCCCGCTCGCCAACAGCGTGTCGCCATGGAAGGCGACGGGCGAGCCCGGCTCCGCCCAGATGCTGAGCGTGACGAAGACACCGAACAACACAACCGCCAGCGCCGCGGTCCACCTGACCCAACGCTTGCGGAAGCTTTGCAGCCATCCCGAGCGGGCAGGGGTTTCGGATGCGTCGAGAATATGGGCTTGCATGGCAGGGATTCCGGAAGCTAGTGCCTTATTCTACTAACTCACCAGCGGCGGAATTGCAACGACGCGCTTACGCCGCCGTGGCGAACTCCCCCAACCCCGAGGCCGCGTCGAGCATCCGCCGCTCGAGCGACTTGAGGCGCAGCACTGCACTGATCTTGTCCCCGGTCAGGTCGGTGACATAGAAAGTATCGACTGCGCGCTCGCCATAGGTGGCGACATGGGCTGAGTGGATCGTCACCTTCGACTGGAACAGCGCATAGGCGAGATGGTGGAGCAAAGCCGGTCGGTCGCGCGCATTCACCTCGATCACCGTGAAGCGGTTCGACGCCTTGTTGTCGATCAGCACCGCCGGCTCGATCGCGAAGGCGTCGGCGCGCGGGCGGGGCAGGGGCTTGGCCGCCAGCCGCTCGGTCAGCTTCGCGCGATTGGCCAGCGCCTCGGCGATGCCGGTCTCGATCCGGCCGAGCTGGCCGGGGTCGTCGAACGGGCGGCCGAGCGGGTCCTGCACCAGGAAATTGTCGATCGCCATGCCGTCGCGCGTCGTGTGGATGCGCGCGTCGATGATGTTGCCGCCCGCGGCGTGAATCGCGCCGGCGATGCGGTAGAACAGGCCGGCATGGTCGGCGGCATAGACCGTCACCAACGTCGCGCCGCGATCGGGGTAGACCGTCGCCTCGACCGAGAGCTGGGCGTCACCCGAACGCTCGATGAAGCGTACATTGCGCTCGATCACATCCTCGGGCTCGGCGACCCAATAGGGATCGGGAAGGCGCTTGATCAGCGCGCTCATGTCGCGCCCGATCGCCGCCGACAGCTCCGCCTGCTTCGCCGCGATCCGCTCGCCGCGGCCCTTCTGCTTGTGGCCGAGCCGCAGCACTTCCTCGGCGCTGTCGAACAAATTGGTGAGCAGCTGGCGCTTCCACCCGTTCCACACGCCGGGGCCGACGGCGCGGATATCGACGATGGTGAGGACGAGCAGCATCATCAGCCGCTGCGGCGACTGCACCACTTCGGCAAAGTCGAGGATCGTCTTGAAGTCGGAAAGGTCGCGCTTGAACGCGGTGGCGGACATGAGGAGGTGCCAGCGGACCAGCCAGGCGACCGTCTCGGTCTCGGCAGGCGTCAGCCCCAGCCGCGGGCAAAGCCGCTGCGCCACTTCTGCGCCCAGCACGCTATGGTCGCCGCCGCGCCCCTTGGCGATATCGTGCAGCAGCACCGAGACATAGAGCGCGCGGCGCGACGCAATCTGGTCGAGAACACCGCTGGCGAGCGGGTGATCCTCCTTGAGGTCGCCCTTCTCGATCTGGCTGAGCAGCCCGATCGCGCGGATCGAATGCTCGTCCACCGTGTAGTGGTGGTACATGTCGAACTGCATCTGCGCGACGACGCGGCCGAAGTCGGGCACGAAGCGGCCGAACACCCCTGCCTCGTTCATCCAGCGCAGCACCGTCTCGGGATCGCGCGGCGACGTCAGGACATCCATGAACAGCGCGTTGGCGCGCGGATCGTTGCGCCTGTCGTCGATCAGCTTGGCGTCGCGCGCGGCGGCGCGCATCGTCAGCGGATGCACCTCCAGCGCGTGCAGGTCAGCGAGCTGGAACACCTCGAGCAGCCGCACCGGATCCTCGGCGAAGAAGCTGTCACGCGGCAGCGCCAGCCGGCCGCGGTCGAGCACGAAGCCCTTGAGCTTCGCCGGCGAGCGGCGAATGCGCGGCAGCCCGAAGCGGCTTCCCCGCGCGGCGAACTTCTCGTCCAGATGGGCGAGGAAGACGCCGGTCAGGTCGCCGACCATCTTCGCCTGCAGGAAGTAGAAGTGCATGAAGCGCTCGACCTTCGACTTGCCCGGCCGGTCGGCGTAGCGCATGCGCTCGGCGATTTCGCGCTGGAAGTCGAAGGTCAGGCGGTCCTCGCAGCGCCCGGCGATGTTGTGGAGGTGGCAGCGCACCGCCCACAGGAAATTCTCGGCGCGGCGGAACTGCCGATATTCCAGCTTGGTCAGTAGCCCAGCGCCGACCAGCTCGGCCGGCTCGACCACGCCATAGGTATATTTCCCGATCCAGAAGAGCGTGTGCAGGTCGCGCAGCCCGCCCTTGCCCTCCTTGATGTTGGGTTCGACGACATAGCGGCTGTCGCCCATCTTGCGGTGCCGCTCGTTCCGCTCGTCCAGCTTCTGCGCGATGAAGGCGCGCGCGCTGTCCTTCTGCACGTCGTTGCGGAAGCGCGCCGATGCCTCATCGTACAGCGCGGTGTCGCCCCAGACATAGCGCCCCTCGAGCAGCGCGGTGCGGATCGTCACGTCCGCCTTGGCCTCGCGCACCATCTCGTCGAGCGAGCGCGAGCTGTGCCCGACCTTCAGCCCCATGTCCCAGAGCGAGTAGAGGATCGATTCGATCACCTGCTCGCTCCAGCAGGTCTGCTTCCAGGGCGTGATGAAGGCGATGTCGACGTCACTGAACGGCGCCATCTCGCCGCGCCCGTAGCCGCCGACCGCAACCAGCGCCATCCGCTCGGCCGCGCTCGGGTTGCTGTTGGGGTAGAGCCGCGCGAGGGTGAAGTCCCACAGCACGCGCAGCAGCTGGTCCATCAGGAACGCGCCGCTCGCCGCGCTCTCATGCCCGCGTGCGGGATGTTCCTCCAGCCGCCGGGCGATCTCGGCGCGCCCTGCCTCCAGCGCTGCCTTGAGCCGCAGCGCCGCGGTCTGGCGCAGCCGCATCGTGTCGGGTGCGGCGAGTCCCGCCAATTCGTCCGCCAGCGCCCGCCGATCGATGATCGCGCGACGGTTGTGGACGGAGTCGAAGCGCGCGGACATGGCTGCCAGATAGGGGAAGCCGCGCCCGCGCGCTACAAAGCTTTGAAGGGACGGGGGTTAGTCGGGCTTCCGAGCAACGCCGACCAGCGCGGGGCGCAGCAGGCGGTCCTTGATCATGTAGCCCGACTGGATTTCCTGCACGATCGTGCCCGGCGCGGCGTCGGCGCTCGGCACTTCCATCATCGCCTGGTGGCGGTTGGGATCGAGCGTTTCGCCCAGTGCGGATACCTTCGAAACGCCGTGGCGCGCGAACACGCTGTCGAGCTCGCGGCCGGTCGCCTCAAGCCCGGCGACGAGGCCCTTGAGTTTCTCGTCCCCGCGTAGCTCGTCGGGGATCGCCGAAAGCGCGCGCGAGAGATTGTCGGCCACCGACAGGATGTCGCGAGCGAAGCTGGTCGCGGCATAGGCGCGTGCGTCCTCGGCCTCCTTCTGCGCGCGGCGCAGCAGGTTCTGCGCCTCGGCGCGGGCGTAGAGGCTCGCGGACTGCGCCTCGGCGAGCTGCGCTTCGAGCTCGGCGACGCGGTCGTGCTCGGCGACTTCGGGCGCGCCCTCCGCGGTCTCGTGACGAAGGTCCTCGGTCGCTTCGGTCTTGTTCTCTTCGGTCATGGTCCCTGTTTTTCTTCGTGTTTCAGGCCAGTAATCGGGCCAGGGTCGCTGCAGTGAAATCCACCATGGGCACGACGCGGGCATAGTTCAACCGTGTCGGTCCGATGACACCGACCACGCCGACCACCCGCCCGTCGAGCGAGCGCACCGGTTTCGCGATCACCGACGATCCCGACAGCGCGAACAATTTGTTCTCCGATCCGATGAAGATGCGCGTCGCCTCGCCCTCGCGCGCGCTGTCCAGCAGCCGGGCAATCTCTTCCTTGCCCTCCAGTTCGTCGAGCAGCTGGCTGACCCGGTCGAGGTCGTCGGCCGCCGCGCTGTCGATCAGCCGCGCCTGGCCGCGCACGATCAGCACCGGCCGGTCACCCCCGTCCTGCGACCACACGGCGAGGCCACGCTCGACCAGCGCCCGCGCCGCATCGTCCAGCGCCGCGCGCTCGACGCGCAGCTCACGCTCGACCCGTGCGCGCGCCTCGCTCAGCGTCAGTCCGCCCAATGTCGCGGTCAGGTAATTGGCTGCCTGCTCCAGCGCCGCCACCGGCATGCCGGGCGGCAACTCGACGACGCGATTCTCGACCGATCCGTCCTCGCCCACCAGCACGGCGAGCGCGCGGTCCTGCCCCAGCGGCACGAAGCCGAACTGGCGCACCACCCGCTCGGCCTTGGGCACCAGCACCATGCCGGCGCAGGCCGACAGGCCGGAGAGCGCGGCGGTGGTGCTGGCCAGCGCTTCCTCGACCGGCCCGCCGCCGCCCGCGCGCGCCTCGATCGCCGCGCGCTCCTCGGCCGAGGGTTCGGATGCGCGCATCATCCCGTCGACGAACAGGCGCAGGCCCAGCTCGGTCGGCATCCGCCCCGCGCTGGTATGCGGCGCGGCGAGCAGGCCGAATTCCTCCAGATCCTGCATCACGTTGCGGATCGATGCGGGCGAAAGGTTGAGCCCCGCCACACGTGAGATCGTCCGCGATCCCACCGGCTGCCCCGCCTCCAGATATGATTCGACCACCACGCGAAAAATGTCGCGCGCGCGATCGGTCAGCTCGGTGATCGGCGGGGTGGTCACGGTTTAGTCATGTAACGCACCCGCGCCGCGGCTCAAGGGCATGCTGCGCCTAGGGCCGCGCACCGATCAGCGGCGCCAGCGCCGGGATCAGGTCCGGCGCGTTGCCGATCGCGGCTGCCATGGCGTGGTTGGCGTTACGGTCGCAGCCGAAATCGAAATAGAGCGTCGTCGTGCTGCGCCGCCCGCGCCAGCGTATCTCGGCGCTCGGCATGTCGGTCGCGGCCTGCATGCATCCCGGCTCGCCATGCGCATAGCGCCGCGTCCGCCCGGTCGCGGGGCGGTAGGGGGCGAGCGATTGCGCCAGCGCCGCTGCCTGATCGGGCGTCACGCGAAAGCTGCGCTGGCCGGTGACGGCGGTGAATCGGATACCCGTAAAATTGCCCATGCCGTCGGGACCAAGCTGAAAGCGATAGACCGGACAGCTGCCGAAACAGGGGCCGGTCTGATATTCGATCGCCTCGCCGCTGACCGGGCGTACCGGCGCTGCCTGCGGCGGGGGCGCGTACGTCTCCGGCGGCGGTGCCTGCGGTCTCGGCGCCGCGGGCGGACGCGGTGCGGCGGGTGTTGTTCCCGGCGGCGGCGTCACCTGCGGAATGCAGGCGCTCGTCCCCAGAGCCAGTAGTGCAATCGCGATACGCTTCATCGATGATCCTCCACGGATCGCGAACCGAGACTGGCGCGTTCGGTTCCCGGCGTTTAGGTGCCGGGACAAGAAACCCACAGGAGATTCCCGTTATGCGCCCCAGCGG
>Ga0247823_10002867_pt1 | contig 14153 bp, 12 predicted proteins | sample 13C_PalmiticAcid_2_FD_192426 | JGI IMG/M metagenome (GOLD analysis project Ga0247823, IMG submission 192426) | Soil microbial communities from agricultural site in Penn Yan, New York, United States - 13C_PalmiticAcid_Day30 | ecosystem: Environmental > Terrestrial > Soil > Agricultural land...
GACACCGCCGTGTCGCGTCAGGCACTGGAGGAGCGCCGATGAAGCGTCTTCCCCTTTCCCTGTTGGCGCACTGGGCGGGCGGTGAACTGCTGGGCGATGACCTCGTGATCGGCTCGCTGACCCACGATACGCGCACGCTGGTGCCGGGCAGCCTGTACGTCGCCCTGCGCGGCGAGCGGTTCGATGGCCATGATTTCGCCTACGACGCGTCCATGCGCGGCGCTGCTGCAGTGCTGGTCGACCATGAGGTGAAGGTCGACGTGCCGCAGGTCGTCGTGCCGGACACGCTGCTGGCGATCGCGCGCATCGCCGCCGGCCTGCAACGCGACCGGGTGGAGAAGACCGTGGCCATCACCGGCAGCAACGGCAAGACCACGGTCAAGACGCTGGTGGTCTCCATCCTGCAGCGCGCCGGCGTCACCTACTTCAATCCCGGCAACCGCAACAACGAGATCGGCTTGCCGATGGCCGTCATCGACGCGCCCGACGATGCCGACTTCTCGGTCTACGAAATGGGTGCGGGCAAGCCGGGCGACATCGCCTACCTGACCGACATCGTGACGCCGGAAGTGGCGCTGGTGAACAACATCGCTGCCGCCCATCTGGAGCGCATGGGCTCGTTGATGGGCGTGGCGGAGACCAAGGGCGCCATCTACGACGCCTTGCCCGCCGACGGTACCGCGGTGATCAATGCCGACGATGCCTTCGCCGAGTACTTTGCCAGCCGCGTGCCGGATCGCCGGATCCTGCGCTTCGGCCTGGAGACCACGGCCGACCTCTCCGCGCGCGATATCCGCGCGACGGCGGAGGGTTCGGATTTCGTACTGGTCGCTCCGCACGGCGAGGTGGGCGTGAGCCTGCACCTGCCGGGACGGCACAACGTGTTGAATGCGCTGGCGGCCGCCGGCATCGCGATGGCTTGCGGCGTATCACTCGCCATCATCGCCGAGGGCCTGTCGGCCGCGCAGCCGGTGGCGGGTCGCCAGGTGGCGCATGCGCTCGCCAATGGTGCGGTGGTGATCGACGACAGCTACAACGCCAATCCGGGCTCGCTGGTGGCCGCCATCGACACGCTGGCCGCGGCGAGTGCGCAGGCCGGTGGCGAAGGGTGGCTGGTACTCGGGGACATGCGCGAGCTGGGCGACGATGCCGAGGCGCTGCATGCCGATGCCGGTCGTCGCGCCAAGGCCGCCGGGATCCGTCGCCTGTACACGCTGGGTCCGCTCAGTGCCGCCGCTGCCGCCGCCTTCGGTGAAGGCGCGCATCCGTTCGACAGCCACGCTGCGCTGGCCGATGCCCTGGGCGTCGAGCTGCGACCCGGCGTGCGCTGCCTGGTCAAGGGGTCGCGCGGCAGCGCGATGGACCGGATCGTCGCCATCTTGCTGTCCACCGGGGAGGACACATCGCATGTTGCTTGAGCTGGCTCGCTGGTTGCAGAGCCTGGAGAATTTCTTCGGCCTGTTCGGCTACCTGACGTTCCGCGGCATTCTCGCTGCGCTCACGTCGCTGTTCCTGTCGCTGTGGCTCGGCCCGGCGGTGATCCGCAAGCTCGGCCAGTTGAAGGGCGGGCAGCCGATCCGCAAGGACGGCCCGCAGTCGCACTTCTCCAAGGCCGGCACGCCGACGATGGGCGGCGCGCTGATCCTGGTGACGGTACTGCTGTCGGTGCTGCTCTGGGGCGACCTGCGCAACAAGTACGTATGGGTGGTGCTGCTGGTGATGGCGACGTTCGGCGCCATCGGCTGGTACGACGACTGGATCAAGATCGTCAAGCGCGATCCCAACGGCCTGAAGTCGCGCTGGAAGTACCTGCTGCAGTCGATCTTCGGCCTTGCCGCCGGCCTGTATCTCTATCTGTATGCCGACGTGCCGGCGGCGACGACCTTCTACGTGCCGTTCTTCAAGTCGATCGCGCTGCCGCTGGCGGGCATCAGCTTCGTCGCCATCGCGTACTTCTGGATCGTGGGCTTCTCCAACGCCGTCAACCTGACCGATGGCCTGGATGGCCTGGCGATCATGCCCACGGTGCTGGTGGCCTGTGCGCTGGGCGTGTTCGCCTACGCCTCGGGCAACGCGGTGTTCTCCAGCTATCTGCAGATCCCGCAGGTGCCGGGCGCGGGCGAGCTGACCATCATCTGCGCGGCCATCGCGGGCGCCGGCCTGGGCTTCCTGTGGTTCAACACGTATCCGGCGATGGTGTTCATGGGCGACATCGGCGCACTGGCGCTCGGCGCCGTGCTGGGCACCATCGCGGTGATCGTGCGCCAGGAGCTGGTGCTGGTGATCATGGGCGGCATCTTCGTCATCGAGACGCTGTCGGTGATGATCCAGGTGGCGTCGTTCAAGCTGACCGGCAAGCGCGTGTTCCGCATGGCGCCGATCCACCACCACTTCGAACTGAAGGGCTGGCCGGAGCCGCGCGTGATCGTGCGCTTCTGGATCATCTCCGTCGTGCTGGTCCTGGTCGGCCTGGCCACGTTGAAGGTGCGCTGATGAACGACACGCCGCGCCAGGCCACACGTCTTGAAGCCATCGGGGGCCGCTTCGACCCCTGGTTGCTCGGCGCCATGCTGGCGCTGGCGTCGCTGGGCGTGGTGATGGTGGCGTCGGCGTCGATCTACCAGCACGGCAATCCGTTCTACTACCTGGTCCGCCACGGCATGTTCCTCGTCGCCGGCGCGGGACTGGCGTGGTGGGTGATGCGTACCGAGCTGAAGAGCATCGAGGCGCGCAACCACCTGCTGCTGTTGGGGTGCGTGGTGTTGCTGCTGCTCGTGTTCGTGCCCGGGCTGGGCGTGAGCGTGAAGGGCGCGCACCGCTGGATCAACCTGGGCGTGTCCAACTTCCAGGTCGTGGAAGCGGTGAAGGTCTTCTTCATCGTCTGGCTGGCCAGCTACCTGGTGCGCTTCCGCGACGAGGTCAACGCAACGTGGGCCGCGATGCTCAAGCCGTTGGGCGTGGTAGTGGTCCTGGTCGCGCTGCTGCTGATGCAGCCGGACTTCGGTTCGTCCTCGCTGCTGCTGGCGATCACCGCCGGCATGCTGGTGCTCGGTGGCGTCAACATGCCGCGCATGTTCGGTCCGGTGCTGGTGGGCCTGCCGATCCTTGCGGTGATCGCAATCGCCGAGCCGTACCGCATGCGCCGGCTGACCTCGTTCTCCGATCCCTGGGCCGACCCGTTCGGCAGCGGCTACCAGCTGACCAATGCGCTGATGGCGATCGGTCGCGGCGAGTGGGGCGGCATCGGCCTCGGCGGTTCGGTGCTCAAGCTCAACTATCTGCCGGAAGTGCACACCGATTTCATCTTCTCGGTGATCGGCGAAGAACTTGGCTTCGTGGGTGTTTGCCTGGTGGTGGCGCTGTACGCGCTGCTGGTGGGGCGCGCCTTCGTCATCGGCCTGCGTTGCGTGGAAATGCGCAGGCACTTCGCGGGTTACATCGCATTCGGCGTCGCGCTGTGGATCGGCATGCAGAGCTTCGTGTCGATGGGCGTGAACCTGGGCCTGCTGCCGACCAAGGGCCTGACCCTGCCGCTGATCTCATCGGGCGGTTCCAGCATCCTGATGACCTGCGTGGCGATGGGCCTGCTGCTGCGCGTGTCCTACGAGCTGGAGCGCACGCAGCGCCAGGTCGCGCTGCGCGGGGAAGTCATCCAGGGTGCGGGCGATTCGCCTGTGCCGGTCGATCCGCGCCCGGTGCCTGCCGCGCCTGCTTCGTTCTCGCAGACGCTGCGCGGCACCAGCCGCCTGCAGCAACGCGTCGAGCCCACGTTCGAGAGGATCGCATGAGCAGTGCGGGCGCTCCCGTCATGATCATGGCCGGTGGTACCGGCGGCCACATCTTCCCCGCGCTGGCCGTGGCGAAGGTGTTGCGCGCGCGCGGCGTGCCGGTGGTCTGGCTGGGTGCGGACGGGGCAATGGAAACGCGCCTGGTGCCGCCGCACGACATTCCGCTGGACACGCTGGCCATCACCGGCCTGCGCGGCAAAGGCAGGTTGGCGTTGCTGGGTGCGCCCGTGCGCGTGCTGCGCGCGATCCGCGCGGCAGGCTTCGTGCTGCGCCGCCGCGCGCCGCGGTCGGTGGTGAGTTTCGGTGGTTTCGCGGCCGGTCCCGGTGGTGTCGCCGCGCGCCTGATGGGTTTGCCGCTGCTGGTGCACGAACAGAACCGCGCCGCGGGCTTCACCAACCGCATGCTGGTGAAGGTCGCGCGCCGCGTGATGACCGGTTTCCCCGGTGCGTTCCCGTCGCGCGAGGAAGTGGTCGGCAATCCGGTGCGGGACGAGATCGCGGTGCTGCCGCCACCGGCCGAACGCCTGGCGGGCCGCAGTGGCCCGCTGCAGGTGCTCGTGTTGGGCGGCAGCCAGGGCGCGCGTGCGCTGAATCTCGCGGTTCCGCAGGCCATCGCGACGTTGCCGGCGGGCAGCATCGAGGTGCGTCACCAATGCGGCGACAAGCTGCGCGACGAAGCCGCCCGGGCCTACGCCGACGCCGGCGTGGTCGCGAGCGTGGAAGCCTTCATCACCGACATGGCGGCCGCGTACGCGTGGGCCGATCTGGTCGTCTGCCGCTCCGGCGCCTCGACCCTGGCCGAGCTGTGCGCGGTCGGCGTGGGCAGCGTCCTGGTGCCCTTCGCGCAGGCCGTCGATGACCACCAGACCCGCAACGCCGAATACCTGGTCGAGCGTGGCGCAGCCGTGCTGCTGAAGCAGGACGACACGCTGGCCGACGCGCTGGCCACCACGCTGCGGCAGCTGGTTGGCGACAGCGACAAGCGCCTGGCCATGGCGCAGGCCGCGCGCGCGCTGGCGAGGACCGATGCGGCCGACCGCATCGCCGACATCATTCTCGAGGAAACAACGAACATGAGGACGCAGGCATGATGATGGCTGCTGCACGCGAGCGCCGCCTGCAACACACCGGCAACCTGGCGAAGGAGTTCCGCCGCGTGCACTTCGTCGGCATCGGCGGCTCCGGCATGAGCGGCATCGCGGAAGTGCTGTGCACGCTGGGTTATGAAGTATCCGGTTCGGACAACGCCGACAACGCCGCGACCCGTCGCCTGGCGTCGCTGGGTGCGCGCGTGATGCGCGGCCACAATGCCTCCAACGTGCTGGGCACCGATTGCGTGGTGGTCTCCAGTGCGATCAGGCAGGACAACCCCGAACTGATGGAAGCGCGCAGCCAGCGCATCCCGATCGTCCCGCGTGCGGCGATGCTGGCCGAGCTGATGCGTTTCCGTCGCGGCATCGCGGTCGCCGGTACGCACGGCAAGACCACCACGACGAGTCTCACGGCCGCCGTGCTGAGCGAAGGCGGGCTGGATCCGACCTTCGTCATCGGTGGCCAGCTGCTCGCGGCCGGTGCCAACGCCAAGCTCGGCGACGGGCAATGGCTGGTGGCGGAAGCCGACGAAAGCGATGGCAGCTTCCTGCGCCTGAATCCGCTGATCTCCATCGTCACGAATATCGACGCGGATCATCTCGAAAACTACGGCAACGACTTCGAGCGCGTGAAGGCGGCCTTCGCCGAATTCCTGCAGCGCCTGCCGTTCTACGGCCTGGCGGTGCTGTGCATCGACGATCCGGAAGTCGCTGCCATTGCCGCGGAAACGCCGCGCCACGTGATGAGCTATGGCTTCGCGGAGAACGCCGACGTGCGTGCCGAAGATGTGGAGCAGGACGGCGGCCGCATGCATTTTACCCTGCGCCTGCCGGAGGACGCGAGCATCCGCGTCAGCCTGGCGTTGCCGGGGCGCCACAACGTGCAGAACGCGCTTGCTGCGGCGGCCATCGGATGGCAGCTCGGCGTGTCGCCGGAGAACATCGCGGCTGCGCTGGAGAAGTTCGCCGGCATCGGTCGCCGCTTCAACGACCTGGGCGAGATCGCCACGCCGCAGGGCGCGCGCGTGCAGCTCGTCGATGACTACGGCCATCATCCGAAGGAACTGGCGGCGGTGTTCGCCGCCGCACGCGGTGGCTGGCCGCACAAGCGGCTCGTCGTGGCCTTCCAGCCGCACCGCTACAGCCGCACGCGCGACCAGTTCGATGCATTTGCCGCGGTCCTGTCGGAGGTCGATGCGCTGGTGCTGAGCGAGGTGTACCCCGCCGGTGAGCAGCCGATCGCAGGCGCCGACGCGAAATCGCTGGCCCGCGCCATCCGTGCGCGTGGCCGCAACGAACCCGTGGTGGTCAGCCAGGTCGCGGACCTGGTCGACGTGCTGCCGGACGTGTTGCAGGACGGCGACCTGTTGCTGCTGATGGGGGCCGGTGACATCGGCCACATGTCGCAACACATCGCCGCGCATGGCTTCACCGCGAAGGACCCGGCATGACCACCGTGACTGTGCAACCGCCGCGTTTCAAGGATCCGGCCCGTTTCGGCCGCGTCGCCGTACTGATGGGCGGCGTGTCCAGCGAGCGCGAAGTGTCGTTGAACTCGGGCCAGAATGTGTTGGCGGCGCTGCTGGCGCGCGGCGTGCAGGCGTTCGCCGTCGATGGCGTGCCGGCCCTCATCGAGGCGATCCGCGCGGGCAAGGTCGACAGGGTGTTCAACATCCTGCACGGCGGCGATGGCGAGAACGGCGTGCTGCAGGGCCTGCTGCAGTCGCTCGGGGTGCCGTACACCGGCCCGGGCGTGCTGGGTTCTGCGCTGACGATGGACAAGATCCGCACCAAGCAGGTGTGGCAGGCGGCCGGTCTGCCGACCGCAGGCTTCGTGCGGATTCCGCCGGGTGGCGACCTCGCGGCAGCGGTCCGCGCGCTGGGCTTCCCCGTGTTCGTGAAGCCGAGCGCGGAAGGGTCCAGCGTCGGCGTGTTCCGCATCCTGGGTGAAGACGACCTCGTGCCCGCCGCGACGTTCGCATCCACCTACCCCGGCGAGCTGCTGGCAGAGCAGATGCTGACCGGCGGCGAGTTCACCGTGGCCGTCCTGGGCGACCTCGCACTGCCGTCGGTGCGTATCGTGCCGGCGCAGGGCTGGTACGACTACCACGCCAAGTACATCGCCGACGATACGCAGTACCTCTGTCCCGGCCTGGATGATGCGGCCGAGGAAACACAGATCCGTGCACTGGCGCTCGAAGGCTTCCGCGCCGCCGGCTGCAGTGGCTGGGGGCGGGTCGACGTGATGCGTCACGCGGACGGACGTTTCCTGCTGATGGAGGTCAATACCGCGCCGGGCATGACGAGTCACTCGCTGGTGCCCAAGGAAGCGGCGCAGGTCGGCATCGGTTTCGAGGAACTGTGCTGGCGCATCCTGGAGCAGACCGTGCCGGAGGTCGCCGGCTGATGAATGCCGCCCTGCGCATCATGGCCTGGTTGCTGGCGCTGGCGCTGGTCGCGCTGCCGGTCGTGGCCGTGGTCAATGGCTGGATCGGCGCCGACCGGTGGCCGTTGTCCAGGCTGCGCGTGCAGGGCGAGTTCGAACGCGTGGACGCGGCGCAGTTGCAGGCCGCCGTGCTGCCGTACGCGAAGCGCGGCTTCTTCGCCGTCCCGCTGGAAGACGCCAAGCACGCGGTCGAGCGGTTGCCGTGGGTGGAACGCGCGGACGTGCGCAAGCGCTGGCCGGACGTGCTGGAGGTACGCATCACCGAGCACAAGCCGTTCGCGCGTTGGGGCAATGACAAACTGCTGTCCGAGCACGGCCGCCTGTTTCCGCTGCCGAAGGAGCTCGCCGGCCTGGATCTGCCGCAACTGGGTGGGCCGGACTCCCAGGTGCAGGAAGTGACGGCGCTCTACAACGAATCGCGCCAGCTGTTCGCGCCGCTGGGCCTGGACGTCACCACGCTGGTGATGGATGCGCGCGGCAGCTGGTCGCTGCTGCTGGGCAACGGCACGCAGGTGGTCGTCGGCCGCACCGATGCGCGTCCACGCCTGGGCCGCTTCGCGCGGATGTTGCCGCAACTGCTGGCGGCCGCGCAGACACAACCGCTGGTGCGCGCGGACCTGCGCTACACCAACGGGTTCGCACTCAGCTGGGGCGAAGCGCCCAAGGCGGCGCCGCCGGCCTCCACACCGTCTCCATTGCCTGCGCCGATCGCGGTCGCAGGTCGTCTTCTGCAGGGCACTACATGAATCGCAAGGGTGACAAATCGCTGATCGTCGGGCTGGACATCGGCACCTCCAAGGTGACGGCGCTGGTCGGCGAGTACGCACCGGGCAATCCGATCGAGGTGATCGGCATCGGCTCGCACGAGTCACGCGGCCTCAAGCGCGGCGTCGTCGTGGACATCGAGTCGACGGTGCAGTCCATCCAGCGCGCGATCGAGGAGGCCGAGCTGATGGCCGGCTGCGAGATCCGCTCGGTGTACGCGTCGATCTCCGGCAACCACGTGCAGTGCCGCAACTCGCCCGGCATCGTGCCGATCCGCGACGGCGAGGTGACCTGGGGCGACCTGGACCGCGTGCTGGAAGCGGCCAAGGCCGTCGCCATCCCGGCCGACCAGAAGATCCTCCACGCCATCCCGCGCGAGTACAAGCTGGACAATTCGCAGGAAGGCATCCGCAACCCGGTCGGCATGACCGGCGTGCGCCTGGAGGTGGACGCGCACCTGGTGTTCTGCGCACAGTCGGCCGCCGCCAACATCAGCAAGTGCGTGCAGCGCTGCGGCCTGCAGATCGACGACCTGATCTTCTCCTCGCTGGCCTCCAGCGTGGCCGTGCTGACCAGCGACGAACGCGAGCTCGGCGTGGTGCTGGTCGACATGGGCGCGGGCACCACCGACCTGGCGGTGTTCGTGCAGGGCGCGATCTGCCACACGGCATCGCTGCCCATCGCCGGCGACCAGGTGACCAACGACATCGCGCACATGCTGCGCACACCCACGCCGGAAGCCGAGCAGATCAAGGTGCGCTACGCCTGCGCGCTCGCGCAGCTGGCGACGGCGGAAGAAAGCATCCAGGTGCCCAGCGTCGGCGACCGCCCGCCGCGCCGCCTGCCGCGCCATGCGCTGGCGCAGGCGGTGCAGCAGCGTTACGAGGAGATCTTCGAGATGGTGCAGGCGGAACTGCGCCGCTCCGGGTTCGAGGAGCGCGTGCGCGCCGGCATGGTGCTGACAGGTGGCGCATCGAAGATGGAAGGCGTGGTCGAACTGGCCGAGGAAATGCTGCAGATGCCCGTGCGCGTCGGCATTCCGCAGCACGTCACCGGCCTGGGCGAAGTGGTCGGCAACCCGGTGCATGCCACCGGCGTCGGCCTGCTGCTGATGGGCAGCCAGATCGAACATCCCCGGCGTCCGTCGCTGCCCACGGGCAAGGCGGGCAGCTGGTTCAAGAAACTGCAGAACTGGTATCGCGGCGAGTTCTGAGTGAGGCGACATCCTCCGCGAAGTGAAAGGCATCACGACGTTCGTTCCACCCAGCAACACATAACTAAATAAACGAGGACAAGGACATGGCACATTTCGAACTGGTTGAAAAGATGGCCCCGAATGCGGTGATCAAGGTCGTGGGCGTGGGCGGCGGCGGCGGCAACGCCGTGGCGCACATGGTCAACGGCAGCGTGGATGGCGTGGAGTTCATCACCGCCAACACCGACTCGCAGGCGATCAAGAACTGCGGCGCCAAGCTGCAGCTGCAGCTCGGCAGCAACGTCACCAAGGGCCTGGGCGCCGGCGCGAATCCGGAAGTCGGCCGCCAGGCGGCGCTGGAAGACCGCGAGCGCATCATCGACGCCCTTGATGGCGCCGACATGGTGTTCATCACCGCCGGCATGGGCGGTGGCACCGGTACCGGCGCCGCGCCGGTCGTGGCGCAGCTGGCCAAGGAGATGGGCATCCTGACCGTCGCCGTGGTCACCAAGCCGTTCCCGTTCGAAGGCCGCCGCCGCATGCAGGTCGCGCTGAAGGGCATCGAGGAACTGAGCCACCACTGCGATTCGCTGATCACCATCCCGAACGAAAAGCTGATCACCGTGCTGGGCCGCAACGCGACGATGATCCAGGCGTTCCGCGCCGCCAACGACGTGCTGTTGGGCGCCGTGCAGGGCATCGCCGACCTGATCGTCCGTCCGGGCCTGATCAACGTCGACTTCGCCGACGTGCGCACCGTGATGAGCGAGATGGGCCTGGCCATGATGGGCACCGGCTCGGCACGCGGTGATGATCGCGCGCAGGCCGCCGCCGAGGCCGCCATCCAGAACCCGTTGCTGGACGACGTCAACCTCAACGGTGCCAACGGCATCCTGGTCAACATCACCGCCGGTCCGGACTTCACCATGGCCGAGTTCGACGAAGTGGGCCGCACCATCGAAGGCTTCGCCTCGGAAGACGCCACCGTGGTGGTCGGCACCGTGCTGGATCCGGACATGCAGGACGAAGTGCGCGTGACCGTGGTGGCCACCGGCCTCAACCGCAATGCCGCCCGCCAGCCGGTCGGCCGTGGCAGCGACCTGCGCGAGCCGATGCGCGCGCCGATCAAGTTGGTCCGCGACGCCACCACCGGGATGGCGATCGACGACGGCTTCGCCGTGGACCCGATCAGCGCCGCCACCAGCGGCATGGGCCTGCGTCGTGGGTCGGCTGCGCCGGCATCGTCCGCGCCGGCATCGGCCCCGATCGCGGCCGACCTGCCGCCGGACTACCTGGACATCCCGGCGTTCCTGCGCCGCCAGGCGGACTGATCACGTAGAAGTGGAACCCTCCCCCGTAAACAGGGGAGGGCGCAGATGATGTGCCGTTTCATCGCCGTGTCCCTTCGCTGCCGGACCTTCACCGGTCCGGCAGCCCTTTCCCGACGGCCGTAGCATTCCGTTGTTGCAGGGGTGGGACAGACCGGTTCTTCCGTTAAGATTCAGTGGTCTGCGTGATATTCTCGCTGCCCGCTCAGGTTCCCCCCACCTGCGATTCCTTCGAATGGCCCAGCAACGCACCCTCAAGAACGTGATCCGCGCGACGGGCGTGGGGCTGCACAGCGGCGAAAAGGTCTACATGACCCTGCGCCCGGCTCCCGTGAATACCGGCATCGTGTTCCGGCGCGTCGACCTGGAGCCGGTGGTGGAGATTCCCGCCAGCGCGGAGCTGGTCACCGAGACCACGCTGTGCACCGGGCTGACCTGCGAGGGCGCCAAGGTGCAGACGGTCGAACACCTGATGTCGGCGATGGCCGGCCTGGGCGTGGACAACGCCTACGTGGAACTGTCGTCGGCCGAACTGCCGATCATGGATGGCTCCGCAGGCCCGTTCGTGTTCCTGATCCAGTCCGCCGGCATTGCCGAGCAGGACGCCCCCAAGCGTTTCATCCGCATCACCCGCCCCATCGAAGTGACCGAGGGTGACAAGGTGGCGCGCTTCGAGCCGTACGACGGCTTCAAGCTGGGTTTCACGGTGAAGTTCGATCACCCGATGATCCCCGCCTCGCAGTCGCGGGCCGAAGTGGATTTCTCCACCGGCGCCTACATCAAGGAAGTCGCGCGCGCGCGCACGTTCGGTTTCATGCGCGACCTGGAATACATGCGCGAGCGCAATCTCGGCCTCGGCGGCTCGATGGACAACGCCATCGTGCTGGACGAGTTCCGCGTATTGAACGAGGACGGCTTGCGCTACACGGACGAATTCGTCCGCCACAAGATCCTGGACGCCATCGGCGACCTGTACCTCGCCGGGCGCCCCATCCTGGGCGCCTACGAGGGCTTCAAATCGGGCCATGCCTTGAACAACAAGCTGGTCCGCGCCCTGCTGGCCGAGACCTCGGCCTGGGAAGAAGTGACCTTCGAGGACCGCGCCACGCCGTCCCCGGTCACCTATGCGACGCCCGTCCTGGCGATCTGAGACGCCCGTCCGCTGCGGACGGTGACCTTGCTGTCGACCGGTTTCCCACCGTCATCACGCAGTGGTGTGCGAATGGTTACGTCTTGGTCAAAATGTGAACTGTGTCAGGAAATCGGGCCAGAAATAACATTTTCCTAACCTTTGGCTAACGCCCCGACCGACGGTGGCCGGTACCATGCCCCGTCCCTCGTGATGGCCGGCTCAACATCCGCGGCGTCTACGATGACCACCCCCCGGGGTGGGCGTACCGGCGGAGTCCGGGGCGGACAGGAGGTCGAGGGCCGCTTGCAGCCCTTTGCGGGACGCCTCCGACACAGGTACGACCGGATCTTGCGCAGGCTTCACGGGATGGAGCGGCGCGAGGCTCGTCTTGGCGGTGACTTCGGTGACCGCCAGTCCGATGGATTGGGCCACGTTGATCAGTTCGGGTGCGGCCAGGCGAAGCCTGGCGTGCCACACCGGGGAATCGACGATAAAAACGAGCCGTTTGCCCGCCACGTTCGCCAACCGGCAATGGGGCGCCAGGGCAGGCGGCAGGCAGGGGCGAAGCTGCTGTTCCAAGGCGTCCAGCCACATGGCACGACGCACCGGGTCGGTGGCGGCATCCGTCAAGGCAGCCTGCAGGGCAGGTTGCGCGGTGCCGGTACGGCGCGGCTTGGACTTCGAATCAGACATCGGTATCTATGAGCTTTAAGACCATCGTAAACAATTCGCGTACCTGGTGGGCCCATGCATCGGCCCATGGTGCCTATCGAATCCGCCTCGCGTTCCACGCCCGGCCGCTCGCCAGCGCTGCGGTGCTCGTCGCCGCCGGCCTGCTGGTGGGCATGGGGGGGCGCAGCGCCCTCGGCATGGCGCAGGTCTCGATGCTGCAGGCCAAGGCCGAGCAGCGCGATACCGAGCTTGAGCAGGTCCGCCGTGGTGCCCAGCAGGAAATCAACGCCATGGCCGCGCGCCTTGGCGAATTGCAGGCGCAGGCCAATCGCCTGAATGCGCTCGGTGAACGCCTCACCCGCGTGGGCCAGTTGCAGGACGGCGAGTTCGACTTCAACGAGCCGGTCGGCGTGGGCGGCAACGACGTGTCCTACGACATGAAGCCCGCCGACCTGACCTCCGGCGTGGACAAGCTGGAGAAGCAGTTCGCCGCGTCTGGCCGTCAGCTGTCCGTGCTGGAGGCGCTGCTGTTCAACCGCGAACTCGACAGGAATGCGACCCCGGGCCGCATGCCGATCGCGAACAGCTACATCACGTCCGGTTTTGGTGGTCGCGCCGATCCGTTCGGTGGCGGTGGCCAATACCACAAGGGCATCGACTTCAAGGCCAGCGTGGGGGATCCCGTGCTCGCGGTGGCCGACGGCGTGGTCAGCTTCGCCGGCGTGAAGGGCGGCTACGGCAACGTCGTCGATGTCGACCACGGCAACGGTTACGTCACCCGCTATGCACACAATTCGCGCCTGACCGTACGTGCCGGCGACCTCGTGCGCGTGGGCCAGGAAGTGGCCAAGGCCGGTTCCACCGGTCGTTCGACGGGCGCGCACGTGCACTTCGAAGTGTGGGAGAACGAGCGTGTGGTCAATCCGCGCAAGTTCCTGGGCGAAGGCCCCACGCCGGTGGGGCAGGTCAAGCGCGGCTGATAGCGCGCGGAACCAAACGGGCAGGTCGCGGTCCTACCGCCGGCCTTGATTCCCCGGGCGGCGCCCCAAGCTACAATACGGTGTTGCCAGACAGGGCGCCTAGCGCCCTGTTTCGTTTTGGGCCCGCAACCGCCGCGCGGCCCCGGCGTCCTTTTCCCATCCGGTTCCCTACATGATCAACAACCTGCTTACCCGTGTCTTCGGCAGTCGCAACGAACGCCTGCTCAAGCAGCTGCATCGCACCGTCGACAAGATCAACGCGCTGGAAGCGGAGCTGCAGCAGCTCACCGACGAGCAGCTGAAGGCCAAGACGCCGGAGTTCCAGCAGCGCATCGCGGGCGGGGAAGCACTCGACAAGATCCTGCCCGAAGCCTTCGCGGTCTGCCGCGAAGCCAGCCGTCGCGTGCTGGGCATGCGCCACTACGACGTGCAGCTGATCGGCGGCATGGTGCTGCACCTGGGCAAGATCGCTGAAATGCGCACCGGTGAAGGCAAGACGCTGGTCGCCACGCTGCCCACCTATCTCAACGCGCTCGAAGGCAAGGGCGTGCACGTCGTCACCGTGAACGACTACCTGGCCCGCCGCGACTCCGCCTGGATGGGCCGCCTGTACAACTGGCTGGGCCTGAGCGTGGGCGTGGTGTACCCGGGCATGCCGCACGGCGACAAGAGCGCCGCTTACGCCGCCGACATCACCTACGGCACCAACAACGAATTCGGCTTCGACTACCTGCGCGACAACATGGCGATGTCGCG
>Ga0247823_10002868_pt1 | contig 14152 bp, 8 predicted proteins | sample 13C_PalmiticAcid_2_FD_192426 | JGI IMG/M metagenome (GOLD analysis project Ga0247823, IMG submission 192426) | Soil microbial communities from agricultural site in Penn Yan, New York, United States - 13C_PalmiticAcid_Day30 | ecosystem: Environmental > Terrestrial > Soil > Agricultural land...
GCCTGCAGCAGCGCCTCGTGGTCGGCCAGGATCTTCTCCACCACCAGGTAGAGCGCGCGCGGCTCGGCGCCGCTGGCGCGCACCAGGGCCGCGTGGCGCTGCTGCAGGCGGGTGAAGTACTCGCCAGGGCGGCTGAGCCCGTCGGGGTGGTCCACGCGCAGGCCGGTGATGCGGCCTTCGGCCAGCCAGCGCAGCACGCGCTGGTGCATGGCCTCGAAGACCGCCGGGTCTTCCATGCGCACGGCCGCCAGGGCGTTCACGTCGAAGAAGCGGCGGTAGTTGATGTCGTCGCCCGCGACACGCCAGTCGGCCAGGCGGAAGGCCTGGTGGCGCAGCAGCGCGTCCAGCGCATCGACGCTGGCGGGTTCGCCGGGCCTGCCCTGCAGCGCGCGCAGCGCGGCGGCGATCCAGTCGCGCAGCCAGGCGTGCTGGCGCGCCAGTTCTGCCAGCCGCTGCTGGTGCACGGCCGCGTCGCGGCGGCGCGCCTCGCGCGCGGCCTCCTCGGGCGTGTCGTGCGGCGGCAGGCGGCCGAAGGCGTCGAGCAGCGATTGCACTTCGTCCAGCGCCTCGCCACCGGCCGGCGCGGGTGCGGCCGACAGGAGTTGCGGGTAACCGCGCGGGTCCAGCGGCAGGCGGTGCTCCCAGTAGTGCGCCTCGAAGCGGCCCGACCCGGCGTCGAAGTGCAGGGATATCTCGCCCGCCTCGAGCACGCGGCCGTAGTGGTCGCCCAGCACGGGCAGCAGCACACGCCCGCGCAGTTCGGGCGCGGCCGGGGCCCACTCGATGTCGAAAGTCGCGGCATGCGCCGAAGCCTGGCCGTGCGCCAGCACGTCCTGCCACCAGGGGTTGTCGGCGCCGAGCACGCCCATGTGGTTGGGCACGATATCCAGCACCTGGCCCATGCCGTGCGCGGCCAGGGCATCGCACAAGGCCGCGTGTTCCTCGTCGGTGCCCACCTCGGGGTAGATGAGCGAGGGGTCGGTGACGTCGTAGCCGTGCGTGCTGCCGGCGCGCGCCTTGAGGTAGGGCGAGCTGTAGAGGTGGCTGACACCGAGGGCCTCCAGGTAGGGCACGGCCTCGCGCACGCGGGCGAAGCCGTTGTCGGCGTTGAACTGCAGGCGGTAGGTGGCCAGGGGCACGTCGGCGCTGTGCAGCGGCGGCGTGTCCGCGAGCGGTTCCGCCACGGCCTGCGCGCCCCGCTCGCGCCGCATCGCCGCGGCCACGGCCACGAAGCCAGGCAGCGTGGCCAGCTCCTCCAGCGGCACCGGCAGGCGCTGGCGCCAGTTGGGGTGACGGTCTTCGGTGGTGCCGGGCACATTGACCTGGTGCAGTTGCCCGCAGGCGTCCTCCAGTTGCACCGACGCGAGCCAGCAGGGCGTGCGCGCGAGGTAGGCGTGCACGGCGGCGCACAGCGCGGGGCCCACCTCGGCGGGCGAGGCCGCGTGCACGCTGGCGCCCTCGGGCAGCAGGCCTTGCTGCTCCAGCGCGAGCAGCAGTCGCGCGCGGTCCTGCGCGCGCTCCAGCACCAGCCGACTGTGGGCGCCTTCATCGGGCAGCAGGTGCAGACGCGCCTGCGTGTCGATGTCCTCGCCGGCCCAGAAGCCGGCCAGCGTGGGCAGGTCGTGCGTGCTGAGCACCGCCAGCGCGCGCGGCTCCCACTCACCCGGCGGGCGCAGGCCGCCCTCGGGTGTGCGCTCGAACCACAGGGTGCGGTACGACAGCACCGATCGCTCGCGCATCGCCTCGCGCATGGCTGGCAGCACATTGCCCAGGTCCTCGCCGATGACGAGGCAGCGCAGGCGCTGGCTTTCCACGGCGACGATGGCCAGCAGCGCGTCGAGCGGGTAGTGCACGTAGGTGCCGCCCTCGGGTGAGATCCAGAACAGGCGCATGAGCGCCATCACGTGGTCCATGCGCAGGGCGCCCGCGTGGCGCATGGTGCTGCGCATGAGTTCGATGAAGGGCGCGAAGCGCGCGGCCTCCAGCGCCACGGGGTTGACCGGCGGCAGTCCCCAGTCCTGGCCGAGGGCGTTCAGCGGGTCGGGCGGCGCGCCCACGCGCACGCCGCTGGCGAAGAGACCGCGCCGCACCCAGGTTTCCGAGCCGCCGTCGTTGGCGCCCACCGCGAGGTCGCAGTACAGGCCCACGGGCATGCGGCGGCGCGCGTGGCGCTGCACCTGCGCGAGCTGGTCCTGCGCCACCCACTGCAGCCAGAAGCGGTAGGCCACCTCGTCGGCGTGCTCGCGGGCGAAGGCCTCGACCTCGGCGCTGTCGTGCCGCTGCAGGGCCGCCGGCCAGGCGGGCCAGCCCCAGACGGAGGCATCGGCGGCGTGCAGCCGGCACTGGATGGCCTCCCACAGCGCGTGCCGGCCGAGGGTATCGGCGCGCTCGCGGCGGAAGTCGTCGAAGGCGCGCGAGCGCTCGCCGCGCGGCTGGGCGCGAAAGTGCGCCCACAGCAGGCGCAGCACCTCGTGCTTGAGGGCGGCAACCTCGGCGTAGCGCACCTCGGCGGACGCGCGCAGCGAGCGCAACCGGCGCTGGAACGCGGCGCCAGCCACCAGACTCTGCGCCGGCGCGCACAGCGCGAACTCGGGCAGGCCCGGCACGTCGATGAACAGCGGGTTCAGCGCCAGGCGGCTGGCCGGGCTGTAGGGCGTGGCCTGTTCGGGCTGGTGCGCGAACAGCGCGTGCAGCGGGCTCAGGCCGACGAAGGCCGCACCCTGCGTGGCCGCGAGGTCCAGGAGTTCGCGCAGGTCGCCGAAATCGCCGATGCCCCAGTTGCTGTTCGAGCGCAGGCCGTAGAGCTGCACGCTGAAGCCCCACCAGCGCTCGCCCTCGCGCGGGCCAGGCGGCACCCAGCAGCCCGGCGGTGCGACGATGACGAAAGCCTCGCCCACGGGCGATTCCAGTTCGTAGTAGCCCGCGGCGAGGCTGTCCGGCAGTAGAGCCTCGGGGCCATCGCCGCTGCACACCGTGCGCCGCCCGCCCTCGGCCTCGCGCAGCCGCCAGGGCCCGCCCGCCGGCAGCGTGGCGCCCTGGCCCTGCGCCAGCACGTGGGTGCGCGATCGCACCTCGGTGGCATCGCCCATGGCCGCCAAGGTGCGCTGCAGCACGCCCGGCGGCACCTGAACGGGTTCGCCCCAGAAGCTGGTGTAGTCGGTGGCCACGCCGACGGCGGCGGCGCGCTCGCGCAGCGCGGCGCTAGCGGGCGCGTCGTCGCCCATCGGGTCGCGGTGCCCCGTGCCGTCGGGCCGCAGGGCGGCGTTCACGCGGCCTCCCGCAGGCGCCAACGCGCGGCCCACGGTGGCCACGCGCCCCCGCCCCCGCTACCGCCAGCGGCGTCGGGCCAGTGGTGACTGAACACCGCGCGCAGCGGCGGCGACGGTTCGGGCGCGGTGTCGGTGACGGGCGCCTCGCCCAGGTTGAGGTCGAGCACCAGCTCGGCGCGGTCGGTGTAGCGCCAGCGCAGTTGCAGGCCACGCCCGCCCACGCGCCGGGCGCTGTGCGCGCCGTGCGCCAGCAGCGGCTGGCGCGGCACGATCCATTGGCGCCGCGCCTGCAGCGCCTCGCGCAGCAGGCGTTCGCGCCGCGCGCCGGCCTCGGTGCGGGCCTCGGTCCAGTCGAGCCGGCAGCGCTCGAAGGTCTCGGGCGCGCAAGGGTCGGGCAGCCGGTGCTCCGGCGTTTCGGCATGGCCGAATTCGCGGCGGCGGCCGGCGCGCACGGCCTCGCGCAGCTCGCCTTCCCAGTCCGCGAAGTACAGGAAGGGCCGCTCCGTGGCCAGTTCGTCGCCCTGGAACAGCATCGGCGTGGCCGGCGTCAGCACGGCCAGCAGCAGGGCCAGTTCCATGGCCGGGGGCGGCACGAGGCGGTCCAGCCGCTCGCCGAAGGCGCGGTTGCCGATCTGGTCGTGGTTGTGTACGGCGTTGACCATGGCGGGCAAGGGCTGAGGTGGCGCCGGCAGGCAGGCCGCGCGCCGCCCGCCGGCGCGCCGCGGTGATTCCTTGAACACGAAGCCGTGCGTGAGCGCGCGCGAGAGCAGGTCCAGCGGCTCGGCCGCGTAGTCGCCGTAGTAGCCCTGGGTCTCACCAGTCAGCAGCACGTGCAGCGCGTGGTGGAAGTCGTCGTTCCACTGCGCGTCGTAGCGGCCGGGCCGGGGCGCGTCGGCCAGGCGGCGGCGCTCGTTGTTCTCGTTCTCCAGCACCAGGTGCACGTGGCGGCCCGCCGTGGCCTCGCGCACGCGCTGCGACAGCGCCTCCACGATGTCGGGCGAGGAGCTGTCGCTGATGGCGTGCACCGCGTCCAGGCGCAGGCCGTCGAAGCGGAATTCGTTCAACCAGTAGAGCGCGTTGTGGATGAAGAATTCGCGCACGGTGGCGCTGCCGGGGCCGTCGAAGTCCAGCGCCGCGCCCCAGGGGCTCTGGCGCGTGGACGAGAAGAAGGCCGGCGCGTACTCGCCGAGGAAGTTGCCCTGCGGCCCGAAGTGGTTGTAGACCACGTCCAGCAGCACCATGAGGCCCTGCCGGTGCGCGGCCTGCACCAGGGCCTTGAGTTGCTCGGGCGTGCCATAGGCGGCGTGCGGCGCGTAGGGCAGCACGCCGTCGTAGCCCCAGCCGAAGCGGCCGCCGAACGCGGCCACGGGCATGAGTTCGATGGCGGTGACGCCGAGCGCGGCCAGGCGCTCGAACTGGCGGGCCGCGGCCTCGAACGTGCCCTCGGTCGTGAAGCTGCCCACATGCAGTTCGTACACCACCGCCTCGTGCCAGGGCCGCCCGCGCCAGTCGTCGTCCCAGTCGAAGGTCAGCGGGTCGCTCACCACGCTGGGGCCCGGCGGGCCCTGCGGGTTCCAGCGCGAGGCGGGATCGGGCACCAGAAGGCCGCCGTCGACTTCCCACTGGTACGGCGTGCCCACCCCCGCGCGTGGCACGCGGCAGTGCCAGTGGCCGTCCTGTGCGGTGGCGCGCGCGCGCTGGCGGCGGGTGGCGTTCGCTTCGTCGCGCCAGACCAGCACCGGCGCGGTGGCGCCGGGCGCCCAGAGCCGGAAGTCCACGCCGCCGCGCGGGCGCGGGATGGCGCCGAAGGGCATGTCGTGCGCGAACTTCATGGCTTGGCTTTCGATGGCGCCGTGAGCACGGCCATGGAGAAGGACTCCAGCGTCCAGTGGTCACCGGAGACCACCGGCCCCTCGCCGGGCGGCGGCACCTCGGCCGTGCGCGTGTCGACGCGCACCTGCCACTCGCGTTCGGGCTCTTCCTTGGGCAGCGTGAACATGGCCTCCTCGCCGGTCGCGTTGAACAACAGCAGCACCGACTCCTCGCCGGCGGCGGCCTCGAACACCGCGGCGACGCAACGCACCTGCGGGTTGTCCCATTCGTCGGGCGTCATGGGTTGGCCCCAGACGCTGTGCCAGTCGATGCCCAGGCCGGGGCCATCGGCCTCGTCGCCACCGGACGGCCAGTCACGCGGCCGCAGCACGGGCAACTCCGTGCGCAGGGCGATCAGCGCGCGCACGAACCCGAGCAGCGCTTCGTGCTCGCTCGCGCGCGCCCAGTCGAACCAGCTGATGGCGTTGTCCTGGCAGTAGGCGTTGTTGTTGCCGCCCTGGGTGCGGCCGATCTCGTCGCCGCCGAGCAGCAGCGGCACGCCGTGCGAGACGAACAGCGTGGCGATGAAGTTGCGGCATTGCCGCTCGCGCAGGGCCAGGATCTCCGGATCATCGGTCGGCCCCTCGGCGCCGCAGTTCCAGCTGCGGTTGTGCGATTCGCCGTCCGCGTTGTCCTCGCCATTCGCCTCGTTGTGTTTCTCGTTGTAGCTCACCAGGTCGTGCAGGGTGAAGCCGTCGTGCACGGTGACCAGGTTGACGCTGGCCCAGGGCGGGCGGCGCTGCGGGCGGTACAGGTCGGCGCTGCCGCACAGCGCGGCGGCAAAGGCCGGCAGGCTGCCGTCGACGTTGCGCCAGTAGTCGCGCACGGTGTCGCGGTAGCGGCCGTTCCACTCCATCCAGCCGGGCGGGAAGCCGCCCACCTGGTAGCCGTCGGGGCCCAGGTCCCAGGGTTCGGAGATGAGCTTGACGCGCGAGAGCACCGGGTCCTGCGCGATGGCGGCGAGAAAGGGCGAGCGGTGGTCGAAGCGGCCCTGGCCGTCGCGTCCCATGGCCGAGGCGAGGTCGAACCGGAATCCGTCCACGCGCATCTCGGTGACCCAGTAGCGCAGGCTGTCGAGCACCAGGCGCAGCGCGGGCGGGCTGCTGGTGTCCAGGGTGTTGCCGGTGCCGGTGTGGTCGCTGTAGTAGCGCGGCTCCATGGACAGGCGGTAGTAGGCCGGGTTGTCGATGCCCTTGAGCGAGAGCGTGGGCCCGAGGTGGTTGCCTTCGCCGCTGTGGTTGTAGACCACGTCCAGGATCACCTCCAGCCCCGCCGCGTGCAGCGCCTTCACCATGGCCTTGAACTCGCTCAGCGGGTCGGGCCCGCCGTAGCGCGGCTCGGGCGCGAAGAAGGCGACCGTGTTGTAGCCCCAGTAGTTGTCCAGGCCGGACTCCTGCAGCAGGCCATCGTCGATGAAGGCCTGCACGGGCAGCAACTCGACGCTGGTGACGCCCAGGCCACGCAAGTGGGCCAGCGCGGGCGGGCTGGCCAGGCCGGCGTAGGTGCCACGCTGTTCAGGCGGCACGCCCGGCATGTCCTTCGTGAAGCCCTTGACGTGAACCTCGTAGAACACGGTGTCCTGCGGCGGCACACGCGGCGGTTCGTCGTCGCCCCAGTCGAACTGGCCGCGTACCACGCGGCACTTGGGCGCGTCCGCGCCGTTGTCCTGGTCCTGCCGCGCCAGGTCTTCGTCTTCGTGGCCCAGGGTGTAGGCGAACAGAAACGGGGCCGAGACGAGCGGCCGGTCGAGCGCGCGGGCATGGGGATCGATCAGCAGCAGGGCGGGGTTGAAACGCCACCCGGCCGACGGGTCGTACGGCCCGTGCACGCGCAGGCCGTAGAGCTGGCCGGCGCGCAGGCCGTGCACGAAGCCGTGCCACACGCCATGCGTGAAGCCTGGCAGCGCGATGCGCTCGACCTCGGTTCGGCCGTCGGCGGCGAACAGGCAGAGCTCGACCCGCTCGGCGCTGCCGGCGAACACGGCGAAGTTGACGCCGTGGCGGTCGGGCGTGGCGCCCAGGGGCCAGGGCTCGCCATCGGCCACGCGGTGGTGGGTGGCGCGCGGGCGGCGCGGGCGGGCAAGCGGGGGCAAGGGCGCGGGCAGCCCGGCGCTCACGCCATCGCCTCCTGGCGCTCGCCGGTGAGCCGTTCCATCGCGACAGCGGCCGGGTCGACGCCCAAGGCGTTGGTGCCGCGCGGCGGGAAGAAGCGCGCGGGCACCACCACGATGCCGCTGTCGGTGACGTGAAAGCGCTGGCGGTCCGCGGCAAGGTCGATGCCAATGCGTTCGCCCGGCGGCACGTCGTTGTCCTGGTCGATGATGGCGCGGCGCACGTGCGCGCCGCGCCCGATGCGCGAGCGCTCCATGGCGATGCAGTGCTCCAGCAGCGCGTCGCGCTCCACCAGCACGGTGCGGCGCAGCATGGCGTGGTCGAGCCGGGCGCCGTCGACGATGCTGCCCGAGCCGACGATGGAGCGGTTGATGACGCCGTTCTCGATCTGCGCGGATTCGGCCTGGTCCGGGCTGGCGTAGATCGGCCAGTCGCGGTTGGTCATGCGGAACTTGGGCGTCGCGCCCAGGGTGTCGAAATGGGCGTCGAAGTACGCGTCGATGGTGCCCACGTCGCGCCAGTAGCCCGGCTCTTCGTAAGGCTGCGTGCCGGGGATGGTGTTGGTGCCGAAGTCGTAGGCGCACAGGCGGTGGCTCTCGATCATCGAGGGCAGGATGTGCTTGCCGAAGTCGCTGTGGCCGGTGTCCTTGGCGCGGCGCAAGGCGTCGAGCAGCACGTCGGTGTTGAACAGGTAATTGCCCATCGAGGCCAGCGCGTGGGTATGGCTGCCCGGCATGGGGTCGGTGGTCTTGGGCTTTTCCGCGAAGTTGGTGATGCGGTGCGATTCGTCGGTCTGCACGATGCCGAACTGGTCGCACTGCGACAGGGGCACCGGCAGCGTGGCCACGCTCACCTGGGCGTCCTTGGCCAAGTGGAAATCGACCATCTGCCGCACGTCCATGCGGTAGATGTGGTCGGCGCCGAACACGGCCACGATGTCGGGGCGGAAGGTCTCGATGAGGTGGATGTTCTGGTAGACGGAATCGGCCGTGCCCTGGAACCACTCGGGGCCGTTGCGCATCTGCGGCGGCACCACGGTGATGAAGTGGTTGTGCATGAAACGCGCCATCGTCCACGACTGGCGCACGTGTTCGATGAGCGACTGCGACTTGTACTGGACCAGCAGGTACACCGAGTAGATCTCGGAGTTCACCAGGTTGGACAGCACGAAGTCGACGATGCGGTGTTTGCCGTTGAAGGGCACGGCGGGCTTGCAGCGCTCGGCGGTAAGGGGGTGCAGGCGCGAGCCTTCTCCCCCCGCCATCACGATGGCGAGAACGTTGGGTCGGCTTGACATCAGGGGCTCCCTTCGCCGGCGGGCGGATCGGGTTGAATGGGATGACTGGAGAAGAACACCGTGGCCAGCGGTGGCACCGTGATGGACGCGGTGGCCGGCAGAGGGCCCAGCGCCTGCGCGTGTGCCCGCACCCCACCCAGATTGCCCATCCCGCTGCCCCCGTACACGCTGGCGTCGCTGTTCAGTACCTCGTGCCACCAGATGGCAATCGGCATGCCAACGCGCACTCCATGCCGCGGCTGCGGCGCGAGGTTGCAGATCGCGAGCACGAACTGGTCGCCGGCGCGGCGGAAGAAGGCGAGCAGCTCGGGTTCGTCGTGGGCGAGCGGGGCCCAGTCGAAGCGGCCGTCGAAGTCGTGCGCGTGCAGGGCGGGCAGTGCGCGGTAGGCGCGGTTGAGGTCGGCCACCCAGCGCGCCACGCCCGCGTGCAAGGGGCGCGCCAGCAGGTGCCAGTCGAGCATGCGCTCGTGATGCCATTCCTGCGGCTGCGCGAACTCGCCGCCCATGAACAGCAGCTTCTTGCCCGGGTGGGCCCACATGTAACCGTAGAGCAGGCGCAGGCCGGCGAAGCGCTGCCACTCGTCGCCGGGGTGGCGCTGCAGCAGACTGCCCTTGCCATACACCACCTCGTCGTGCGACAGCGGCAGCACGAAGTTCTCGTCGAAGGCGTACACCGACGAGAAGCGGATGTCGCCCCCGTGCCACCGCCGGTGCACGTACGCGCGCTGCAGGTAGCGCAACGTGTCGTTCATCCAGCCCATGTTCCACTTCATGCCGAAGCCCAGGCCGCCGTCGTGCACCGGGCGTGAGACGCCAGGCCAGGCGGTGGATTCCTCGGCGATCAGGTGCACGTCGGGAAACGCGGCGTACACCACGCTGTTGAGCGCCTGCAGGAAGTGGATAGCCTCGTGGTTCTGGTTGCCGCCCTCGCGGTTGGGAATCCACTGGCCCGGCTCGCGCGCGAAATCCAGGTACAGCATGGAGGACACGGCATCCACGCGCACCGCGTCGAAGTGGTAGTCGCGCAGCCAGAACAGCACATTGCCGATGAGGAAGTCGCGCACCTCGTGGCGGCCGTAGTTGAAGATAAGGCTGTTCCACTGCGGGTGAAAGCCCTGGCGCGGGTCAGCGTGTTCGTACAGGGCGGTGCCATCGAAATGCGCCAGCGCGTGGCTGTCGGACGGGAAGTGCGAGCCGACCCAGTCGAAGATGACGCCGATGCCAGCCTGGTGCAGGGTGTCGACCATGGCCATGAGGTCCTGCGGCGTGCCGTAGCGCGAGGTGGGGGCGTAGTAGCCGCTCGTCTGGTAGCCCCAGGAGCCATAGAAGGGGTGCTCGGCCACGGGCATGAGCTCGACGTGGGTGAAGCCCATGTCGAGGCAATGCGCGGCCAGGCGCACGCCCAGGTCGCGGTAGTTCAGGTAGTGGCCGTCGTCGCGCCGCTGCCAGGAACCGAGGTGCACCTCGTAGATCGACATGGCGCGCCGCGCCGACTGGCGCTCGCCGCGCGTGGCCATCCATTCGCCGTCGTGCCACCCGTGGTCCAGGCGCCAGACCTGCGAGGCGTTGCCCGGCGGCGGCTCGGCGCGGCGGGCGTGCGGATCGGCCTTGTCGGTCCAGCGGCCGTCGGCGCCTTCGATGCGGTACTTGTAGAGGTCACCGTGCGCCGCGCCCTCGACGTGCAGTGTCCAGCGCCCGCTGCCGTCGTCCAGGCGCCGCATGCGCTGGGGGTGCCAACGGTTGAACGAACCGATGAGGCAGACCTGGCGCGCGTTGGGTGCCCACACGGTGAAGCGCACCCCCTGCGCGTCGATGGCGGCACCCAGGGTGTCGGCGGCGTGGCGCGCGGCGCCACCGATGGCTTCCAGCGACTCGCGGGCAGCAGGACCTGGCGCAGGCATGGCACGGGTCGCCGTCATGCCGCGCCTCCGTGGAAAAAACCGCAACCGGAGGTTTCTTTTTCCGCAAAGTTTGCCCAACGGGCTTTGGTCCAGGAGGTCATCGCCGGTTCCTTTTCTTTGGCCTGGGGCTGGCCCGCCTGGGCAATCCCCATGCCATCCAAGCCGGCGTGAAGGCCTTTACAGTTGACGCGTCAACCATTGCCGGTTGACGGACCCCTTGTCGCATTCACGGAGCCCTCATGCGTCTTCCCCGCCTTGCCACATTCGCCGCCGCCCTGCTGCTGTGCGGCGCCGCCCTCGCCGGCCCCAACGACCCCTCCAGGTTCGACGGCACGCGCTACCTGCCCCAGAAAGCGCTGTACGACTTCAATTTTTCCAAGCCCCTGGAAGGCAAGGCCGCTTTCGGCTACGTCAAGAACCACCTGCGGGCCATCAAAGAGTACGGCGACCCGAAGTCGCACATCGTCATCGTGGCGCACGGCAATGAGCTGCACGCCTTCTCCCGCCTGAACCGCGCGGCCTACCCGGACATGTACGAGGAGCTCAAGGCCCTGGCCGACGCGGGCGTGACGATCCGCGTCTGCGCCAACGCGGCGCGCTCGCGCGGCTACAAGCCCGACGAGTTCTACGACGTGATCACCGTGGTGCCGGCCGCCGTGATCGACCTGGCCAAGTGGCAGAACGAGGGCTACAGCTACATGTACGCCGAGATGTTCCCGCGCCTGACGCGCGAGGAGCTGGTCAAGCAGATCCCCGAACTGCAGTAAGCCGGTTCACCAGGTCCGTCCGAAGCGCCCGGGCGGACCGTGCTGCGCCAGCAGCGCCTGCCACAGCGCCGTGAGTTCGGCCGAGGCGCCCGGGTCGTTGGGGTTGAGGTTCACCGCCGTCTGCACCAGCACGAAGCGCGTGATCGGGTCGATGAGCACCGCCTGGCCCAGGATGCCGCGCATGGCGTAGTAGCGCGGCGTCTCGCCAGACAGCCAGATCTGGTAGCCGTAGTTCGCCCCCAGACCGCGCGGCGGCGTAGTGGCCTCATGGATCCAGGGTCGGGACACCACCTGCTGGCCGTTCCAGCGCCCATCGTGGGCGATCATGAGCCCCAGGCGCGCCCAGTCGCGCAGGCGAGCCACCACGCAGCAGAAGCTGAGCGCATCGCCCGCGGCGTCCGCGTCCCACGCGGCGTTGGCTTCGGCCCCCAACGGAGCCCACAGGCGGCGGCTGAAGTACTCGGGCAAGGGCATGCCCACCGCGCGGCTGATGACCATGCCCAGCACCTGCGAGTCGGCGCTGGAGTAGTGGAACACCCGGCCCGGCTCGGCCACGCGCGAGTCGAACTGCCGCACCGCCGCCACCGCGCCCATGGCCGAGGGGCCAATGAGCCCGTCGATGAGGCGGCGCACGTCGTCGTCCGGCTGGTAGGTTTCCCGAAAGCCGATGCCGGAGGCCATGGGCAGCAAGGCGTGGATGGGCGTGGCGCCGTAGGCCGTGCCGGCCAGTTCGGGCACGTAGGCGGACACGGGGTCGTCGAGCGAGCGGATGGCGCGGTCTTCCAGCGCCGCGCCCACGAGCAGGCCGGTGATGGTTTTGGCCAGCGAATGGGACAGGAAACGGTCGCTGTCCTTGCGGCCGTACTGGTACTGCTCGAACAGGATGTCCGTGTCGCGCGCGATGAGCAGGCCCGTGACGGGATGGCGGCGCAGGTAGTCGGCCAGGGTGTGGGTGCGGCCTTCGTGCTGGTACGTCAGTTCGAAATTGCCCGCCGCCCGCGACAAGGGCGATGGCGAGGCCGAGGTGGGCACCTCGCGCAAGGGGCGGAACTGGTCGTAGTGGCTGTGCAGGCCCACGTAGTGCTCTTGCTTCAGGCCCTCGCGCTTGGTGCCGGGCGGTGGCACCGGGTAGCCCTGGGCCTGCCCGTAAGCGGCGGCTTGCGGGCCGTCGGGCGCGAAACCCGGCTCGGCCCACGCCGCCAGCGCCACCGCGCCGCAGAGGGTGGCGCCCAGCAGTTGGAACAACCAGGACCGCAAGCCCGCCACCCTAGGCGTATTTCTTCACGTTGGCCCGGATGCCCTTCACCTCTTCCGAGTAGCGCCCCAGCACTCGGGTGAGCAGGAGGTTGAGCATGCGATAGGGCCAGGGCATGGGCCGCAGCACGTCCACGATGAGCACGACGCGGATGTCGCTGGCGTGGTTGATGACCTCGTGGCTCCAGCTGTCGTCGAAGAGGATGCTGTGGCCGTTCGTCCAGGTGTGGAACTGGTCCTTCACGCGCAGGGTGGGAGGGTTCTCGGTGGGCACCTTCAGGGCCAGGTGGTAGCGCAGGTAGCCGGTGTAGGGGCCATCGTGCGCGGGGATGGACTTGCCCGGGTCGAGGATGGAGAAGAAGGCACCGAGCAGGTTCGGCACCTCGCGCAGCGCGGCCATGGTGTTGGGGCATTTGCCAGCGTTGGCGGGGAACTCGCCATCCACCGTGGCCAGCATGAAGACGCGCCAGCTTTTGTCGGGATTGACGGTGCCGGAGATGTAGGTCTCGACCTTGGAGACCTCGTGGTAGCGGGGGATGCGTTCGCGCTCCTGCAGCAGCGCCTCGAGTTCGGTGCGGATGGCGTCCTGGTGCCGGTCCAGCACGCGCAGCGCCGGATAGGTCTGGTCGATGTCGAAGAACGCCGGCCGCTGCTGGCCACCGGCCTGGCGCGAGAAGATGGCGTTGATCCGACGCTGAACGGGGGTCTGCGACATCGCGGCTCCTGGTGGATCCCGAGGGGAGGAACGCGCGCATTATGGGCCGCATGCCCGCTGGTCGAACGCAAAAAAAGAGGCAGCCCGTGCGGGCTGCCTCAAATCCTTGGAGGAGACAAACGGTGGCGAAATCAGTTGACCTGGACGTTGCCCTGGCCTTGCACCACGGCGCTGCCCTGCACGGCGCGCAGGCCGGCCAGGCGGATCAGCTCGGCCTGCTCGGGCGTGGCCACGGGCTGGAGTTCGCCGCGGACCACCACGCCCAGACGGCGGGCTTCGGCGGCTTCGGCCAGCACCTGGGCGCGGGTCAGGCCGCTGGCGACCACGGTGGCTTGCGCTTGCGCGGGGTTGGCTTCGCCGCGGGCGATCTGGTCGGCCCGGTAGGCCGGCGCGACCTGGGCTTGCACTTCGGCGCGGCTCAGGGTCGACTGGAAGTTGAAGACTTCGTTGCCTTCGATGGGGCCTTCGGCGAAGGCGGCACCGGCGGTCAGGGCGAAGGCGATGGGCAGGAGGACGAGTTGCGAGGTTTTCATGACAGTTCCTTTGGAGACGACAGGTTGAAGACGGTGGAGAGAGGAGACACTTGGGAAGCCGGTCTGCGTCGGCATGGGAAGAACTGTAGAAACCGGGTCTGTCGTTTCCCGAACGCCTGAATTACGTATTCGTAACCCACTGCGCACTCACTTTCCGTGACAATTTCATAGCGCGCAATCGGATAGCGCGCCATCCACTCACCCACCCCACGCCATGCGCATCCTGGTCATCGAAGACGAAGCCAAGCAAGCCGACTACGTCAAACGTGGTCTGAGCGAAGCTGGCTACACGGTCGACGTTGCTCGCGACGGCATCGAAGGCCGCTACCTCGCCACCGAAGGCGACTACCAGCTCGTGGTGCTCGACATCATGTTGCCGGGCGTGGACGGTTTCGGCGTGCTGTCCGCCCTGCGCGAGAAGCGCAACACCCCG
>Ga0247823_10002869_pt1 | contig 14146 bp, 9 predicted proteins | sample 13C_PalmiticAcid_2_FD_192426 | JGI IMG/M metagenome (GOLD analysis project Ga0247823, IMG submission 192426) | Soil microbial communities from agricultural site in Penn Yan, New York, United States - 13C_PalmiticAcid_Day30 | ecosystem: Environmental > Terrestrial > Soil > Agricultural land...
GGCCTGCCGATCATCATCCGCAACACCTTCCATCCCGAACATCCGGGCACCCGCATCACCGCCACCAGCGACGCCCATGGTCCGGTCAAGGGACTGACCCTGAGTCCGGAACTGGCGATCCTGAATCTGGAGGGCACCGGTCTGATCGGCGTGCCGGGCACCGCGGAACGCGTGTTCGCCGCGCTGCGCGACGCGCGGGTGTCGGTGGTGATGATTTCGCAGGGTTCCTCCGAGCACTCGATCTGCTGCGTGGTCAGGAGCGCCGAGGCGCAGCGGGCGCAGAACGCACTGCTCAACGCGTTCGCCCACGAGTTGACCATCGGCCAGGTCCAGCGCGTGCAGCGCACCGACGGGGTCAGCGTGCTGGCGGCGGTCGGCGACGGCATGGCCGGCCAGCCGGGCGTGGCCGCGCGCCTGTTCGAAGCGTTGGGGCGCGCGCGGGTCAACATCCTGGCGATTGCCCAGGGTTCGTCCGAACGCAACATCTCGGTCGCCATCGACAGCGTCGACGCGACCAAGGCATTGCGGGCGGCGCACGCGGGATTCTGGCTGTCGCCGCAGACCTTCTCGGTCGGCGTGATCGGGCCGGGCAATGTCGGCGCCACCCTGATCGAGCAACTGCGCGCGGCCCAGCCGCAACTGCTGGGCAAGGCCAATCTCGACCTGCGCCTGCGCGCGATTGCCTCCAGCCGCCGGATGCTGCTCGACGAGCGCGGCATCGGCGCGGACTGGCGCGAACGTTTCGACACCAGCAACGAGGAGGCCGATCTGGATCGCTTCACGACGCACCTGCTGTCGGCGCACCTGCCGCACGCGGTGATCGTGGATTGCAGCGCCAGTCCGCAGGTGGCCGAGCGCTATGCGGACTGGCTGGCCGCCGGCATCCACGTGGTCACGCCCAACAAGCAGGCCGGCGCCGGTCCGCTGGCGCGCTACGACGCCATCCGCGAAGCCACCGCCACCAGCGGCGCGCGCTTCCGCTACGAGGCCACGGTCGGCGCGGGCCTGCCGGTCATCTCGACCCTGCGCGATCTGCTGGACACCGGCGATACGGTGGTGTCGGTCGAGGGCATCTTCTCCGGCACGCTGGCGTGGCTGTTCAACAAGTACGACGGCAGCGTGCCGTTCTCGCAACTGGTCATCGAGGCGCGCGCGCTGGGCTACACCGAACCGGATCCGCGCGACGATCTGTCCGGCACCGACGTCGGCCGCAAGCTGGTGATCCTCGCGCGTGAATCCGGTCGCGCCCTCGCGCTGGAGGATGTGGAAGTGGAAAGCCTGGTGCCGGAGGCGCTGCGCAATGCCAGCGTCGAGGACTTCATGGCGCGGTTGGGCGAGGTCGACGCGGTGTTCGCGGCCCGGCTGGCGGAAGCGAGGGCGGCCGGCCAGGTGCTGCGCTACGTGGCCCGGCTGGATGGCGAAGGGCGCGCGCGGGTCGGTCTGGTCGCGCTGCCGGCGGCGCACGCGTTCGCCAACCTGCGGCTCACCGACAACATCGTGCAATTCACCACCCGCCGTTACTGCGACAATCCGCTGATCGTGCAAGGGCCGGGCGCCGGTCCCGAAGTGACCGCGGCCGGCGTGTTCGCCGACCTGTTGCGGGTGGCGGCGGGACAGGGAGCCAGGCTGTGAAGGAGGAAAGGGTGCAGGCAGTGGCGGTGGTGGAGACGGCGAGCGCGTTCTCGCCGGCCTCGGTGGGCAACGTCGGCGTGGGATTCGACATCCTGGGCCATGTGATAGAGGGCGCGGGCGATACCGTGCACGTGCGGCGCATCGCCGCGCGGGAAGTGCGCATCGCCGACATCCGCGGCGCCACGGTGGATCTGCCGCGCGACGCGGCCGGCAACACCGCGGGCGCGGCGCTGATTTCGCTGCTGGAAGCGGAGCGCCCGGGATTCGGTTTCGAAATCGAGATCGAGAAGGGCATTCCATTGGGTTCCGGCATGGGTGGTTCGGCGGCGTCGTGCGTGGCCGCGCTGGTGGCCGCCAATGCGCTGCTGCCACAACCGCTGTCGCGCGAGGCGTTGTACCCGCACGCGCTGGTCGGCGAAGCGGTCGCCAGCGGCGGACGCCATGGCGACAACCTCGGGCCGATGCTGCTGGGCGGCCTGGTGCTGTCGACGGCCGATCGGCTGGTGCCGATCGCGGTACCCGAGGCCTGGCATTGCGTGCTGGTGCACCCTGACGCGGTGCTGGAAACCCGCCGCGCCCGCGCGGCGCTGGCCGGCGCCTACGAGCTGAAGGAATTCGTCACCCAGAGCGCGCATCTGGCGCTGCTGCTGGCCGGATGCCAGCGCGGGGACGCGGCGCTGGTGCGCGAAGGCCTGAACGATGTGCTGGTGGAACCGCGCCGCGCACCGCTGATTGCCGGTTTCGGCGCGGCCAAGGCGGCGGCGCTGACGGCGGGGGCGATGGGGGCGAGCATTTCCGGCGCCGGTCCCAGCGTATTCGCCTGGTTTGAAACGCGGGCGCAGGCGGAAGCGGCCGCGCCGGGTATCCAGGCGGCGTTCGCGGCGGCGGGTTTCGACAGCCAGGCCTGGGTATCGCCGATCGGAGCCCCGGCGGCACGCCTGCTGTAGGCGTCTCCGTCCGCGCCACCCGCCGCGTTCGCATTCCCGCCGGGCCGCATTGGCCTGGCACTCCCACGATGGATCACCGATGAATTTCATTTCCACCCGCAATGCTGCTCCCCCCGCAGGCCTGAGCGCCGCGATCGCCGCCGGCCTGGCGCCCGATGGTGGTCTGTACGTGCCCGCGCAACTGCCGCCGCCCCGCGCGCTGCAGGCCGGTCCGTCCCTGGCCGAAACCGCCGTCGGCCTGCTGTCCCCCTTCTTCGCCGGGGATGCGCTGGCACCGGAGTTGCCGGCGATCTGCCGCGAAGCCTTCGATTTCCCGGCGCCGCTGCGTGCGCTGGCGACGCCGCACGATCACGTGCTGGAGCTGTTCCATGGACCGACCGCCGCATTCAAGGATTTCGGCGCGCGTTTCCTCGCCGCCTGCCTGGCACGTCTGCGAGGGGGTGATGCGCGGCCGCTGACCATCCTGGTGGCGACTTCGGGCGATACCGGCGCGGCGGTGGCCGCGGCTTTCCATCGCCAGCCGGGCCTGCGGGTGGTGGTGCTGTATCCGGATGGTCGGGTATCGCCGCGGCAGGCACACCAGTTGGGCTGTTTCGGCGAGAACATCACCGCCTTGCGCGTCGCCGGTTCGTTCGACGATTGCCAGGCCTTGGTGAAGCGCGCGCTCAACGACGGCGATCTGCAATCGCAGGCGCCGCTCAGTTCGGCCAACAGCATCAGCCTGGGCCGATTGCTGCCGCAGATGAGCTACTACGCCGATACCGCGCTGCGCCACCACGCCGCGAGCGGGCAGGTGCTCAACCTGGTCGTGCCGACCGGCAATCTGGGCAACGCGCTGGCCGCGATCCTGGCGCGCGCGCTGGGCCTTCCCCTGGGCAGGATCGTGCTGGCGACCAATGCCAACCGGGTACTGCCGGACTATTTCGGTGGCGGCGACTACACGCCGCAGGCGAGCCTGGCGACCCTCGCCAACGCGATGGATGTCGGCGCGCCGAGCAATTTCGAACGACTGCGCTGGCTGTATCGCGGGGACGACGCCGCGCTGCGCGCCGGCTTCACCGCGCGCAGCGTGGACGACGCGGCGATCCGCGAGACCATCGCGCGCCGGTACGCCGACTTCGGCGAGGTGTTCTGCCCGCATACCGCCACCGCGATCAACGTGCTGGAACAACTGCGCGCCGAAGGCGAGGGCGGCCACTGGGCGGTGGCCGCGACCGCGCATCCGGCGAAGTTCGAAAGCATCGTCGAGCCGTTGATCGGCCGGGCGGTGGACGTGCCGCCGGCGCTGGCGGACCTGCTGGCGCGGCCGGCCCGCGCCGAAGCGATGGCGCCGGACTATCACGCCTTGCGCGATCGGCTGGCAGCCCTATCCTGAGCGGCATGAAAAAGACCCTTGTCATGTCCCTGGCCCTGGGCATCGCCCTCGGCCTGGCGACCACCGCCACCGCCCAGACCGCCCAGGATGCCAGCCGGCTGAAGCCGGGCGAATACGTCTGGGCGCCGCAGATCGCGCCGGAAGGTCCGGTGGTGCTGGTGGTCAGCCTGGACGAGCAGCGTGCCTACGTGTATCGCAACGGCATCGCGATCGGCGTGTCCACGATCAGTTCCGGCAAGCCGGGCAAGGACACGCCGACCGGCGTGTTCACCATCCTGCAGAAGAACAAGGATCACCGCTCCAACCTCTACAACAACGCGCCGATGCCGTACATGCAGCGGCTGACCTGGGACGGCATCGCCCTGCATGGCGGTCATCTGCCCGGCTATCCGGCCTCGCATGGCTGCGTGCGCCTGCCGCAGGCCTTCGCCGAACAGCTCTTCGGCATCACCCAGCGTGGCGATACGGTGGTGGTGGCCAATGCCAAGGCGTCGCCGGCCAGCGTGGTGCACCCGGCCGTGCTGGCGCCGGTGACCCGCAGCGGCCAGACCGTGACCGCGCCGCTGGGCGAGTTCGAGGTTTACTGGGACGAGGCGGCCGCGCCGCAGGGACCGGTCAGCATCCTGGTCAGCCTGTACGACCGGCGGGTGTCGGTGCTGCGCGACGGCGTGCTGATTGGTTCGGCGCCCCTGCAACGGGTCGGCGATCTGGAACTGAACGGCACCGTGCTGTTCGTGATGACCACGGAGATGGAAGACATTCCCAGCCTGCTGGATCCGCAGCGGCGCCAGCATCGCTGGGTCGCGCATCGGGTACTGGGCGAGAACGGCGCGGCGATGCCCACGCTGCAGGCGCTGGGCCAGTCCTTCTGGGTGCCGGAGGCGTTCTCGCGCCGCCTGTATGGCATCCTGCAGCCGGGCACCACCGTGCTGATCTCGGATCTGCCGGGGGTGCGCGCAACGCCGGCCGAACAGCCGGCCGAGCCCGTCTTGGAATCGGATCCCGGCGGCCCCATCCAGCCCTGACGCGACGGCCAGCGGAACGGCACTCGCTTCTTTCCTCCGTTGCCCCGTGGTTCCGTATGCCGCCCCGTTTCCGCCTGCTCTCCCTCGCCAGCCTGCTCGCCAGCATCGCCCTGCCGGGGCACGCGCAGAACGCGCCCGCCGCCGGCCTGGTCGACCAGCTCGCGCGCACCGCGCCGAAACTGGATCGCAAGGTGCTTTCGCTCGCCACCCAGGCGATGTCCTGCGCGCTGCGCGGCACCGCGCTGCCGCCGACCCTGAGCGTGATCGACTATTCGCGGCCATCCACGCAGCCGCGCCTGTGGGTGTTCGATCTGGCGCGGCAACGCCTGCTGTTCGAGGAATGGGTGGCGCATGGCCGCAACACCGGCGAGAACCTGGCCAGCCGTTTCTCCAATGAAAACGGCAGCTACATGTCCAGCCTGGGCGCGTTCCGCACCCAGGAAAGCTATGTCGGTGGCAACGGCTACTCCCTGCGTCTGGAAGGGCTGGAACCGGGCATCAACGATCGCGCGCGCGACCGCGCCATCGTCATCCATGGCGCGCCCTATGTCAGCGAAACCCTGATCCGCCAGCAGGGCAGGCTCGGCCGCAGCCTGGGCTGCCCGGCGGTGCGCACCGCGGTGGCGCGACCGCTGATCGACACGATTCGCAACGGTTCGTTCGTGTTTGCCTACTATCCGGACCAGGACTGGTTGCGTCATTCTCGGTTGCTCGGCGCGGGCTGCGATGGCGGCACGGCCGGCGCGACCGCCGCGCGCGCCCAACCCTGATTTCCTTCCGGAGCCTTTCGATGAGCGAGAACCCGCGCCTGACCGTCACCCTGCACCAGGAGCAGGATTTCCAGTTCCGGGTCCGCTTCGACGGTACCGCCATTCCGGAACTGCTCACCGACGAATCCGAACCGCTGGGGCAGGGCGCCGGTCCCAGCCCGACGCTGATGCTGACCACCGCGATCGCCAACTGCCTGTCCGCCAGCCTGTTGTTCGCGATGCGCAAGTTCAAGAACCAGCCCGGTCCCCTGGTGACCACCGCGACCACCGAACTGGTGCGCAACGAACAGGGACGGTTGCGGGTCGGCCATGTGCAGGTGGACATCCAACTGGCGGAAGCCGCGACGGCGTATCAGTCGCTGGAACGGCTGCTGGCCCAGTTCGAGAACTTCTGCACGGTCACCGAGAGCGTCCGCCAGGGTGTCGAGGTCTCGGTCAGCGTCCGCGACGCCGACGGCATGCAACTGCACGGCATCGAGGTTCCCGCCGGCGCCTGAACGTCGGAGGCGCATGGGCCGGCGCCCGCGCGGACGCTCCCGCGGGCTTCCGCTGCCGTCGGCGCGACCGCGTGGCATGATGCCGGGGTATGCCGACCACGCCCCGTTCATCGTGATTGCTCCCATCAAAGGCAAGGCCACGTCGCTGGACATCGCCCATCTGGCCGGCGTGTCGCAGCCGACCGTGTCGCGCGCGCTGCGCGGCAGCCCGATGGTCAACGAGGAAACCCGCAAGCGCATCCAGGCGATCGCCGCGGAGCTGAACTACAAGGTCGACAAGAACGCCTCCAATCTGCGCCGCCAGCACTCGGGCACGATCGCGTTGCTGTTCTTCGAGGACCCCACGCCCGACGACTCCCAGATCAATCCGTTCTTCCTCTCGATGCTGGGCTCGATCACCCGCGCCTGCGCGCTGCAGTCCTATGACCTGCTGATTTCGTTCCAGCAGCTGTCGACCAACTGGCAGGCCGACTACGAGGACAGCAACAAGGCCGACGGCCTGATCCTGCTGGGCTACGGCGACTATCTGGAGGCGCAGTCGCGGCTGGAGCAACTGGTCCAGCAGGGCACGCATTTCGTGCGCTGGGGCGCGGTGCTGCCCGGACAACCCGGCATCTCGATCGGTTGCGACAACTTCCAGGGCGGGCACGACATCACCGTGCACCTGATCGGGCAAGGGCGGCGCGACATCGCTTTTCTCGGCCACGCCTCCAACCATTACCCCGAATTCTTCGAGCGCTATCGCGGCTACGCCCAGGCATTGCAGGACGCAGGAAGCCCGGCCCAGCCGTCGCTGCAGGTGGACGCGGTGACCAGCGAACAGTCCGGCTACGAGGCGGTGCAGGAGCTGCTGAAGCGCAAGGTCCGCTTCGACGCCATTTTCGCCGCCAGCGATCTGATCGCGATCGGTGCGATGAAGGCGCTGCACGAACATGGACGACGGGTTCCGGACGATGTCGCGGTGGCCGGCTTCGACGACATTCCGTTGGCCGCGTTCGTCACTCCGGGGCTGTCGACCGTGCAGCAGGACACCAAGCGCGCGGGACAGATCCTGGTGGACAGCCTGCTCCGGTTGATCAATGGCGAGGCCGTGGAAAGCCAGTCGATCCCCGCGCGGGTGATTCCGCGCGGCTCAACCGGCGCCTGAACGCGCGCGGGTCCGCGCGGCCACCGCGCGTCAGTCGGCTTTCGGCGCTTTGCGCAGCATCAGATCCCGCAGGCGGGCGAGGGTGTCGGCGCGGGTGATCGCATCATCGAAGAAGAACACCCGCACGCCGTGCGCGGGCACGTCCGCGCGCAGCTCGCCGTCCACGGGCACCGGCGTGCCGTCGAAGGCATCGCGCCACTCACCCTCCTGCAGGTATTCGCCCACGCGCATGGTCGTCGGCCGGTCCGCCTTGTTGAGCAGCACCAGCGCGGTCTGTCGCTGGCTGCCATGGTCGTAGATCCGGTAGAACGCGGCTTCATCGCCCTTGAGCGACACATTCAGTTGCAGGCCGCGTTGCAGGGCGATCGAATCGCGACGCAGCGTGGCGATGCGCTTCAGCCCCGCATGGATGGGATGCGTCTTGGCCGCGTCGATGCGGGCCTGGCCGAAGTAGTTGCGGTTGCCGGCGTGCTCGGCGCGCCCACGCATGAAGCCGGTTTCGGAGCCGTAGTAGATCACCGGGATGCCGCGCGCGGTGAACAGCCAGTTGTGTGCGTCGATGAAACCCGCGTCCGGGGCGTTCATGCGGGCCATATCGTGGTTGTCGTAGAAGGTCATCAGCTCGTACGGGTTCGCATACGGGCCGTCCTCCAGATACAGCGCTTTGCCCAGCTCGGCGAAATCGCCGCCGGGTTTCTCGAACACCTCGACCAGTTTCGCCTTCAGCGGAAAATCGAGCACGCTGTAGCCGCCATTGCGGCGCCAGGTATGGCCGGCGATGCTGGCGGCGTCGTAGTTGAAGTTCTCGCCGAACATGAAGAACCCGGGTCGTCTGGCGCGGATGCGGTCGGCGAAGCGCTTCCAGAAGTCGTGCGGCATCCACGCGATGGTGTCGACCCGGAACGCGGCCGCGCCCTGATCGATCCATTGTTCGTAGGCACCCACCAGATAGTCGAGCACCGCCGGATTGTCCTGGTCGAAGTCGGACAACTGGGCCAGGCCGCCGCCGGTGTTGTAGAAGGCATGCAGCGGATTGCCCTTGGGATCCAGCCGCTCCGGTCGCAGGTTCTGGTGATCGGCGACCAGTCGGCCATCGCGATCCCACAACCTGCCGTACTGCGCCTGCTGCGTGGGCATGCTGTAGGAAGGCGAACCGTGGTTGGCGACGATGTCCAGCACCACATCGAGCTGCCGCCCCTTCATCGCGCGGGTGAAGCCCGCGAAGTCCAGCCCGGGACTCGGCAGATGTTCGTCGAGGCGATAGAAATTGATGCCCCAGTAGCCGTGATAGCCGGTCTTGCCGCGATCGGTGAAGGCGCCGTTCCAGGTCACCGGATCGCCACCGGTGAAGGCTTCGTCCGGATTGTCGACGATGGGCGTGACCCAGACCGAAGTGAAACCCAGGTCGCGGATGTAGCCGGCGTTGTCGACGATGCCCTGGAAGTCGCCGCCCAGGTAGCCGACGTTGTCGGATTCGCCGGCGGGCGCGCCGGGTGTCGGCAGGTCGAAGCTGCGATGCGCGCCGCCCTGATCGCGGTGATCGTTGGACGGGTCTCCGTTGACGAAGCGATCCGTCAGCACGAAATACACGGCCTCGCGGGCGAAAGGTTCGGTGGTGCCGTAGAAATCGCCGGCCTGGCCGACGGCGGGAAACAGGAGGCCGGGCAGCAGGGTCGCCAGCAGCGTGCGCACGGGAACTCGCATCAGTGCACCTGCGGAGTGAAGGGAGCCGTCGCGGGCGGCGCGGCGTGTTCATGCACGCGCGCCAGCGAGAGCGCGGCCAGCAACAGGCTGGCGCCGCTGATCACCAGTGCGAAGATCGGCTGGTTGCCGAAGAACGCGCGCAAGACCGGGCCCAGCAGCGTGGCCGCGACGATCTGCGGAATCACGATGAACATGTTGAAGATGCCCATGTAGATGCCCATGCGATCACCCGGCACGTGACTGGACAACAGCGCGTAGGGCATCGACAGGATGCTGGCCCAGGCCACGCCGACCAGGGCGAACGACAGGATCAGCCAGCCAGGCTGCGGCACGAACCACATCGACAGGAAACCCAGTCCGCCGAGCGCCAGCGAGCCGGCATGCACCGCCTTGCGGTTCAGCGGCAGGCGCGCGGCATAGAGCGACAGCAGCAGCGCGATCAGCATCGACGACAGTCCGTAGTAGCCCATGTAGGAGCCCACCAGATCGGCGGCGTTCTGGAACGCGGCGTTCGCGCTCCGGAAGGCGGCGGCCTGCGCGGGCACGGCCATGTCGAAGGCGGCCGGATCCGGCGCGGGCGCCTTGAACACGTGTTCGGTCAGGCCGGGCGTGGCCATGCTCCACATCGCGAAGAACGCCAGCCAGCTGAAGAACTGGACCACACCAAGCCGGCGCATCTGCGCGGGCATGTGGATCACGTGGTGCAGGATTTCGGCGAACAGTCCCCCCTGCGCGCTCCGATGGGCCCGGAACCGCGCTTCGTCTTCCGGCGGGTATTCCCGCGTGCTCAGCACCGTGACCAGGATGCTGGCGAGGAACACGAACGCGCCGATCGCGAAGGCGATCTTCACCGATGGCGGAACCACGCCCGGGCCGGCCTCGTTGGAAACGCCGAGGCGGGTGACCAGCCAGGGCAGGTTGCTGGCCAGCCAGGTACCGATGCCGATGATCAGGGTCTGCAGCACGAAACCATAGGAGCGCTGGCTGTCCGGCAGCTTGTCCGCCACCAGGGCGCGGAACGGCTCCATGCTGATGTTGATGGAGGCGTCCAGGACCCACAGCAGGCCCGCCGCCACCCACAGGGTGGGCGAGTGCGGCATGAACACCAGTGCGATCGAACTGAGCACGGCGCCCGCCAGGAAGTAGGGACGGCGCCGGCCCAGCCGGGGGTGCCAGGTGCGGTCGCTGAAGTAGCCGATCACCGGCTGCACCAGCAGACCGGTCAGCGGCGCGGCGATCCACAGCAGCGGGAGCGAGTCCTTCTCGGCGCCCAGGGTCTGGAAGATGCGCGACATGAAGCCGCCTTGCAGCGCGAAGCCGAACTGGATGCCGAGAAAGCCGAACGACATGTTCCAGATCTGCCAGAAGGACAGGCGCGGCTTCGGGGTCATGCGGGTACCTGGAGAGAGTCGGTGCGGATATCGCCGGAAGGCGCGCGGTCGTGGTGCCGGAGAATCTTGACGCATCGCGTGGCGATTCCATGCTGCACCGCAAACAGGATTTCGCAAGGCTCCGGCGGGTGAAAAACGCTTGTCGGGAGCCGATGAATGGCGAAAAAGACCTTGTTTTTGGCTGCGCGGGAGAGTTTGAGTATCCGGCGGCGGATGCGCGTTGCCGGCGAAGACACGCCGGCGTATTCGCTTCCATGCATACGTATTCATGCCCATGCAAACCCTTGGCGCCGCGCCGGCGATGCGCGGGCATGGAATAGTGACGCCCGTTGCGTGACCGGCCGGCACGCCGAACCAATCGAAATCCGGGGAAGCGATGGACAACAAGCACTGGTGGCGTGGCGCGGTGATCTATCAGATCTATCCGCGCAGCTTCCTGGATACGAATGGCGACGGCGTGGGCGATCTGCCCGGCATCGTCGACAAGCTCGACTACATCGCCAGCCTGGGCGTGGACGCGATCTGGATCTCGCCGTTCTTCAAGTCGCCGATGGCCGACTTCGGCTATGACATCGCCGATTACCGCGACGTGGATCCGCTGTTCGGCAACCTGGCCGACTTCGATCGCCTGCTGGACAAGGCGCACGGGCTCGGCATCAAGGTGATGATCGATCAGGTGCTGAGCCACTGCTCGGCCGAACATCCGTGGTTCAAGGAGAGCCGCGAGAGCCGCGACAACCCGAAGGCCGACTGGTATGTCTGGGCCGATCCGAAGGAAGACGGCACCGCACCCAACAACTGGATGTCGCTGTTCGGCGGCGTGGCGTGGCGCTGGGAGCCCCGGCGCGAGCAGTATTACCTGCACAATTTCCTGGCCGCGCAGCCGGACCTCAATTTCCATCATCCGGAAGTGCGCGCCGCCACCCTGGACAACGTGAAGTTCTGGCTGGACAAGGGCGTGGATGGCCTGCGCCTGGATGCGATCAATTTCTGCTTCCACGACCGCCAACTGCGCGACAACCCCCCGAAGCCGAAAGAGATGCGGGTCGGACGCGGATTCAGCGCCGACAATCCCTACGCCTACCAGTATCACTACTACAACAACACGCAGCCGGAGAATGTGGCCTTCCTGGAGGAACTGCGGGCGCTGATGGACCGCTACCCGGATGTGGCCGCGCTTGGCGAGATCTCGTCCGAGGATTCGCTGGCGACCACCGCCGAGTACGTGACCGGGCGTCGCCTGCACATGGGCTACAGCTTCGAGCTGTTGACCGACGATCACAGCGCGGGCTACATCCGCGGCACGGTCGAACGGCTGGAAGCGGCGATGAGCGAAGGCTGGCCCTGCTGGGCGGTGTCCAACCACGACGTGCAACGCGCGGTCACCCGTTGGGGTGGAGGCGAGCCGTCGCCCGCGCTGGCCGCGCAACTGGTGGCGCTGGTGTGCTCGCTGCGCGGTTCGGTGTGCCTGTACCAGGGAGAAGAGCTCGGCCTGCCAGAGGCCGACGTGCCTTACGCGGATCTGCAGGATCCGTACGGCAAGACCTTCTGGCCCAACTTCAAGGGTCGTGACGGCTGCCGCACGCCGATGCCCTGGACGGCGCAGGAAAGCGCCGGATTCAGCGCCGGCAGGCCATGGCTTCCGATTCCCGGGGAACACCGGGCGATCAGCGTGGCCCGCCAGGAACAGGACACGGATTCGGTGCTTGGCCAGGTGCGCCGCTTCCTCGCCTGGCGCCGCGACCAGCCGGTGCTCCAGACCGGCGCCATCGCATTCCTCGATGCGCTGGAACCGGTGCTCGCGTTCCGCCGTGATGGCGACGGACCCTCGCTGCTGGCGGTGTTCAACCTGTCCGCGAAAGCCGTGCGATGGTCGCTTCCCGAGCACATGTCGGTGCAATCGATCGAGGGCCCAGGGTTGGCGTCGGGGCATCTCGAAGATCGCCAGGTGATGCTGCCGCCGCGCGGTGTCTACTACGCGCGCATCGACTGATCCGGGACATTTTCCGGAAAACCGATTTCCCGCGAACGTGCCGTGCGCGCGGTGCATGCCGCGCGCGCTTCGCGTGCGCGGAACACGGGTTACATGCGTCGGAAAAACCGGATGAATACGTATGCAGGGCGATTTGTGCGGCGGTTCCGGCCACTACCATTGCCGCACGTTCCAGTGCAATCCAGCGTGCTGGCGCGACAGACCCGGACGATCACACGCGACGCATCCGGATCGAGCACACAACGTCCTTGGAGAGGGGAACATGTTGCAACACAAGCGCAATCTGCTGAGTGCGGCGCTGGCATCGGCCATCGCACTGACCGCGACCGGCGTGCAGGCACAGACCACCACCACCGACCCGCAACCGCAGGCCGAGGCCACCGAACTCGACACGGTCACCGTCACCGGCATCCGTCGCGGCATCGAGGAAGCGATCTCGGTCAAGCGTGATTCCACCTCGATCGTCGAAGCCATTTCCGCCGAGGACATCGGCAAGCTGCCCGACATCAGCATCGCCGAGTCGCTGGCGCGCCTGCCGGGTCTGGCGGCCCAGCGCGTCGCCGGCCGCGCCCAGGTGATCAGCGTGCGCGGCCTGTCCCCGGACTTCTCCACCACGCTGCTCAACGGCCGCGAGATGGTCAGCACCGGCGATAACCGCAGCGTCGAGTTCGATCAGTATCCATCCGAGCTGATGAGCGGCGTGACCGTGTACAAGACACCCGACGCCGGCCTGGTCGGACAGGGCCTGTCGGGCACGCTGGACATGCAGACGGTGCGTCCGCTGAGCTTCGACGCGCCGGTCGGCGCCGTCGGTTTCCGCGGCCAGCGCAATTCGCTGGGCAAGGCGGCCGACGCCTCCGCCTATGGCGAGCGCATCAACGCCAGCTACATCACCCAGTCCAAGGATCGCCGGTTCGGCTTCGCGATCGGCTATTCGCATTCGAAGACGCCGATCCAGGAAAACCAGGTCGGCCTGTACGAGCCATGGCAGGCCGTGGGTGACAACTGGCGTCCGGGCGTGCCGGCAGGCACCTTCTACTCCGACGGCATCAAGGCACTGCGCCGCACCGGCGAAACCAAGCGCGACGGCGTGATGGCGACGCTGCAGTTCCGTCCCTCCAACGCCTGGACCAGCACGCTGGATCTGTTTCACTCCGAGGCCGAGCAGGTCAACACGGCCAACCAGTTCGAAGTGCATGTCGGCGACTACAACGGTGGTTATGGGCGGCTGGACGTCACCAACCCCGTCATCAACGGCAACAACACCTTCACCGGCGGCACCGCCAACAACGTGTATCCGCTGGTCCGCGGCATGTACAACCACCGCGAGGACGAGATCAACGCGTTCGGCTGGAACAACGAATTCAACGTCGGCCAGATCCGCCTGGTCGCCGATGTCAGCTATTCCAAGACCAAGCGCGACGAGATCAACCTGGAGAACAACACCCAGCTGTTGCCGGCTCCGCAACTGGATTCGGTCGCGCTGGCCTATCGCAAGAACAACTTCTCCCAGCTCAACCCGGGGCTCGACTACTCCAATCCCGCATCGCTGTTCCTGACCAACACCATCTACGGTTCCGGTTACGGCAAGACCCCGAAGGTCGAGGACGAGCTGAAGGCGATCAAGCTGGCGGCGTCGCTGCCGCTGCCCGAGTCGTGGGGTTG
>Ga0247823_10002870_pt1 | contig 14144 bp, 11 predicted proteins | sample 13C_PalmiticAcid_2_FD_192426 | JGI IMG/M metagenome (GOLD analysis project Ga0247823, IMG submission 192426) | Soil microbial communities from agricultural site in Penn Yan, New York, United States - 13C_PalmiticAcid_Day30 | ecosystem: Environmental > Terrestrial > Soil > Agricultural land...
AGGCTGCCGCCGCGCCCAGGATGGGGCGTTCCTGGAACAGGTGGAAGGCGCGCATGCCCAGGCTTTCCGGTTCCTGTTCCTCCTCCTCGTCTTCGCCGTAGGCGCGGCGAACGAAGACCAGGGCGATGATCAGGGCGATCAAGGCGAAGATGGCCGAGGTGATGGCCGCCGCCGCCAGAGGCACGACGATGAGCGCCAGAAGATAATAGACCGTGGCCCCCAGGGCGACCATGGCCACGAAGCCCGCGCCGCCCGCGATGAAGGTCGCGACGGCGCGGTTGATCAGCCCCCGCCCGAACATCAGCGGCGGCGACCGGCGATGAGCAGGCCCAGAACGAAGCCGACGCCGAGGGCGATGGCGGTCGACTGGACGGGGCGTTCCTGAACGCGCTCGACGACATAGCGCTGGGCTTCCTCGAAGCGCTCGGCGGCGTCGTCGTAATATTCACGGCCGCGCACGCGGGCGTCGTCATAGTAGCCGCGGGCCTTCTCGCGCAGTTCCTCGCCCTGCTCGCGCAGGCGGGCCTCGGCGGCGGCGGCCTTTTCCTTGAGGCGCTGCGTTTCCTCGCGCGCGCCGGTCTTCAGATCCTCCTTGAGGGTCTTCAGGTCGTTCTTGATGTCTTCCCGAGCCTTGGTCGTGGCCATGTTGCGCGCTCCGCTGGGTTGTAAGCTTGACGATTAAATAGAGAACCCCCGCCCCGAACGCCACACCGACGACCAAGGTTCCTGCAAGGCCGCAGACCTCAGGCCGCCGCGCGACCGCCTTCTGGCGTCGCTGGAAGCGTCGTCCTAGAACAACGTCATGACCCAATGGCTGTTCCCGCCCGCGCCGACCCCCTCCTTGCCCATTGTCGGAGACGCCCGCCGTTTTCCCGTCCGGCGCATCCTCTGCGTGGGCCAGAACTACGCCGCCCACGCCCGGGAAATGGGGGCTGATCCGAACAAGCCCGCCCCCTTCTTCTTCGCCAAGCCGGCGGACGCCCTGGTCGTGGACGGGGCCGATCCGGCCTATCCGTCGGCGACGGCCAACCTGCATCATGAGGTCGAACTGGTCGTCGCCGTCGGCGAGGACGGGGCCGTGGCCGGCTGGGCCGTGGGCGTCGATCTGACGCGGCGCGATCTGCAGGCCGAGGCCAAGACCAAGGGGCGGCCGTGGGAGGCGGGCAAGGCCTTTGACCAGTCGGCGCCCTGCGGCGCCCTGACGCTCGGCGCCCTGCCCGACGTCGATGCGGCGATCGAGCTGAAGATCAATGGCGAGATGCGTCAGTCGGGTCGGCTGTCGGACATGATCTGGGACCCGGCGGGCATCCTGGCCAAGGCCAATGAGCTGTGGGCCCTGCAACCGGGCGACCTGATCTTCACCGGCACGCCCGAGGGCGTCGGACCGGTGGTTCCCGGCGACCGGGTCGAGGCGCGCATCGACGGCCTGTCTCCGCTCAGTTTCACGGTGAAGTCATGATCCTGCACGGCTACTGGCGCTCGGGCACCAGCTATCGCACCCGCATCGCCCTCAACCTGAAGGGGCTGGCCTACGAGACCTCTCCGGTCGATCTGCGGACGGGGGCGCAGAAGTCCGAGGCCTACCTCGCCTTGAACCCTCAGGGCCTGGTTCCGGCGCTGGAGACGGACAACGGCCTGGTCCTGACCCAGAGCCCCGCTATTCTGGAGTGGCTGGAGGAGGCGCATCCCGCCCCGGCCCTGCTGCCGTCCGGTGCGGCGGACCGCGCGGTCGTTCGCGCCATGGCGGCCCTGATCGGTTGCGACATCCATCCGCTGAACAATCTGCGGGTCCTGAAGGCGGTGCGCGAGCTCGGCGCCGATCAGACGGGCGTCGACGCCTGGGCCGGGCGCTGGATCCTTGACGGCTTCACGGCGCTGGAGGCGATGGTGACGCGTCACGGCGAGGGCTGGTGCTTCGGCGACGCCCCGAGCCTGGTCGACTGCTACCTGATCCCGCAAATTTATTCGGCGCGCCGTTTCAACGTCGACCTGACAGCCTTTCCGCGCCTGCTGGCGGTCGAGGCCCAAGCGGACCGGCATCCGGCCTTCGTCGCGGCGCATCCCGACAATCAGCCGGATGCGGATTAAGCCTGTTCGTTCACCAACAGCCTTGATTTCGGTCAATCTCCCTTAAGCTTTGGCGCTGAATATCGGCGTCGTGAGATTCGCCCTTCCGCCCTCTCCGGACGACCGGCTCGCCATCGCGGTGGTGACAGAGCCCGAACGGTCCCGCCCGCTGCCGCCCGGCCAGCGGGAGGACGCCATGCGCCATCTGCTGCAGACCGCGGGCGACGCGGGCGTCGGTCTGGTGGCGACCCGGCCCGAAGGCGACGTCGAGCGGCTGTTGGGTCAGGCCTGGCCCTTCCCTTCGCCCTTCCGCGTCACCGTGCGCACCGTGCCCCTGGCCGATGGTCTGGACCGGGTCGAGGCCCGCGCCCGCCGCTCGCTGGAGCGCATGGGCCTGCCGCGCGGCGACGCCGTCCTGGTGCAGAACGCCGCCGATCTGGCGGGGGCCGAGGGCCGCGCCCTGTGGGCCCGTCTGCAGGCGCTCAGGGAACGGGGAATCTTCCGCAAGATCGGCTTCGTCGCCACCGTCGAAGACGGCCCGGCCCTGCTGGCCCGCCGTTTCCAGCCCGACGTGGTGCAGGTCGCCTGCAATATTCTGGATCAGCGCGCCGCGCGCGGCGGGGTCATCGAGACCCTAGCCGGGCAGGGCGTCGAGGTGCATCTGGCCTCGGTCTTCGCGCAAGGGTTGCTGTTCGCCAACCGCGAGAGTCTGCCGCCGGAACTGGCCGCGCACGGCATAGCCCTGTCGCGCACGCGCCGTCGTCTGGCCGAGGCGAGGGTCGATCCGATGCAGGCGGCCCTGGCCTATGCCCTGAACCTCCCCGGCGTGGCCCAGGTGATCGCCAGCGTGGCCTCGGCCGCCGAACTGCGCGCCATCGTCGCCGCTTCGCATGCGGCCAAGCCCGACATCGACTGGGACGCCCTGGCCCTGGACGAGGCACCCGCCGCCGTCGCCTCGCGCCTGCGCCTGCACATCAGCAACGCCGCCTGATCCCCGTCAGGTGTTCCAGACCGCCTGACCGAGCGTGTCCGCCCGTTTGTAGTCCTGGTCGATCAGGGCTTGCTGGCGTTTCGATATCTCTCGGCCCATCGAGAGGAAGAGGACGCCCGCCACGACGATCAGACCGGACGAAAGGGCCAGCGACAGCGCGCCGAACCCAGCCGTAGCTGTGCTTCCGGAGAGATAGAGCTTGTCGCTGAGGCTGGCGCCGATTTTTCCGATCAGCACGGTCGCCCACCACCATCGCATCCGTGTGGGGTCCGGCTTTCCGCGCCAGCTGTCCGGATGGACGCTGGAGCGCCACAGTTCGCTGGTGACGCCGTAGGGTTTGAACAGCATGGCGAAGGGGATGAAAAACCAGGCCACCGCCCATTTGGGTGTGTTCTCGAGGCGAAGGCCGAGAGCATGGGCGTTGCTGTTCGCGCGATAGTACCAGATCAAGGTCAGAACCACGCCCAGCCAATAGCTGACGAGGCCGAGGACGCCGAAGCTGCGCATGGCTATTTCAAAGCCGCTCAGCAGGGGCGTGTCCTGGAGAACCAGGCCACCGTCGCCTATGGCCTTCAGCAGGCTCCATTCGATTGTGAACAGCACGGCCAGAACGGCCGCTATGGCCGTATAGATCCAACCGACGATCTCGACAGCGCGCCACCATCCGAGGATCGGCTGTGCGATATAGGTCTTCTTGGTCATGACTTCCCCCAAGGAAGATGACCATTTCTACGGTGAAGCTGCAAGCCGACGCTTGAGGCGGGGGCGCCGATCCGTCACCTTGCGCGGCGTATGAACGCGCCCATCGCCCACCCCCCGCAAGCCGATCTCAAGCCCGACGCCGGAACGACGCCGGTCATGGCGCAATTCCTGGCGGCCAAGGCCGATCAGCCGGACGCCATCCTCTTCTTCCGCATGGGCGACTTCTACGAGCTGTTCTTTGACGACGCGGTCAAGGCCGCGGCGGCCCTGGGCATCGCCCTGACCAAGCGGGGCAAGCATCAGGGCGAGGACATCCCCATGGCCGGGGTGCCGGTCCACGCCATGGACGGCTACCTGGCGCGGCTGATCCGCATGGGCTTCAAGGTCGCCATCTGCGAGCAGCTGGAGAACCCCGCCGAGGCCAAGAAGCGTGGCTCCAAGGCCGTGGTGCATCGCGGGGTGGTGCGGGTGGTGACGCCCGGCACCCTGACCGAGGACAGCCTGCTGGACGCGCGCGGGGCCAACCGGCTGGCCGCCGTGGCGATCCGCAAGGGCCGCGCCGCCGTGGCCGTGGTCGAGCTGTCGGCCGGGGCGGTGGACAGCGTGGCCTGCGACCTGTCGGACCTGGGCGCAGCGCTGGCGGCCTTCCGGCCGTCGGAAGTTCTGGTCCCTGACCGCCTCTTCTCTGATGAGACGCTGAAGGGGGCGCTGGACGGCTCCGGCGGGGTGGTTCAGGCCATGCCGCAAGCCTTGGCCGAGCCGGTGGGCGCCCGCGACCGGGTGCAGCGGCTCTACGGCGTCTCGGCCCTGGACGGCTTCGGCGCCTTCGAGGAGGCCGAGGTCTCGGCGCTCGGCCTGATCGCCGCCTATCTGGAGACGACGCAAGCCGGCAAGATCCCGGCTCTGGCCCCGCCGCGCCGCTCGGGCGAGAGCGGGTTTCTGGCCATCGATCCGGCGACGCGTCTCAGCCTCGAGATCGACCGGACCCAGAGGGGCGAGCGCGACGGCTCCCTGTTGCACTGCATCGACCGCAGCGTCACCTCGGGCGGGGCGCGAGCCCTGGCGGAACGCATTTCGCGGCCCCTGCGCGATCCGGCGGCGATCAACGCCGGGCTGGATGCGGTCGAGTGGCTGCTGGAGCGGCGCGACCTGCGGCGCGATCTGCGCGACGGCTTGCGGTCCTCGGCCGATGTGGCGCGGGCGACCTCGCGTCTGGCGCTGGGACGCGGCGGGCCGCGCGATCTGGCGGCCATCCGTTCCGGCCTGACGACGGCGCAGGCTCTGGCCGGGCTGTTCGCGGCCTCGGCGAATGATCCTCTGGCCGGGCCCCCGAGCCGGGTTCTGGCCTGTCTCGACCGTCTGACGCTGGACGGGGAACTGTCGCACCTGCTGGCCGATCTGATCGACGGTCTGATGGAGGAGCCGCCGCATCTGGCGCGCGACGGCGGCTTCGTGAACCCCGGCCACCGACCCGAGCTGGACGCCGCCCGCACCCTGCGCGACGACAGCCGCCGCGTGGTCGCGGACCTCGAAGCGCGCGCCGTGGCCGAGAGCGGCGTGGTCTTCAAGGTGCGCCACAACGCCGTGCTGGGCTACTTCCTCGAGGCCTCGGCCAAGGCGGCGGAAAGCCTGCTGCGGGCCGGACCCGACAGCCCCTTCATCCACCGCCAGACCCTGGCCAATCAGGTCCGCTTCACCACGGTCGAACTGTCGGAGCTGGATGCGAAGATCAGCCAGGCCGGGCACCGCGCCCTGGCCATGGAGGGCGAGACCTTCGAAGGCTGGCGGCGCGAGGTGGCGCGGCTGGCCGGGCCGCTGCAGGGCGTGGCCGAGGCCCTGGCCGAGCTGGACGCCCACGCCGCCCTGGCCGAATGGGCGGAAGAAGTTGGCGCCGTCCGCCCGGTGGTCGACGACAGCCTGTGCTTCGATGTCGAGGCCGGACGGCACCCGGTGGTCGAGGCGGCGGTGACGGCCCAGGGCGATCCCTACACCCCGAACAATTGCCGGCTGGCCGGCGACGGCGCCGGGGCCTCGCGCCTGTCGATCGTCACAGGCCCGAACATGGCCGGCAAGTCGACCTTCCTGCGCCAGAACGCCCTGCTGGTGGTCCTGGCCCAGGCGGGCGCCTTCGTGCCCGCGCGCGCCATGCGGCTGGGGGTGGTGGACCGCCTGTTCAGCCGCGTCGGGGCCGGGGATGATCTGGCGCGCGGCCGCTCCACCTTCATGATGGAGATGGTCGAGACCGCCGCCATCCTGACCCAGGCCACGCCGCACAGCTTTGTGGTGCTGGACGAGATCGGGCGCGGCACCGCCACCTATGACGGTCTGGCCATCGCCTGGGCCACGGCCGAGGCCCTGCACGAGACCAATCGCGCCCGCACCCTGTTCGCCACCCATTATCACGAGCTGGCCCGGCTGGAGGAGCGGCTGGACCACGTCTGCAACCTGTCGATGAAGGCGCGCGAGTGGAACGGCGACCTGGTCTTCCTGCACGAGGCGGCGCCGGGAGCGGCGGACCGCTCCTACGGGGTGCAGGTGGCCCGGCTGGCGGGGGTGCCGGCCTCGGTGGTGGGGCGCGCTCGAGAGGTGCTGGAGCGGCTGGAGAGCGAGAAGACGGCGTCGGCGCGTCTGGACGACCTGCCCCTGTTCGCCGCCGTGGCCGAGCCGGCTGCAGTTCCGATCAGCTCGGCGCTGGACGACGCGGTCGCGGCCATCGACCCCGATGAGCTGACCCCGCGCGAGGCGCTGGAGGCGTTGTATCGGCTGAAGGGCCTGTCGCGCTCGTGACCTCTGCGGCGGCCCTTGATCCGCGTCTGGTTCAGGCCGCCTCGGCGCCCGACGCCCGCGCCGCCGTCACCGCGCTCCTGCGCGAAAACTTCGCCATAGACCGCGCCCGCATCGCCCGGCGGCTGGAGGGCGGGATCGACGGGGCCGAGGCGGCGCGCCTCTACGCCGCCGCCGCCGACGCCATGCTGACCAGCCTGTGGCGGGTGGCGACCGAGGTCCTGCATCCGGCGCCGCAGGACCGCCTCTGCCTGCTGGCGGTGGGCGGCTACGGGCGGGGCGTCCTGGCGCCCTTTTCCGATCTCGACCTTCTGTTCCTGCGGCCCGGCCAGACGGCCAGCGCCCGCGCCGAGGCTGTGATCGAATTCGTCCACTATGTCCTGTGGGACCTGGGCCTGAAGGTCGGCTCGGCCTCGCGCTCGGTCGGCGAGGCCCTGGAGCTGGCGCGCAGCGACATGACGGTGCGCACCACCCTGCTGGAGGCGCGGGTGTTGGCGGGGGACGCCGCTCTCGGCGAAAACCTGCTGCGGCGGTTCCGCGTCGAAGTCGCCAAGGCCGATCCTCGCCCCTTCATCGCCGCCAAGATGGAGGAGCGCGATGTCCGCCTGCAGAAGACCGGGGCGGTGCGCTATCGCGTCGAGCCCAACGTCAAGGACGGCAAGGGCGGCTTGCGCGACCTGAACACCCTGTTCTGGATCGCTCGATCCCTGGCGCCGGATAGCGAACGCGGACAGGCGGCGCTGGAGGGCCTGCTGAGCGCGCGCGAGCTGCGCAGCTTCCGCGAGGCCATCGGCTTCCTGTGGAGCGTGCGCATCCATCTGCATCTGGCGGCCGGTCGGGCGGAGGAGAAGCTGACCTTCGACTTCCAGCCCGAGATCGCCCGGCGCATGGGCTGGCGCGGGCGCGGCGACGAACTGGCGGTCGAGCGCTTCATGCGCCGCTATTTCCAGGTGGCGCGCGAGGTGGGCGCCCTGACCCGCGCCGTCTCGGCCCAGCTAGAGGCGCGCCAGCAGAAGAAGGCGCAAGGCCTGGCGCGCGGCCTGTCGCGGTTGATCCCGCGCAGGCGCGCCAAGTTGGCTTTCGACGGTCTGGCCATCGAGGGCGGGCGGCTGACGGTGACGGGGGGCTCGGTCTTCGCCCATGATCCGGTGCGGCTGCTGCTGCTGTTCGTCGAGGCCGACCGGCTGGATCTGGACCTGCACCCCGACGCCTTCGCCGCCGTGATCCGCGCCCTGTCGCTGGTGACGCCGGCCTTGCGACGCGACCCGCGCGCGGCCGAGGCCTTCCTGACGGTGCTGGCGCACGGGGCGCGGCCCTATCGCGTTCTGTCGATCATGAACGAGACCGGCCTGCTGGGCCGGTTCCTGCCCGAATGGGGGCGGATCGCCGGCCAGACCCAGTTCAACATGTACCACGCCTATACGGTGGACGAGCACACCCTGCAGGCCGTGGGGATCATCAACGACATTGCGCGCGGCAAGCTGGAGGCCGACCATCCGGCCTCGACCACCATCATCCACCGCATCGCCGATATCGAGGTGCTGATGCTGGCCATGCTGCTGCACGACGTGGGCAAGGGCGGCGACCGGGGGCAGCTGGAGGACGGGGCCATCGCCGCGCGCCGGGCCTGCGAGCGGCTGGGCGTCGACCCGCGCCGGATCGAGCTGGTGGTCTGGCTGGTGCGCCATCACCTGCTGATGAGCGACTATGCGCAAAAGCGCGACGTGTCGGACCCCTCCACCGTACGGGCCTTCGCCGAGGCCGTCGGCGACCCGGAGCGCCTGCGAATGCTGATGGTGCTGACGGTGGCCGACATCCGCGCCGTGGGGCCGGGCGTGTGGAACGGCTGGAAGGGTCAACTGATGCGGGCCCTGTTCGAGGCGACCGAGGCCCTGTTCCGCGGCGACGCCGTGACGCGCGAGGACCCCTTGGTCGATCATCCGGCCCTGGTGGAGCGGGCGCGGCGCGAAGGGGCGGCGGTCGAGGCCCTGCCCGCCGAGGGACCGCTGGAATCCACCGCGCGCGTGGCGGTGGCGGCGCTGGACCGGCCCGGTCTGTTCGCCGACCTGGCCGCGACCCTGGCCATGGCCGGGGCCGACGTCGTCGGGGCGCGCCTGGCCACGGCCGAGGACGGCACGGCGCTGGACGTTTTCGAGCTGCAGGACGGGGCAGGCGAGGCCTATGGCTGGCGCGAGCCGCGGCGGCTGGCCATCCTGGTCAAGGCGCTGGAACGGGCGGCGCAGAAGGGGGCGCGGACCTCGGCGGTCGAGACCCCGCGCGTCAGCGCCCGCCGGGCGGTGTTCGAGGTCCGGCCGGTGGTGCGGATCGACGTCGAGACAGGCGCCAGCGCCGTGGTGGTCGAGGTGTCGGGCGCCGACCGTCCCGGCCTGCTGGCCGATCTGGCGCGGACCATCTCGGCGTACGGCTACTCCACCCGCTCTGCTCACATCGCCAGCTTCGGCGAGCGGGCGGTGGACGGCTTCTACATCACTGACGCCGACGGGCGTAAGCCGAGCGATGCGGGACGGCTGGAGGGGCTGAAGGCGGGGCTGCTGGAGGTTCTCGACCGCGCGCCGCAGGGGCCGGCGGGGCGGCGTATCACGCCGGTGCGGGCCAGCGTGCGCGACGTCTCCGATCTGGAAGGCGAGATCGGACGCAAGCCCGTATCCAGCGGGTCGCGGGCGCGCTAAGGCGTTTGTCGGGCGAGCACAGAGACCAGCCGTGAACGACAAGACCGATCCCATCGAACCGGCGGCCCCGGTTCCGGCTGCGAACGCTACGGTGGAGCCTGTGGTGCAGCCGCCCGCCGCCTCGACGACGGTGAAGGTCGACGCGCCCAAAGGGGGGGGCGTCATGCGCTCCTCGGCCATCTTCAGCGCCATGACCCTGCTCAGCCGTCTGGCCGGGTTCGCGCGCGACGTGGTGATCTCGGCGGCCCTCGGGGCCTCGGCGGGACCGGCCGCGGACGCCTACAACACCGCCCTGAACTTCCCCAACCTGTTCCGCCGCATCTTCGCCGAGGGGGCCTTCGCCGCCGCCTTCGTTCCGGCCTACGCCAAGACGCTGAAGACCGAGGGTGAGGCCGTGGCCGATCAGGTCGCCACCGACGCCCTGGCCGCCGTGGCCGCCGTCACCGTGGTCCTGACTATCCTGGCCCAGCTGACGATGCCGTGGCTGATGACGGTCATCAACATCGGCTTCCTCGATGATCCGGCCCGCTTCAAGCTGGCGGTGATCCTGACCCAGATCACCATGCCCTACCTGCCCTGCATGGCGATCGCCTCCCTGCTGTCAGGCGTGCTGAACGCGCGCGGGCGCTTCATTGTCTCGGGGGCCTATCCCATCCTGCTGAACCTGATCATGCTGGCCGCCGTCATCCCGGCCAAGGGCGATCAGGTGGGCGCCGCCTACGCGGCGTCGTGGGGCGTGGCCGTGGCGGGCGTGGCCCAGGCGGGCCTGTGCTGGTGGGCGGCGAGGAAGGCGGGGGCCAATATCCGCCTGACCCTGCCGAAACTGACCCCGGCGGTGAAGGCCATCATCATCACCGCCATTCCGGCCGCCATCGGCAACTCGGCGACCCAGATCAATGTCTTCATCTCGGGCAACCTGTCCAGCTTCGTGGCGGGCGGGCGGACCTGGCTGGCTACGGCGGACCGCCTTTACCAGCTGCCGCTGGGTCTGGTCGGGGTGGCCATCGGCATCGCCCTCTTGCCGCGTCTGTCGGCGGCGGTGGCGTCGAAGGACCATGGCCAGCAGCAGGCCTCGATGGATGAGGCCCTGGCCCTGTCCATGGCCCTGACCCTGCCGGCGGCGGCGGCCCTGATGGCCATGCCCTATTTCCTGATCGACGCCCTGTTCACGCGCGGCGCCTTCTTGCAGGTCGACGCCGTCAACACGGCCCAGGCCCTGTTCCAGTTCGGCTGGGGCGTGCCCGCCTTCGTCCTGATCCGCATCCTGGCCCCGGCCTTCTTCGCGCGCGGCGACACGCGCCGCCCCATGGCCTTCGCCCTGGTCTCGGTGGCGGTGAACGCGGCCCTGGCCATCGCCCTGTTCAACCTGGGCATGGGCATTTCCGGCATCGCGGCGGCGGTCAGCGCCGCGGCCTGGACCAACGCCCTTTTGCTCGGCGCCACCCTGTGGCGGCGCGGCCATTACCGGCCGAGCCCGGCCGCGATCTCGCGCCTGGCGCGCATTGGTCTGGCGAGTATCGGTCTGGGCGTGGTGGTCGGCCTCGCCTCCTGGGCGCGGCCGATGCTGCAGGCGCCCGTCGAGGGCCTGCTGGGCGCGATCGGATCGGACCACGGCGCCAAGGAGCTGACCCTCCTCGCCGTCGTGGCGGCGGGCGGTCTGACCTACGTCGCCCTGGCCTTCGCCACCCGCGCGATCACCGTCGCCGAGATCAAGGGCCTGATCCGCAAGGGGCGGTAAGCTTGCCCTTCGCGGCCTGAGCCGGTAAGCGCGAAGGCATGGCTCATTCGGGACACCCTTTCGTCGCCCGGCGATGGCGCGGCTGACTGTTCACCGCACGACCCCGCACGCCTGCGCGCGCGCCGAATCCAGCCTCTTTGAGTCCCCGAGAACCTTTCTATGACTGATCAGACCCCGGCCCCCTACACCGGTCCGCGCCGTATCCTGTCCGGCATCCAGGCCTCCGGCGCCCTGCACCTGGGCAACTATCTGGGGGCGCTGAAGCGCTTTACCGAGCTGCAGGACACGGGCGCGCCCCTGTTCGTCTTCGTCGCCGACATGCACGCCATCACCGTCTGGCAGGAGCCCGAGAAGCTGACGGCCCAGACGCGCGAGATCGCGGCGGCCTATCTGGCGGCGGGTCTGGACCCGGCCAAGGCGACCATCTTCCCGCAGTCGGCGGTGCCGGCCCACGCCGAGCTGGCCTGGATTTTCAACTGCGTCGCCCGCCTCGGCTGGCTGGACCGGATGACCCAGTTCAAGGAGAAGTCGGGCAAGCACAAGGAACGCTCCAGCGTCGGCCTCTACACCTATCCGGTGCTGCAGGCGGCGGACATCCTGCTCTACAAGGCGACCGAGGTGCCGGTCGGCGAGGATCAGAAGCAGCATCTGGAGCTGACCCGCGACATCGCCGCCAAGTTCAACAACGACTTCGGCGTTCCGGGCTTCTTCCCGCAGCCGGAGCCGCTGATCCAGGGGCCGGGCACACGGGTCATGAGCCTGCGCGACGGGTCGGCCAAGATGTCCAAGTCCGATCCGTCGGACCTGTCGCGCATCAACCTGACCGACGACGCCGACACCATCGCCGCCAAGATCAAGAAGGCCAAGTCGGACATGGACGTCCTGCCGGACACGGTCGAGGGTCTGGACGGGCGGCCCGAGGCCAAGAACCTGGTGGCCATCTACGCCGCCCTGTCGGACACGACGCGCGAGGCTGTTCTGGCCGAGTTCGGCGGTCAGGGCTTCGGCGCCTTCAAGCCCAAGCTGGCCGAGCTGGCGGTCACGTCGATGGCTCCGGTCACCGCCGAAATGCGCCGCCTGATGGCCGACCCGGCCGAGATCGACCGCGCCCTGGCCGTCGGCGCCGAACGCGCTCGCGAGGTGGCCCAGCCGGTCGTGGACGAGGTCAAGAAGATCGTCGGCTTCTGGCAGGGCTGATCGGTCGTTTTCGGATGTGACGGCCCTGTCGCGGGTTTCGCGACGGGGCCTTCGCGCCTAGATCACCGGTCATGACCCATCCTCTTGATCGCGCCGTTTTCAACGCCCTGACGACCCGCCTGTCGCGGCTTGCCACGCCTGATTCCGGGGGGCTGGCCGCGCGCCTCGACCCCGAGGTCGGCGTCTTTCTGGCGGCGGCGGACGACAGCGCGGCCAGTCGCGAGGCGCTCGGCGTCCTGGCGCGACGCTATCCCGGCGCGGGACTGGTCGAACGTGAGGACGGACCGATGGCCGGGGTCCTGCCCGACGGCGTGCCGGTGGCCGCTCAGGTCGCCCTCGTGCAGATGACGGCGACGGCCCTGACGCCGGTCGGGCCGGGCGCCGCGCAACTGGATGGCGTGATCGAGGAACTGGGAGAGGCGGACGCCCCCGCCATGCTGGCGCTGGCCACGTTGACGAAACCCGGTCCCTTCCGTTCCAGGACCCGCGAACTGGGCCCCTTCGTCGGGATCAGGCAGGACGGCGAACTGGTCGCCATGGCGGGACGACGACTGCGGGTGGACGGTTTCACCGAGCTGAGCGGGGTCTGCACCCACCCGGATCATCGCGGCAAGGGTTACGCGGCAGCCCTGTCGCGCGTGGTGGTCGGTGAGATTCTGGCGACGGGGGAGACGGCCTTCCTGCACGCCTTCGCTGATCACGAAGCGACGATCGCCTTCTATCGGGGGCTGGGATTCCAGACGCGGGCGCGCATGATCTATACCTCGTTGGGCGAGACCTAGAGGAGACGAGACATGAGCGGACACGGCGCGACGGTGGAATGGACGCGGGGCGATCAGGCCTTCGTCGACAAGCGATACAGCCGCGCCCATGTCTGGCGCTTCGACGGCGGGGCGGTGGTGCCCGGCTCCTCGTCGCCGGCGGGCGTGCCGATCCCGATGTCGGACCCGGCGGGCGTGGACCCGGAGGAGGCCATGATCGCCTCGCTGTCCAGCTGCCACATGTTGTGGTTCCTGGCCTTCGCCGCCAACGCCGGCCTGGTGGTCGACCGCTATCTGGACGAGGCCTCGGGCGAGCTGGACAAGAACGAGGCGGGCAAGCGCTATCTGGCCCGCGTCGCCCTCAATCCGGTGACCCGCTTTACGGGCCGCCAGCCCGATCAGGCCGAACTGGACGCCCTGCACCACGCCGCGCACGAGCACTGCGACATGGCCCATTCGGTGCGGTCCGAGATCACGGTCACGGCCCGTATCGCCTGAAGGCTCAGGCCGTCTCCTCCTCGATCAGGGAGCGGAAGGCGGCGTGGGCGGCGACCATGCCGTCCGTCGTCGCCAGGGTGATGTTGCCCGCCGGCCGCGCCAGGTCACCGGCGGCGAAGACGCCCGGCTGGCTGGTCTGCTGCTGGGCGTCGACCTTGACGATGCGGCCCATGGGGCTGTCGCTCATCTCGCAGCCCAGGCTTTCGGCGAAGCCGTTGGCCTGACGCACCTGGGCGCCGACGAAGACGGCCTTCAGCGGGACGAACCGCCCGTCCCTCAGTCGCGCCCCGGTCAGGGTGGGCGCCTCGCCCTCCAGACGTTCGAGGGGCGTGGGCTCGATCGTGACGCCGCGACGGGCCAGCAGGCGGGCGTCGTCTTCACCCAGTCGCGCCGGGTCGATGAACAGAACCGTCTGGCCCCATTCGGCGACGATCATCGCATACTGGACCGCATGGTCGCCGCGCCCGAGGACGCCGATCGGTCCGCCGCCGATCTCATAGCCGTGACACCACGGGCAGTGCAGGGCGGTTCGGCCCCAGCGTTCCTTCACGCCCGGAAGGTCGGGCAGGACGTCCTCGACCCCGTGGGTCAGGATCAGACGGCGGCCCATTGTGCGTGTGCCGTCGGCGAAGGCGACTGAAAAGCCGCCGTCGATCCGTTCGACGTCCACGGCCTCGGCCATGCGGAAGGCGGCGGTGGGATAGGCGGCGACCTGG
>Ga0247823_10002872_pt1 | contig 14135 bp, 15 predicted proteins | sample 13C_PalmiticAcid_2_FD_192426 | JGI IMG/M metagenome (GOLD analysis project Ga0247823, IMG submission 192426) | Soil microbial communities from agricultural site in Penn Yan, New York, United States - 13C_PalmiticAcid_Day30 | ecosystem: Environmental > Terrestrial > Soil > Agricultural land...
CGACGCTGTGCCCGCCGGACCGCACCGCCAACGGCAGACCGGCGTCCCTGGCGTGACGCAGTGCCCGGCGAACATCCTCGACCGAGGCACACCGCGCTATCGCGAGCGGGTTTGTCTCGATAGCGCTGTTGAACACCGCCCGGGACTCCTCGAAGCCCGCGTCGTCGCGGGTGAGCACGTCGCCGTCGAGCCTGTCGCGAAGCTGATCCCAGTTCCCCATCGTCCGACCTCCACTAAGCCGTTTGTCCCCGACCTACATAGAGTCGGGGACAAACGGCCTAATGGAAGAGGCGAACGGCCTACGGTCACATCCGTGTAAGACTTCTGACCAGGCGTGACTGATCAGAATCAGCCGGGAAGCACGGCGCCGATCTCGTCCGCGGCGTCCGGACCGAAGGCCCCGCCGATGCGGGTGATGGCCTCGGCCTTGCTGAACGTCCACTCCTGCGGGCCGACGGTCTCCAGCACGAGCACGGCGATGAACGAGCCGAGCTGGGCCGAGCGCTCCAGGCTCAGGCCCTTGGTGAGGCCGGTGAGGAAACCCGCGCGAAAGCCGTCGCCGACGCCGGTCGGGTCGGCCTTCGTGGTCTCGGGGACCGCGCCCACGTGCAGCACGGTGCCGTCCGCGCTGACGATCTCCACGCCCTTCTCGCCGAGCGTGGTGATGCGCATGCCGACGCGGGACATGATGTCGGCCTCGGACCACCCGGTCTTCTGCCGCAGCAGTTCCCACTCGTAGTCGTTGGTGAACAGGTAGTTCGCGCCATCGATGAACGTGCGCAGCTGCTCACCGTTCATCCACGCGGTCTGCTGTGACGGGTCGACGCCGAAGATGTAGCCACGGTCGCGGCACTCCTGGGCGTGGCGCTGCATGCCGTGCGGGTCGTCGGGGCTGATGAGGACCATGTCCAGCCCGCCGACGCGCTCAGCGACCGGCAGCAGCTCGATGTTGCGGGCCTCGGCCATCGCACCGGCGTAGAACGACGCGATCTGGTTCATGTCGTCGTCGGTGGTGCAGACGAACCGCGCGGTGTGGGCGGTCTCGGAGACGTGCACCCCGGAGGTGTCCACGCCATGGCGGTCCAGCCACGAGCGGTAGTCGGCGAAGTCGTCGCCGACAGCACCGACCAGGATCGGCGAGCAGCCGAGGACGCCCATGCCGAAGGCGATGTTGGCGCCGATGCCGCCGCGGCGGACGACCAGGTCGTCGACGAGGAAGCTCAGCGAGATCCGGTGCAGCTGGTCGGCGACGATCTGCTCGGCGAACCTGCCGGGAAAGTGCATGAGGTGATCGGTCGCGATGCTTCCGGTGACGGCAACGGGCACGAGGCCCCTCCCTGTCTGGGCTGGTCGACGTGGGGTGTCGACATCGGTGGCGCGAATTGACCCACCACCCGTTCGGGTGGCTTTCGGTCACCGTTGAACACTACCGTTTGGTATGTCTGTCCAGGTTCCGTCAGGTTGCCTAACGTCGGAGCATGGGCACACCTGATCCGGACACCATGGACGAACTGATCGCCGACTGCGCGGACATCACCGCCGCCTACGCCGCGCCCTCCACCGTCCCTGGCCCCCGCTTCCCCAATTGGTCAGTAGACGACGCCACGGCCGCTCAAGTGGCCGACCTGGATGCGTTCATCTGACCCAAGACAAAGGCCACTATCCTGTCGGATCGTGGCCCTTCTGCTTTGTCCCTAGTGGAAAGAATCTCCACACGCGCAGCTGCCGCCGGCGTTGGGGTTGTCGATGGTGAAGCCCTGCTTCTCGATCGTGTCGACGAAGTCGATCACCGCGCCCTGCACGTACGGCGCGCTCATCCGGTCCACGGCCACCTTGACGCCGCTGAACTCGGCGTACAGGTCGCCGTCGAGGGCGCGCTCGTCGAAGAAGAGCTGGTAGCGCAGGCCCGCGCAACCACCGGGCTGCACGGCGATGCGCAGGTGCATGTCGTCGCGGCCTTCCTGCTCGAGCAGGGCCTTGGCCTTCTCGGCGGCGGCGTCCGACAGCACCACACCGTGGGTGGTGGTGGCCGCTTCGGCGGTGTTCTCCTGAGCGGTCGTCATCGTTCTCCCTAGGAAGTCCTGCTCGGGCGGTACACCCGGTCCAACAAGGGTACGTCCCCGAATGTTCCGTCCTCCATGGTGGCACAACCCTGGTCCACCCGATATCTCCGTGACGGCGCTCACCTACCGCCCCACTGTCCCGCCACGTGCTCGGCGAGGGCCGCGAGGGTGCCCGCCGGGTCGGCCATCGACGCCTCGACCGAGCCCGCGTGGTCGGATACGGAGTACGCCGCCTCGACCCCGGCCGCCGCGGCCTGCCTGCGGCCCACCGCGACCCGTCCGGCCAGGGCAAGGCAGGGCACGCCACGGGCCGCCGCGATGCCCGCGACGCTGGTCACGAGCTTGCCGCGCAGCGACTGCCAGTCGAAACTGCCCTCCCCGGTGATCACCAGGTCGGCCCAGCCGATCGACGCGCTGAGGTTGGTGGCGCCGCTGACGATGTCCGCGCCGGACTTCAACTCGGCGCCCAGCGCGAGCAGCGCGAACCCGAGCCCGCCCGCGGCCCCGGCGCCCGGGGTGTCACGCACATCACGTCCGGACCACTTGGCCACGGCGTCGGCCCACGTGCCCAGCGCGCGGTCGAGCCGGTCGACGGCGGCCGGGTCGGCGCCCTTCTGCGGTCCGAACGTCACTGCGGCGCCGTGCGGGCCGAGCAGCGGGTTCTCCACATCGGAGGCGGCGATCAGGATGGCGCGGCCGATGTCCGCGGTCCCGTCCACGCGGACGCAGTCGGCGAGCGCGCCGGGCAGCAGCGGCGAGCCCATGTCGTCTATCCCGGTGACACCGAGCGCGGTGAGCGCGCCCGATCCCCCGTCGGTGGTCGCGCTGCCGCCGAGGCCGACGATGATCTCGTGGGCGCCCTTGTCCCGCGCGGCGGCGATGAGTTCGCCGACACCGCGCGTGGTGACGTACTCGCACACCTGCGCGCGGCGCTCGGCCGGAACCAGGTGCAGGCCCGCGGCGTCGGCGGACTCGATGTAGGCCACGCCCGCGTTCAGCAGCCAGGTCGCCTCGACCGGGGTGCCCAGCGGTCCGGTGACGGTCGCGCGGTGCAGGACCCCACCCATGGCCGCGTGGATGACCCCGACGAAACCCGGGCCGCCGTCAGCCAGCGGCCGCAGGACCAATTCGTCGGCGGGCGCGCCGCGCCGCCAGCCCGCGGCGATGGCCTCGGCCGCCTCGGTCGCGGTCAGGGTGCCGCCGAAGCAGTCCGGCGCGATGACGACTCGCATGGCCGCAGCGTAGCGATCATCAACCCTGTTCTACCCTTGTCGCTGTGAGGTTCCTTCGCCGTAACGCAGCCGACAGTGCCGACTCCCAGGTAGACGAGGAGTCCACCGTCGCCGTGGGCGATGACGTGCCGAAGGGACACACGCCTGGCAAGGGCAGGCCGACTCCCAAGCGCCGCGAGGCCGAGGGCCGCAAGCGCGGCCCGGTCGCGCCGCCGCCGAAGACCACGCGCGAGGCCATGCGCCGCGCCCGCGGGTCCAAGGAGGAGCGCAAGGCGCAGGCGGCGAAGAACAAGGAACGCCGCATGCAGACCCGCCAGCGCATGCTGGACGGTGACGAGAAGTACCTGATGCCGCGCGACCGCGGGCCGGTCAAGGCCTACGTGCGCGACCTCGTCGACTCCAAGCGCAACCTGCTGGGCCTGTTCATGCCGCTGGCGCTGGTGGTCGTGCTATCGATGTTCGTGCAGAACTTCGCCGTGCAGCAGTACGCGACGCTGGCCTCGCTGGTGATGCTGATCCTGATGATCGTCGAGGGCGTCATCAACGGCCGCCGGTTCACCAGGCTGGCCCGCGTGAAGTTCCCCAAGGAGAACATCCGGGGCGCCTCGATCGGCTGGTACGCGTTCGTGCGCGCCTCCCAGATCCGCAAGCTCCGCGCGCCCAAGCCGCGGGTGTCTCCCGGCGACGCCGTCTAGTCACCCGGTTTAACTAGGCTGGGCGGCATGCAGTTTCGTCGCCTCGGCCGCAGCGGCCTGAACGTCAGCGAGATCTCGTACGGCAACTGGCTCACCCACGGGTCCCAAGTGGAGGAAGACGCCGCGCACGCGTGTGTGCGCGCCGCCCTCGACGCGGGGATCACGACCTTCGACACCGCCGACGTGTACGCCAACACCAAGGCGGAGTCCGTCCTCGGCCGCGCGCTCGCCGGTGAGCGCCGCGAGGGTCTGGAGATCTTCACCAAGGTCTTCTGGCCGACCGGCCCCGGCGGTCCCAACGACAAGGGCCTCGGCCGCAAGCACATCATGGAGTCCGCGCACGCGTCGCTGAAGCGGCTCGGCACCGACTACGTCGACCTCTACCAGGCCCACCGGTTCGACCGGACCGTGCCGCTGGAAGAGACGATGCTGGCCTTCGCGGACCTGGTCCGGCAGGGCAAGGTGCTCTACGTCGGCGTCTCCGAATGGACCGCGGAGCAGATCACCCGTGGTGCCGCGCTGGCCCGTGAGCTCAACGTGCCGCTGATCTCCAGCCAGCCGCAGTACTCGATGCTGTGGCGGATCATCGAGGAGCAGGTCGTCCCCGCGTGCGAGCGTGAGGGCATCTCGCAGATCGTGTGGTCCCCGATCGCCCAGGGCGTGCTCACCGGCAAGTACAAGCCGGGCGCCGAGGCCCCGGCCGGCTCGCGGGCGACCGACGAGTCCGGCGGCAAGAACATGATCGCCCACTGGCTGCGCGACGACGTGCTCACCGCCGTGCAGAACCTGGAGCCGCTGGCCAAGGAAGCCGACCTGACGCTGGCTCAGCTCGCGGTGGCCTGGGTCCTGCAGAACCCGAACGTCGCCTCCGCCATCGTCGGCGCGTCGCGGCCGGAGCAGGTGGCGGAGAACGTCAAGGCCGCCGGGGTCAAGCTCGACGCCGACCTCATGACCAAGATCGATGAGGCCCTCGAAGGCGTCATCGAGCGCGACCCGATGCAGACCCGCACGCCCTAGTGGTGCGACACAGAAACGTTGGTGGGGTATCGGCCGGTCCACGGCGCCGCTGACAAGGCGCAGGGACAGTCGCGTACTGGTTGTACGTGGCTGTTCCTGCAACGCGGTCAGCGGTGTCGTGGGCCGGTCGAGACCCCATCAAGGTTCTGTGTCGTGCCACTAGTTCGTCGGTGGGTGCAGGCTCATCGGTCCGTAGACCTCGGTCTCGCCCTCCAACAGCACCACCTGGTCCACCCCCTGCGGAAGCAGGTCGGACCAGGTGGTGCTGAACCACTCCTCGGCCTCGGCCTGATCCTCGAAGGTCACGTCCGGACCGTCGACGACGTCGCCGGAAGCGTTCTCGTACCGCCACTGGAAGCTCACGGGGCCAAGGTAACGTGCCGGTCCGTGAACAGGACGCTGGTGCTCGGTGGGGCGCGGTCGGGGAAGTCCGCGCACGCCGAGGGGCTCGTCGCCGAGTCGGCCAGGGTCACCTATCTGGCCACGGCCCGCCGGATCCCCGGCGACGCCGACTGGGACGCCCGCATCACCGAGCACATCGCCCGGCGCCCGGCTTCCTGGCGGTCGGTCGAGACCCCGGACACCGACTCGCTCGTCTCCGCCCTGGCGAACGCGGACCCGCGCGACACCCTGCTCGTCGACGACATCGCGACCTGGCTGACCGGCGTCATCGATGACGCGGACGGCTGGGAGAAGCGGGTCGACCTGACCGCGCCGCGCGACCGGCTGGTCACCGCCATGGCGGGCTGCCCGGCCCGGCTGGTGGTCGTGTCGGCGGAGGTCGGCCTGGGTGTCATCCCGGCGACCCGCTCTGGCAGGCTCTTCCGCGACGAGCTCGGAGCGGTCAACGCGTCCATGGCCGAGGTCTGCACCGACGTGCTGCTCCTGGTCGCGGGCCTGCCGCTGCGGCTGAAGTAGACCGAATAGACCCGGAGGTAGCGCGCGGTGTTCGCGTCCGTCGAAGCGCCAAGCGAGTCCACCCGCCGCGAGGCCGTGGCCCGTCACGAGCAGCTGACCAAGCCGTTGGGCGCGCTCGGCAGGCTGGAGGAGATCGGCGTCTGGGTCGCGGCCTGCCAGGGGCAGTGCCCGCCCAAGCCGTTCGCCCGGCCCCGCGTGGTGATCTTCGCGGGCGACCACGGCATCGCCAGGCACGGCGTATCGGCGTTCCCGAGCGAGGTCACCGCCCAGATGGTGGCCAACTTCCTGACCGGCGGCGCCGCGATCAACGTGCTGGCCGCGACCGCGGGCGCGACGGTCCGCGTGGTCGACATGTCGGTCGACTCCGACGGCACCGGGCTGCCCGAGCAGGTCACCGCGCACAAGGTGCGGCGCTCCAGCGGCGCCATCGACCGCGAGGACGCGCTCACCGCCGACGAGGTCGTCGCGGCCATCGAGGCGGGCAAGGCCATCGCCGACGAGGAGATCGACGGCGGCGCCGACCTGCTCATCGCGGGCGACATGGGCATCGGCAACACCACCCCCGCCGCGGTCCTGATCGCCGCGCTGACCGGCGCCGAGCCGGTCGCCGTGGTCGGCCGCGGCACCGGGATCGACGACCAGACCTGGATGCGCAAGGCCGTCGCCATCCGCGACGCGCTGCGCCGCGCCCGCCGGGTCAGCGCCGACCCCATCGCCCTGCTGCGCACGGCGGCGGGCGCCGACATCGCCGCCATGGCCGCGTTCCTGGCCCAGGCAGCGGTCCGCCGCACCCCGGTGATCCTCGACGGTGTCATCGCGGGCGCGGCCGCCCTGGCCGCCGAGGAGCTGGCCCCCGGCGCCGCCCAGTGGTGGATCGCGGGCCACCGCTCCGTCGAGCCCGCGCACACGCTGGTGCTCGACCACCTGGACCTCAAGCCGGTGCTGGAGCTGGACATGCGCCTCGGTGAGGGCTCCGGCGCCGCCGCGGCCCTGCCACTGGTCGCCATGGCCGCCCGGATCCTCGCCGAGATGGCCACCTTCGCCGACGCCGGGGTCACCGAGAAGCCGGAATGACCCGGTGCGCCTAGCGCTGTCCTGGCTGACGGTCCTCCCGGTACACACGGACAAGGTCGACCGCCGCGCGGCCCGCACCGCGATCGCGGTGGCCCCGGTGGTCGGCCTCCTCCTGGGACTCGCCGCGGCCGGGCTGCTCTTCGCCCTGCACAAGGCAGGCCTGCCATCGCTGCTCGGCGGTCTGCTGGCCGTCGGGTTCCTGGCCTTGGCCACCCGGGGAATGCACCTCGACGGACTGGCCGACACCGCGGACGGCTTGGGCTGCTACGGCCCGCCGGAACGCGCGCTGGCGGTGATGAAGGACGGCGGGGCGGGTCCGTTCGCCGTGGTCGCGCTGGTCATCGCGATCGGGGCTCAAGCGACGGCCTTCGCCACGCTGACACCCGACCGTTGGGGCGCGGTGATCCTGGCGATCACCGCGGGGCGGGCGGCCTTCGCGGCGGCCTGCCGGGCGGGAATCCCGGCGGCTCGGCCAGAGGGGCTTGGCGCACTCGTGGCGGGCACACAGCCGTGGTGGGTGCCGACGGCGTGGACCGTCGCGCTGGCGGCGGCATCGATATTCGTCGTGCCCGGGAAGCCGTGGCTCGGTCCGCTGGCGATAGCGCTCGCCGCGATCGCGGTCACCGTGCTCGTCCGGCACACAGCACGCCGATTCGGCGGTCTGACCGGGGACACCCTCGGTGCCGCGTCAGAACTGGCGACGACAGTCGTGCTGGTCGCCACGACACTCAGTCCTTAGTGGACCCCGCCCGGGCGGGGTCCACCAAAGGAGCTCAGCCCAGGACTGTCATCCAACCGTGCGGGTCGGCGGCGCCGCGCTGCAACGCGGTGAGGGTGCTGCGCAGCTTCGAGGTGACCGGACCGGTCTCCCCGCCGGAGATCGAGAACGACCCGTCGGCGTGCTTCACGTGGCCGACCGGCGTGATCACCGCGGCGGTCCCGCAGGCGAACACCTCCGTCAGCTCACCGGACTCGGCCTTCTTCTCCCACTCCTCGGTGGAGATCTGGCGCTCCTCGACCGTGTAGCCCTGGTCGGAGGCGAGCTGCAGCAGCGAGTCACGCGTGATGCCGGGCAGCAGCGAGCCGGACAGCTCGGGGGTGACGACCCGGTCGCCGAGAACGAAGAAGAGGTTCATGCCACCCATCTCCTCCACCCAGCGCCGCTCGATCGCGTCGAGCCACACGACCTGGTCGCAGCCCTGCTCGGCGGCCTGCGCCTGCGCGACCAGCGAGGCCGCGTAGTTGCCGGCGAACTTGGCCGCGCCGGTGCCGCCGGGCGCGGCCCGGACGTACTCGGTCGACAGCCACACGGTGACCGGCTTGACGCCGCCCGCGAAGTAGGAGCCCGCGGGCGAGGCGATCAGGACGTAGAGGTACTCACTCGCGGGGCGCACCCCGAGGCCCGCCTCGGTCGAGATCATGAACGGGCGGATGTAGAGGGATTCCTCGTCCTGCTCCGGGACCCATCGCGAGTCGACGGCGATGATCTCGCGCAGTGATTCGAGGAAGAGCTCGTCGGGCAGCTCCGGCATCGCGATGCGGCGGGCGGAGGCGCGGAAGCGTTCGGCGTTGGCCTCTGGCCGGAAGGAGGCGAGAGAGCCGTCGGGCTGGCGGTAGACCTTCAGGCCTTCGAAGATGGCCTGACCGTAGTGCAGGACCATCGCCGACGGGGCGAGGGAGAGATTGCTGTACGGCTCGGTGCGAGCGTCGTGCCAGCCGAGGTCGCGGGAGTGGCGGATCGTCACCATGTGGTCGGTGAAGTGCTGCCCGAAGCCTGGCTTCGCCAGTACCTCCGCAACCCTGTCCGGGGTCGCCGGCTGGGGGTTGAGTGTCCGTGTGAACGGCAACATAGGCGTCATGGGTGAAACGGTATCTCCCCTGGGCCGTCCGGAAAATCGGTATCCCGACCTTTGGGCCTGCGACTACCGGACCTCAGCCGATCGTGCACTCACCGTGCACAGAAGAGTGCCCACGACCAGCACTCCGACTGCGCTGAGCAGCGCCGGGATCGAGATGTTCACTCCGACGATGACCGAGAGCGCGAGACCGCAGCACCCGGTCCGCAGCCACATCGACCGCTCCGACCGGCACAGCGTCCGCGCCGCGGAGTTCAGCAGCGCGTAGGAACCCAGCAGCAGGGTCGCGGCCAGCCCGAGCGCGGCGACCGGCGCGAGCAGCAACGCCAACGCCGACACCAACACGCCGACCACGACCGGCCGGAACCTGGCGGCCATCGCGGGCAGCTCGCCCGCGTCCATCAGTTCGCCGACCGTCTCGACCGCGCCGCCGACCAACTCGTACAGCGCGAGCTGCGCCGCCACGGCCAGGCCGATGACGAACAGCGGAACCAGGCTCGCCCCGTCGGCCGCGGTGAGGATGTCGCCCAGCGGTGTCGGTGACAGCGCGAGCCGCGGGCCGCCGAGTTGGCGCAGCGCCACGACGACGACCGCCGCGACGGCCACCGCAGCGCCGAGGACCATGAGCACCGGCGTCCGCCAGTTCGCCTGCCGGTGCCGCACCGCGCCGAAGCCGAGGAACAGCAGGCCCGCGGCGGCCAGGATCCCGGTCGGATCATCCGATCCGGCGACACCCGAATCGGTGGAAATCGGCGACGATTCCGGGGCTATCGCCAGCCCGACAAGCACCGCGCCAAGCACTGTGACGATCGCCACGGTAGCGGGAATCCGCCATCGCCAGTCGATCGAGTCGATCCCGGCCGCATGAGCCGCGGCGGCGATCACCACAAGCCCCACCGCGACCGCCGGACCCCATGATCCGAACTGGGCGGACACCACCCCGGCGACAGCGGCCGCGCCGACGACCCGGCCCGCTAGATCGAGCACGCCGGCGAACCGGCCCGGCAGGACGCCCAACCGCGTCCTGACGTGCCGAAACGTGCCTTGGATTCCGGATTGGGCGGTCAGGTCGGCGAGGGAGACCGCGGTAAGCCCGGCCACCACGGCGGCAAGCGCGAGACCCGCCAGGGACCACCAGCCCGCGTCGGCCACCGCGGGCGGAATTGGGCCGAACGCACCCGCGCCCAGCATGGCGGCGACGCCGACGAAAGCCGCCCCAGAACCCCGCCCCACCTGGTGTCCCATCACTGTCAGGGGCACAAATGTGCCAGAAGGGTTGTTGAATCTCAATCATCCCGCGGGCCGAATCCGGCCGAGAAGTCGTTAGCATACGTCACCACCTGGCAGGTCTTACGGCCTGAACAGGCAGGCCCCGCCTCCCACGAGGACCGCAGCCTGGCCTCCCCGACCGACCTAGGAGCACATCTGTGACCGCCCCCAAGCTGGCCCTGGCCACCACGCCGGTGACCGAGGCCGCCGTCGACGCGATCGTGATCGGCACCGTGCAGAACGGATCCGGCGTCGCGCTGGCCCCCGGTGGCGACCAGGTGGACGCCGCCTTCGACGGCAAGCTGACCGAGCTGCTGGCGACGCTGGGCGCCACCGGCAAGGCGGGTGAGGTCGTCAAGGTCCCGACCCTGGGCAAGCTGCCCGCCGCGCTGGTCGTCGCCGCGGGCCTCGGCAAGGTCGACGGGACACCGACGGCCGAGCAGGTCCGCCGCGCCTCCGGTGCCGCCGCCCGCGCGCTCGGCGACACCAAGCGCGCCGCCACGACGCTGTCAGCCGTCGACCTGCAGGCCGCCGTCGAAGGCTCGCTGCTCGGCGCGTACCGCTTCACCGGCTACAAGTCGGAGCCGAAGGCCGCGGAGCTGGCCAAGATCGACCTGACCGGTCCCGCCGACGGCGCCGCGAAGGACCACCGGGCCACTGTCAAGGCGGCCACCGCGATCGCCGAGGCCGTCGCCACGGCCCGCGACTTCGTCAACACCCCGCCGAACGACCTCTACCCCGCCTCGTTCGCCGAGAAGGCCGCCGAATTGGCCAAGGGCACGGGCGTCGAGGTGGAGATCCTCGACGAGAAGGCGCTGCGCAAGGGCGGCTTCGGCGGCATCCTCGGCGTCGGCGTCGGCTCCACCCGGCAGCCGCGCCTCGTCCACCTGTCCTACAAGGGCCCCAAGGCGGTGAAGAAGGTCGCCCTGGTCGGCAAGGGCATCACGTTCGACACCGGCGGCATCTCGATCAAGCCGTCGGCGAACATGGAGCAGATGACCTCCGACATGAGCGGCGCCGCCGCCGTGATCGCCACGGTCCTGCTCGCCGCCAAGCTCAAGTACCCCATCGAGGTCGACGCGTGGGTCCCGATGGCGGAGAACATGCCGTCGGGCGCGGCCTACCGCCCCGGCGACGTGCTGACCATGTACGGCGGCAAGACCGTCGAGATCCTCAACACCGACGCCGAGGGCAGGCTGATCCTGGCCGACGCCATCGTGCGGGCCTGCGAGGACGAGCCCGACTACCTGATCGAGACCTCGACGCTGACCGGCGCGCAGCTCGTCGCCCTCGGCAACCGCACCTCGGGGATCATGGGCTCCGACGAGTTCCGCGACCGCGTGACCAAGGTCGCCCAGGAGACCGGCGAGGGCGGCTGGGCGATGCCGCTGCCGGAGGAACTGCGCGGCGACCTCGACTCGCGCATCGCCGACCTGGCCAACGTCACCGGCCACCGCTGGGGCGGCATGCTGGCGGCGGGCATCTTCCTGCGCGAGTTCGTCAGCGAAGGCACCCCGTGGGCGCACATCGACTGCGCGGGCCCGGCGTTCAACACCGGCGAGCCCTGGGGCTACACCAGCCGCGGCGGCACCGGCCTTCCCGTGCGCACGCTGGCCGCGGTCCTGGCCGATATCGCGTTGAACGGATAAACAGAGCACGGAACGTGGCCCCCGCTGATCTCGGCGGGGGCCACGTCCCGTCTATCGGCCTTCGCGCTTCTGCCTGGCCATGTAGTCGCGCATGCGCTGCGGATAGCCGACGCGCGCGACCTCGTAGATCGGCATCGAACGCTTCTTGGCGAAGGCGAACGCGGCCTCCGGGTCGGTGATCCGGCGCCGCGTCCACTCACCGTCGTGGGCCACGAGGACCACGGTGGTGTCGGTCACGTTGGTCTTTGGCTCAAGGAACGCCTCGACGCCGTGGCGGTCTGCCGCCCAGTCGTCGAGGTGGCTGGTGTCCTCCTTCGTGGCCGACCGGAGCACGCCAGGCTTGCGCTTGCGTCGCAGCGAGTCGAAAACCCCCACGATCCACACCTCCGAGACATCGTCTGTGGCCCATTGTCCAGGGATACCGACCAGTAACTGACCTGGGGGGACACGAGAGAACGGCCACCTCGCAGCACTCTGTCCCATAGTGACAAGATGACGTGTGGTGGCGGCGGCCGCGCACGCGCGGTCCCCACATCGACAACAACGCTTGAGCCCGTCGAGGAGATCCCGTGACTGACACGTCCGCTGACCTGGTCATCCTGGGCGGTGGGTCCGGTGGCTACGCCTGCGCCTTCCGCGCGGCCGAGCTCGGACTCTCCGTCATCCTGGTCGAGAAGGACAAAGTCGGTGGCACCTGCCTGCACCGCGGCTGCATCCCGACCAAGGCCCTGCTGCACGCCGCCGAGGTCGCCGACCTCGCCCGCGAAGGCGACCAGTTCGGTGTGAAGTCCTCCCTCGAGGGCATCGACATGAACGGCGTCAACAGCTACAAGGACGGCATCGTCGCAGGCCTGCACAAGGGCCTGCAGGGCCTGTTCAAGGCCAACAAGGTGACCGTCGTGGAAGGCACCGGCAAGTTCGTCGGCGGCACCACCGTCGAGGTCGACGGCACCCGCTACACCGGCAAGAACATCGTTCTCGCCACCGGCTCCTACGCCAAGACGCTGCCCGGCCTCGAGATCGGCGGCCGGATCATCACCAGTGACCAGGCCCTCAACCTCGACTACGTGCCGGAGAAGGTCGTCGTGCTCGGCGGCGGCGTCATCGGCGTCGAGTTCGCCAGCGTGTGGCGCTCCTTCGGCGCCGAGGTGACCATCGTCGAGGCCCTGCCCCGGCTGGTGCCGCTGGAGGACGAGTGGGCCTCCAAGCAGCTTGAGCGCGCCTTCCGCAAGCGCGGCATCAAGTTCAAGACCGGCGTGCGCTTCACCGGCGCCACCCAGACCGGCGACACCGTCACCGTGTCGCTCGAGTCGGGCGAGACCTTCGACGCCGACCTGCTGCTCGTGGCCGTCGGCCGCGGCCCCAACAGCGCGGGCCACGGCTACGAGGAGGCAGGCGTCGCCATGGAGCGCGGTTTCGTCCTCACCGACGACCGCCTGCGCACCAACCTGCCCGGCGTGTTCGCCGTCGGCGACCTCGTCCCCGGCCTGCAGCTGGCCCACCGCGGGTTCCAGCAGGGCATTTTCATCGCCGAGGAGATCGCCGGGCAGAACCCGAAGGTGATCGACGAGGCGGGTATCCCGAAGGTCACCTACTGCAACCCGGAGGTGGCCTCCGTGGGTCTGTCCGAGGCGCAGGCCAAGGAGAAGTACGGCTCAGCCGAGACCCTGGTCTACAACCTCTCGGGCAACGGCAAGAGCCAGATCCTCAAGACAAGCGGCGGCATCAAGCTCGTCAAGGCGCCCGACGGCCCCGTCGTCGGCGTGACGATGGTCGGCGAGCGGGTAGGCGAACTGATCGGCGAAGCGCAGCTGATCTACAGCTGGGAGGCCTACCCGGAGGATGTCGCGCCGCTCATCCACGCGCACCCCACCCAGAACGAGGCCCTGGGCGAGGCCTTCCTCGCCCTGGCAGGCAAGCCCCTGCACGTGCACGGCTGAGTTCAGCCCACAGACAGCCAAACGCAGAAGAAGTCACGAGGAGTCCACGAAACCATGGCGTTCTCCGTTGAGATGCCGGCGCTCGGGGAGAGCGTCACCGAAGGCACCGTCACGCGGTGGCTCAAGCAAGAGGGCGACACCGTCGAGGTCGACGAGCCGTTGCTGGAGGTGTCCACCGACAAGGTCGACACCGAGATCCCCTCGCCCGCCGCGGGCGTCCTGCAGAAGATCGTCGCGCAGGAGGACGAGACCGTCGCAGTGGGCGCCCAGCTCGCCGTGATCGGTGATGGTTCCGGGGAATCCGCTCCGGCTCCCGCCGCCGCTGAGCCTGCCCCAGCCGCTGCCCCCGCCCCGGTCGCCGAGACCGCGCCCACCGAGGGCCCCGCGCCGTCGGCCGACGCGCCCACCGGCAACACCAAGGG
>Ga0247823_10002874_pt1 | contig 14134 bp, 12 predicted proteins | sample 13C_PalmiticAcid_2_FD_192426 | JGI IMG/M metagenome (GOLD analysis project Ga0247823, IMG submission 192426) | Soil microbial communities from agricultural site in Penn Yan, New York, United States - 13C_PalmiticAcid_Day30 | ecosystem: Environmental > Terrestrial > Soil > Agricultural land...
CGCCAGAACGGGCTGTCGCGGCGGTTCGTCGCCTTATAGTGCAGCACGACGAAGTCGCGGATCTGCTCGATGTCGAGCCGCTGCTGGTCGTTGAACTCGGCGGCGTCGCGCTCGCTGACGCGTCCGTTCGGCATCATGCGGATGAAACGCAGCACGGCGCGCTGGATCAGGTGGACCGTCGTCGCCTCGAGCGGTTCGACGAAGCCGCCCGCAAGCCCGACGGCGACGCAGTTGCGGAACCATTGCTTGCGCCGCACGCCGCCCTTGAACTTGATGTCGAAGGGTTCGATCAGCGGCTCGCCGACGCTGCTCATCAACCGGTCATAGGCTGCATCGCGCGACAGATAGCCGCTCGAATAGACGATGCCCGCGCCCATGCGATGCTGGAGCGGGATGCGCCATTGCCAACCGGCATCGTGCGCGATCGCCTGCGTATAGGGTTGCGGCGTGCGAAGATGCTTCGACTGCACCGCGATCGCGCTGTCGTTGGGCAGCCAGTGGCTCCAGTCCTCGAACCCGGCATGCAGCGCGCCATCGATCAGCAGGCCGCGAAAGCCCGTGCAATCGACGAACATGTCGCCCTCGACCCGCCGGTCGCCGTCGAGCAGCAGCGCGGCGATGTCGCCGCTTGCCCCGTCGAGTTCGACCCGCGCGATTTTCCCCTCGACGCGTTTGCAGCCATCGGCCTCGGCCAATTTGCGCAGATAGCGGCCGTAAAGCGTCGCATCGACATGATAGGCATAATTCATCCGGTCTTCGGGCAAATGCGCAAACTTGCCCTCCATCGCCGCGACGAGCTCGAGGCAATAGTCGCTGTACGGCTGCTGATGTCCGCGCTCGCGCGCGTTCAGCCAGAAATGCTGGAAGCCCGCCGACCAGTGATCCTTCCCCGACAGGCCGAAGCTGTGAAAATAGCTGTCGCCGTCGTGTTTCCAATTGTCGAACAATATGCCCAGCTTGAAGGTCGCCTGCGTCGCGCGCATGAATTCGGGCTCGGGGATGCCGAGGATACGGTTGAAGTTGACGAGCGGCGGGATGGTCGACTCGCCGACCCCGATCGTCCCGATCTGTTCGGATTCGACAAGCGTCAGGTCGACGGTGTGGCCCATCGTTCGCGCGATAGCCGCCGCCATCATCCAGCCCGCGGTGCCGCCGCCCGCGATGACGACGCGCTGGACAGGTTTTCCTTCAATCATTGGCTTAACGTCCTGAGCAGGAAGGCGCGCAGGCGTCCCGCGCTCTCGGGCGTGAGAGGGGCGAGGATGCTGCGCGCGTTTTCGGGGATATGATCGGTCGAGCTGGCGTCGTTCTCGAAGACATAATGGTCGAACAGTTCGCGCCAGATCGCCTTGTCTTCGGGCGGCAGGTCGCGAATGGCGAGGATCGCGTGGTTGAGTGCCACCTGCGGCTGTCCCAGCCAGGCGGGGGTGCCGCGCCACCAGTAATTGACCAATATGTTAAAGGCTTCGAGCCCCTCGACATGGTGCCACCACATCGACGGGATGAAGATCGCGTCGCCGGGCTCGAGCACGGCGGTCTGCGCCGCGGCCGTCGCATCGACGAAGCGCGGATGCGCGGCAAGATCGGGCGCATCAAAATCGACCATGCTGACCGCACGACCCGCGGGCGTATTGTCGATGGGCCCCAGATAGAGATTGCGGAACTCGCCGGGTGGAAACAGCGTAAAGCGCCGGCGGCCCGCGGCGCAGCACGCGAGATTGTCGGGAAAATCATTATGCGCCGCGATGCGCGTCCGCGTCCCGATCCAGATGCTTTTGAGCGGATCGCGTGCCCCGAGGTCGATAGGGTTCGCCGCGTCGAGCCCGTCGAAATGCGAGGGGATGTCGATCGAGGCGAGATAGACGGTGCGCGCTTCGCCGAGCTCCTCGGCCGTGTCTATCCCAGAGAAAATATCGGCGAGCTTGCCCGTGCCGACGCGGAAATTCATCGCCATATCGGCATCGTAGAAGAGCCGTCCGTCATGCCCCGGTGGGCCGATCGATACTTTGAAGGGCCGATCGCGGGCGTGATCGAGCAGGTAGTGCCGCACGTCGCGCGCCGAGCGCCTGCCTGCCTCGACCAGCGGCCAGTCGGCGACGAGTCCGCGAAGGACGAAGGGCTCGCGCGCGCCTTCCAGCAACGCGTCGAGCCCCGCCCCCTTTTCCCATTCGCGCTCGGGCACCCGCGCCAGGCGGTCGTAAAGGACGCCGCCCGGCTCAGCCACCGGCGAGCCTGCGGTTCTTGCGCTCGACAAGCACCGACAATTGCGACAGCGACGCCATCGCCATGAAAATCGGCATCAATTGCCCCGCCGCGTGCAGCGCCCCGAGCGCTTCGGCATCGAGTGCGCGGAGCCTGGCTTCGTCGATGATGTGGAATCCGACGAGCGAATGGAGCGATCCGTCGTCGAGGGTGACTTCGAGGCTGAAAGGTTCGAGCAGGTCATAGGCGCTGAGCGCATCGTAGAACGCCCTGCTTTCGCGATAGCCTTCGTCGAGATCGCCCAACCGGCCGGCGATTTCGTCCAGATAAGGCGTCGCCATGCCGTCGGCGTCGAACAATCGCACCCCGTCGACGGCGTCGGCGATGCGCGGGTGATCGAGGTCGATATGGACCTGACCCGGACCGTCGTCGCTTGCCGGACGCCCGATAAGAAAGGGTTGGATCGCGAGCGACAGCGGGCGATAGCGCGCATCCCAGCGGTCGCCGTCGAGAAACAGATTCTCGCCGCTCTCGAAACCGAAAAGCGCCATCGCGGCGAAATCCGCGCGCCCTGTTTCGCGGCGGAACAGGATCGGGAAATGGGCCTGCACGCGGCGGAACTCGCTCGGCACCGTCAGCGTCGCCATGATGTCGTCGCCCAGCTCGGCGCCCGCGTCGGTGCGAACGCGCAATTCGCGGTGAACATTCTTGTCGAGCACGGCGTGACGGGTCATCAAAACTCTTTCCTATCGCGCTGCCGCAGCACCGGCGTCCGGCCGCAGCGCATCGAGATAATCGCGGTTGCGCGGAAGCGCGGCGGCGAGCGCGCGGGCGCGGTGCCCATTTTCGGCGAGCAGCGCGCCCGCCCGCTCGCCCGGCGTCAGGCCCGCCGGCACCGGATAGCCCATGCCATAGAGGATATACTGGTGGCTTTCGGCCGAAAAAATCTCATCGACACGTGGAAAATCCCAGGCCGACGGCGGCTGGTCGCGCCACAGCCGCAGCATCTCCGCCAACCGCGGCGGGACCGACGTCGCTTCGCGCTGCGCCTGCCAATAGGGCTCATCGCGCCGGCTAAGGACATAGTGGAGCTTGAGAAACTCGACGATACGATCCCAGCGATAGCGGAAGAGTTCGTTGAAGCGACCGGCGTGGATCGGCATCGCATCGCGGCTCGCGGGAAAGTTTTCGGCGAGTGCACGCAGCGACAGTTCGATCATCACGATCGCCGATGCCTCGAGCGGCTCGATGAAGCCCGCCGACAGGCCGATCGCGACGCAATTGCCTTCCCAGAAGCGCGCGCGGTGTCCGGTCGGGAAGGTCAGGCGGCGGACCGGAACCTCGGGCGCGTCGGGAAGGACGCGCGCGATATAGGCGCGCAGGGTCGCCTCGGCCGCATCATCGTCCACGAAGCGGCTGGCATAAACGCAACCGATCCCGCGCCGGCGCGGCAGGCCGATGTCCCAGATCCACCCCGCGGCGTGCGCCGTCGACACCGTCTGCGACGCGATGGGGCTCTCCGGCGCCACCGGCACCTGTGCCGCGAGCGCGCGGTCGTTGAACAGCGTGTGACTGCGGTCGATCCATTCGACGCCGAGGTGATTGCCGATCAGCAGCGCGGCGTGACCGCTGCAGTCGATAAACAGGTCGCCGGCAACTTCGCCGCTCTGCCGTGTCGATAGCGAGGCAATACCGCCGCGACCGTCATCGATCACGCCCACGACATGGTCCGAAATATGCCGCACGCCGAGCCGCTGCGTCGCATGCGTCGACAGCAGCGCGGCAAACTTTCCCGCATCGAGATGATAGGCGTAATTGGTGGCGCCCTGATAGTCGGGCATCGTCCGCTGGCGCGGCGCGAGATCGAGGTCGCAGACGTGCGCCTGCGCGGTCATCGCGGCAGCGAACGAACGGTCGCTCGCGGTGGCTTGCCATGCTGCCAGCAACTCGCCGATCGGTGCCGCGGGCGGCGGGGTGAAAGGATGGAGATAGCGGTCGGCCGCCGATCCATCGACCCAGCCGTCGAAACGCGACCCTTGCTTGAACGCGCCGTCGCACGCGGCGAGAAATTCGGCCTCGCCGATGCCGATCGCGGCAAGGGTGGCGCGCATCGTCGGCCAGGTGCCCTCTCCCACCCCGATCGTCGGGATGTCGGGTGCTTCGATCAGCACCACGTCGAGTGGTCGACCCGCGGCGTGCCGTGCGCTTGCAAGGACGCACGCCGCCAGCCAGCCGGCGGTGCCGCCGCCAACGATGATCACCCTCTCGACCACGCTACTCATTATCCGGGATCCTAGGCCAACCGCCCGTCCGCGTCACGCGAAAGAGCCGCACCCCTGGGAGGTGCGGCTCCTTCGCCAGAAGACCGTGGGACGAAGCCATCTGCCTTAGAAACTGAACCGGACCCCCGCCGCGTATCGGGCAAAGCCCGGCTGTACGAAGGTAACATTATTCTTGTGCCGAAGGTGCCCGCGCCGGCCCTCGCCGGTCAGGTTGATCGCCTCGACAAACGCCGTGAAGCCCGGGATGAATTCGTAGCTCGCGCTGGCGTCGATCTGCCAATATTCCTCGGTATAGAAGGGGTTTGGCCCCGTTCCCGCGAGGAATTCATCGCGCCAGTTCCACGCGACACGCGCCTGGAGCCCGTTCTTGTCGTAATAGGCGACCGCGTTGGCGCTGTCGCTGAGGCCGGTCAGCGCGAACTGCGGCACCGTCGATGGCTGCGTGTTGTCGTACGTCGCGCTGCCGTCGACTTTGGTATAGTTCAGGATCACGCCGAAGCCGGTATCCCAGAAGCTGTGCTGGAGCGCGAACTCCCAACCCTCGATCGACGCGGTCTGATCGCTGTTGATCGGCGTCGTGATTTCGAAATTGACCAACGGATCGCCCGGCGCGGCGTTGATGATATTGCCGGTCACCGTGCTCGGGAAGTTGGTGATGATATATTGCCGGATTTGTCCGACCGTCGCGTTCGCGCCGAGCGCCGCCAGCGCAGCATTCCAGCGCGGCCCGCCTATCGGGGTAGTAAGCCCGAAAGCGTTGGAGTCGATGCGCGTCGTCGATATGAAATTGCTCACATCCTTGTGAAAATAACCCACCGAAACATAGCTGTCGCGCGCGTAATACCATTCCGCCGACAGGTCGATATTCTTGGACTTATAGGGAATCAGGCCCGGGTTGCCCTGCGCCCCCGTGCCGCCGCCGACGCGGAACAGCGTATCGATCGTGCGCCCGCCCTGCATGCTGGCATAGTCGGGGCGCGTGATCGTGTGGCTGTAGGACGCGCGTAGCTTGACATTCTCCATCGGCGAGATGTCGAAATCGACCGCGGGCAACCAATTGTCGTACGAGCCCTTGAACCGTGTGAATTCGCTGTCGCCCGAAAAGACGACGTTGAGTTCATTGTCGCCCACCCACCGGGTGGTCACGGGCACCGGCACCAAGGCCGCCGACGAAATATCCGTGGTCTCGTAACGAATACCTGCAACGAAATGCGCCGGGTTCTGGAACAGATCGAACACGGTCGCCACTTGCAGATAGGGCGCCAGCGTTTTTTCCGAGATGCGCCGGTCGGTATTGAAATTGGCAAGGCAGGTGCCCGGCTGGGCCGAGCCCGTCGCGGGATTGCTGCATGTCTGGAAATTCTGCTCGACCAGATCGGCCATGCGCTCGAAATCAAAGGTATAGAAGCTCTGGATCATCCCCGTCTGGGCGAGACCCGGAAATTTGTCCGGAAGCGTCACGAGCGAAAAAATGTCGTCGGGAATGGTCGATGCCGGACCCGCACCGCCCCAGGTATCGTCGTTCTGGATCGTGCCAAAGGCCGACCGCACCTTGCTGTCGACATAGGATACACCGAAATCGATGCTGTCGAGGAAGCCGCCATCATGGTCATATTGACCGCGGACCTGCACCTGGTTGATCCGGTTCCGGAAATAGGCATTGCGAAAGGCGTTGCCGGTCGGCGTGATCAGCGCGGGATTCAGCGGATCGATACCGGGGTACATTCCATAAGAGATGACCGGCAGATCGTTCTCGAAATTGACCGTCTGATTCTGAACGCCGAACACGGCGTTGCCCAGCGACATGCTCGACCCGAAGCGGTTGACCGGGGTCACCTCTGCGGTCGAATGATGACCGTCGAGTTCGAAGGTTACCCCGCCCGGGCCTTCCCATTCGAGGTTGACGCCCAGCGAGTTGTTCTCTGCGCGATTTTCGATCAGCGCGCCGCTGTATGACAGATCCTTGCCGCCATAGAGCGCATTCGGCCCGGGAACGCCGGTCGGCGCCGCGAACCGCTCGGTGTAAAAGAGCGGGCCGGCGACCGGGCCATCGGTCCACGCGCTCGACGTGTCTTCGTGGTTGAACCACACGCCGACGTTGCTGTTCCGTGTTTCGACGGTATTGCGCGAATAAATATAGTCGACCGTCGCGGTGAAACTGTCGCTGGGGCGGAATTGCAGCACCGCCTGCCCGTTGATGCGTTCGCGATTGATGTCTTCGAGGTTGTAAGACGCGCTTTGCGGTACTTGGTAGACATCGGTCGGGTCGGGCCGGTTGGTGATGTTCGCGGCGCGCGGCGTGCCCGGTTGCGCCAGCGAACCCCAGTTGTTTTCGCTGCCGAGATAGCCGTCGCGCCAGCCGACGCTGGCGGTGTTCGTGCTCGATTTGCGCTTTTGGTATGAGCCAACGAGCACAATGCCGATCGTATCGTCGGCGAAGGTGCTGCTGAAGATGCCCGATACTTCGGGCGTGATCGGCTTGCCCTCGTTGCGCGAGCTATCATACACGCCCTTCACCGACAGGCTGCCGCGCATCCCCGGATTGTCGAGCGGGCGCGGCGTGCGAATATTGATCGTCGAGCCGATGCCGCCCGATTCAATCGTCGCGCGGCCGCTCTTGTAGACTTCGACCGCTGCAATGCCTTCGGAAGCAAGGTTGGCGAAGTCGAACGAACGCGAAGACGGCGGACCGCCACCGTCGCCGATGAGCGCCGTCGGCATCTGACGGCCGTTCAAGGTCACGAGGTTGAATTCGGGACCGAAGCCGCGGACGGTGACCAGCGAGCCTTCACCATTCGAACGATCGATCGACACGCCGGTGATGCGCTGAAGCGACTCGGCGAGGTTGGTGTCGGGGAATTTGCCGATGTCTTCGGCGGAAATCGCGTCGACGACGCCCTGCGCCTCGCGCTTGATGTCGGCCGATGCGGCAAGGCTGGCGCGGATGCCGGTCACGACGATTTCGTCGGGGTTGGCGGCGTCGCCGGCCGGGGCTTCCTGCGCGATGGCGGTTTGCGCCATGCCCATCAAGGCAAATGCCGAAGTGCCCGCCAATATCCTGGCCAGCCGAAGCTTGTGCGAAGCCCGCATCCTTTTCCCTCCCAACAAGCCGCTCGTTTTCGGCGGCATTTGTTCAATGTGAACGTTATCTAAATGGGAACGTTCTCATTGTCAACGCGATCATGACTGCATTCCTATGCAATCGGAAGAATATCGGGCGCTAGCGGGCCGGCCGCCCCGGCCGGCCGCGCGTCTTTTGTGTCGGCCATTATTACAGCATCGGATAGGGATAGCTGAGCCCGTAATAGCCGTAGACGGTCCGCCCATATTCGTCGGTATATTCGGGCGTGTCATCGCGCGCATAGCGCGGGGCACCGGTCAGCCTGTCCTTGGCGATGTCGACCACATAGCCGCCCTGGTCGGTGTCATAGGTCAGCATGTCCCAGGGGATCGGATAATGGTCGGTGCCGAGGCCGAACAGGCCGCCGAATTCCATGACGGCATATTCGCTTTTGCCCGATTTTTTGTCGATCATGACATTGGCGATCGTGCCGAGCTTTTCGTTCTGCGGATTATAGACCTTGGTCCCTTCGACCTTGTCCGACGAAATCAGGCGATGGGTTTCGGTGCGTTCGAGCGTGTCGGCCATGAGAATTTCTCCTTTGGCGTCGAGGGCGAAACACAGGCCGGAGGAGCCGGCCGCGCCGCCCCTGTCCGAGCAACGACGCCCGCGCGCCGGAGTTGCTCGGCTCATCGCAAAGGAGGATCCGCTCGAAGTGCGCCGGCCGGTCAGCGGCTCCAGCGTGCGAAGATCGCGGTCGGGAGCAAAAGACCTCGCGCTTCCTCGCGCACCGCGAGTTCGCCGCATTCGACCGTGCCCGGCAAGTCGGCGAAAAGCTGCGCCAGCAACTCGCCGATCGCCAGTGCCGACATGCGCACCGCATAGACGGTGAGGAAGAGCGCGCGGCTGTCTTCGTCGAGGAGCTGGCGGCAGTCGGCAAGCAGCGGCGCGAGCCCCTCCTCGATCTGCCAGCGTTCGCCCCCGGGACCGCGGCCGAACTTCGGCGGGTCGAGCAGGATCGCATCGTAACGCCGCTCGCGCCGCACTTCGCGCGCGGTGAATTTGCCCGCATCGTCGACGATCCAGCGCACCGGCTTGTCGGCCATGCCCGCGAGTTCGGCGTTCTCGCGCGCCTGTCCGACCGACTTCTTCGACGCATCGACATGGGTGACCGACGCGCCCGCCGCCGCGAGCGCCTGGCTGCCGACCCCGGTATAGCCGAACAGGTTCAGGAAGGCTGGATCGCCCTTGTCGGCGATACGCTCGCGCAGCCAGTCCCATATCGGCGCCATGTCGGGGAAAAAACCGAGGTGGCGAAACGGCGTGCATTGCGCGGTGAAGCGCGTCTCGCGCCAGCCGAGCGGCCAGCCTTCGGCCGGAACCGGCTTGTTGTAATACCAGCGGCCGCCGCCATCGTCGTCGGACGCGGGAATGAACTCGCCGTCGGCGGCTTCCCATTCGCTGGGCGGCAACGCCGGTTTCCACATCGCCTGCGGTTCGGGGCGGATGAAACGAAAACGGCCATAGCGTTCGAGCTTGCGCCCGCCCCCGCTGTCAACCAGCCCATAATCGTCCCACGCTTCGCCGACGAGCGTGACGAGGGGCAGAAGATCAGCCACGCGCCGCTTCCGCGAGGACAAAAGCCTTTACCGCATCATAATCGCCCGGCAGACGTTCGTAGCGCTCTTCGCGGTCGAAGAGGTTGCCGAGCCGCGCGGGGAGCGGCGGACGCACCCCGGTCGCGCGCTCGACCGCTTCGCGGAACTTCGCCGGATGCGCGGTCGCGAGCGTCACGACGGGAATATCGGCATCGATCTCGAGCGCGCGCGCCGCTGCCAGCCCGACGGCGCTGTGCGGATCGATCACCTGCCCGCCATGCTCTTGCGCCCAGCGCAGCGCGAGCGCCATCGCATCACCGTCGATGCTCGCGCTCGAGAAAAGTCCGCCCGCGCCCGCGAGCATGTCGGCGGGAATCGTCATCGCGCGTTTCGCGTCGAACTCGCCCATCATGCCGGTAATCGCGGCGCCATCGCGGCCCGACAGGTCGAAGAGCAGCCGTTCGAAATTGCTGCTGACCTGGATGTCCATGCTCGGCGTCGCGGTCGGCGTCACCGTCCCCGCACTATAGTCGCCGCTGGTGAGCGCGCGGTGGAGGATGTCGTTGACGTTGGTCGCGACGACAAGCCGCGCGATCGGCAGGCCCATCTGCGCCGCGACATAGCCCGCGAACACATCGCCGAAATTGCCCGTCGGCACGCTGAACGCGATCGGGCGGTCGGGGCCGCCGAGCCGGACGGCGGCGTAGAAATAATAGACGACCTGGGCCATCAGCCGTGCCCAGTTGATGCTGTTCACCGCCGACAGGGTCAGCTGGCCCCGCGCCTCTTCATCGCCGAACAGCCGCTTCACCATCGCCTGCGCGTCGTCGAAGCTGCCGTCGATCGCGATATTGTGGACGTTGGGGGCGAGCACCGTCGTCATCTGCCGCCGCTGGACGTCGCTGACGCGGCCTTCGGGATGGAGCATGAAGATGCGGATATGCTCGCGGCCCGCGACCGCCTCGATCGCCGCCGACCCGGTATCGCCCGAGGTCGCGCCGACGATCGTGATGTCGGTATCGCCGCCGCTAAGGAATTTCTCGAACAGCTGGCCGAGCAGTTGCAGCGCGACATCCTTGAACGCCAGCGTCGGGCCGTGGAACAGTTCGAGCAGCCAGTGGCGATGATCGAGCTGGACGAGCGGGGTCACCGCATCATGACTGAAACGACTATAAGCGGCGCGGCAAAGCTCACGTAGCTCGTCCTCGGTCAGCACGCCCTCGACGAAGGGCCGCATGACGCGCACCGCGGTCTCGGCATAGTCGAGGCCCGCAAGCGAATGAATTTCCTCCGCCGACATCTGCGGCCATTTCGCCGGCACATAAAGCCCGCCGTCGCTGGCGAGGCCGGCGAGCGTTGCGGCACGAAAGTCGAGGGTCGGCGCAGAGCCGCGGGTGCTGATATATTCCATGGCGACCCAGCGCCTAGCGGCGCGCCGTCACGCCTGCAAGCGGCGGCGGACTGCGAGAACGTAGATAATCAGCGCGACGAGCGCGAAGAAGAACCATTGGAAGGCATAAGCGAGGTGATTGTTCGGCGTATCCTCGGCCGAGGGCACCGCGCTGGCGCGAAGGCCCGGAGCCGGCGCGTCGGCGATCAGCATCGCGCGCGCGGGCGCCGCCTTGCCCATCAGGCACTCCATCACCGTCGGCTGTTCGGGGCCCGGAACGATCGTTCCCTGCACGGTGCCGCCCGTCCATTTGGGCGGCGTGAAATCGTCGCCGATCCCGACGTCGACCAGCACGCCCGGCCCCTCGGCGCCGGTCCGGCAGTCGGCGATCATGCGGATGCCCGCCCGCCCCTTCTGGTCGGTGCCGCTGCGCGGATCCCAGCGGACGGGTTCGAGGCAGACGATGCTGCTTTTGCGATAGAGAAAGGCGTCGGCAACAGGCGGCAATTCGGGATAGGCGACCATCGACGACATCGCCATGTTGCGTTGGAAGAGCGCGATCAGCGCTTCCTTGTCGCCCTTGCGCTGCAATTGCCAGACGCCGAGCGCGATCATCGCTGCGACCGCCGCCAGCACGAGCAATGTCGGGATCAGCGGCCAGCGCCGCACGGGGGGGGCTGGTTCAGTCATGCTTGTCGTCCATTTGGCGGCCCTCCGCGGCCTGACGCTGATGTTCGCTTGCCAGCAGCGCGCCCTTGCCGACGCGGAGGCCATAAACCACGGCGGCGGCGGTGAGCGGCACCCACAGCACGACATGCACCCACAATGGCGGCCGCACCGCGAAATCGAGCGTCAGCGCGAGTGCGATAAGCAGCGCGCCGATGATGAGGGTCAGGAAGGCGGCAGGGCCATCGCCGACATTGTAGCGGCTGTAATCGAGCCCGCAGGCGCCGCATTTCGCCCGAAACTTCACCGGCCCTTCAAACAAGGTCGATGCGCCGCATTCGGGGCAGAGACCAAAAAGGGCAGCGCGCCAGACCGGCGGCTGCCCCTTTTGGATTTGGCTATCGCTGGGCAATTTAGTGCGCGGCGACCGGCGCGCCCCAGCCGCCCCAGACATAGACGATGATGAAGAGGAACAGCCACACCACGTCGACGAAGTGCCAGTACCAGGCGGCAGCTTCGAAACCGAAATGCTGCTGCGGGGTGAAATGGCCCTTATAGGTGCGGACGAGGCAGACGATCAGGAAGATCGTGCCGACGAGCACGTGGAAGCCGTGGAAGCCGGTCGCCATGAAGAAGGCCGAGCTATAGTTGCTCTGGCCGAAGGCGAACGGCGCCTCGGCATATTCATAGGCCTGGATCGACGAGAAGATCGCACCGAGGATGATCGTCGCCCACAGGCCTTTCTTCAGCCCTTCGCGGTCCCCGTGAATTAGCGCGTGGTGCGCCCAGGTGATCGTCGTGCCCGAGCAGAGCAGGATCATCGTGTTGAGCAGCGGCAGCGAGAAGGCGTCGATGACGTGGATGCCCTTGGGCGGCCACATGGTCATCGCCGCGGCGCCGTCCTGGCCGAACAGCGAGGTGACCGCGCCGTCGACATATTCGATCGGCACCGGGAAGAGCGAGAAGTCGAACCAAGCCCAGAACCAGCCGACGAAGAACATCACTTCGGACGCGATGAACAGGATCATGCCGTAGCGCAGGTGCAGCTGAACAACCGGGGTGTGGTCGCCGGCGTGGGCTTCGTTGATGACGTCCGACCACCAGCTGAAGAAGGTGGCGATCACCCCCATGAAACCGAGGCCGAGAACCCACTTGCCGATCCCGCCGAAATGGTCGGCGTGCATCGACATCACGAGCCCGAAGAACATCACAAGCGCAGCGACCGAGCCGATGAGCGGCCAGACGCTGGGGTTTACGAGGTGGTAGTCATGATGTTTCGCACCGGACATGGCGTTTTTCCCGTTTTTAGCAGCCCCAGCATGACGATTCCCCATCATCTGCCGGTCTAGTTAGACTCTTGTTCGCGGCCTTAGCTCGCCTTTTTACCCCCGTCTACTGGCTCTACAGGGTGGAAGGTGTAGCTCAGCGTGATTTCCTGCACGTCGCGCGCGTCGGGGTCGTCCATGATCTTGGGATCGACGAAGAACAGCACCGGCATGCGGACCTGCTGCCCCGGCTCCAACCGTTGTTCGGTGAAGCAGAAGCACTGGATCTTGGTGAAATATTTGCCCGCCTGGTCGGGCGTGACGTTGAAGCTGGCGGTCCCGACGACGGGGTGCGCCGAATTATTCTCGGCAATGAAGATCGCCATGTCGCGCGCGCCGATACTCACCGTATCGGTCGGATGTTCGGGGTAGAATTTCCACGGCAGGTTCGGCGAGACATTGGCATCGAAGCGGATCGAGATAGTATCTTTCAATATCGCCGGTTCCGCCGCCGCAGCGACCGGATCGAACCGCTGCGTCGTCCCGCCAAAGCCGGTGACGCGGCAGAAGAGGTCGTAAAGCGGCACCGCTGCGAACCCGAGGCCGGTCATCGCGAGCGCGAGCAGCGCTGCGAAGCTGGCGGTCTTCGCGTTCGGGGACATACGCGCGATCACGAGAATATCTGCATCTTTGCGATGGTGATGAAGAAAAAGAGGATCGCGAGCGCGCCGAGCATCCACGCCATCAGATTCGCGCGGCTGCGCTGGCGGCGGCGATATTCGGCCTCGTCAAAGGGTTCTTGATTCGGTTCGTCGGTCATAGCGGCCACCAATGGTCGGCAACAATGGCGCCGAACAATATGAAAAGATAGGCAATCGAATAGGCGAACAGGCGTTTTTCGGGCTGCATCAAATCGCCCTCGCCCGTGGTGCGCGTGCCAACCTGCACCGACAGCGCGACGAACAGCGCCGACAGGATCGCGGCGGTCCAGCCGTAGAGCGCACCGGTGTAGCCGAGCGGCCAGGGCGCGATCGCGGCAGCGGCCATGATCAGCGCATAGAAGAGGATCTGGCGCCGTGTCGATTTCTCGCCCGCGACGACGGGCATCATCGGAATGCCCGCGGCGGCATAGTCCGAGCGCATGAACAGCGCGAGCGCCCAGAAATGCGGCGGCGTCCACAGGAAGATCAAGAGGAAGAGCAGCACCGGCAGCGGCGCGATCGAACCTGTCGCGGCGACCCAGCCGATCAGCGGCGGGAACGCACCGGCCGCACCGCCGATGACGATATTCTGCGGGGTCCGCGGCTTCAGCCACATCGTGTAGACGAAGACATAGAAGAGGATCGAGACGGCGAGCAGCAGCGTCGCCTGCCAGTTCGACGCGAACAGCATCAGGAACAGCGAAAAGGCGGCAAGCCCGACGCCGAATTGCAAAGCGGTCTGCGGATCGAGGCGCCCGGCAGGAAGCGGCCGGCTCGCGGTCCGCTTCATCTTGGCGTCGAGCCCAGCCTCATACCATTGATTGAGCGCGCCCGAAGCCCCTGCCCCCAGCGCGATCGCAAGGATCGACGAGAAAGCGAGGACGGGAGGCACGCTGCCCGGTGCCGCGAGCAGGCCGCACAGCGCGGTGAACACCACCAGCGACATGACGCGCGGCTTCGTCAGCGCGA
>Ga0247823_10002875_pt1 | contig 14133 bp, 12 predicted proteins | sample 13C_PalmiticAcid_2_FD_192426 | JGI IMG/M metagenome (GOLD analysis project Ga0247823, IMG submission 192426) | Soil microbial communities from agricultural site in Penn Yan, New York, United States - 13C_PalmiticAcid_Day30 | ecosystem: Environmental > Terrestrial > Soil > Agricultural land...
GCATCGAACAGGGTTCGCACCGGCGCGTCCAGCGACCGCCTCCACGACGCGCCGGTGCGAACCCTGTTCGATGCCGGACGCGCGTTCAGCACCGTGATGATCTGGGTGGCCTTCATGACGGGGCTGTTCATGGTCTACGCGCTGAACTCCTGGCTGACCAAGCTCATGGCCATGGCGGGATACAGCCTGGGCTCGGCCCTGAACTTCGTGATCGTCTTCAACGTCGGTGCGATCGTGGGCGCGATCGGCGGCGGCTTGCTGAGCGACAAGTTCAACATCAAGCATGTGCTGGTGGCGTTCTACGTGGTCGGGGCTGCGTCGCTGGCCGCGCTCGCATACACGAAATCGACCGAGCTGCTGTTCGTTGCCGTGTTCGTGGTGGGTGCGTCCACGCTCGGAACGCAACTGCTGGCCTATGCCTACGCCGGCGATTTTTATCCACCGGCCGTGCGTTCGACGGGTGTCGGCTTTGCCTCGGGTGTCGGCCGCATCGGCGCCATTGCCGCGCCGATCCTGATCGGCTGGCTCGTGTCGCTGAGCCTGCCCATCGAGCAGAACTTCATGGCGATCGCCCTGGCCGGCGTCATCGGCGCGGCAGCGGTGTCGTTCGTGAACCAGTCGCGCGCCGCGTCGACCCAGGCCAAGGCCGCGCGCGCGGCCACCGGCGAAGTGGGCCGTGTGGGCGGGGCGATTCGCCCGGCTTCGAAATAGCAAGGAAACCTCAATGAACCGAATGATGGCGCCACCGCTGGAGGCACACGCGCTGCAAGGAGCGGTCGACTGGGCCATTGCCACCCGGCGCAGCGTCAGGGCGTTCTTGCCCCGGCCGGTGCCCCGGGAAGAGGTCGAGGCGATCCTCTCGACGGCGCGCTACAGCGCCTCCGGCATGAACATGCAGCCCTGGCATGTGCATGTGCTGACGGGGCCTGCCAAGGCCCGTCTGTCGGCGGCGATTGCCGTGCTCGACGACGATCCCGGCCGGTCGGGCGAGCTGCTCGAGCCCTACGACTACTACCCGCGCGAATGGTGTTCTCCCTACCTGGAACGGCGCCGCAAGGTCGGCTGGGACCTCTACGGATTGCTCGGCATCGCCAAGGGCGACAAGCAGCGCATGCACCTGCAGCACGGTCGCAACTACCGCTTCTTCGATGCGCCCGTGGGCCTGTTCTTCACGGTGGACCGCGAACTCGAGGAGGGCAGCCTGCTGGACTACGGCATGTTCCTGCAGAGCGTGATGGTGGCCGCGCGCGGCCGCAACCTCCACACCTGCCCGCAGGCCGCGTTCCTGAAATTCCATCGCCAGATCGCGGACCTGCTGGACATTCCCGCCGGCCAGATGCTGGTCTGCGGCATGAGCCTGGGCTACGCCGACACCTCGTCGGTCGAGAACTCGCTCGTCACCGAGCGCGAGCCAGTCTCCGCGTTTACGACCTTCCACGACACCTCCAAGGAGACCACCGCATGAGCGCGCCATCCTATGCACGGGGCCTCGAACGCTGCGCGGCAAATCATGTGCCGCTCACGCCGCTGGGCTTTCTCGACCGCGCGGCGCTCGCGCATCCGAACCGCGTGGCGGTGGTGCACGGCGAGCTGACGCGAACCTGGGCGCAGACGCGCGAGCGCTGCCATCGCCTGGCGTCCGCGCTGGCGATGCGAGGCATCGAACCGGGCGACACCGTCTCGGTGCTCGCGCCCAACACGCCGGCCATGCTGGAGGCCCACTTCGGCATTCCGCTGGCCGGCGCGGTGCTCAACGCAATCAACCATCGCCTGGATGCCGAAGGCATCGCGTTCATCCTGCGCCACGGCGAGTGCAAATTGCTGATGGTCGATCGCGAGTTCGCCGCCACGGTGGCCGCAGCGCTGAAGCTGCTCGACCGTGCGCCTGCGGTCATTGACATCAACGACCACCTCGCACCACCCGGCGAACCCATCGGCGAGACCGACTACGAATCGCTGCTGGCGAACGGAGACCCGGACTTTGCCGGTCGCTGGCCCAGCGACGAGTGGCAACCCATCGCCCTGAACTACACCTCCGGCACGACCGGAGACCCCAAGGGCGTGGTCGCCAGCCATCGCGGCACCTACCTCATGAGCCTGCTGCAGATCACGAACTGGGCGATGCCACGGGCGCCGAAGTACCTGTGGACCTTGCCCATGTTCCACGCGAACGGATGGTGCTTCACCTGGGCCGTGACTGCGGCGGCGGGCACCCATGTCTGCCTGCGCCGGGTGTCTGCCGACGCCGTGCTGGAGGCCATCGAGCGCCATCGGATCGATCACCTCTGCGCAGCGCCGGTCGTGATGGCGATGCTCGCGGACGCGGCGAAAGACACCCGGCTGCCGCGCCCCGTGCGCGTGCTGACGGCCGGCTCACCGCCGCCGCTCGCCGTGCTGAACGCGGTGCTGGCAATGGGCTTCGACGTGGAGCACGTCTTCGGAATCACGGAGGTTTCCGGCACGCCGGTGAGTTGCGTGTGGCAGGACGGCTGGGACGACCTAGCGCCCGCCGAGCAGGGGGCGCTGCGCGTGCGCCAGGGCGTGCGCGCCGCCATGTTCGAAGGCCTCATGGTCGGCGATGCCGACACCCTCGAACCCGTCGTGCCCGACGGCAAATCGGCGGGCGAGCTCATGCTGCGCGGCAACACCGTGATGATGGGCTACTTCAAGAACGAGGCGGCAACGCGCAAGGCGCTCGCCGACGGCTGGTTCCGCACCGGTGACGTCGCAGTCCTGCATGCCAACGGGTATGCGCAGATCACCGACCGGTCGAAGGACGTGATCATCTCGGGCGGCGAGAACATCTCGTCGGTCGAAATCGAAGACGTCGTCCATGGACACCCGGCGGTGCTGCATGCCGCCGTGGTGGCGCAGCCCGACCCCAAGTGGGGCGAGGTGCCGTGCGTGTTCATCGAGCTGAAGGCCGGTGTCGCCGCGCCCACCGAGCAGGAGATCATTGCGTTCTGCCGCGAGCGGCTGGCGCACTTCAAGTGTCCGCGCCGCGTGATCTTCATCCCCTTGCCGAAGACGGCCACGGGAAAGATCCAGAAGTTCCGCTTGCGCCAGCAGGCCGGAAGCCAGGACGCCATCACCCGGCTCGCGAGCCATGGCTGAGTGCGAAGCGGCCGCGGCCCTGGGGCCTGTCGGGCCCGGCTATCGCTTCTCGCGACCCCACACCTTCGACGAAGCGCAAGTGCGTGCCTTCGCGCTGGCCGCGGGAGACGAGAACCCGCTGCACCACGATGCCGCGTTTGCACAGGGCACGCGCTTCGGCGGCTTGATCGCCAGTGCGACCCACACCACCTCGCTGCTGATGGGGCTGACCGCCAGTCACTTCGCTACGAGGGGGAAGGTGCTGGGCATGAACTTCTCGGTCGACCTGCTGCGTCCCGTACGGGCGAGCGAGACGGTACTCATCGAGTGGCGCGTGACGTCGATGGCCGCGCATTCGAAGGGCGGCTGCGTTCTCGAATTGCAAGGTGCGATCAAGAGCGCAGACGACAGGACCAGCGTGCTCGCGCAGGGCACGGTGCTTTTCACGCCCGCCGCATGAGTGCTTTCCGCGCCAGCGTGCGCGTTCACGGGGGCATTGCCCCAACAAGGAGACAAAGAATGAAGATGGCCCCTCTCACATGCCGACGCGACACCCACCGGCGCATCACCTCGTGGTCCGTGGTGGCTGCTGCGGCGCTGCTTGCTTCCTGCGGCGGCAGCGGCAGCGGTGGTGGCAACTCGCCACCCGCGCTGTTCCCGTCCGCTGCCGGAAGCGCGCAGGCCGCGTGCAACAGCTTCCTGAGCCGGGCCTTCGAAGGCGCCACGATCACGCAGGCGACGCTGACGCCCCAGACAGACACCACGCCGGAGACCTGCACCGTGCGCGGCGAGATGCCGCCGGAACTCGCCTTCGAAGTCAAGCTGCCCAGCAGCTGGAACCAGCGTGTCCTGTTCATCGGCGGCGGCGGCTTCGACGGCGCCATCTACCCCAGCGCCTACAGTCCTGGCGTCGCGGAAAGCGGCTACGCGACCATCGCGACGAACCATGGACACGATGCGGCCAAGCATCCCAATGGCTCCTTCGCTATGGACCCCCAGTTGCTTCAGGACTACGCAGACGGTGCCGTGCCCAAGGTGCTTGCATCGGCGAAGGCCGTGCTCCGCTCGCGCTATGGCGAATCGGTCGGCCGCTCGAAGTTTGTCTACGAGGGCTGTTCGGGCGGTGGGCGTCAGGCGTTGATCCAGGCGCAACGGCATCCCGATCTGTTCGACGGCGTGATTGCGCGCGCCCCGGCCAATGCCTACACGGGCCAGTTCCTCTGGTATCAAAAAATACTCAAGCAGCTGGCCCAGCCCGAGGCGGGCCTGAGCATCCCGAAGGTCAAGACCCTCGCGAACTTCATGCAGTCCCAATGCGATGCACTCGACGGCCTGAAGGACGGCATCATCAGCCACCCCGAGGCCTGCAAGCCCGATCTGGCCAAGCTCCGATGCACGGGCGCCGACGCAGACTCTTGCCTGACCGACGCGCAGCTGGCGTCCGCCAAGGTCCTGTACGAGCCCACCGATGTGGCGGGTGGTCGCTACACATGGCCGGCCTTTCCCTATGTCGGCGGCGAGACCGCCGACGACGCATCGTGGCAGGCCATCGGAGGCACCACGTTTCAGATTCTCGGCGGCGACTACATGAAGTACTTCGTGGCGCAAGACCCGTCCGCAGACCCGCTGAACGTCGACCCGCTGCAGTACACGAACCGACTCGACCACCTCGCCCGATTGATCGATGCAGTCAACCCCGACCTGAGCGGGTTCCGGGCCCGCAACGGCAAGATGCTGCTCATGCACGGCACCACCGACTGGCTGATCACGCAGAACAACACCACGGACTACTACCGCAAGGTCGTCGCCGCAGCGGGCGGGCAGGCCGCGGCCGACCGGTTCGTCGAGTACTACGTGCTGGCAGGCAACGACCACTGCGCCGCCACGCCGGCAGGCGGCAAGGGCCCGGACAGCGTCGACCTCGTCACCCCGATGTTCGACTGGATCGAAACCGGCACCCATCCCAGCGCCCGCGAGATCGTGGCCACGCGCAGCGTCGAGCCGGGCAAGGGCATGCAGCGGCCGATGTGCAGGCACCCGCAGTTTCCAAAGTACAACGGCACCGGCGATCCCGACGCGGCGTCCAGCTTCACCTGCACGTCACCTAGCTAGGCGTCGTGGCGCTGTGTACGCAGCAGTGTTGGCACAGGCTGATCTGTGAAGGCATTCGCGAAGAGAACGCGCGTCGCCCGTTCTGGGTGGCGCGGGAAGGATTCGACACGCGCTGATGCATTCAATGGATACGGTGTCCTCCTGCTGGTTTCTCGCACCCTCTGGCCGCCGAAGCGCGCAACTTCGGCGGGCGGCGAGGGCATGCGTCGCGGCGTACTGACCCTACCTACGAAGCCCGATCTGGACTGAGCCCCGCAGCGATTCACACTGCCTTGGTTGTCGGGTATTGGCCTCGTTGCAGACATCGATTGTTCCGATCCCGACTACGGCAATCGCTGCGGAGCAGACATCAGTGACGGCGGGAGTGGTCATGACAGCGCACCAGCCCCGTCTGTGCGCTAAAGCTAGTCCTCCTAGATGACTCGTTGTCGGAGCTTCGTAGAACCTTGTTGGGGCACAGGTCGCGGCATAGGCCGTTCACCGGGCGTAGGCCGTTGCTTTCAGGGTCTTGCGTCCCCCGTGAATCAGGAGATGGACAACCAGGCCCGCCACAAGGCCCCAGAACGCGCCTCCCACGCCCAGCAGGGGCACATTGGCCGAGGTTGCTAGGAAGGTGATCAACGCCGTCTCGCGCATGCGGGCTTCGGCCATGGCGTTGGCCAGGGTGACACCGAAGATGCCGACCGTGACGTACAGAAGGCCGCATACTAGGCCCGCGATGTAGCGCTTCGACGGATCTTCACGCGCGTCCTTGTTGGTGCAGATGGCAGCGGTGATAGCCGCCACGTTGAAGGCGTGCGCGCCGAAGGGCGCCATGACGAGTGAGCCCAGGCCCGTGAGGGTGACGATCGGGTTGTCGAACGCCTCAGTTGAGCCGCTGACCACCTGCCGCATCGAAAAGGTGCGCCTTCGCTGCCACGGGCCACAGCGGCAGCCGCTCGCCGGGACGGGCGTCGATGCGGTCGCGGAAGGCGGCCATCACCGGATGGCCGCCCAGGCGCAGCGCCACCTGCGTTTCCGAACCCGTCGGCTCGACCACCACCACGTCGGCGGGCAGGCCCTGCCCGGCGTCGAGGATGAAGTTTTCCGGGCGCGTGCCGTAGAGCACGCGGTCGCCGTGCGTGCCGCTCGATGCGTTGGCCAGCGGCAGTCGCAGGCCGTCGTCCGTCAACACATGCGGTGCGCCGTCGAGCTGCAACCGGCCCGGAATGAAATTCATCGCGGGCGAGCCGATGAAACCGGCCACGAAGGCGTTGCGCGGGCGGTCGTACAGGGCGAGCGGCTCGCCGATCTGTTCGACCTTTCCTTCCTTCAGCACCACGATGCGGTCGGCCATGGTCATTGCTTCGACCTGGTCATGGGTGACGTACACCGTGGTTGTGCCCAGCCGCTGGTGCAGCGCCTTGATCTCGGTGCGCATCTGCACGCGCAGCTTGGCGTCGAGGTTCGACAGCGGCTCGTCGAACAGGAAAGCCTGCGGCTGCCGCACGATGGCCCGGCCCATGGCTACGCGCTGGCGCTGGCCGCCCGAGAGCTGGCGCGGGTGCCGCTGCAGCAGCTCGCCCAGGCCCAGCGTGTCGGCCGCCTGCTGCACGCGGCGGGCGATCTGGTCTTTCGCGATGCCCTGGATCTTCAGGCCGAAGCCCAGGTTCTGCGCCACGGTCATGTGCGGGTAGAGCGCGTAGTTCTGGAACACCATCGCCACGTCGCGGTCGCGCGGCGCGGTGTCGTTGATGCGGCGGTCGCCGAGCAGGATGTCGCCGCCTTCGGCGGTTTCCAGCCCGGCAATCACGCGCAGCAGCGTCGACTTGCCGCAGCCGCTCGGCCCCACGAGCGCCACGAACTCGCCGTCGCGGATGTCGATGTCGATGCCGCGGATCACCGGCGTGCTGCCGAACTGCTTGAAGAGCTTGCGGATGCTGATGGAGGCCATGAGTTTCTTGTCTGTCTGTGTTGCTGTTCGCGAAGGCCTGCATCAGTCCTTGACGCCGCCGGCCGTCAGCCCGCGCACGAGGTACTTGCGCACCAGCACCGTGAAGACGATCACCGGTAGCATCACCAGCGTGCCGCTCGCGGCGATCTTGGTCCACTCCCAGCCTTCGTACTGCAGGAAGTTGACGATGGCCACGGGCGCGGTGATGGCGTTGGTGCGCGTAAGGATCAGCGCGTAGAAGAAATCGTTCCACGAGAAGATGAAGCACATCACCGCGGTGGCCGCCAGGCCCGGCGCGGTGAGCGGCAAGGCCACGCGCCAGAACGCCTGCCAGACGCCGCAGCCGTCGATCCAGGCGGCCTCTTCGAGCGATGCGGGCACCGCCTCGAAGAAGGTCTGCATGAGCCAGATGACGATCGCGAGGTTGAACGTGAGGTATACGATGGCCAGCCCGATCACCGTGTCCTGCAGCCCGAGGTATTGGTAGGCGAGGAAGAACGGAATGGTGAAGGCGATGGGCGGCGCCATGCGCGTCACTAGGATCCACAGCGCGATGCGGTCGCGGCCCCTGAACTTCCAGCGTGTGAGCGCATAGGCCGCGGGCACGCCGATCACCAGCGAGAAGCCGGTCGACAGCGTGCTCACCAGCAAGCTGTTGCCGAACGACTTGAGGAAGTTGCCCTGCAAGAGGCTCGCAAAGCCGTCCAGCGTGGGCACGAAGAGCAGGGCGTCGTCGAAGATGTCGGCCGCGGGCTTGAAGGCGAGCTGCACCAGCCACAGGAAGGGCGAGAGCACGAGCAGCACCAGCAGGGCGACTGTGAGCGAGCGGCCGTGGGCGTGCCACCACGGCGCGCGGCGACGATCCGCGGTGCCGATGCCGGCGAGGCCCGCACCTTCTTCGTGTGCGCCCGCCAGGTCGGCGGCGGCTAGCGTGCGGCTAATGCTGTTCATGGTCGCTCCAGCCCAGTTTGCCGACCAGCCAGCTCAGCACGAATACGCCCACCAGCATCACCGTGGCAATGGCGCTCGCGTAGCCCCAGTACGAGAAGTTGAAGGCCTGGATGAAGCCGTAGTAGTTGGTGACCTCGCTCACGTTGCCCGGCCCGCCATTGGTCAGCACGTAGATGAGCGGAAAGGCCTTGAAGCTGTCGATGAGCCGGAAGAGGCCGCACACCACCAGCACCGGCCGGATGTAGGGGAACACGATGTAGCGGAACAGCTGCCAGCGGTTGGCACCTTCGAGTCGTGCGGCCTCCAGCGGGTCGTCCGGAATCATCTGCAGCGAGGCCAGCACCATCAGCATGGTGAACGGAAACCATTGCCAGGTGTCGGCCAGAGAAATGGCCCAGAGCGCCGTGTCGGGGTTGGCGATGAGTGAGCGTACCGGCCAGCCCAGGTGCTCCAGCGCGCGGTGCATCGGGCTCACGTCGGGCGTGTACATGATCTTCCAGATCAGCGCGACAACGATCGGCGGCAGCACCATCGGGATGAGGAACAGCGTGCGTGCGCCGTCGAGCACGCGCGACTTTCCGTTGAGCAACAGCGCGAGCCCCAGGCCCACCAGCAACTGCAACACCACGCTCGATGCCGACAGCTTGAACTGCACCGCGATGGAACCGAGGAAGCGGTTGTCGTGCAGCAGCTGCCGGTAATTGACGAGCGGGTCGTCGAAGCGGAAGGTGGCCACCGGGTCGGTGAGGCTGAGCGGCGTGAAGCTCGCCACCAGCAACGCCACGGCCGGCACCAGCGTGATGACGAGCAGCACCGCCAGTGACGGCGACAGGCCCAGCAGGAAGGCCCGGCGCCGCTCGGCCTGCCAGCCCGGCGCGGAAAGAGCGAAGGCCATGGCTCAGGGCCTCACAGCTTGATGCCGGCGCGCTTGAGTTCGGCAATCGAGTTCGCCTGCGCCTGCTGGAACGCCTGCTTGGCCGACAGCTGGTTGCTCGCGATCAGTTCGATGGCCTTGTTCAGTTGCTGGTCGATCTGCGGATAGACCGACACGGTGCGGTACTTCATGTGGCCCGTCTTCGAAGCCAGCTCGATGGCGTCGAGCGAGAGTTTGGCCAGGTCGCTGCCGTTGATGACCTGCTTCTGGCGGAACTCTGCCGAGTCGATGTCCGAGCGCCGCGCCGGCGAGCCGTAGCCCGCGACCACCGCCTTGCGCGTGGTCTGTTTGCTCAGCGCCCATTGAATGAAGGCCCACGCCGCTTCCTTGTTCTTCGAGCCGGCCGGAATGCCCAGACCGTGCACCGCAGTGCCCGGAAAGCGGCCAGCCGGGCCCTTGGGCACCTGGCCGAATTTCACGGTCTTCAGCGTCTTGCTGGTCGCCGCATCGCCCAGTTGGGCGAGATGCAACTGCCCCGCATCGGTGAAGTTCACGCGCCCAAGCTTCAGCGCCTGCGTGACCTGGTCGGGCTGGTAGGTGATGGCGCCGTCGGGGCCGAACTCGCGCAGCAGGTTCGCGTAGTACTCGCCGGCGGCAATCGCCTCGGGCGTGTCGAGCGTGGGGAACAGGTCGTCGGGCGCCTTGCGGAACACGTCGCCGCCGAACGCGTGTAGGTAGGGCACGAAGGTCCAGCCGTAGTGGTTGTCGGCCACGAAGCCGGCCACGCGCTCTTTCTTGTGGACCGCGCGCAGCACCTTCACGAGGTCGTCGGTGGTGTCGGGGAACGCGAAGCCCGCCTTCTCCAGCAGGTCGAAGCGCGACGATGCGGTGAGCAGCGCCTCGGCGGTCCAGGGAATTCCGTAAAGCTTGCCGTCCTTGCCGGTCTCCGGCGCGCGGGCGCCGGGCAGGAAGTCGTTCAGGTCCCAGTCGGCGCCGGTGAGGTTGGGGTTGCGGATGTAGTCGTCCAGCGGTGTGAGCCAGCCCGAGTTGATCCAGCGACTCGAGTAGATGAAGGTGACGTTGACCACGTCGTAGGCCGAACCGCGCGTGGACAGCTCCAGGTCGACGCGCTGGTTGTAGACGGGGAACGAAGGCGCATCGAAGTTCACCTTGGCGCCGGTGAGCGCCTCGAACTCGGGCAGCCACTGCTGCAGCAGCTTGGGGTAGGTGGCGCTGAAGGTCGACACGTTCAGCGTGACGCCGGCGAATTTCTTCGCGCCGCCTTGCGCCGCGGCGAGGCCTGAAAGTCCGGGCAGCAGCGATGCGGCGCCGAGCGCGGCCGAGGTCTTGAGCAGGCTGCGCCGCTGCAGGCCGATGAGAGAGGGGTGTGTCATGGGATGCGGTGACTTCATTTAGGCCGTGGCGGAAATGACTTCGTCGATGCGCGCGTCGTTCGTCGCTTCGGGCCGGCTGCGCGTGCGGCTGCGTTGGCCGTCGATGGCCACGGCGGCTTCGCCATGCACCGTCACGCGGCGCACTAGGCGTGCCTGGTTGCCGTAGTCGTTGATCGCGAAGTGCTGCGTGGCGCGGTTGTCCCAGATCGCCACGTCGTCTTGTTGCCAACTCCAGCGCACGGTGTTTTCGAGGCGTGTCACGCGGTTCTGCAGCAGCTCGAAGAGACGCGCTGACTCGGCACTCGACAGCCCCACCAGCTTCTTAACGAAATGCCCGAGCAGCAGCGCGCGCTCGCCCGACACCGGGTGCACGTGCACCACCGGATGCTCGGCCTCATACACGGCCGAGACGAACACGTTGCGGTGGTGCCGAAGGCGCTCTTCTTCCACCACCACGCGGTCGGCGCCGTAGTCGTAGTCGTTGCTGTGCACGGCCCAGAGCTGGTCGGCCAGTTGCTTCAACTGTGCAGGAAGGCGCTCGTAGGCGACGGCCGTGTTGGCCCACACGGTGTCGCCGCCATAGGCCGGAATCTTCACGCCGCGCAGGATCGAGATTTTGGGAAACGCATCGACGAAGGTCACGTCGGTGTGCCACGAATCGGCGCGCCCGCCGCCCTTGGAGGCGTCGAGCTCGAAGAGCTTCGTGCCCGTGGGCGAAGGCACCGTGGGGTGCGCCACCGTGCGGCCGAAGCGCGCGCCAAAGGCTTGGTGCGCGGCGTCGTCCAGATGGTACTGGCCGCGGAAGAAAAGAACCTTGTGCTTCACGAGGGCAGCCTCGACATGCGCGATCTCTTCCGCAGAAAGACCGGCCGAAAGCTTCAGGTTCTGCACCTCGCCGCCGATATGGCCCGCCACGCGCCGGATGCGCAGATCTCCGAAGCTCGTGTCGATGGATGAAGGGGGTGCGCTGTCGCTCATCGGGGACTCCTCTGTTCGTTCGTGACGTGGGCAGGCAATGCCGGAAGCCGTAGATTCTGTGGTCACGTGGGGCAAGAGCGAACAACGGAATCGTTGTTTCGACATGCGCGAATTTTCTTTGGCGCTACAGCATCGGGAAGAGACGACCTCTCGATGGTGAGCGTGCATGTGGCGAGGAGGCGCTTCTTTGCTCCTTGCATATTGAAATGCGCAAATGTCAGTTCACGCACCGGGCCATTGCACATAAGGTACGACTTCTGTTTCCCGCGTGCTTCATCACAAGCGGCATCCGCTCTTTCCGTCAGAGCAGCCTGCGTCGCCTTGCATCCCTTCCATGAGTGCCGTTCTCCCTCGTCTGCCTTCCGATTCCCCGGCATCCTCCAAGCCATCGAATTCCCGTTTCGAAAGCCGCGTCACCGTCATCGCGGATGTGACGGACGACAGGACGCAGCGTGTCTCGACGCGTCGCGCAACGGGCCGCTGGCGCCTCGTCGCTCCCTGGATCCTGCCGGTCGGGCTCATCGCGTTGTGGCAGTACTTTTCGGCCATCGGTCGGCTGCCCGCGGGCATTCTTCCCGCACCGTCCGACGTGCTGCGTGCCGCGTGGCTGCTCGCCGAGCGCGGGGAACTGCAGCGGGATGTGCTGGTGAGCCTGCGGCGCGTCGCGATCGGTTTCGCGACGGGTGCAGCAACCGGCCTGGTGCTGGGCTTCCTGGTGGGCTTGTCGAGCCTGGCGCACGGCTTGCTCGACCGCTCGCTGCAGATGGTGCGCACCATTCCTCATCTGGCGCTGGTGCCGCTGATGATTCTCTGGTTCGGCATCGGCGAGGAGCCGCGCGTGCTGCTGGTGGCGATGGGGTCGCTGTTCCCCGTCTACATCAACACCATGAGCGGCATTCGCAGCGTGGACCCGAAGCTGATCGAACTGGGCCGGTCGTACGGCCTCGGGCCCTTCGGTCTGATCGTCAGCGTCGTGCTGCCGGGGGCGTTGGCGCCGATCCTCACTGGCATCCGCTACGCGCTGGGCGTGGCCTGGCTTACGTTGGTGGTCGGTGAAACCATCGCCTCGCGTGACGGCATCGGCTACATGGTTCAGAACGCCCGCGAGCTGCTGCGCACCGACGTCATCCTGCTGGCGATCGTGCTGTACGCCATCGCTGGCTGGCTGGCCGACTCGATCACGCGGGGGATCGAGCGGCGCCTGCTGCGCTGGCATCCGAACTACGCCAAAGGAGCGGCGCGATGACACACCCTTCGTCCAGCGGCGAACGACTGAGCTTGCGCGGTGTTGGCAAGGCCTTCGGCGAGCGCACCGTGTTGCACGCGGTCGACCTGGAGATTCCCGCCGGCCAGTTCATCGCGCTCATCGGTGCCAGCGGTGTTGGCAAGTCGACCTTGCTGCGTATCGTCGCGGGGCTCGAACCGCCGACGTCGGGCCGTGTCGAACTCCATTCACGCCATGCGTCGCCGGACATCCGGATGATGTTCCAGGAAGACCGGCTGATGCCCTGGCGCACCGTGCTGCGCAATGTGACCTTGGGCCTGCGCGGTCGCGACGACGAGGCCCGCGCGCTGCTCGCGGCGGTCGGACTGGCCGGGCGCGACAACGACTATCCGGTCGTGCTGTCGGGCGGGCAACGGCAGCGCGTGGGGCTGGCACGCGCCCTGATCCACGAACCCGAACTGCTGCTGCTCGACGAACCTTTCGGGGCGCTCGATGCGATCACGCGAGCGTCGATGCAGTTGCTGCTCGAAGGCCTGCTCGCGCGCAGGCCGCGCACGGTGCTATTGGTCACGCACGACGTCGAAGAGGCGCTGGTCTTGGCCGACCGCGTGCTTCTGATGCGCGAGGGACGCATCGCCCGCGACCTGTTCATCGATCGCGAGCGACCGCGCCATCGCGGTGACCCTGAACTGGCCGCACTCAAGGAAGAGCTGCTCGAAGGGCTCGTTTCTGCGCAGGCTGCACAGGCCGCCGGCTGAAGGCCGGCGGGCACGCCAGTTCCCTCCGACTCTTCGTTCCTCTTTATCCCTGTCAGGACTCTCGACCATGTCGATCGATCAGCTTTCTCATTCCATCCCCACCGCGTTGAACGGACGGCGGCGCTTCCTCGGCCTGAGCGGGCTGGCGCTGGCCGGCGGCGCCGGCGCGCTGTCACTCGTCGGCTGCGGCAAGAGCGATGCGCCCCCGCCAGCACCGGCCGCTGCAACCGGCGCCGCGACCCAGGCGGCTGCGCCGCCGCAGGTCACGATCGCCATCATCGGCGACGGCCGCACGGGCGTGTTCGCGTCGCTGCGTTCGGAGGGCGGCGGCAGCAAGCTCGAGAATGACATTGCGGCCAAGGTGGTCTGGCAGCCCGGCTTCACTGCATCGCTGCCGGTCATGGAGGGCATCAAGGCCGGCGGCATCGACTTCAGCTTCGCGACCGCCACGGCGATCGTCAACGCGGTCGCGGCGGGCGTGCCGATCGTGCCGCTGGCGGCCTATCCGCTGCCGGCAACCGAGGTCGACGTGCTGGTGGCGAAGGATTCGCCGATCCGGTCCGCGGCCGATCTCAAGGGCAAGAAGATCGCCCACCAGAACGGCACCACCGGCACCTACAGCCTGATCAAGTACCTGGAGAGCGCCGGACTGCGGCTGAGCGATGTGCAGGCGGTCAGCCTGAGCGGTGCCGACGCCTACACGGCCTTTGCCCAAGGCAGTGTGGACGCGTGGATCCACTGGCAGCCCGCCAGCGCCTTGGCCCTGACCAAGCTCGGCGACAAGGCGCGCACGCTGCCGGACGAGAAGACCTATG
>Ga0247823_10002876_pt1 | contig 14131 bp, 13 predicted proteins | sample 13C_PalmiticAcid_2_FD_192426 | JGI IMG/M metagenome (GOLD analysis project Ga0247823, IMG submission 192426) | Soil microbial communities from agricultural site in Penn Yan, New York, United States - 13C_PalmiticAcid_Day30 | ecosystem: Environmental > Terrestrial > Soil > Agricultural land...
ATCGAAGAGGGCGCGACGCTCGTTCGAATCGGAACCGCTCTCTTCGGGGAGCGCTCGTAGCACACACAATTCCAGGACCGCCATGCGACGACAGATACTCGGTCTCGCGCTCGCCGCCGCGCTCGTCGGATGCGCCGGAGGCACGCAGACACGCACGAGCGAGACGGTGACGACGACGCCGTCGACGACCACGGGAACGGCGGCCAGCGCTGATCGGCGGAGCTCGCCGTTCCGCACGACCGAGCTCGCCAACGGCCTCGATGTCATCGTCATCGAGGATCACTCCTCGCCGATCGCAACGATCGACCTGACGGTCAACACCGGCGCGTTCACCGAGCCCGACGAGTACGCGGGACTCTCGCACCTGTACGAGCACATGTTCTTCAAGGCCAACAGGGCCTACCCCTCGCAGGAGGCGTACATGCGGCGCGTGCGCGAGCTCGGCGTGGTCTACAACGGCTACACGTCGCAGGAGGTGGTCACGTACTACTTCACGCTGCCGTCGAAGAACGTGAAGCCCGGCCTGGAGTTCATGGCGCACGCGATCACGACGCCGCTCTTCGTGCAGGACGAGCTCGTCCGCGAGCGCGAGGTCGTGCTCGGGGAGTTCGACCGCAACGAGGCGTCGCCGGAGTTCGCGCTGCGCTACGCGCTCGACTCCGCGCTGTGGATGCCGCACGTCAGCCGCAAGCAGCCGCTCGGACAGCGCCAGGTGATCCAGACCGCGACGACCGAGCAGATGGAGTTCATCCGCGGCCGCTACTACGTGCCGAACAACGCGGCGCTGATCGTCTCCGGCGACGTCGACGCCGACGAGGTCTTCGCGCTCGCCGCGAAGTTCTTCGCGGGATGGCAGCGTGGCGCCGATCCGTTCCCGACGCACAATCCCCCCGCGTTCACGTCGCTGCGCCCGCAGCTCGTCGTGCGCGAGGCGCGGATTCCCGACGTGCTGCTGCGGCTGCGCTTCTACGGACCGAGCATTGGACGCGACGAGCCGGACGTGCAGGTCTCGCAGCTCTTCTCGACCCTCCTGTCGCAGCCGACGTCGCGCTTCCATCACAACCTCGTCGACAGCGGACTGGTGACGCAGATCGGCGCGTGGGCCGAGAACGCGCGCTTCACCGGCACGATCAACTTCACGCTGCGGACGAAGCCCGAGCTCGCGCACAGGACGCTCGAGGTGCTCAAGGCGGAGATCCGCGCGATGGGACAGCCGGGGTACTTCAGCGACGACGAGATCGCCGTCGGCAAGCAGATCATCGCCGACCGCAGCAAGTTCGAGCGCGACAACATCCACGACTTCACTATCGGCACGACCGCGCGGTGGTGGGCGATGGCGTCGCTCGATTACTACGAGCGCTTCCCGTCGGTCGTCGCCGGCATCAATCCGCGACAGATCGACGACTTCGTCAGGAAGTACCTCGTCGGACGCCCGTTCGTGCTCGGCGTCGGCGCGCAGCGCGAGACCCTCACCCGACTGAACATCACCGAGGAGGCCCTGAAATGGTAAGCCGCATTCCCTCGCCTCTTCTCCGCACGCTCCTGGTTGCCTGCGCCACAACCGTCGTCGTGATCGCGACGACGCAGCGCTCGGCGGCGCAGCCGGCGGCCATCAGCGTGACAAGGGCGTTCGCGCACAACAACATCAACACGATCGTCTCGCCCGCGGCGAACGAGCTCGTGTCGGTCATCATCGGACTCGAGGGCGGGCTGCTCACCGGCGAGACGCAGAACCCCGCGCTCGGCGAGTTCACGTCGGACCTGATCACCTCGAGCGGATCGCACCAGTATCCGAAGGAGGCGCTGCGGAGGTTCGTCTCGCGCACGTCGACGTCGCTGTACGGGCAGGCCGACGCGCGCGGCATCAGCTACCGCATGACGACGACGCTCTCGCACTTCGACGAGGCGTTCCGGATGCTCGCGTCGGTGGTGATGAACCCGCTGTACGACACGGTCGAGTTTCGCAACATCATGCAGCAGCGCATCGCCGCGGCGCGCCGGCGCTGGTCGCAGCCCGAGGGCTACGCGCAACTGATCGCCGACAGCCTGATCAAGCTCGGCCACCCGGTGCTCTCGAGGATCACGAACGAGGCGGACATCGCGTCGGTGACGATCCCGATGATGCGCGAGTTCATGGGGCGCATCACCGAGCGCACGCGGATGTTCGTCGTCGTCGTCGGCAACGTCACCCCCGAGCAGATCCGCGAGAAGCTCTCGCTCTTCGACGAGCTCCCGCGCGGCAAGTACACGCAGGCCGCGGTCGCGCCGCTGGTCGTGCCGAAGAGCTCCTCGATCGAGGTCGTCGATCTGCCGAAGAGCCCGACGACGTACGTCACCGCGACGTTCGTCGGTCCGGTCGCCTCCGGCGACGACTACTGGCCGATGGTCGTCGGCATGAGCCACCTGCGCAGCCGACTGTTCGAGGAGGTCCGCACCAAGCGCAACCTCTCGTACGCGCCGCAGAGCTACCTGACGTCGAGTCTCGGACAGGGCATCGGAGCGATGGCGGTCAGCGCGGTGCTGCCGGACTCGGCGGTGCCGGTGATGCTCGCGGAGTTCGAGAAGATGCGCCGTGGGGAGTTCACCGAGAAGGAGCTCGAGGACGCCAAGGCCGTCTTCATCACGAACTTCTACATGTCCCGGATGACCAACAGCGACAAGGCCACCGCGCTGTACAACGCGGAGCGGAACACGGGGCGGTGGGAGCGCGCGTTCGGGCTCGACCTGATCGAGGCGGTCCGCAAGGAGGATGTGGTGCGGGTGTTCAACGCGTATCCGAAGGCGATGCAGTTCGGCGTCGTCGGACCTGCCGCGAAGATCACGCGCGATCGCTACCGCTTCGATCCGAAGCCGTAACGACGGCGGCACGGCCACGGATGGCGCGCGGGCGTCATCCGTGGCCGATCCGTATCTTGCCGGCTCTTCCGAATCTTCGAGCCGTATGATCGTCGAACAGACCGCCCAGACCGCCCTGAATCTCCGCTGGACCTACTCGAACGCGCTGAGCGCCTTCCGCGGCCTGCTCGCGATCCCGATCGTCTTCACGATCGACGCCGAGATGCGGTTGCTGACGATCGCGATCTCGGTCTTCGCGGTCATCACCGACCTGCTCGACGGCTGGCTCGCGCGCAAGCTCAACGAGATCTCCGACCTCGGGAAGATCCTCGACCCGCTCTCGGACAAGATCTACATGGCCGTCGGCGTCGCGGCGCTCCTTGCGAAGGGATGGCTCGAGCCGTGGTTCGTGGCGATCGTGCTCGGCCGGGACCTGCTGATCTTTCTCGGCGGCATCTGGGTCGAGCGCCGAACGGGCATCGTGCTGCCGTCGCTGTACATCGGCAAGGCCGCGGTCGCGAGCCTCGCGCTGCAGATGATCCTGCTGCTGGCCGGCGTCGAGGGCATCGTCTACCAGGTGAGCCAGTGGCTGACCATTGCGCTGCTCGCAGCCTCGTTCGCGACCTACGCCATGCGCGCGGTCAAGACGGTACGCGGCTAGCGTACCGCGCAGGCCGATCCACGAGCCGACCGTCGGCATCGGTGATCGGCAGTCCGCAATCACACATTCCGAATCCGCAATCAGCGCCGGGGAATCGCCGTGCAGTATCAATCTCTCAAGGGCTTCAACGACATTCTCCCCGGCGACAGCGAGATCTGGCTGTGGCTCGAGGGCGAGATCCGCGTGGTCATGCGCCTGTACGGCTTCGCGGAGGTGCGCCTGCCGATCGTCGAGTCGACGGACCTGTTCCGTCGCGGCATCGGCGAGGGCACCGACGTCGTCGGCAAGGAGATGTATTCGTTCGAGGACAAGGGGGTGCCGCCGGAGTCACTGACGCTGCGTCCGGAGCTCACCGCGAGCGCCGCGCGCGCGTTCGTCGAGCACGGTGTCGGACAGGTCAGCACGCTGACGCGCTGGTACTACATCGGACCCGCCTTCCGCTACGAGCAGCCGCAGGCAGGACGCTACCGGCAGTTCTACACGTTCGGCATCGAGCTGATCGGCTCGGGCTTTCCGGAGTCCGACGTCGAGGCGATCGCGATCGGCGCCGATCTGCTGAAGCGCATCGGACTCGAGCGCTACCGACTGCGCCTCAACTCGATCGGCACGTCGGAGGAGCGCGCAGAGTACCGCACGGCGCTTCTCGAATTCCTCGAGACACGCCGCGACCAGCTCAGCGAGGACAGCGTTCGTCGCATGGGAGCCAATCCCCTGCGCGTGCTCGACTCGAAGAAGCGTGAGGACATCGCGGCGACCGCCGATGCGCCGTCGATCCTCGACTTCCTCGGCGACGAGTCGCGCGAGCACTTCGCGACCGTTCGCGCGCTGCTCGACGCCAACGGCATCGAGTACACGATCGACACGCGCCTTGTGCGTGGACTCGACTACTACAGCCGCACGGCCTTCGAATTCCAGGGACTCGACCTCGGAGCGCAGGACGCGCTGATCGGCGGCGGGCGCTACGACGGGCTCATCGAGCAGGTCGGCGGCAAGCCAACGCCGGCGATCGGTTTCGGCATGGGACTCGAGCGCATCATCCTCGCGCTGAAAACCGCCGGCCGACTCCCGCAGATCGCGCCCGAGACCGACGTCTACGTCATCGGCCTCGACGACGCCTCGCGCCGCTGGGCGACCTCGATCGTCCACCAAATCCGCGCCGCCGGCCTCTCCGCCGAGCACGACCTCCTCCGCCGCTCGATGAAAGCCCAGATGCGCGAAGCCAACCGCCGCGGAGCAAAGCTGGTGGTGATCGCCGGAGAAAACGAGCTCGCAGCCCAGGAAGCGCAGGTCAAGAACATGCAGGGCGGCGGGCAGGAGACGGTGGCGTTCGGTGGCCTGGTTGATGATCTCGTTGAGATGTCAAAGGTTAGAGGTTAGATGTCACGAGGCGGGGGAGCGTTTTTGGTTATTGGGTATCTGTTGTTTGTTTTTTGTTGGTGGTCGATGCCCGCACAGCTAGGTCGCATACAAACCAAAACCCAATAACCAATAACAAGAACCAAAACCGGCAGTCGACGCCCGGTCCGTGACATCTACCATCTGACATCCAACATCTAACATCTTGTCCCAGCTCAAGACCATCCGCCTGACGGCTTCCGCCAATCTCAAGCTGGCGCTTGTGTTGATGGCGCTCGTCATCGTGGGCGGGACGTTGTTGTACACGCAGCGGCTGGTTGAGCGGATGAAGCAGAGCGAGCGGGAGACGATTCAGTTCTACGTTAAGACGTTTCAGAGCGGGATGGTCGAGGATGCGCCGGTGGAGATGCTGGGCCTGGCGCTCGATCTGGTCAACACGGTCGAGTTCCCGATGATCCAGACCGACGCCGAGCATCGGCTCTCGGCGGTCACCGACTCGCTGGGTCGGATCACCAAGTACGAGTCGATCAACATCGACTACGACCGGACGCTGCCGATCGAGGAGCAGTACAAGTTCCTCGATCGCCGGCGCCAGCAGATGGCGCAGGTGTACGATCCGATTCCGATCCATCTCATCGATCAGAACGGTGACTCGACGGTTCTCAACTACGTCTACTACGACGACTCCGAGGTCATCACTCAGCTTCGCTGGCTGCCCTACATCGAGATCCTCATCGGCTCGATGTTCATCCTCGTCGGGTACCTGAGCTTCAGCCACATCAAGCGCAACGAGCAGTCGAACATCTGGGTGGGGATGGCGAAGGAGACCGCGCACCAGCTCGGCACGCCGTTGAGCTCGCTGCTCGGGTGGATCGAGCTGTTGCGCCTGATGCCCGAGGACACCGCGCAGGTACTCGAGGCGGCCGACGAAATGGAGCGCGACGTCGAGCGCCTCAACAAGGTCGCCCAGCGATTCTCGAAGATCGGCTCCGCCGCCGAAGTGCACACGGTCGACGTCAACGAAGTGCTGCGGCACGTCGTCGGCTACTTTCAACGACGGCTGCCGCACCTCGGCAAGCGCGTGACGCTCGACCTCGAGTCGAGCGGACCGGTGTACGTCAACATCAACGTACACCTGTTCGAGTGGGTCTTCGAGAACCTCGTGCGCAACGCCGCCGACGCGATCGATCGTCCGGACGGCTTCGTGCGCTTCAAGGTGCGCGAGCATCGCGGGCACGCGGTCATCGACATCGTCGACAACGGCCGCGGCATCGATCCGAAGATTCGCAACGATATCTTCCGTCCCGGCTTCTCGACGAAGAAGCGCGGCTGGGGCCTCGGCCTCTCGCTCGCCAGGCGCATCGTCGAGGAGTACCACAAGGGGAAGATCACGATCAAGGACAGCTCGCCAGAGGGGACGACGTTCCGGATCCGACTCGATGCGGTGGCGGCGCCGGCCGAGGCGACAATTGGGGCGGTCAGCAGCGACACGAAGGACGCCGTTCGCAGCGAGCACCAGGGGCGTTGAGTCCGGGCTCGGTCATTGGATCAATGCGCGCTTCGCCGCGTGCCTCATCTGACCCAGAATGCGAACGACTCATTTCCCACACGACAGACGTAGTATCCGGCGTTGAGACTACCGAGATCGACGCGCACTTCCGTCGCATCGTCGCGCTCGACGCAAGCGTTGACAATGTCTCCCCTGAGGTTGCAGATCACCACATCGAGTTCGTTCGTCCCCACGTCTCCGCGAATAATGAGGCGCCGAGCGGCGTCGTCGGTCTTCACGAACCGTTGTGCCTGTGGAGCGCCGGGAGCGGCACCGACTCGACCGACGTAGTAGAAGACCTCGCCGGTCGAAGCATTAACCACCCAACACTCTCCGCTTGCAGGGGAGGACAATTGACCCAGGCTCTGATTTGGCGCGCGTGGTAACCGGGTATCCTCGAACTCGCCGAGCGGGCTCATACGTAGAACTCTGCTCCCAGCGGTCAACAGTGCAGACCCGTCACCAAGGACTACGATGTTGTCGAGCAGGGCGCCAGGAAATCGGTCGCGGTCTACGGGATATGTCTGCCAGGTGTCGCCATCGTCGTACGAAACATGCACTCTGACGCGCTCCGCTACGAGCACAACGTTCTCGCCGAGTGCGATACCATGCGGCGGGTATTCCAATGAGAGCCGGGAAGACCAGTTTGCACCGCCGTCCAGCGACACCCAGCACGTCCTCGAGCTCTCGCCGCCAATCCATATCCGCTCATCGCTGACGTCGAGGCAATTCCAATCTTCAGCCTGTGCTCCCCCAATCTTGGCAGGCGTCGCCATGCGGCTCCAGGTTGCTCCCATGTCCCGCGAGATGTACACCGCCGCCGTGCCGGAAAGCGCTATGAGATTCGGCGCAATGACCGCCGCGTCCCACGCGCGTCCTGCTCGATGGCCGGAGTCGGCCTCCTGATAAACCAGGGCCCATGTGTCACCCGCATCCGTTGTACGATAGACGTTGAGGAACCACGTGAAGTCCGGACCCGAGCTATCGCACACCATGATCCCCACGGCGGAATCGACGAATGCCAACTGGGTTGCAATCGAAGGCGTAGGAGCGGCCGCGCGCTCCCAAACACGCCCGCCACTCGCGGTTCGAAACAGCCCCCCGCGGGAGTCAAGTGCGAATCCATGAACGCGATCGACGAACTGCATGTCAACGAGCCAACCGCTAAACGGTATGGTGCCGACGCTTTGCCATTGCTGAGCGCTTGCCGAAGCAGCGTTCGCACAAATGAGTGCGAAGACCATCGCCGCCCGGGACGCAGCTGAGCCCAACCTACCTCGATACGACGACCGGCGCCGAAGCATACAGTTTGCCTCCGTTGACCGCAGCGACAATGTAAAAGCCTTCCACCAGATGAACGTCCTGAAACGTCGTAGAACGACCGTTAGCAGCTGGACTACGAGCGATTGCCTCGCCAGCTGAGTTGTAGAGGATCAACTCATCCACACCCCTCAGACCGCGTGAAACGGCAATCGTCAGCCAGCCAGCGCTCGACCAAAGGACACCAAGCGCATCGTTACCCGCGTCGTCGTGCTCATGCTTCGCCGATGACGACGGATACAAGCTACAAAGTTTCTGCGCCATGCACTTCTCGCAGTCAGGAATTGGAGGCGTCACCTCGTTGCCGTATCGGCCGCTTTCCCACCAATACCTCGCCGTCTCCTCGTCATCACACGTGCAGGTGCTGGCACTCGTCCCTGTTACCCTCTTATCCCACCAACTGCCAGACGCGTTCATCAACCTACCAAGTTCTCGCTGAATCCCTCCAATCAGATTCATATCGCTGTTTACACGATCGCCGCTTGGATACTTTGCCTGCCAATGGTTATCTGAAAACGAGCTCGATATCCAGGATCGCTTCCTCCGGTACGCAGCGGTATTATTCAGATTTATCACCATTTGTTCACACGCGACCTCGCACTTCCCGAACGGAGGCTGCTCCGCAGGCCCCCATATGGCCGGAGACTCCACAGATGCATGATCTCTAATGAACTCCTCCAACGAGCTTGACGTTGCCTCTAGCTCGGCCTCACCGAAATCGTCGTAATCATCGGAAAAGCCAATTTCGATTTCGCATCCGCACGGATCGTTTTCGCGTCCGCAGATACAGTTCCACCGGCGCGCCGCCTCATTCATGTCGTTGACAAAATCATCCTTATCATAGGTCATGTTGCCAACGCTGCAATCGGTAATCTGACCCGTCACGGCATTCCTTCTGCAGTTATTGCCCGTCATCGTCTCGGGGCCATCACCTCGAAACTTAAGACAGATCGGCAACTTTATGGTAAGCGGCGTCAAATCGGCTGCCGAGATGCCGTACTTGACCAGCATCGATCGGTCTGATGCCGGGAGATCCGCTACTTCAACGGGTTTGGCTGGGTCTACAACGCAGATTGTCACGAGGTGACCAACTCCATCACAGAACCTGTACGGCCTCTTGTCCTCCGTACACCCCTCCGGTTGGCAATCCTCTACCTGCCCGAAAGCGACTCCGCCGATAGCTACGAAGCAAATGGCATGGCACAGAAGCGCTGCGAGACTCGCCTGCACATAGTCACGATTCATGATTCCTGGCCTCAATATTGCTTAATAGTCGCAATGCGCGACCGGAGGAGGCTAGTAAAGTCGCTGACGTGCATGGCTTCGCTGCCGACGCCCAATTCGTCGCCGGGCATCCGCACAGTATCCTGAGTTACTGGGAAGAGCCTGAAAGTCGGTGTTGCGCTTCCGACGGGACGGAGACCGAAATATGTGCCATACTCGTCGCTGCATACCTCTACGAGATTGAGGAACACGACATACTGTTGAGTGGGCTTGATCCACTTAGCACCGACTCCTTCGTGAACCCCCCAGCCGGACGCGTAATGGAATCGAAGGCAATGTCCGATACTTGCCGCATCCGTTGCAACGGTGTCGAACTGATTGGCGAGGTAACTCGCAAGTGTCATCTGCGTCGGCAGAACGCGCCTCCTTGGGGCGACGCGAGTCTCTTGCTGGCATGCAGGCAGGCGTCTTCCCTTGATTGTATCGACCACGGTTGAATATACCGTCGTGTTATAGCGTGGTGTGAAACCCACTCGCAGGAGCGTATCTTCGACTGTAGAGCTGCACTGGATCCGCATGATGATACTCGCCCGCATAAGTTCAAAGTCAAGCGCTGGGGTTGGAGATGTGCTCTTGACCAGATTCAGTAACGACATGTGTATCCACGGCAGACTGACACTTGAATCAGTTGGCCGTGGCAAGAGGAGGAACTGGGCGAATCGAAAGGGATCGTGGTCAACCATCTGGTAGAAGAAGCGCATACTCTTCTTCACCGTGTCGTTAAAGGTGACCTGCCTTGAATAGAGTCGCATTAGCGAGTCACTATTTGTGGAGGCGTATGCCAATCCAGCAGCGAAGTAGCCGATTTGGACGTCAGGCGGCATCGTCGGATCAACTGCGGGAGGAGAGTATAGATGTGGTACGAGGTAGACGGGGGAGATGACGGCGGGTGCACAAGGTGGCGATTGTGCTTGCGCGATAGAAAGCCCTACACTGACGATGGACATTAATACAAGGCAGCTCGAAACGAGCGAGTTGAAGCTCAGGAATGGAGTCGTCATGGTGAATGGCAATCAGAAAATTGGAAACACGTTTGCCGGATAGCTCGCCGAACGATCATGTGGCCTCGACGGGAGTCTGGGATCTTAACTCAGCGACCTACGACTGATCCGATGGCATACCCAAGGCGGGTCAGGCCGGCGTTCTTCGAGCCAGAGCTCAGCGTGGGCGACAGTCGAGAGCTCTCTTTCTCAGAACGGCACGGACTTACTTGGCCAGGGAACCAAGCCTGAACGTAGGTATGTCACGAGGGTAAGGCAATCAGGGTTTTCCTGAGTCGGATGTACGAAGTTGCAGCAGAGAGTTCGGGGCGGTACCTGCCAATCCCTTCGAAACAGTCGGCGAGATTTGATTACGCTGCGATCGGGAGCTGGCCGAGCCCTCCTCACTGCGTAGTGCTTGAGCGATCGACATCCCCTATGGGAGACCCTTCGCCATGGCTTCCTTCGGGCCGCTCCGAGTTTACCACAAGCGATGGCTCGTCACTGCCGCTGCGCTCCTGAAGATCTTCCGGCGGCTCAGGCTCTTTCGGCTTACTGATCCACGCCTCTTCCGGAGGCCGCTTCTCTTTGGGCAGCCCCTTGACGAAGCGTTCCGGATGCGCTGCGTAGGCTCGTGCAAGCGCTGCGTCGCGCCTGGCCAGCACTTCGTCGGCTTCGCCGTGGTGGAATATCGTCGGCGTCGGCATCGCGATGTCACTGTGCCGGTGCATGATGATGTATCACTGGAAGAAGACCTGACAGAAGCGCCGGGCATCCTCGATCGAGCCGGAGCGCTTCGGAAAGCCCGGAGAATATTTCAGCATGTTGAACTGGCTCTCCGAATACTGGTCGTCAATACGGCCGTGAGTGCGAGCGCTTCATCTTGAGATCCTCGAGCAGCTCGCTGAAGTGCTTCGAGCGCATCGATGAGCTACGGTCGGCGTGAATCACCAGCTGTCCGGGCCGAATCCGCTGGCGCCGGCAGGTCACGGCGACGAGCTCCCGGGCGATTGCCTTACTCTCGCGCTCCTGGACGCATCAGCTGATAACGTAGCGGCTGCAGGCTTCTTCGATGTTTGTTTCGTGTCTCCTTCGGTGTGAGTCTAATCTGCCGACGGCCGAGTGTCTCACTCATGATTGGAAGTGAGGGAATCGACACGACCGTCCGTGCTGATCGTACCCATCGGTTTCTACCGATCGGGGGGGTACGCTTTCATCTGACCGTCAACCAGTACTTGGTATGTAAGGGGCGGGTTGGCTACTTTTGTGTTCTACATGGCGATGCCTTGCATCGCCATGCTTTCTTTCGACAGGGACCCTGCCGCCACAGGCTCCGTCGACGTTCCAGGGCTCAATCGTGTCCGCGGCGGGTTCCCACACTCTCTGCGATCCTCTGGCGTCATGTCTGAGTTCGTTCTTCTCGAAATCCAGAATCCGAAATTCGAACGCCGCCAGCCATGTCCATCACGTACAAGTCAGCCGGTGTCGACGTCCATGCCGGCGAAGAGACCGTCGACCGGATCAAGCCGCTCGTGCGCTCGACGTTCAATCCGCACGTGCTTGCCGACATCGGCGGGTTCGGAGGATTGTACGACGTCTCGTTCCTGAAGAACTACCACCAGCCCGTGCTCGTCTCGTCGGTCGACGGCGTCGGCACCAAGCTCAAGGTCGCGTTCATGGCCGGCCGTCATGAGTCGGTGGGACAGGACCTCGTCAATCATTGCGTCAACGACATCGCCGTCTGCGGCGCGCGGCCGCTGTACTTCATGGACTACTTCGCGACCGGTCGGCTCGAGCCATCGGTCGCCGTCGAGGTCATCGGCGGATTCGCCCACGCGTGCCGCGAGAACGGCTGCGCGCTCATCGGCGGCGAGACCGCGGAGATGCCGTCGATGTACAACGAGGGAGAGTTCGATCTCGCGGGGATGATCGTCGGCGTCGTCGAGCGTCTGCACATGGTCACCGGACAGGACTCCGCCGCCGGCGACGTGCTCATCGGTCTGCCGTCGACCGGACTGCACACCAACGGATACTCGCTCGCGCGCGCCGCGCTGTTCCCGAAGCACGAGATCACCGCCGCGCTGCCCGGCTCCGACACGACGATCGGCGACGCGCTGCTGGCGGTGCATCGCTCCTACCTCGCGGCGATCCAGGAGACGATGACGATCGACGGCGTGCACGCCTACTCGCACATCACCGGCGGTGGCATCGAGGGCAACACCCGTCGCGTCGTGCGCTCGCCGCTCGAGCTGCGCATCGACTGGAGCGCGTGGAGCCGGCCGGCGATCTTCTCGTTCATCCAGGCCGAAGGCAACGTCCCCGAGGACGCGATGCGCGAGGCGTTCAACCTCGGCATCGGCCTCGTGATCGTGGTCGCGCCCGATGCGGTCGCCGCCGTCACGTCGCGACTCGAAGACCTCGGCGAGACGCCAATCGTCATCGGAAGCGTCGCGTAGCCACAGAGCTTCGCGCAACAGAGAGAGGGGCTCCTAGCGTCAGAATGTGAGAGGGGCTCCGACGATGCCGCATCGGCACTGTCGGAGCCCTTCACTCATTTCGCAGACATCGAGACACGCGTCGCGGGTCTACGCGCCCATCCCGAGCGCCTCCATCAGCGCCCCCGCGCGCGGGTTGACCAGCACCGTATCGCCGACGGTGATCGTCGGGACGACGCGCTTGCCGTTGGCCCAGGCCATGACCTGCTCGGCCGCGCCCGGCGTGCGCTCGATGTCGATCTCCTCGTAGGCGATGCCCCACTCCTGGAAGTAGCGCTTGGCGCGGCGGCAGTCGCCACACCAGGTTGTGCTGTACATGGTGACGGGGGTGTTTGGAGTGTCGGTCATAGGGGGGATTGGGGGGATGTTATTTGTTTTTTGTTATTGGGTCTGGCGTTGCGTTTCGAGGATTGACGCAACTGTGCTTTTTGCTTAACCGGCGCGGAAGATCCACCAGTCGTCGGCGATCTGTTCGAGGTAGTAGAACTCGTCGTTCGAGACGATGGGGATTTCTCCGTTCGGGGAGTAGAGGTAGCCGATCGCGTCGTCGATGACGCCGCCGACGGTCATCTGCACGGCGCCCTTCCAGGGGAGCTGCGCGTTGACGAACGAGACGCGGAGGTCGGCCATCAGGGCGACGGTGCTGTCGAGGTGCGCGACGCTGAGGCCGTAGCGGCGGGCGTGTTTCGCGAGACTGTCGCGGCCGATGCGGCGCATGCGCTCGGCGTGCTTGAGCTCGGTGCGCAGCGCGGCGCGGTCCTTCGGGGAGGCCGACGCGAGGTACTCGTCGATGGCCTCCTTCGGAATCTCGTGCGCGGCGACGCCCCACTCGATGCCGAGGCGGTTGAGCTGGACGATGCTGCGGTCGGTGCGGCCGAGGATGCGCAGCGAATCGCGACCGGAGAACCGCGCGGCGAGATCGGCAAAGCCGGCCCTGTTGCGGTGGAAGTTCTCGCGCAGTTGTTCGTTGCTCAGCAGCACCGACGAGAGCTCGCGGACCATCCGCGGCTTGAGCGCGCGCGGATAGTCGCTCGACGTGTCGATCGCGCGGATCTCGTGGGCGCGCGTCTCGATGTGCTTGAAGCGTCGCATGTCGGCGATGCGCCAGCCCTTCTCGTCGAGCTGCACGAAGAAGGTCATCTCGACCGCGAGCGGGCCGAAGCCGCCGAGCGTGTCGACGACCGACGTGAGCGCGACCATCGCGAGGCTGTCGTCGTCGCGGATCGACTGCACGGCGGTGACCTCGTACCGCAGGTGCGGCGGGAACGGCTTCTGTCCGGCGAGCGGCAGCATCTTCTCGACGAATCGGCCGACCGCATGCTCGTACAGGTAGACGCTGTCGATCCCCTTCGTGGCCGACGCCGAGATGAACGCCACGACGGCCTGCGCGGCGCTGTCGGCACGCCTGAAATCGCCGAACGGACGCTGCGCCAGAGCGGGCTCCGCCCACACCAGCACCACAAACGCAAGCACGACGAACGAAAGACAACGGCGGAGCACTGACGGTATCAGATCACGCGGCATCGCGAAGAGTTCCTGGTTGATGTGGTCCTGCAGATGGGCGCCGACAAGGGCGGGAAACGGGACCGGGGACGCTTGAGAACACGGGTGATGACGGATAGGTTAGGCGGGGTATTGCCCCGGGCAACCT
>Ga0247823_10002878_pt1 | contig 14123 bp, 22 predicted proteins | sample 13C_PalmiticAcid_2_FD_192426 | JGI IMG/M metagenome (GOLD analysis project Ga0247823, IMG submission 192426) | Soil microbial communities from agricultural site in Penn Yan, New York, United States - 13C_PalmiticAcid_Day30 | ecosystem: Environmental > Terrestrial > Soil > Agricultural land...
AAGCGCTTGCCGCCCTTCACGGTCTTCGAGACGCGGTTGATGTGGACGAGCTTTTCGATCAGCTCTTCGCCGCCATCGTCCTGCGCGCCGCGCGGACCGCCGCGATTGTCACGGCCACCGCGACCGCCGTCACGACCGCCGCGGCCACCACCGCCGCCGCCCGGGCCGCCACGACCGCGACCACCGCCGCCGGGACCACCGCGACCGCGACCACCGCCGCCACCGCCCTGATACCCGCTATTCTCCTGCGCCGGAGCGCCGGCTTCGACGGGAGCGCCGGCTTCCGGCGTGTTGTTCTCGTCAGCCATCTTTAGAACTCCAGTCCGCTCTCACGAGCGGCATCCGCCAGCGCCTTGACGCGGCCATGATAAAGGAAGCCGCCGCGATCGAAGACGACCTGCGTCACGCCGGCGGCCTTGGCCGCCTCGGCAACGCGCTTGCCGACTTCCTGCGCCGCCGCGACGGTCGCGCCGGTCGTGCCGCGCACGTCCTTTTCGAGCGTCGAGGCCGAGGCAATCGTCTTGCCCTGCGCATCGTCGATCACCTGGGCATAGATGTGCTTGCCCGAGCGATGGATCGAAAGCCGGGGACGGCCACCAGCGCGCGCACGAAGCGCGGTACGGTTGCGGCGACGACGCTTTGCGAAAAGCGAAAGACCCTTGGTGCTGATCACTTCTTCTTCCCTTCCTTACGGAAGATGAACTCGCCGTCATACTTGATGCCCTTGCCCTTATAGGGCTCGGGCTTCCGCCAGCGGCGAATCTCGGCCGCAATCTGGCCGACCTTCTGCTTGTCGATCCCCGAGATCTCGACCGTGGTCTGGTCCGGGGTCTTGATCTCGATGCCTTCCGGCACGTCGATGTTCACGTCGTGCGAATAGCCGAGCTGGAGCTTGAGCACCTTGCCCTGCGACGCCGCGCGATAACCGACGCCGGTGATCAGGAGCTTCTTGGTGAAGCCCTCGGTCACGCCGGTGACGAGGTTCTGCACGAGGGTGCGCTGCATGCCCCAAAAGGCACGCGCCGCCTTGGTCTCGTTGGCCGGCTGCACCGAAATGCCGCCATCCTCGAGCGTGTAGCTGATCTCGTCACGCAACGTGAGCGAGAGCGTGCCCTTCGGGCCCTTCACGCTCAGCACGCGATCGTCGATCGAGGCAGTGACGCCTGCCGGTACGGAGACCGGCTTCTTGCCGATGCGGCTCATATCAGAAGACCTCCGCGAGCACTTCGCCGCCGACATTCTGCTCGCGCGCTTCCGCGTCGGACAGAACGCCGCGAGGCGTCGAGACGATCGTGATGCCGAGGCCGTTGCGAATCCGGGGCAGTTCCTGCGAACCCGAATAGACGCGGCGGCCGGGCTTCGAGACGCGCGCGACGTGCTTGATCGCCGGCTGCCCCTCGAAATATTTCAGCTCGATGCGGATGCCCGCGGCGGGGCCCATCTGCTCCTCGCTATAGCCACGGATGTAGCCCTCGCGCTGGAGAACATCGAGAACGCGCGCACGCAGCTTCGACGCCGGGGTCAGGACGGAGTCCTTCTTGGCGCGCTGGCCGTTGCGGATGCGGGTGAGCATATCACCCAGGGGATCGGTCAAAGCCATCTCGTAGTCCTTACCAGCTCGACTTCGTGACGCCGGGGATCAGGCCCTTGTTGGCCAGATCGCGCAGCATGACGCGTGCGAGACGGAACTTGCGGTAATAGGCGCGCGGGCGGCCGGTGAGCTCGCAACGGTTGCGAATGCGGGTCGGGTTACCGTTCCGCGGAATCTCGGCCATCTTCAGCCGCGCGATGAGCCGCTCGGTATCGTCCAAGCTCTCGTCGTTCGCGGTCGCCTTCAGCTTTGCGTACTTGCCAGCATACTTCTTGACGAGCAGCTTGCGCTTCTCGTTCTTGTTGATCGAACTCAGTTTCGCCATCGACTTAAGTCCTTCCTACGCCGCTTGCTTCGCTTCGCCGTCCGCCTCGATGGGGAACGGGAAGCCGAACAGACGAAGAAGCTCGCGAGCCTCGTCGTCGGTCTTGGCGGTGGTGGTGACGATCACGTCCATGCCGCGCACCTTGTCGATGCGGTCATAGTTGATCTCGGGGAACACGAGCTGCTCCTTGAGGCCGCAGGCATAATTGCCACGTCCGTCGAAGCTCTTCGGGTTCAGCCCACGGAAATCGCGAACGCGCGGCAGCGCGATCGTGATGAAGCGATCGAGGAACTCGTACATCCGCTCGCGGCGCAGGGTGACCTTGCAACCGATCGGCATGCCTTCGCGCAGCTTGAACTGTGCGATCGACTTCTTCGCCTTGGCGATGACGGGCTTCTGGCCGGCGATGAGTTCCATCTCCGAAGCAGCCTGCTCGACCTTCTTCTTGTCCTGGGTGGCCTCGCCAACGCCCATGTTCAGCACGATCTTGTCGATCCGCGGAACTTCCATGACGTTCTTGTAGCCGAACTTCTCGGTCATCGCCTTGGCGATGGTCTCGTCGTACAGGCCCTTGAGGCGCGGGGTATACTTATCAGCCATTGATGACCTCCCCGGTCTTGACCGCGACGCGAACCTTCTTGCCGTCGCGCTCTTCGAAACGAACGCGCGTGGCCTTGCCGTCGGCGGTCACGTGCGCGACCTTCGAGACATGCATCGGCGCTTCCGAACGCTTCAGGCCGCCCTGGGGATCGCCCTGGCTCGGCTTGACGTGGCGGACCGCGACATTGACGCCCGAGACGACGACCTTGCCGTCCTTGGGCAGCGACTTGACGACCTCACCGGTCCGTCCCTTGTCCTTGCCGGACAGGACGATGACCTGGTCGCCCTTCTTGATCTTGGCAGCAGCCATCACAGCACCTCTGGCGCGAGCGAAATGATCTTCATGAAGCCGCGCGAACGCAGCTCGCGAACCACCGGCCCGAAGATACGGGTGCCGATCGGCTCCTCGTTCTTGTTGACCAGCACCGCGGCATTGCCGTCGAAGCGGATCACCGAGCCGTCGGTACGACGGACATCCTTTGCGGTGCGGACGATGACGGCACGGTGCACGTCACCCTTCTTCACCTTGCCGCGAGGCGCAGCTTCCTTGATGCTGACGACGATGACGTCGCCCACGCCGGCGAAGCGACGCTTCGACCCGCCCAGCACCTTGATGCACTGCACCCGCTTCGCGCCGCTGTTGTCAGCGACGTCGAGATTGGACTGCATCTGGATCATCGATCCGGTTCCTTCTCGTTCGGCCTGCCGGGACCCAGTCTACCTTGGCCCGGTGGTTCCAGTTAAAACTCGGGGCGCAAGCCCTTAAGCGGCGTCGCTCTTGGCAGGCGTCGCGTGGGTGTTCACCCGCTCGATCACCTTCCAGGTCTTGAGCTTCGAAATCGGCGCGATCTCTTCGATCCGCACGGTCTCGCCCTCATGATATTCGTTGCCCTCGTCATGGGCGTGGTACTTCTTCGAGCGACGGATGATCTTGCCGTAGAGCGGGTGCTTGACCTTACGCTCCACCAGCACGACGACCGTCTTGTCGCCCTTGTCCGAGACAATGTTCCCGGTCAGCACGCGCTTCGGCATGGTCTCGTTTCCTTACTTCGCATCCGAGCGCGTGCGCTCGGTCTGCAGCGTCTTGATGCGCGCGATGTCGCGACGGACTTCCTTGACCCGGCTCGGCTTCTCGAGCTGGCTGGTCGCGGCCTGGAAGCGCAGGTTGAATGCCTCGCGCTTCAGGTTGCCGAGCTCTTCGCCCAGCTGGTCGTCGGTCTTCGCACGAAGATCGGTTGGCTTGGTCATTCTATCAACCCTCCAGGTGCGAGGTATCGCCGAGACGGGCGACGACCTTGACCTTGATCGGCAGCTTCATCGCCGCGCGCTCGAACGCTTCCGCTGCGAGCGGGCCGGGAACGCCGTCCAGCTCGAACAGGATGCGGCCGGGCTTGACGCGGGCTGCCCAATATTCCGGCGAACCCTTGCCCGAGCCCATGCGGACTTCGGCCGGCTTCGACGACACGGGAACGTCCGGGAAGATACGGATCCACAAACGCCCCTGGCGCTTGATGTGACGCGTGATCGCGCGGCGGGCCGCCTCGATCTGACGCGCGGTGATCCGATCCGGCTCCATCGCCTTCAGGCCATACGACCCGAAGTTGAGCGAGGTGCCGCCCTTGGCGTCGCCGGAAATCCGGCCCTTGAACGCCTTGCGGAACTTGGTGCGCTTCGGTTGCAGCATTTCTCTCTACTCCCTTAGCGACGGTCGTCGCGCGCGGGGCGCACGCCGGAGGTCTGAGCCTCCATGTTGAGCCGGTCCTGCGCCATGGGATCGTGGCCGAGAATCTCGCCCTTGAAGATCCAGACCTTGACGCCGCACACGCCATAAGCGGTGTGGGCTTCGGCTTCGGCGTAATCGAGGTTGGCGCGCAGCGTGTGCAGCGGCACCCGGCCCTCGCGATACCCTTCCGAACGCGCGATCTCGGCGCCGCCGAGACGGCCGCCGCACGCGACGCGGATGCCGTCGGCACCCAGACGCATCGCCGATTGAACGGCGCGCTTCATGGCGCGACGGAACGCGATGCGGCGCTCCAGCTGATCGGCGATGCCCTGCGCGACGAGCTTGGCGTCGACTTCGGGCTTGCGGATCTCGACGATGTTCAGCGACACGTCGGACGAGGTCATCGCGCCGAGCGTCTTGCGCAGCTTCTCGATGTCCGAGCCCTTCTTGCCGATGATCACACCGGGACGGGCCGCATAGATCGACACGCGGCACAATTTGGCCGGACGCTCGATCACCACCTTGGAGATCGCGGCCTGGGGCAGCGTCTTCATGATGTACTTGCGGATCTTGAGGTCCTCGATGAGGAGGCGGCCGTAATCGGCGCCCTCGGCGAACCAGCGGCTGTCCCAGGTACGGTTGATCTGAAGACGCAGACCGATCGGGTTGCTCTTGTGACCCATTATGCTTCTTCCTGCTCGCGGACGACGATGCGAAGACGGCTGAACGGCTTCAGGATGCGGGTGGACTTGCCACGGCCGCGGGTCGCGAAGCGCTTCATCGTGATCGACTTGCCGACCGAAGCCTCGGCGACGACGAGAGCGTCGACGTCGAGGTTGTGGTTGTTCTCCGCGTTCGCGATTGCAGACGCGAGAACCTTGCGCGCGTCGACTGCCATCGCCTTGGTGGAGAACTGAAGGATGTTCAGTGCGTCACCGACCTTGCGGCCGCGGATGAGGCCCGCGACGAGGTTCAGCTTCTGGGCCGAACCGCGGATCTGCGTCGCAACTGCCAGCGCTTCCTTGTCGCCGACCTTGCGGGGTGCCTGGGGCTTGGACATTAGCGCTTACCCTTCTTGTCGGCGGCGTGGCCGGGGAAGAAGCGGGTCGGAGCGAACTCGCCCAGCTTCATGCCGACCATGTCTTCGTTGACCGACACCGGCACGAACTTGCGGCCGTTGTAGACGCTGAAGGTCAGACCGACGAAGTCGGGCAGGATCGTCGAGCGGCGCGACCAGGTCTTGATCGGCGCACGCGCGTTGGTCTCCTGCGCGGTCTGCGCCTTCTTCAGGAGGTGGAGGTCCACGAACGGACCCTTCCAGACGGAACGAGCCATGAGCGGTTAGCCCTTCTTCTTGGCGTGACGCGAACGGATGATCATCTTGTCCGTCGCCTTGTTGTGGCGGGTGCGCGCACCCTTGGTCGGCTTGCCCCACGGGGTGACCGGATGACGGCCGCCCGAGGTCCGGCCTTCACCACCGCCGTGCGGATGGTCGACCGGGTTCTTCGCCACGCCGCGGGTCAGCGGGCGGATGCCCTTCCAGCGATTGCGGCCGGCCTTGCCGAGGTTCTGGTTCTGGTTGTCGGGGTTCGACACCGCACCAACCGTCGCCATGCAGTTCGCATGGATGTAGCGCTGCTCGCCCGAGTTGAGGCGGACGATGACCATGCCGCGGTCACGACCGACGACCTGGACATAGGTGCCTGCCGAACGTGCGATCTGACCGCCCTTGCCCGGCTTCATCTCCACGTTGTGGACGATGGTGCCGACCGGCATCGAGCCCAGCTCCATGGCATTGCCCGGCTTGACGTCGGTCTTCTTGCCCGCGATCACCTTGTCGCCGACGCCGAGGCGCTGCGGAGCGATGATGTAGGCGACGCGATCCTTGCCGTTCTCATCGGCGCCGTAATTGACCAGCGCGATAAAGGCGGTGCGGTTGGGATCATACTCGATCCGCTCGATCGTGCCTTCGGTGTCCCACAGGCGACGCTTGAAATCGACGATGCGATAGCGCTGCTTGTGACCGCCGGCGATGCCGCGCGAAGTCACGTGACCCTTGTTGTTGCGACCGCCGGTCTTGGTCTTGCCCTCGGTGAGCGCCTTGACCGGACGACCCTTGTACAGGCTCGAACGGTCGATCAGGATCAGGCCGCGGACGCCAGGCGACGTCGGGTTATAATTCTTGAGTGCCATTACGAATTGACCCCCGAGGTCACATCGATCTGCTCACCGTCGGCGAGCGTCACGATTGCCTTCTTCATGTCGGAGCGCTTGTAGGGAGCACCCTTCCAGCGCTTGGTCTTGCCCTTCTGGACGATCGTGTTGACGCCGGTCACCTTGACGTTCCAGAGCGCCTCGACGGCGGCCTTGATCTCAGGCTTGGTGGCGTCGCCGGCGACCTTGAACACAACGGCGTTGTGCTCGGCGACGAGCGTCGACTTCTCGGTGATGTGCGGCGCGACGATCACGTCATAATGACGATTGTCGATCGCGTCCTTCTGCTTCTTAGCCATTGAAGCGCGCCTCCAGCTTTTCGACGGCAGCGCGGGTCAGCACCAGCGTGTCGCTCTTCAGGATGTCGTAGACGTTGGCGCCCTGGGCCGGCAGCACGTTGACCGTGTGCAGGTTGCCGGCAGCCAGCGCGAAGCTGTTCTCGACGGCGTCGCCATCGATCACCAGCGTCTTCTTGCCGAAGTTCAGCGTCTCGAGGCTGCCGAGCAGCGTCTTGGTCTTGCTGTCGGCGACCGTCAGGCTGTCCATGACGATCAGCGAGCCGGCCTTGGCATGGCTCGAAAGCGCCATCTTGAGGCCGAGTGCGCGGATCTTCTTGTTCAGCGACGGATTGAAGTCGCGGACGCGGGCGCCGTGCGCCTTACCACCACCGATGAATACCGGAGCGCGGCGATCGCCGTGACGGGCGGTACCGCCGCCCTTCTGGCGACCGAACTTCTTGCCGGTGCGAGCGACGTCGGCGCGCTCACGCGTGCCGCGGGCCGTCTCACGACGCTTCTCGAGCTGCCAGGTGACGACGCGATGCAGGATGTCGGCGCGCGGATCGAGGCCGAAGACCTCGTCGTTGAGCTCGATGTCCGCGGCCTTCGCCTTGGCGTCGAAGGATTGAACCTTGACCTTCACGTTCAGCCCTCCTGGCCTTCGGTCGCTTCCGGAGCCGCAGTCTCTTCAGACGGCGTCTCGGCGGGAGCGGTGTCGTTGTTGTTGGCAACCTGCTTGAGGCCGGCCGGGAACGGCGCGTCCGCATGGCGATCGACCTTGACGGCGTCCTTGACGAACAGCCAGCCACCCTTCGAACCAGGCACCGAGCCCTTGACGAAGATCAGACCGCGCTCGACGTCGGTGCCGACGATCTCGAGATTTTGCTGGGTGCGATACTTGTCACCCATGTGGCCGGCCATCTTCTTGTTCTTGAAGACCTTGCCCGGATCCTGGCGCTGACCGGTCGAACCGAGCGAGCGGTGCGAGACCGAGACGCCGTGGGTGGCGCGCAGACCGCCGAAGCCCCAACGCTTCATGCCGCCCTGGAAGCCCTTGCCCTGGGTCTTGCCCTGGATGTCGACGAACTGGCCGGCGACGTAATGGTCGGCCGAGATCTCGGCGCCCACTTCGAGCAGGCCGTCGGCATCGACGCGGAATTCATGGACCACCGCCTTGGGCTCGACTTCGGCCTTGCCGAAGTGACCGCGCTGCGGCTTGGAAACGTTCTTGCTCTTCGCCGAACCGGCACCGAGCTGGACGGCAGTGTAACCGTCACGACCTTCTTCGCGAACCGAGACGACCTGAACGCCTTCGAGCGCCAGAACGGTGACCGGCACGTGGCGGCCATCGTCCTGGAACAGGCGGGTCATCCCCAGTTTCTTCGCGATCACGCCAGTGCGCATGACCTGTTGCTCCTATACAGAGGCACCCGACGGACCATTCCCTCGGGTGCGTGCCTCAGCCCAAAAATTGATGCGAGCCCCCGTCTGGGCTGAATTTCCACTCGAAAGCGGAAACGACGGGGGACGCAGACCCGGGCCAAATTCTCGAAAGAGCCTGCCCGGCGGTATCCCTATCTCGTAGTTGAGTGCGCTTTGGCGCCCTCTGCTCCCGCGGGTGGATCGGGATCGATCCGGTCGGGGAGCTGCGCGAATCCCCTTTGAGGGAAACGCGAATCTCGTTGGAGGCGCGCTAATATGTCAGCTTCGCTTCCTTGTCCACCCCTGCCTGCGCGGGGGCTTCGGCAAATTGGCTCAGGCCAATTTGATCTCCACGTCGACGCCGGCGGCGAGGTCCAGCTTCATCAGCGCGTCGACCGTCTGCGGGGTCGGCTGAACGATGTCCAGCATGCGCTTGTAGGTACGGGTCTCGAACTGCTCGCGCGACTTCTTGTCGATGTGCGGGCCGCGGTTGACGGTGAATTTGTCGATGTGCGTGGGCAGCGGGATCGGACCACGGATAAGGGCGCCGGTGCGGCGCGCGGTGTCGGCGATGTCGCCGGCAGCCTGGTCGAGCACCCGGTGATCGAACGCCTTCAGGCGAATGCGGATATTCTGCGTTTCCATGGTACCTACCGATGCGAAAGAGCGGGGCAACTCATTCAATCGTCACTCCGGCGCAGGCCGGAGCCTCAGGCCGCATTGCACTGCGGCACGAGATCCCGGCCTTCGCCGGGATGACGGCTAAAAGGCCGCCTCTTGCTGTTAAACCCAAAACTGGAGGGCGGCCCTTACAGCCACCCTCATAAAAAGGCAACCGCCCGGCACCCCTTTTTTAAGGGCGCCGGGCGGCTGTTTGTCCTTGCTGGCTTACTTCTGGATCTCGGCGACGACGCCTGCACCAACGGTGCGGCCGCCTTCGCGGATCGTGAAGCGCTGGCCGACGTCCATGGCGATCGGCGCGATGAGCTTGATGCCCAGCGCAACGTTGTCGCCCGGCATCACCATTTCGGTGCCCTCGGGCAGCTCGATGGTGCCGGTCACGTCGGTCGTGCGGAAGTAGAACTGCGGACGATAATTGGCGAAGAACGGCGTGTGACGGCCACCCTCGTCCTTCGACAGCACGTACACTTCCGACTTGAAGTCGGTGTGCGGCTTGATCGAACCCGGCTTGGCCAGAACCTGGCCACGCTCGACCTCTTCACGGCCGACGCCGCGGATCAGCGCGCCGATATTGTCACCGGCCTGGCCCTGATCGAGCAGCTTGCGGAACATTTCGACGCCGGTGACCGTGGTCTTGCGGACGGTCTCCTGGATGCCGACGATCTCGACTTCCTCGCCAACCTTGACGATGCCGGTCTCGACGCGGCCGGTCACCACGGTGCCGCGGCCCGAGATCGAGAACACGTCCTCGATCGGCATCATGAACGGCTTGTCGAGCGGACGCTCCGGCTGCGGGATCGACTCGTCGACTGCGGACATGAGCGCGAGGATCGCTTCCTTGCCCAGCTTTTCGTCCGAACCCGAAAGCGCGGCGGTCGCCGAACCACGGATGATCGGAATATTGTCGCCGTCGAACTCGCGCTTGCTGAGCTCTTCGCGGATTTCCATCTCGACCAGCTCGAGGATTTCCTCGTCGTCGACCAGATCGACCTTGTTGAGGAAGACCACCATCGTCGGCACGCCGACCTGACGCGCGAGCAGGATGTGCTCCTTGGTCTGCGGCATCGGGCCGTCGGTCGCGGCGACCACGAGGATCGCGCCGTCCATCTGCGCGGCGCCGGTGATCATGTTCTTCACATAGTCGGCGTGGCCCGGGCAATCGACGTGCGCGTAGTGGCGCGCTGCGGTCTCATACTCGACGTGCGCGGTCGAGATGGTGATGCCGCGCTCGCGCTCTTCCGGAGCCTTGTCGATGTTGGCGAAGTCGACGGCGGTGCCGCCGGTCGTCTCGGCGAGAATCTTGGTGATCGCGGCGGTCAACGACGTCTTGCCGTGGTCCACGTGACCGATGGTGCCGATGTTGAGGTGCGGTTTGTTCCGCTCGAATTTTGCCTTCGCCATTGCTTTCCTACCTTCTGGATTCTGATTCGCGGCCTTCAGGGCGCCACGCGAACGCGGCCCCTTAGCGACTCATTTCAAGTTACGCCAGCTTAGCCTTCACTTCGTCGGCCACATTCGCGGGCACTTCGTCGTAATGCGAGAACTGCATGCTGTACTGCGCGCGGCCCTGGGTGAACGAGCGGAGCGCGTTCACATAGCCGAACATGTTCGCCAGCGGGACCATCGCGTCCACCGTCTGCGCGTTGCCGCGGGTGTCGGTGCCCTGGATCTGGCCACGGCGGCTGTTCATGTCGCCGATGACATCGCCCAGATAATCCTCCGGCGTGACGACCTCGACCTTCATGATCGGCTCGAGCAGCTTGATGCCCGACTTCTGGGCCGCTTCGCGCATCGCGCCGCGGGCACAGATTTCGAACGCCAGCGCCGACGAGTCGACGTCGTGATACGCGCCGTCATACAGCAGGACTTCGAAGTCGATGATCGGGAAGCCGACCAGCGATCCGGTCTCCGCGGTCTCGCGGAAGCCCTTCTCGATCGCAGGGATATATTCCTTCGGAATGTTACCGCCCTTGATCTCGTCCTTGAAGACGAAGCCCGAACCGCGCTCGCCCGGCGTCAGCTTGACCTTCACGCGGCCGAACTGGCCGGTGCCGCCCGACTGTTTCTTGTGGGTGTAGTCGATGTCGACCGGCTTCGCGAGATACTCGCGATACGCCACCTGCGGCGCGCCGACATTGGCCTCGACCTTGAACTCGCGCTTCATGCGATCGACCAGGATCTCGAGATGGAGCTCGCCCATGCCCTTGATGATGGTCTGGCCGCTCTCGGCGTCCGAGGTCACGCGGAACGACGGGTCCTCGCGCGCCAGGCGATTCAGGGCGACGCCCATCTTCTCCTGGTCGGCCTTGGTCTTCGGCTCCACCGACAGCTCGATCACCGGCTCGGGGAATTCCATCCGCTCGAGGATGATCGGCGCGTTGATGGCGCACAGCGTGTCGCCGGTCGTGGTGTCCTTCAGGCCCGCCAGAGCAACGATGTCGCCGGCATAGGCCACCTGGATGTCCTCGCGCTCGTTCGCATGCATCAGCAGCATGCGGCCGACCTTCTCCTTCTTGTCCTTGACCGAGTTGGTCACCTGCGACGCGGTCTCGAGCTTGCCCGAATAGATGCGCGCGAAGGTCAGCGTGCCGACGAACGGATCGTTCATGATCTTGAACGCCAGCGCCGAGAACGGCTCGGTGTCCGACGACGGACGCTCGTCCGGGGTCTCGCCGTCGAGCAGCACGCCCTTGATCGCGGGAACGTCGAGCGGGCTCGGCAGATAATCGACGACGGCGTCGAGCAGGGGCTGGACGCCCTTGTTCTTGAACGCCGAGCCGCAAACCACCGGCACGAACGCCATCGAAAGCGTACCCTTGCGGATCAGCTTCTTCAGATCGGCGACGCTCGGCTCATTGCCTTCGAGATACGCCTCCATCAGGTCGTCGTCCTGCTCGACGGCCATCTCGATCAGCTCGCTGCGATACTTGGCAGCCTTCTCGGCCAGATCCTCGGGAATGTCCTGATATTCGAACTTCGCGCCCAGGCTCTCTTCGAGCCAGATGATCGCGCGGTTCTCGACCAGATCGACCAGACCCTTGAAGCCGCCTTCGATGCCGATCGGCAGATACAGCACGGCCGGACGCGCGCCCAGGCGCTCGATGATCGAGTTCACGCAGAAATAGAAGTCCGCGCCCGTGCGGTCGAGCTTGTTGACGAAGCACATGCGCGGCACGCCGTATTTGTCGGCCTGGCGCCACACGGTTTCCGATTGCGGCTCGACGCCGGCAACGCCGTCGAAGCAAGCGACCGCACCGTCGAGCACGCGCAGCGAACGCTCGACTTCGATCGTGAAGTCGACGTGCCCGGGCGTGTCGATGATGTTGATCAGATGCTCTTCGCCCTTGCCCTCTGCGGCGCGCCACTTGCATGTCGTGGCGGCGGACGTGATCGTGATCCCGCGCTCCTGCTCCTGCTCCATCCAGTCCATCGTCGCGGTGCCTTCATGCACTTCGCCGATCTTGTAGGACTTGCCGGTGTAATAGAGGATGCGCTCGGTCGTCGTCGTCTTGCCGGCGTCGATGTGCGCCATGATGCCGATATTGCGATAACGCTCGAGCGGATGGCTGCGGGCCATGATCGTGGTTCCTTAAGGATTTGGGGAGCCGCTGGTGGCGGCTCCCCAGAATATAGGGTCGAAAATTACCAGCGGTAGTGGCTGAAGGCGCGGTTCGCTTCGGCCATACGATGGGTGTCTTCGCGCTTCTTCACCGCGTTGCCGCGGTTGTTCGAGGCGTCCAGCAGCTCGCCCGAGAGGCGGGCCGACATGGTGTGCTCGCTGCGGTTGCGCGCCGAGGTGATCAGCCAGCGGATCGCAAGCGCCTGGGCACGCTCCGGACGGACCTCGACGGGAACCTGGTAGGTCGCACCGCCGACGCGGCGCGAACGGACCTCGATGCCCGGCTTGATGTTGTTGAGAGCGTCATGGAACACGCCGATCGGCTCGCGCTTGGCACGCTGCTCGACGGTTTCGAGCGCCGAATAGACGATGCCCTCGGCCACGGACTTCTTGCCGTCCAGCATGACCGAATTCATGAACTTGGTGAGAACCTCATCCCCGTAAACGGGATCAGGCAGGATTTCCCGCTTTTCGGGACGACGACGACGAGCCATCTGATATCTTCCTTCTAAACTTCAGCCATTCGTGGGCGGGCATAAGCCCGGCCGGCTTACTTCGGACGCTTTGCGCCGTACTTGGAACGCGACTGGCGACGATCCTTGACACCCTGCGTATCGAGCACGCCGCGCAGGACGTGGTACCGAACGCCGGGAAGATCGCGCACGCGGCCGCCGCGGATCAGGACCACCGAGTGCTCCTGAAGATTGTGGCCCTCGCCCGGAATGTACGAAATGACTTCGCGCTGGTTGGTCAGGCGGACCTTCGCAACCTTGCGGAGCGCCGAGTTCGGCTTCTTCGGGGTCGTGGTGTAGACACGGGTGCAGACGCCGCGCTTCTGCGGGTTCTGCTCCATCGCAGGGACCTTCGACTTGGCCTTCTGCGGTTCGCGGCCCTTGCGGACCAGCTGGTTGATCGTTGGCATGAAGCCCTTCACCTTTGCGTTACCGGATGATCCGGCGGTTACTTTGCTGGAGCCCAGATTCCCTCGGGAAAATCAAATCTCTACAGAATACGAAAAGGCCCCGGGTGTCTGCGACCCCCCGGGCCATTGCGTCTCCAGCAACGTTCAGCTCTTTGTTCCCCGAGTCTCGTGGCCACCAGGACCCTCGCGGAACGGGGGCGCCTATAGCTGCGCAGGCATGAACGGTCAATGGGGCGCCCCGGGGATAACGGTGCGTCAACGCATCGCGCGCTAAAGCGCATGGCACATGCTTCTACGCTCTGGATATGGCGCCGTCATCCGGCCGATTCTCGCCCGGCTGGCGCCGGCTTTGCTGGCGCTGGCGGCGACCTTGCTGCTCGGCGCGATCGGGCTGCCTTTCGCGCCGCACTGGCGCTGGTTCGAATCGACCGCGCTGCTGCCGGTGATCGGGATCGTCTTCGCGAGCGCTGCCGGGCTCCTTGCCTGTCATCTCGCGCTGCTGAGCATCGCCGCGCGTCCCTCCCGGCTCGCGAGCGCCCTGCCCGCCGCGCTGATCGCCGGGGCGTTGCCCGGGATCGGAACGGCGGCGCTGCTCGTCCCGGCTGCGCTCGCTGCGCATGCCGCCCTGCGCACCGCGACGCGAAAGGTGGCGCTCTGCGGACTCGGCGGCGTGGCCATCGCGCTCGCCGGCGCAGGGCTGCACAGCCCGATCCTGCACCTCGCCGGCGCGCTCGCGATGCTCGCTGTC
>Ga0247823_10002879_pt1 | contig 14122 bp, 18 predicted proteins | sample 13C_PalmiticAcid_2_FD_192426 | JGI IMG/M metagenome (GOLD analysis project Ga0247823, IMG submission 192426) | Soil microbial communities from agricultural site in Penn Yan, New York, United States - 13C_PalmiticAcid_Day30 | ecosystem: Environmental > Terrestrial > Soil > Agricultural land...
GTGTCACGCCGGCGAGACGGCCGGCGTGACACAGGACGTCGGCAGCGATCCTACGGTGGGTATCCATTCTCTTTCTCTTGATTCGGGGCGCCGGGGTTCTGGCGCATCGGGCTTGTCCAACTCATCGACCTCATCGACCACGTCGGCGTGCGTGACGACCTGTCTCGGCTGCGGCGACATGATTGTCTGCGACACGTGCGGCGATCCGTTTTCCATGCTTCCCTCGGAGCCGGGCACGCCGGAGCTGGAGCTCGACGAGGCCAGCAGTACGATGGGATTCGACCAGGACGTCGACATGGACGACGATGACGAGCTAGATGTCGATCTCGACGACGTGGAGATTGTCACCTGGACAGGCGAGAGCCTCGACGAGCTAGGCGCCCTAATGTCTCGCACCGAAGACTTCTTCGGGCTCCGGGACATGGACCTCGGCCTGGAGGAGAAGGCAGAGAACATCCTCGTTGGCACGGCTCTGAAGTCTTCGGTCGCTTCGGCTCTCGCCCAGGGCTAGGCTTCCTGAGACGGGATCATGGCGACACTTTCATTAGCCGGAATGGCTTGAACGACCTGAACGACGTACGACATGCACGACAGCGACACGACTCACGCATCTTCATCGATAAACCATAATACGACATAGCATCATTGCAGTGGTGGCAGGGCCCGGTGTCTAGGAATTCCGGTTCAGAAGAAGGGGGATGGGTTGGCGGTTTTGTGTTATTTTAGGGGGACGCCCAGTGGCTGACGATGATTCCTGCCTAGCTGCCGAGAAGCAAGCGCAGCTGTCCGGCTTGCAATCACCATGAGGCGGTCTTTTTCCAGTCGCAGCAGCGCAGCGCGGAAACGGGAATGGTAAGCATCCCAGCTCGAGGCCTGGAGCAACGCCGCGTTGCTAACCGCGCCAGAAACTTTTCTATGTCTGCTGCGATTGCGGCAACATTTTCCAATAGGGTTGTGTTTTGTTTCGATCAACTTCCGCCTGGAGGATCATAAAGGGCATTGGCACACTTTGGCGTTCAGCGATAGGGAGGTCTTTAGGGTGGATACAGGCTTTTGGGGCGCGGCGCAGCGTTTTCTCTCGGGTCGATGCAGACATGTATGTACTCGACCATCACAGGTCACCGAACGAATCCGAGTTTTGGAGTTGTCTGTTTGCCGCTGTTGCATTGGTACAAGTAGTATACACGACGCCCAATAACGCCGTTTTGGTGCCAATCTTCTATGGTGTGTCTGGTGTGACACTGGCACCTGTCTCCCCCATTCTATCCGCCTCATGTGACACTCGTCAAGCGCGACCCACGTCCAACGCAGTCCGAACGACGGCAAGCTCCAACACTGACTCATCCCTTCAGTAGTGTAAACATGCCTCCTCGGCCTTCAATTCTTCGCCCACGTTATGCCTGCATGGGCGCCATGCTGAGAATCCTGCTCCACTTCTTCTTGCGCAGCTCCTGTCCCACGACTCCGTTGATGCGCGAACCGATCGGGTCTCCGGACTTGTTGATCAGGACGCAGGCGTTGTCGTCGAACCGAACCACGCTCCCGTCTCGCCGCTGCACCCTCTGCTTTGTCCTCACCACGATCGCATGTCGGATGTCGCCGCGCTTGACCTTGGGGCCGGAGGACGTGGCCATGCCCTCCGCCTGGGCGCCTCTCTGCTTCTGGACCACCACCACTATCCTGTCGCCTGTAGGTGAGTCGGTTAGCGTAAGGACCGAGAACAGCCGGGGCTCGTCGTACCGATAGAGGCGTGTCTCTTCTGGCCGACGACCATGGCGCATTCGACAATGGCGGCGCCCGAGTTGTCGATGCAGTTAAGCATCGTCTGGTTGGCTGTCAGAGTCGCTCGGAGGTTCAGTTGGGGAGAATACAGACCTTTAGTTGAATCATCTTGGCTCGTCTGGCTGTGACACGGCGCCTGCCACGACTGTTGATGTCCGTCTCGCAACCTCGAACGTCGAAAGCCCACTTCAGCTCCGGCCAATGCCGGCCCGGAAAATTGTTCGCGGCTGGCGCGAAAGGGCCTGGATTATGTAACCCAGGGCGGTCAATGCACCTCGGCCAATCGGGACCAATGCTGCAGGCCCTTTAAGCTCTGAGGATGTGGAGCGCCTTGGCGCTGCGCCTGCCCAATGGCCGTCACAGCGCAAAGCGGCTGTCGCATGGGTCGCTCTTTCCTCCCCTGCTGCTCGCCTAGCCCCCCAATTTCCCTGGCAACAGCGCTTGAGAGGGGCCCAGATCTTGGACCATTCCATGCAATTCTCGACCACCTTCTTCTCCTTTTGGACCTGCACATGAACATCCCCAAATCCCCCAACTTAGAAGGTCGCACCATTCACTCCCTCCGCCCAGGACCTCGCTGCACCACACAATCACCTGCCACAACAACCCTGCACCGTTATTTGGGCCGCTTGTTGTTGTTCTCCAACGCATGACGACACAGCAGCGAATCTGACGGACCGACGGCAATCTGACACGACGACACCTTCCCTGGGGTCAGACTTGCACGGACTGCCCCGTGCAGCGGCCCATTGGCGCCTCGATTGCAGCAGCAGGATTGCAGCAGGAGGCTGAGTGCAGCTGTCTTCAGGTTCTGCATCCGTTTCAGCTGGACGGCAGGTCCAACGGGCAGCCGGGGAGTCTGTTCAGTGCGCCTGCCTTTAAGTTCTTGGGCTGCAGGCGGGAGGCAGCACTCGTGATCTCACATCAAAAACAAGAACCGGGCATGGAAGGCTGATTAGGTTCCTCGCCGCTTTTGCGCATCCGCTCCTTTATATTCTCAGGCGCAGGTGGCCTCGTCCCGCCAAACCCGACGCTCGTTCTCTCACGTTTCCACTTCACCTCACAACCGCTCAAATCATCTCCAACCACACCTTACGAAATCTTCAACCAATTCACCATAATGCCTCGGACGCCCACTCCGGCGTCCAAAAAGCAGCAGCTGACCTATGCGCAGCTTTCTGCGTACGACGACATTTTGACCGATGGCCTCGTCGACCATGTGGGTTTCTCGAAAGATGAAGTCGGAGAAGTCGTAGAACTGACGGTGAGCACCAGGCCTACTACTGGACGACAATCCCGAAGAATCGGCCCTCATACCACCCGTCACGCGGCATTCGGGAGGACGAGATCACCAAAATCATCCAGACCCATCTGATCGTGGACCCGAATCTCACTGTCGCCGAGGAGAAGCTGCTAGCGACTGACGGCCTGAGGAAGTTTTTGAACTCGCTCAAGACGCCCAAGGAGAAGGAGGACTTCAAAGGCCACCTGCGGCGCTACATGTCCATCTATCTGCCCGACTGCCCGTTCGAGGTGAATGCGACCAACCGGTACACCATCGGCTCATACGAAGCAAGCATCACGGCACGGCGGTTCATCAGGCGCAATGAGACCATCAAATATCTGGCGGGCAGCCAGGTGACGGTGACGCCGGCCGAGGAGGCCCAGCTGGCGCTGCGCAAAAAGGATTTTAGCCTCGTGGTCAGCAGCAGGAGCAAGCTGACCAGCTTGTTTATGGGCCCCGCAAGATTTGCCAACCACGACTGCGACGCAAATGCCAGGCTCGTTACGCGCGGCCAGGCAGGGATCGAGATTATCGCATGCCGGGATATTGAGGTGGGCGATGAGATTACCGTCACATACAGCGAAAGCTATTTTGGCGAGGACAACTGCGAGTGCCTGTGCCAGACGTGCGAGAGGAACCTGACGAACGGCTGGAAACCCGTGGACGGTGCCGTGTCGGTCCACACTAGCATTGAGGCGGCACTGGTCGCTGCGACCGACGGATACTCGCTGCGCAGACGGAGGCGAGACAATAGCGTTAGCGTCGCCGGGTCTCGCGCCTCGTCAGTCACACCCGACATTCGCCCGCGCATTTTGAAGACCCAGAGGAGCCGGCAAATGCTGGGAGACCGGGCCTCGACGACAGATTCCGCCGAGCCCGACCAGCTTGGAATGTCGCGCGTCATGAAGCGGAGCATGGCTGCTGCGGGCCTCAGTTCCCCGCCAATGACGCCCGCTAAGCGTCTCAAGACGACCCATTTCGACATTGCTACCACCGCGGTGCGCCCGACAATCTCGAGAGACAACTCGGAAAGCGGATTTGCCACCAGATCCGTGGCATCACAGGACAGCGTCCTTACCCTTATCGACGACAACTTTCCCCGTCTTGTGAAGCTTGAAGTTCCCCTGTTGTCGCCGGATCTCTCCCCAGTAAAACAGAGCGTCGAGGTGGCTGACTCGTTGGATGGCGAACGCTTGGAGCTCTCCAAAGAGCCTCGCGGGATGAAGTCAGTGCTACCGACAACCGAGGTCGTCCCCGCAGAAGAAGAGCCGCTGGACGTGGGCGCTACGATAGCGCGTGATTCGGCTGGAAACAACTCGAATGGAGACAATGGCGTGTCGGAAGTCGGAATCCTGCCGGTCCCTTCTGGATTCCAGCTCCTTGAGGAAACAGGAAAGATGGCCCGGGAAGACTCGGAAGCGACAATCCTGGACAAAGTGTTTGACTCGGATGAGACGACTCCGGAGGGTTTCAGCGGCTTCGACTCGGAAGAGACAATCCTGCAAGACGACAGCACGTCAGACGGGACCGAGTCCATCGTTGAGTTGCCAGTAGCTGACGTGGTTCTCCCGAGCAAAGCCTCGAAAGACCAAGGCGCCAGAGCCGCCCATGCAGCAAAAGCAAAGAAGCTGCGCGTCTCGGAGCAACCTGTCGCGGAACCCGTCCGGAAACCTCGAACTCCCGGCGACTACACCCTCACGCCACTGCTCCTTTCGGAGCCAGAGACGGCGTGGATCCACTGCACCAATTGCAACACGGCATTCGTGCAGAGGAACGCCTACTACACGCAGGCCAACTGCTACCGGTGCGAGCGCCACTCCAAGCTGTACGGGTACATCTGGCCCAAGACCGCTCCCGCCGGCAAGGGCGACAAGGAGGAGCGGGTTCTCGACCACAGGACTGTCAACCGCTTTCTGCACCCAGAGGACGAGGCCAAGGCCCGCGGCAGGAAGCACTGGAAGGAGCGCCTGGGACAAGACAGCGACTTGTCACAGAGTGAGCGCGGGTCGGAGACCCCAACCCGAGGACGTGGTCGGCCGAGGGTGAGAGATGTGATGGACAGAGAGCGCGAGGCTGAGAGCGCTGGCCCCGACGGGTTGTTGCGCCGTAGTGGGCGCGCTCGTAGGGCGAGCGCTAAAGCCATGGGCGATGATTAAGTGGACTGGCTGAGATAAGGGCGCGTGAAGCCTGCCTTGTGGTATACGTGTATCATCACATCTCTTCACTTTCTTGTTGCTGGGGCGAGTGTTTCGGGTCTCTTGGACCACTGTTTGGTGTTGGGGACGGCAGTCGGACATTGCTATACTAGTTGCTAACGGAATCTAATGAACTGAATGTATAATTACTCTGGCACTTCTTGAGCACTTGAATCTGTCGTGAGAAGATTGGAACCTGGGAATCTGCGGTTCATCTAGTGTCACACAAGCCCCTGACGATCAACCCTTGCTCCCTGTCCGACCAGGGAGGTTGCTGTGGCCCAAGCTCCAAATTAACTGCCTCAGGCAGTTGTGCATCCAAGCTGCGACCCCCAGTCCCCGCTGGCCCAGCAACACCACCTTGCCGGCCGAATTGGGAAAGTATGAAGCTTCCTGTCCGGCCTGTCACTTGCCCAGCTCGGCGTCAGGCAAGGCGTTTGACGACTGCAATTGAATCCATCACAAGCCTCAACCAGGCTCGTAGTTTCGCTTCCCCACCTTCCTTCAGACCTTTTAGTTCTTGTCCCATCGCGCATTCCTGCCAATTTCATTCTTCTCCGTTCCTGTCTGGGAGCTCGCCGTCGCATCGACCATCCTACCCTCAGCCGACGATCGCTTTCACGCAATTGACCTTGATCCGACCCACCGATCGTTCCAGACCACACCCACCCACAATGGCAGACAGCTTCGACGACGACGTCATTGAGGACGCGCCTTCTACCGCGCCGCGCACCGGCACCGGCGACGACGTCGAGATGGGCGACGGTGCTGCTGCTGAGACCGCTGCGGCGGAGGAGAATGCGAATGGCGGCGCGGGGGACCTGCCGTTTGCCGAGAGCGGGCCCGACGACCCGCCCGCGCCGCGCGTCACGTTTGCGCAGTACCTGTCGACGCCCACTGTCACGCTGCTGATCGGGTCGGGCGAGGCCGAGACGCTGCTCACGGCGCATCAGGGGCTGCTGGTGCAGAGCCCGTACTTTGCCGAGGCGTGCGCCGAGTTTGCGGATGATGGGAGTGTATGTGCTCTTTCCTCGGTGAAGGGGTTCGGGGGGTTTGAGGGGTTGGTTGGCTGACTTTGGTGGTGGTGTGGAATAGCCCCGCCAGATCGAGCTCCCCGGTGAAGACCTCGACGCGATGGGGTGCTTCCTCGAGTTTCTGTACACGGGCGACTACTTCCCCAAAAAGCTGCCCGGGCAGCGCACGCTGGAGAAGGACCCCTCGATCCCCGACGTGGACATGACGGGCGACCAACTCCTCAAGCACGCTAAGGTCTACACGCTGGCGGAAAAGTTTGGCCTCGTCCACCTCAAGAACCTCGCGTCCAGCAAGATCCACTGCGTCAACTCGACCGCCAAGGGCGAGATCGCCTACGCCCGCTACATCTACGAGTACACCTCCAAGGACGACACGTCCATCCGCGTGCCCGTCGCCAACTTCTGGGCCACGCGCTCGCACACCCTGCGCTCCGAGGCCGAGGAAGAGTTCCGCGCGCTCTGCTTGGAGTTCCCCCAGTTCGGTTACGACGTGCTCAGTATGTCTCCTCGCATCCCACCCTTTCTCCTCCATGCCCAAATTGTCGTCGTGGCGCTAACTTTTTGTCCCCCCTCACAGCCCGCGTCCTCGACGAGAAGCTCAAGCGCGAGCGCAACGAAAAGATGCACCCCGGCGCCCCCGGCAGCGCGCGCAAGCGGGCCCGCCACAGCAGCGCAACCGCTGCGTAAGCCCGGCAGCGACCGACACACAATCAGAGAGATGCACCATCACCGGGCCCGAATCAGAGGGGCCGCAACAAGGGTTCTCGGTCCGCGTTTGTCGATCCGCCGACGTCGAAATACCCTTGTGGCCGCACTGGGCGGGGGTCAGCAACCCCCGGATTTTCTTTTCCCGGGAGACTGCGTCGACAGGAAACCGCCAGCGCTTCGTTCACTTGTACAATACATTGCGATCTTTTCGGGTACATTTTTCTCTCTGCGATACGTTTTTCAGTTTATCTTGCCACTTGGCGCGGCGTGCTGGCGTTGGTTCATCGAGCGTCTTTGCTGGGGGCCGGGTTGTTGCGGACTTGCAACGGAAGGTGGAAAACGAGGGTACTTCAATGCTTCGCCGCGGACTCGGCGACGTCCGTGGGCGTTTACGCGCACAACATAACAGGCCGGAGGGGAGGGTTAGGGAAGGTAAAGCCCTTCGAGTCGAAGTTGGGAGGGGTTTAGGCGGTGGGCGGCGCGAGTCCTTGCCTGACGGGACCGAATACACTGCCTTGGAACTTGCTATATCAGGGTTGGAGGAAATACCAGGGGCTTTTGGGGTCTTTGGAAGGCATGGGCGACAGGGGCTGGGTGGGTGTATAATAGGGGCGTAATTCAAGCCGCGGGTTGAAATCGTCTCTTGGGTCCCTGTGCCGTGGTTTGTGCTGGGTGGTGCTTTCCCGGTCGGTAATGGACTTCAGCGGCTCAGCTATTACCATCATAGCTTTTAAGAGAGAGAGCCGAGTTTAGAAGACTGCCGGTCATGGTCTCCATGATCTCGTCAGACACCTTGTCTCTCCAGTGCCCTAATTGCGCACGTAATGCATTGTCTGTGGGCACTAGCAGGTGCATTTCTTGCCCGGGACGTCAAGAAAAAATTATTTTCAGCTTTCAAGTAGGGTTCTCTTGGATAGCATGCCAACGCCTACGTATGTGTGGTGTTGTTGGTGACAGACGAGAAATGCGAGACACTCCAGGGCTGCCATGCGGTGCCAAGCGCGAGGTGGTGTGCCCTATATAGGGTCTAAGTTTGCTCCCTGTCTTCAACGTACTAGCCTGCCCGGCTAGCTCAATCGGTAGAGCGTGAGACTCTTAAATCGAGACTCCATCTCAAGGTTGTGGGTTCGACCCCCACGTCGGGCTCAATTCCCGTCAGCGATGACCACATTTTTTGACTCTTTTTCTTATTCCGCTTTTCTGTGTCTTCCATTTACTCTTGCTCCTACCCCTTTTTTTTTGTATTCATAAGCGTGAGTAACCCGTCGTTATCAACGATCGTGCTATCAAACTTTTGACTTGATGTATTCTGTTCCAACCAGGAATTACATTGCTCACAGGAACTCTCTCTTCCCATCAAACTGCCCGCCTCATGTTCCTGCCCAGTTGTAACTGTTATGCTGTGGATGGTTACAAATCTCCGGTCAAATTTTAAAATAAAACTGCGAACGGAGAAAAACCCTTTTCCGGGCTAAGGGCGACGTGTCACAGCTACGCAAGTGGTATTCGCATGCATGCCCATCTCGTGGCTGTGACAACGTACAAGCGTCACTCTTCGTAGCCTGATCGGAATTCTAAAAGAAAACGCAGTACGACAATTTCCATCTCCAAATTTGCACCCTTTCCCACATCAGAGCGCGAAGATTACCAGGTAACAATGCTTGTTGCTCGGCCCTAATTGCGTTGTGTCCTGTCAGGGGTCACCCGTTGTGCAGCCCTTTCCCCAGCATCACAACTGTTCTGCCATGCGTCAACATCCCTTTCCAATACTTCAGTCTTTCCCAAACACTCTACAGTTCCTAGTTGTGTAAGCCCGGATGATCAAAACGATCCGCCTTTGCGCAGTGAAGTAGAAGGGCTTACCGAACCACGCCGTCTAGGTAGACAAACTGCAAACGTCGTCCAGAGGTTAGTAAACCTCAAAATAGTTCGTAATGACGTTTCCCAGCGTCAAGCCCCCAGTCTCATCAATAAAGTTGACCGTTAGGTCAAGGTAGTACGTCCCCTTGTCGGCGATCCGGATCCCGGAGAAGGTAGAGTCCATGAAGACCCGATGCCCAAAGAGGCTAACGTGCGCCGAAGACCCGTGCAATCCTGCAATCAAGTTTCCCGCTGCGGAACGCAACTGCCCGTGGAATATCATCTCGCCGGCTCGCGAGGCTCGGGGGTCGGTGTTGTCGAACTCCACCCTCAGTTCGGGAGAGGGCGTCATGGTTGTGTTTTGCTGGACCCGGCTTGGCGGTTGAGTGCGGATGGTGACGCTTGGAGCCATTGTGTTAGTTTTTGATGTTGAGTTTTGGGGGTTGCCAGTTGCGTAGTCTGAATGCGATGTTGTCGGCTTCAGAGGCGGTTGAGGGCAGATGGGGTTGTTGGAGGGTTTGGGCATGGGTTTTATACCTCCTCTGGGCGGTACAGAAAAGTATATCCATGACTCCCTCACCCCAAAGTATGTCAATCCCTCTTCGTGCATGCCAGACTCTCATCGTACTCTACCAGAGACATGTGCCCTGGTCCTCAGTGTCTGCGTTCCGACACATGAAGCTCATCCAAAGTTTGATAGCAAGTTCAGGGAAATGAACCCTTTGCGATACAGCACTGATACCAAACGTTATACGATGTAACCGTGGACACTCAATCCCTTGAGAAAGCCAAGTTGTTTTCCCCCTTGCTATACTGCTCCGATGGGAGCTCTCAACGTAAGAAGCGGTTATCGGATATGCATATGCTTCAGTTCCATGCGTTCAAGTGTAATACAGATCAGGGCAAACAACGTTAAGTGCCGTCTTAAATCCAGGGGACCTACCACAAGCCACCTCTTTTGTCGGTGTAACGCATATGGTTTAACAAGGAGCTTGCCCAACTTGAAGTCTATTTCACAGCTGCCTCACTTCCACTGATTCTAGCCTTAGGGGAGATAGACACGAGAAGCCATGTTTGCGTTGGCGCCTAGCACTTCCGTGTCCACTCAAGTCTAAACACAGCCACTTGCTACAAGACCACTTTCCGGGTCACGGGCCCAAACAGCTTTTGCAACCTCTCACCAAGGAGTCAAGCATAAATCAGCTCAACAAACAAGATCAAGGGTCTCAAAGTTTGTTTGGAGGGACCGTCCCACATTGTGACAACGGTCTATGAGCACAGAGTTCTACTTACTCATCGCTGTGATTGACTCACCAAGAAACCAAAGATCAGCCCCAAGAAGGTCGCGTTTGCCTTGTGGCCGTTACACTCCTCAAGTCAGTGTATTGAACAGGTCTGACAACCCAAACGATGTAATCTCACAGCTGTCTACTAGGCTGACGACAAGAATCTTGTTGCCTACCCACATTTAACACTGTGAGAAATAAGCCACAATCCTACCTCGGACACTACAAACTGGTTGCATGGACCCAATGCTGCCTTTCCTTTCGAAACTCGCCCTCTCACCCCTGTCCTCCCCCTCCTACATGCAGGAGAGACTGAGCTCGCGCCACTTCTGATCCGACTCAGCCAGAGCCTTCGCGCTCTGCATAGCAAACACCACTGCCTGGGGCCCAAGGACAAGCCGCAGCGGAACATCTTCACTATTCGAAAGGTCGACGATAATCTGCGCAATCTTCTCCGGGGGCGTGTCCTCGTGGCCCACCATCTGCTGAAACATTCCAGCCATCGCGCCAACCGTCGGCTTATACGGCGCGCTAATTACGGGCATCTCCATCGCCGGCCCGGCCCAGCCCGTCCTAATCGTGCGCGGCTCGAGGACCGTAACCCTGATGCCCAGCGGCGCCAGTTCCTCGGCCACGGCCATTGAGAACCCGGTCACCGCCCACTTCGCCCCGAGATAGGCGCTGAGACCGGGGACGCCCATCCTGTCGCCGAGGGACGAGACTTGGAAGATGTGGCCGGCGCCCTGTTTCCGAAGGACGGGGATCGCGGCCTTGGTGACGTGTACGACCCCCATGAAGTTGGTGTCGATGAGTTGCTGAAACTCTCGAGTCTCCATGTCCTCTAGCGCGGCGATGCTGGTGTGGCCGGCGTTATTCACAACGACGTCGATGCGGCCGAACTGTTTGTGAGCGGCGTCAATGGCGCTGGCGACTTCGCTCTCCTTGGTCACATCGAGTCGCAGGGCGAGGAACCGATCCGGGCCGAACTGCTCGGCCAAGGGACGGAGGGATTCTGGAGACCGAGCGGTTGCGACGACTGACGCGCCGGAGGCGAGGGCGGCATCGACGATGGCGCGGCCGAGACCGCGAGAGGAGCCGGTGATGAACCAAACTTTGGGCATGTTGGTCAAGTGACGTGGTGCTGAGGTGCGTGATAATCTAGAGGGGAGATCGCCGGTGGCGGGTGCTTGGGAGAGGCTTGCCAAGTAATTAGAAGGAGCATTACTGGCTATGACACAGCGGGTTTTCACCACCTGTAGTCAACTGTCCCGTTGAACTGGAGGTGGAAATCGTATACGGGAGTATACCAGGTTCATCCCCGAAGAGTTGCAGACCGTCCAGTCTGGAACCAGATACGGGGCAACTTCAAACTTCTGATACGGGTGGGATACCGATGTTCCTGAAGATAGAGTTACTCCTAGCGTCTATCACCGTTGGCTTGGAGATGGGTTGCGGGCCGACGTGGGATGGGGCGGAGGCGGATGTGAATGCTGGTTGACTCCAGTGGTAGGTGACATCCCAGGTGAAGCCGGGGAACATACACGTTTCCGGCCGACTGGGTGCGATAGTCACAGGATGCACTTTGTCGAGATGCCGAGAAGTGCCGCCAGCAAAACATGGAGGCAGTCACGCAGCCATCACACAAATGAGGGCAGGTATGAGCAAGTAGAGTAACACAGTAGCAATGTGCAAAATTGAACGAGAGGCTAAAAGTTTGGTTAGGCAAGGAATGTTGGACACCTGACCAGAGCAGGTGTTCAGAGGTCTGTATGTGCTCCGAGAGGTAACAATCAGCTCAGGGAATACAGACTGCTACCCCTGATAGACAGCACCACTTGGCTGCCATCTGTGGGATACGTGTGTAGCTTTGGGCTGAGCAAGGAAGTGTTTGAGGGGTGACATGGCATGCCGACCCCTTGGTTTTCCCACCATGCTGGGTTGGAAACACATGGTGCGGATTGGGGTGCGATGGAGTGGACGAAAGCCAACTGGCATGGTCCAAGCCCGCATCCATGCTACCGCGCAGCAACTCAACAAATTCCCTGTGAAATGGCAGGCAACCATTCGGTGTGGGGTGACTACCGCTCGGTCCGCTGGTTCGAAGGAACAGGGAGCCCGGACGGATCCTTCTCGAAGGCCGACCCCTGAACCGCCCTTCTCAGATGCAGCTAAGGCGAGGATGGGGAGGGGGAGTTCTTCTCCCCGTTCGGAGGCACTATCCAAAATGGTGTGAATGGCGTGTTGTCCATCACCCCCACCCCCTCACAAGCGTAACACTAACACAGCAATATCCATGTCAAGATGGGTCTCTGGCAATTCCGCCCACCCCCTTTGGTTAGCACTGACCTCCCAGGCACAAACCTTGGAAGTGGAAGCTGCGGGGAAGCTACATGGAAGCATTTGGCAAGATTCCCTGTCCGCACTACACCATACTAGTACGTCAGGTACTCTTTGGAAGATGTCCCCTGCAAGGCTGGCGGTGGGTGGGAGCCGACATTGCTGCCGGCTGACCAAATCCAAGCGAGGTACAGCAGATCAAAACCTCATGGGCCAGGGAAAGTGAGTGTGTGCAAGAGCTGGAAAATGGGCAAGGAAGAGGTGTTGCACCGCCGCCCTTGGCCCCCTCTCCTGTTTCCACAGGCCCTCCACAAGCCAGTTGCCAGTCTGATTTCGTTTGTTTGGGGCCCGCTCTCCTTAAGAGGTGGTGAACACCAGAGTCACCAGCGGGATGGCTCAGGGGGTGGCCGGAACTGCCCGTGGCCTGCTCGAACTTGGAGGCAACCGGTACAACAAAGCGAAAAAAGTAATTATTGATTGTTCATAATGCCCTTCATGGTGCTACCCTTGGTACATGTCAAGTACAGTCCCCAAGAAAGGGGTCATTCATAACAAAAACAAAAACACGATAGTCAAAAAGTTCTGTTGTGACCTTGTTAGCGAACTGTTCTTCCATTCCAGTTGTTATATTCCAACTGACCATAACAAGATGTTGTTTCGAGCTCGACCTCTCAGCTGCTCGGCTCAGCGGCTCAGAGATGTTTGCGACGGCCGTGAAGCGTGCTTGACGAGGCCGTCATCGGAATGCCTCTTCGAGTCCACGACTGAACGCATCGAACGGCCGTGACTGGTGGGCTCGGGAATGTGGGAGAACTGGATGAACTGGATCGACCGGTCCTTGGTGCCGGAATCGCGACGGATAAAGGCTCGCAAGATTGGGATCGAGGCGGCAATGACCGACATGGCGGGCTCGGCGGTGCCAAAGATTTTGAGGTCCACCGTTGTTGCTGTTCCACTGTCAGACTCTCAAACTTGACTACCCTACAACAATGGTCGACTTACAGCTACTATCCGAGATGTCTTTGAGCGAGATAATCTTCATAAAAGCAATGATGCCAGAGCTAAAGGACGAGAATTGGTTAGCAACCGCAAAATAGGAGTGGGAAACCGGCTGGGAGACATACAAAACGCCCATGCTCATGGCCACCAAGGCGCCAAATTTCTCTCGTTTGTTGATGGCGACGTTCCAAACGATCTTCCACGGGATGATAGCAAGCACGATATCCATGATGCCAGAATATACTGCCGCCAGCACTGTCAGCGAATCCTTTCTCAACAGATTTTGCAGGGTGCTCGCCATGCCACCTACTGCTCGTGAAGGTCTGGTACCGCTCCATGGTCACGGTTGTCCAGCAGGTGCCCTCAATTTCGGAATACCAGAGCTTCGCAACGGGCCAGCAGCGCGTCCACATGATGGCAGCCGAAACACCGAGCACAATGTTGACCGAGAGGATGATGAACCAGATGAACCACTTGACCCATCCGTTTGAGATGCGCAGCAGGGTAATGCCGAACGACGTCTTGCTCCAGGCGGCGGCGAGGATGGTGGCGAAGCCGGCCGAATACGAGATCAGGGCGACCATGGGCATCTTGGTGTAGTCCATGTCTTCGTAGTGCAGGCCGATGCCGTACTTG
>Ga0247823_10002880_pt1 | contig 14121 bp, 15 predicted proteins | sample 13C_PalmiticAcid_2_FD_192426 | JGI IMG/M metagenome (GOLD analysis project Ga0247823, IMG submission 192426) | Soil microbial communities from agricultural site in Penn Yan, New York, United States - 13C_PalmiticAcid_Day30 | ecosystem: Environmental > Terrestrial > Soil > Agricultural land...
TGGTGGTGGTGGGCGGGGCGCGGCGGGTGCGTGGCGGGTTGAAGTTGCGGCCGTTGAGGTGCTGCAGGCAGAGCTCGGCGATGCGCGCGTGCGACCAGGAGCGGGGGATGTAGTAGTCGGACTGCTCGCCGGTGAGGAACTCCTTGACGGTCTGGTGCATGACCTGCACCAAATTGTTGTCCACTGTGATGAGGTTGCCGCAGATCTGGGAGAATCTGTCGGACGTCCGCAGCGTCTGGTTGATATCCAGGCGCACCACCTCCCTCAGCTCCTCGGTTGTCAGGGGCGTCTTGGCGCAGACCACCCACCGGAGGACGCAGTGGGCGAGTTCGGCATCGGGGGAGTTGCTGATGGTCTCGAGAATGCCGCTGTACATGCCGCTCATCTCGGTCGGCACCTGGTCCAGTGTATTGCGCATGGCCTCGATGCTGTGCGCCTCGTCCAGGCGTGTCATGATCAGGGACGCCCAGAGGAAGATGCCGTTTGACTTCTCAATGACCTCGGCGACCAAGTCGCCCTCTTCTTCGTTAAAGTCTTCGATGATGGTTGGCGAGAGCCTGGACCTGACGAAAGCGTCGATATCCCGGAGCGAATCCGCCTGCCCCGTGTGCATTTCCACTCTCATGATTCGCTCCTGATTGAGCAAGCGTTCTACGTGCCCGTTGGGCCGGCTGGTGATGAAAATTCTCAGAGGAACCGTCGGCTCAATCCTCGAGAACATGGACATGAGCGTGGCCTGGAGCCGTGACGGGCACTCATCCAGGGCGTCGATAACCCAATATTGGGGCTGGGACAAGACCATCTTGAAGATGCGGCCGATGAAAATGTTGTTCCACACCATGATGTGATCGCTGTGGCTGTCGATTGCCTCGCCCTCTTCCATCATGGCCAGGAAGGTGTGTCTGATCTGGAAGTTGGACTCGGCCATTTGCAGCGCCATGGACAAGAGGAACTGCGTCAGGCTCGGCTTCTCGTTGCTCTTGAAGAAGAAATAGGCGCAATCCAGGTTGAAGGACTCGAGGTACTTGATGACATGTCCCGAGGCAACCGACTTGCCAGAACCAGGGGGGCCGTTCAGCCACAAGAATCGCGGAGTCATCTTGGTAGGGCCGGCGGTGATGGCCTTGATGGTGGGCGTGGCGTCCATGACGTCGCACTCGAGCCAATCGTGGAAGGATTGGTCACCAGTCAGCCACTCGCAAGACCCGGTATGCAGCTTGTCCTTCACCCTGATGAAGTCGCCGTCGGGCCTCTCGGCAACGTCGAAGGCTTGAGCGATCTGCTTCATCTGGGCTCGGTGATTCTCGAATTTGTCTGCGACAACTGAGTCTGTCAGATCACAATACCAACAAAACGACTGGGGCTCTTGACTTACAATCCTTCTCGATTTCCTCGATGGTGGTGTTGAAGCAGCGAAGCAGGATGTTGTAGTTGGGGTCTTCTACCGAATCGAACTTGACCAGGCGTCGATGGTCAGCCTGCAGGTATTGGGTATGCTCGCCAGGCAGTCCTGTTGGGTGTTAATTAGCACAGCTACAGAACTATCGCCAGAGGAGGGCTCACCCATGACAGCCGACTCCTTCTCAACGATGATTGTGTTGGTTGGGCCAGTAGAGGTTGGGACGCCCTCGAAGAAGGACCAGAGTCGAACATCGTTGCAGACGTGCCGGAATTCATCGTTGATGGCCTGACTCGTCAGCCTCTTTCGCCCCTGTTAGAGTCAGACAGTGCCTACCTGAAGAGTTCCGGAGCCTGGAACGAGCTCCTTGACAAAGGCCTTTGATCCAGAGCCGATGGACATGGAAATCAAGGTGGTGACGAAGGCGCTCGAGTCGGCTCCTCGATGCGGAGTGCCGAGAAAGTACAAACTGTGGATTCTGCTCGCAATGTCGCTGTAGATCGGGTCCCTCCTCGCGATGAGATAAGCCTACCAAAGTCAGCTGGGGTTGTGAACCGGACGGCCTTCGGGGGACTTGCCTTTTTTACCACCAAGCCTCCCATACTGTGCGCGACAAGAACAATGGGCGTCTTGTCGTAGGCTCTGTTAGCGCATCCGCTCCAATGTAGTATCTCTTGGTTACTTACATTTCCATTCCTCTTCAAATGAGGCGAGTTGTACAGGTCTGCTAGCAAAGCCTGGCCGAAATCGTGTATGGTCAGAGTGCTCTGCTGCGACTTGGTCCAGTCCGAGTCGTAGCCAAAGCTGTGAATGCGGACATGTCGGAAGCCAGCTTCAGATGGCAGCCATTCTTTTGGCCAGAAGCTTGAAGGGTCCGAGGAAGCACTCCATGACCTCCTTGATCCACCATTAAGACCGTGAACCTAAAGCCGTCAGTTTGGCTCTGGGAAGCGGGCCGTGGGGACATACAAAAACGAAGTCCACCCGCGGCTCTGAAGGTTCGTGAATTAGAGTAAGCCCGAGTGCCCCTTTCAAACCTTCGGGCGACTGAGAAGCCTTGGAGCGCGCTGGAGACGTGGCTCGTCGGAGACTTTGGAGCCTGCCCCGAAGACTGCTCGGTGACGGCTGACGGTCCTGGTCGCCAGGCACGGAGAGGCCAGGCACTGTGAGGCTGTCCCTGTCCGATGAGCTCCATGTTGCCGATGCCCTCGGCTGCCAGGTCTGTGCCTGGCACATTGTCAGATAACTCGTGAGAACAGTGAGCGGAGATGGGCATCTTACATGAACCGCCATGCTAGCCCTGGCGAGGGTGCTCTACTACTGGACAACAAGCTGAAAGATTTTGGGGTGTGCTAAGTGGAAAGGGTCATGGAACAAAACTTGGTGGTGCTGAGAGAAGACGAGATGATGGTTAAAAGTGCTCGAATAACGACACCTTGGGCAACGATTAGGTGGGTTCTGAAAGCAAAGGTTCGACGGAAGCAGAAAAGTGGATGTGGGCTCAAAGTCATTCAGACGGCTCCCTCTCAAGACACAGCCGCAAAGGTCGGCCGAGGCAGCCATGGCGCGGTACTGGTTCGGGCCAAGCCATGACGAGATATGGTGTTTTAGACTGCCTCGGTGCGGATGGTCCGAAGTTCGTTTGGCCTGTTTGGGAGCTCTGTCGGGTCCCGGTGTTTGGATGTGCTGCTGACTGTTCACGGTTGAGCGAGGTTAGCGACATGGCCTATGTGGGTTTGCTGTGCATCATGATTGCGGTCTGAAACGGCCGCACACGGCCGCCTGGTCACGGCCCGGGCTCGGGTTTTGACTGTGCCAGCGGGCTGCCGCGGGCACGGGAAACAGAATGAGATGGATGATCCAATTCTTCTGGTTTTTGGTTAATTTTTGAGAGAAACAGGAGGTGGAGGACAAGCCGACAAAGATGATTTTCAGCCTGGCCAGGACATTTGTGTGGCCAACTCAATCAAGCTTTTGTTGGAAGGTCGTTTCAGGTCGTGTCCGGAACGGCAACTGCTCGCGTGTGCTGCCTGGAAAGCCCATCGAGCTCCTTCCCAGATGGACCTGAGCCCCAGACGGTGGTTCTTGTCGCTGAATTCAATTCCAGATTGGTTATACTCGTAACCTTAATTTTCACATCGAGTTCCTAGAAAGTTTCGTGTTGCTTCCGTCCTTTCGTAACACACGACTCGAATTTGAACCGACATCGGCATGTGCGGCATGTCCCTTTTTGGACTGCCACATAATAACTGGCCCATTCCGGTTGGGCGACTTGAAACCAACACCCAAGCCGTTCTGCAGGTGACCGGCATGCAGCGGCCTGATTTGAGGGCTGATTCCCAAAACAGCCCCTTCAATTGGCCGCCGTCCCAAGAGTCTGGACCCAACGACCCAGCCACAACGGCGCAGACAAGCAAGATGCTCTCTGCTGCGCCGTTTCGACAAGGCAAAACACCTGTGATCCCCCGCTTAAAGACCTTGAGTGCCACTTGAGCTCCTGCCCGCTCAGCCCTCTTCACCTTCACCACGGATCGCCCATCGGCAGGCAAACGCTAATTTCTCATCCATCATGGCGACCGACGCGAGAGATGTGGCCGAGGATCAGAAGCTGGACGAGAGTCTGCTGGCCGGTAGGTCTTTTCCGCTAGCATACCAACTGAACGACTTACTAACCTCACCCTGAATGAAGCCCTCCCCGAAGGAGGCCAGGTGGTCTCTGTCACGCCGTCGGGGATGAGTGACTACTGCAACACCTTTAGGATCGAGGTGAAACTGCCCGATGGCAGCTCGCAAGTCTTCTTTGAGAAGGAAGGGTGCGGCGATCAGGGCCCGGGGCTGGTGGAATCGGCCTTCACGTCCGAGTCAGCCACCTATGAGTTTGTCCCCGAGCATGTCCCGCAGCCCATCGCCATCGGCACCTACAAGTCCCGCCCGGACAAGCACTTCTACCTGGCTCAGTTCATCAACATGGTCGAGGATGACATCCCCAGCTCCGAATCCTACATGGCCGCCGTTGCAGCCCTCCACAGCCGCAGCATGGGCAAGTCCCCCAACGGCAAGTTTGGCTTCCCCGTCAACACGCGCTTCGGCGACCTCGAGCAGGACAACACCTGGGCCGACAGCTGGGAGGTGTACTGGACCAACCAGATGAGGGACTTCCTCGACAAGGAGGACGCTGCTCACAACGGAGAGCGGCATGGGGAGCTCGACAGGCTGAGGCCGCTGTTCTTCGACAAGGTGCTGCCGCGCTACCTGCGCCCGCTGGAGAGTGACGGCCGCTCCGTGACCCCGTGCTTGATCCATGCGGACTTGTGGCCGGGCAATGTCAAGTACATGAGCGATGGCGAGACGGTGTGCATGTATGACGCCTGCGTCATGTGGGCTCACAATGAAGGTGTGTGCAATGCACTTCAAACACCGGTTTGCCCTTTACCCAACTGACCGGAATTGTAGCCGACCTCGGCGTCTTCCGCAACCCGCGATACCCCCTTGGCAAGGGGTACCTGAAGGAGTACTGGAAGCACGTTCCGATTTCCGAGCCCGAGGAAGACGTCGACGATCGGAACACGCTCTACATGCTCAGGAACCAGATCCTGCTGTCGATTCTCTACCCCCACGATCTAAAGTTGCGCGAAATGTAAGCGTGTCTGGGTGGACATTTTCATGAACTAGGCTGACTGCGGGCTACAGTTTCGTGAGCAACATGCGGCTTCTAGTGGAGCGCGTGCAGGAGGAGGAAGCTGCGAAGAAAAACCCTCCCCAAGTGCATCTGTGACAATCTTGAGAGCCACTGGGTATTGATTGCTTGGGTGGGGAAGAACCATGGAGTCGTGAAGGCCCCTCTGTAATTTGCAATGTTCGGCTCGCAATGTTTGGATTATTAAGGTATGAAGCGTGTTGAAGTGGCGAGGGGTTGGTTAGAAACTAGAATGATTGTTCCCCCATTACCGAACATAGAGAGAAGCTAGGTAAAATACTCGGCAGGAGTGATAGAAACGGACTCAACGATCTAGGTATACAGATTCAGCCGAATACCTACTTACGGGTTCCCGTCCCCAATATATCCAATTGTCACCTGCAGTTCATCCCCAATGATGGCCCGAGCCTCCGTTGGGCCCGCGCAACCTGCGTTTGCCGGTGCCATCCCGTGTATCAGACGATGAATCCGAGTCGGGGCCAGGGAGCGTCTCCCGACCGAGCTCCCTCCACTGCGCTTCTAAAAACTCCCTGTTCAAGGTTAGTTGTCAGCAAACCGCCGAAGCAGCAAAGGCAACCCGGCAAAACTCACTTCTCAACCTCAATGACATTGACCTCCCACACCTGCCGAAGGATGCTCAAGAACCGCCTCTTGGTCCTGTCCCGCTTAAACTGTGCCATCATGTCCCCTCTAGGGCCTATGTCTTGGCCGCCCCTTCCAATCTTGTGCACGACCAGGACCAGCGTGCTGCTCTGGGCAAACGCCACCTGATGGATGTTGTCCAGCTGGAGGTGGAAGTTGAAGGGTTCCTTGAAGACGGACCACGTGATGGGCTTCACGGACTCGAGCACCTGGTGCTCGATGTCGTTCCCCAGTCCCCAGCGCCAGTACTGCGTCACGTCGGGGTTGGTCGCAAAGCGACGCGTCTTGACTTGGCGCAGCCGCCAGTCAGTGGGGTGCAACTGGCTGTCGGTGAGTGAGTCAGTCGACGTGTACCCGTCATCGTCGAGCTCAGATGACGATGCCGCGGCCTCGTCCCTTGTCGCCGCTGGGGGGGAGGGATCGTCGTTAAAGTTGAGCTCGGGCTTCTTCGTCGTCGAGGTCTCGTCGGCTGCGTGTTGCTGGCTCGTGACGATATCCATCCACCTGGGTCTTTGTTGCTCTGTCGTGTCGACGGCTGAGGGAAAGTCTACCATTGAGGGTAATGGGTTGATCGTACTAGCCGCCGCCTTTGCTTTGCTTGGTATGGGCTCGTAAGTCGGGGGAGGAAAGGCGCGCCTGAATGCGCGTTGGTAGGGGGAGGCGGTGTTAGGTCTTGGTAGGAGGTGTTGGATCGAGGCGGGTGAGATAATGGGAGGATCCATAGAGTCTGGGGCGGCGGCAGCGGGTTCTCCTTGGAAGACACCCGCAAGCAGATCCTGACGGCCATTTTCTGAGCCTGCGGGCGGGAGATCTAGAAAGTATGTTGGAAGATCGAGGGATTGCTCCGGCAAATGGTGTGCCGGCGTCTGTGCTCCCACTCCCTTGGAATGAGGATTGCCGCTGGGCCGGGGAAGTCTGTTTGAGATAGGCCTCACAACTGGTCGTCTTCTACCATCTTTCTCGTGCGCCTGTGATACATGTCTTCTCAGAGCTTTGTATGATCCAAACGGGGGATAATGGCATCCTGGCTCGGGGCACGGGAAGCTCAATCTGTGGCCGGATTCGTGTCCAGTGCGCTCCTCGTCACTGTTAAAGCCGGTTGTGGCGTAGACGCAGGAGACGAAGCGACAGAGGTACGCATGGCCGCTGAAATTGGCGCAGAAGAGTTGGAATTCGGATGGCGTTGCGTTTGAGTGGTCCTGGGTTTCGATAACATGCCGTACCGCTGCTTCGTAATTTTCGAAAATGTGATTCACACGTGTGGGATGTACGAGAGTGCCTTGAGTATTTTTGTTAGCCTGTACAAGGTAGGCACCGCGGAAGGGGCAAGTTATCCCAGTTCAAGGTTTGCCAGGGGCGTACCTCTCGAGTCAGGCGCAGCAACCCGGTGTTGTCCGGAGCCACGAGCTTGCAGACTGAGTGCAACGTCGTACCATAGGCCGGGAAAGTAGGACCGGATTACTTCCAGCTCTTCTTGGGCCGGCAGCCCCGAAAACGTGGTATCTGGTGATGTTTCCAACACAGCTGACAGTTCCGCGGCAACGCCTCCCAGGCGAAGATGCCAATCCTGAGTTGGAGCGGCGGTCAATTCTTGCAGCTCGACAGCCCAAAACTCCGTCGCGAAGGGCAGAAAACCCCAGACTCCTCGTATGACCTGTAACTGGCGATTGTTTGGCGGGAAGCGAGGGGTGAAAACCTCAAAGGCTTCGCGGACACAACGAAGCAGAGCCAAGGCATGATCGCAGCGGATCGAATGCTTTTCCATGCGTATGGACATGTGACAACCGTCACTTTGCAGATATCTGGTTCAACGTTAGATTTATGTCTCGGTTTCGGGGTGAGGGCTTATGGCATCTTACTCCCTGACCGAGATGTGGATGAATGCAAGGGAAGAGTCGCGCCGCTCTTCAACAAGAGGCTTGCACGCATCAAGAATATGAGGGGGCACAGGCCGGGTGCCGAGTGGCTCGCCTGACTGAAACATGAGAGCGGATTGCAGCTCTGCTTTTCGGAGTGGGCGTTTGGCGAAAGCAATCCAACCGAACATGGCTTTGAGACGGAGGGCGGACCGACTGTTGAGATTCGATAGAGTATGAGAGAGCAGCTTCTCGTAGCTAAAGCCAAGTTAATATGCTCCGTTCGTGTCAGGCCATAGGAGAGATTGGCAACGCTAGTCGAGTTCGGGTATGAAGGGTGGCACCTACAAGGCCGCGAGCTCCCGAGGGAGAGTATCTATCGCCTCCATGAACTCATCTCGAGTGAAAAACAAGTTTGCTGAAAGGTAGTTTAGAACCAAGGTTGCCCACAGGAACATTCCTATCACGCGTTGGGTATTTAGTTCCTAACCACTCGACACGCAAGAGATGAGAGGGGCTGCCATACCATCCGCCCTCTCTCCAATGTGGGATGAAATACTCTCAGTGTCGTCTTCTGAGATGTGAAACTCCTGTAGCCTATGATGCATTGCCGCATGCAAGAGACGCTGACGAGCGTAGGTAGTAATCGCGTCACGCAGACAGGCCTTTTCTTCGGCAAACGAGAACACAGACTGCCGTAGTTTTGGCGGCAGCTGCGACGTATCTCGGCTCGACACCATAACTTTGCAGTTGCTTCCGGCGGTCGTCATGCGTGTCAGGAGTCGGAGGAGACGCCGCTGCTTGTCGATGGGGCACTCATCCAAGCCGTCCAGCAGAATGTGGATGCCGCGCTGACCGTTGCCAGACAAGATGTCGACGGCCATCTCGAGCAGGTCCTCCAGAGCGTGAACAGTGGTCTGCCGGCTGCCGACATGTTCCTGGTAGATGTGGGCCACGAGGTCGGGGCTGTGCTGGGCAAACTGCACCAGCAAAGACTTGATGACTTGATCGTAGTGCGTCGAGGAGTCATGGGTGTAGGAGCAAAAATGCCGAATGACTATCGAACTCTTGGATAAAGTGAGAAAAGTCGCCAGCCGTGCAATGATGACGCTCTTCCCTGTTCCCGGAGCGCCTTGAAGGCACAGGAACGGGGTGTCTGGGGTCGACCGGAGCCAGGAGGCTAGCTGGGGCTTCTTCAAGATCCAGTTAACAGTGCCGGGGTGTTCTTCTCCAATCTTGGTGAGCGAGTCAAAAAGGACAATTTGATCCGAGTCGTCCAGCCGGAGCCAGGTGATGACGCCCTGCAACTGCCTGGCCGTCAATTGCTTTTGTTCCTTCGCCAGCTGATCCAGACTCTCGGCCCTCCAGGACTTCAAGGTCTCTCTCATCTCTCTCGCTTCGACGATGTCGTGTGCGTTGACTTCCTTGTCAATAAGCTCCTGGTGTTGTTTGAGATCCTCAAGAATGGTTTTGAATTCACGCTCAAACCGACCCCAAGTCGCCATGAAGAGGACTTTCCAACCTGCGCTGGTTAGTTTTGGGATATTAGGGCAAGAAAAGGTCGAGTCCGACTCACAACGACGGGTGAGGAATCTGTAGGCGGCCTTGTGGAATCTGAGAATATCGGCATAGAAAATGGCGAAGACGGGATAGAGCTGTGGTTTTCCCTTGAACGCCTGCTCGAGACGCTGAAACCTACCTAAGGACTCCGCGATTTGAGAGTAGGCCTTGATGATACGGTCGAATGCCTCTGTACAATCACTTGCGATGTTCAAGATGAACTTGATAGGAGCCCAGATCCAGGGAAGGAACGGAGTTCCATTGCACAGCACTTCGACAACCTTTGAGTAATGATGGAGGCCTTGGAAGAGAGGCTCGAGACGGCGCAGATTGCGCAGTGACCGACGCGCGGCTAGCTGTCGTTCGAGATCCAAGGCGGCGCGCCTGACATCCTCGAGAGTTGTCGAGGCAAAGTCGCGAAATTCGGCTGGGGAAATGGTGAGTTCCAGGTCTTTGAAGGCATGCTCAATGGCTGGTCTGCTTGCGGACAGCTCAGGTGGCGGGGCCTTGAGAGGCATGGCTGACGGTGTGATCCAGGGGCATGCAACAATACAGTTTGGAAGCATGTGTGATGGTGAGGGGAGAGCTGAAAGGGTTTTTCCAGGGGGGGGAAGCCAAATAATAAACCATCCCATGTGTACTCATCCGATTGGACAGTTGTGACTTGAAATCTGGGGCAGTGCAAAGGCGGCGCAATCGACGCAAGGCTTTCTCCCCAACAACCTTCAGTCACACTCCATCATTCTCTCCTGCCCTTCCCAACGCAACAGCAATACCCATGGAACCATCGCGTAAGAGACCACGGCGAGACAGCGATGAGGACGTGCGATCACTCAGGCAGGGTTTCTCCAGTGCGCCTCCCGCCAGTCTGGGAGCAGCACCGCGACACCATGAGCATGGGCCGTACCAGTCACCTACGGCTTGCGACCTTTCTACGGAGCCACCAGTGTGTTATGGCATGGTCAGGTTGACACTTTCCGCCATTCCTAATGCCATCACTAACATTCTAGTGCAATAGGTGATGGGTTTTCATGGCACTTACACGAGGCTCCCGGGTAGCGGCAGCATGCACCAGGAGTCGGATGCCTTCGCCGTGACCATTCACTCGAGTCACGAATTTACGCCTGTAAATTCTCATCTTGTCTCCGGTCGCGGGAAGTTTTCTCCCGACTTCATCGACGTCATTCAGGCCCTGCTGGACGTGTCGGACTTGCGTGTCCAGGCGCGTTGTACGGTTCGCGGCACCCAACCCCTGAAAGCAGCCGCGAGATCGGCGCGGTTTGGACCTGTTTCCCTCCCGTGCGAGGTGTCCATCATTATTTACGGCCCTCGAGCCTTGATGGGCAATGTCGGCGAGTTCTTCCAGGAGGTCAACATGTACCTACAGGACCCAGACGGCTGCGACTCGGACGTGAGATACTGCAACCCTCATCGCCTCTCATCGCTCAACATAAACGATTGCCCGATGACGTCTGAATTGGGGAGACCGGGGACAGAACTTAATCAGGCCATGTTTCAGAACATTCCTGGGGAGTCCGACGTCCTGGACGTTTTCAACGCACATCAGGACTTGCCCGAGGCACCTCAACCGGCAGTCATACGCTCGTTGCTGCAGAAGTAGGTCAAGTTGTTGCTAGATCTCGCCCCTGCTTGTAACAGTTGATTAGACTACTGACGGCAACCGGCGTTGGTGTAGGCACCAGAAGCAGGCGTTAACCTTTATGCGCCAACGCGAAGCCGGCTGGAATTTTGACCCTGCCTCATTCGATTTTTGGGACTTCCAGCAGACCAGCTCATCAACGTTGTAAGTGCTACCGTGACACCGACGAAGAGGTACTCAGAAAGATGGGCACATGCTGGCAAGCAATCTGACACGAACTGGTTCTAGCTTCTTCAACCGCATCTCGCAGACCTCCCAACTGGATGAGCCACCCGGACTCTGCGGAGGCATTATTGCTGATCCGATGGGTCTCGGCAAAACACTGACAATGATTGCCCTCATAGCTGCGGAAAAGCACCCCTCTTCATCGTCGCCCAGCACACCATCACTCATCCTTATGCCACCACCTCGTCAGTGCAACACAATCTTGTAATTGCGGCTAGAAGTTTAAAACTGACAATACTCCTCTTTCTAGTCCTCGACACTTGGGAAGAACAGCTCAAAGAGTAATGTGCCCCCTTTGTGTCTCTTGCGACTTCTGTTTAACTCCTTCTCAGACATGTTACCCAAAGAGGATTGGTTTGGCGCCGCCACTACGGAAAGGATAGGCTCACCAACGTGGACGAGGTCGCTGCATATGACATTGTGATATCGACATATGACACGGTGAGAACGGACTGGGTCGCCGGACAAAAGGCGGCGAGCAGCCTCCTATTCTCCGTCTCCTGGAAACGGATTATCCTGGACGAAGCCCATGTGATCCGTAACATCAAATCCCAAGTGTCCCAAGCCATCTGCGCCCTCGAGGCCACCGCAAGATGGGCCGTCACGGGCACGCCCATACAGAACAGAATCGGAGACCTCGCAGCCCTGCTCAAGTTCATCCGGGCATATCCGTACCATGACGTTAAGCGGTTCGACTCGGACATCAGCCAGCTATGGAAGACGAGGAACATTGAGGAGGCAGTCAACAGGCTCAGGAAACTCTCAGGGGGACTGATCCTCCGACGACCCAAGACGGCAATCAAGCTGCCCGCCCGAATCGATCTGAAATTCCCAATCAAGTTCTGCACCACAGAGAGAGAGCTCTACGACAAGGTAAAGCACCAAACCATGGCCCGGATTGAGGAGGCATTCCAAGCCGGGGACCGCGGCGGCCTTGGCTCGAGTTCATACATTGCAGTCATGCAAAGGATCAACGCTCTTCGCATGATATGCGACCTAGGCATGAATTACGACTCCAGACACCGTCTCACGGCTGCAGAAGACGCGCAGGATTTCCATCCCAAAGACTGGCACACCATCGCCCAAGAGACATTCAACCTGCATCACGAAATGTCCTCGGTCGTTTGCTCCGGTTGCGCCTCCGCCTGCGACACAACGGTCTTCTCGCACGACGCTGCTGAGCCCAGCCCGCCGTCGTACTATGCGAGATGCCTGACATACATGTGCAGCGACTGCGCTCAGCCATCCCTCCTACGAAACGAACCCATCATGTGCGGACACATCCCAAACCATCGCTTTGCCCCTATCTCCTTGAGCTGGACAGCAATTGAGGAGCGTGAATCGCCAACCCAGCACTCTCAACTTCAACTCTCCAGCAAAGTCGTGGCTCTCGTCTCGCAGCTCAAGGCGTTGCCAGTCGATACAAAGAGGTCAGCATATTACCTGTGTTCAACTCTGAGATTAGAAGGCAGCCACTGACGTGTCGAGACAATACCTAGTGTGGTTTTTTCAAGCTGGAGGATGACGCTGAACCTCGTCGAAATGGGGCTGAAAGAAGCCCGCATCAGCTACGTTCGGTTCGACGGCAAGGTGCGACAACGAGATCGACAGGCTGTTATCAGGAAGTTCAGAAAGGACCCTACAGTCCGAGTCTTTCTCCTGACTCTCTCCTGCGGTGCTGTTGGGTGAGTCTTCCTTGCATTCCACTCAAGCTTTATACCTAAAGAGGCATCGGCTCTCTGGATTGAACATTATCGCATTGTTTTAGACAAGACGGCTAACAGCTTGGCCCCCAGGTTGACACTCACAGAGGCTTGTCGAGCCTACCTGATTGAGCCTCACTGGTAGCCTGCCTTGTGTTTCTCATGCCCTTGCCCACGGACAACTAACACATGGGTCTCCAATTACACAGGAACCCTACCGTCGAGGAACAAGCCTTAGCTAGGATCTACCGAATTGGCCAGCAGAACGAGGTGACGACAGTTAGGTTCTTTGTTGAGGACACGTTCGAGGAGGTAGCTACTTATCACCACTCAAACATGGCCAAGAGCCACGACAGGAAAATGGCTAACAAGCAGCCATCACCAGAGAATCCTGCATCTTCAGCAATCAAAGAAGAAACTCGAAGAGGTCCTACTGGACCCGAAAAAGGGGGGAGAACAACAGAGCGATAGATTGGCCGGTCTTGAGGTATGTTGCCGGTTTGCTGCTCGAGGCACTCATCTTGGGAACGCAGATCACGTTTGACACCTTTTTCAGGATCTACGGCGTCTTATTTAGCAAAAAGAGACAAAACAGGGGGAAGAATTAGGGTTCCTTTGTCTTGGGAAAGGGCATCGTGCGGCAGGGGAAATGGGTCTTGAGCAGAACTTGTACAGCTCCCAAAACCGCCCAGTGCAGCGCCAGATCCACGTAGAATCGCCTCATGTTACCAATACAGAGCGAAGTACAGTACAAACCGCTTGGAGCCGGGCAGCTGTGCGCGACAGCCTCTTGGCCAGAAGCCACAAACTGGTGGATGCAGCGGCCCGTTGCATCCCCGCTCCCAAGAACCGGTATTTGCTGCCTCGGGCCGCAAAGCCTGCAATCTGGTCCCGCAGCAAAAAGGATGGGAGGGTGCGTCTAAGTGATGTTGCACAGCCGAAACAGCGGGACGGATCGCGGGGCGTAGCCGAGTTCGCTGTCAGATGTGCACCTTTCGTGATCTGTCATGCATATCCTCATGCAGCCATCCCCGTTTGTCAGCCAGGTCTGCGCCGTGATTCGCCCGGCCGCCTTACACCGCTTGCCTGCGTCCGGGGATTCGGTGCCGCCTGTGCCACCCCGAGTGCCGGAGCCAACACCCAACCTGACACTTTCGGGTGGTTTGACGGGCCAACTGCAGCAATAACAGCAGAGCTGCCCCCACATCGTCCAACACAAGTTGACCTTGATTCTTCCCCCCCGTTCAACCAGCAATATGCTGGCCAAGACCTCCCGAGAGGTCACAACGCCCAGATCCCATACCTCTCAATAATCCCATCCATTCCGTCTCAAAGATGGCGCCCTCCGCAACCTCCCTCGGGACCTCCGTCCTCAAGTC
>Ga0247823_10002882_pt1 | contig 14114 bp, 7 predicted proteins | sample 13C_PalmiticAcid_2_FD_192426 | JGI IMG/M metagenome (GOLD analysis project Ga0247823, IMG submission 192426) | Soil microbial communities from agricultural site in Penn Yan, New York, United States - 13C_PalmiticAcid_Day30 | ecosystem: Environmental > Terrestrial > Soil > Agricultural land...
AGCCAAACCAGACCAAAAAAAGGGGAGAGAGAGAGAGAGAGAGCTAATAAAAAGGACTATAGTAAGAAAAAACATGCACTCTATCACAGTTGTCCAGACAAAATCGCTTCCGTTGCTGTTCACACACAGTCGAGTCAGTCATCATTCCACATTCCACTCAAACAGGAACGACAGAAAAAGGAAACTTACCGCTATTAATATAAGCCCTCCTCGCGTCCAGCGGCACGCCGAACCGCCGCTCCAGCTCCAGCTTGACTCCCTTCTTGGTCACCGTCATCAGGTCGGCGGTGCGCAGAATCTCGCGGATCTCGGCCAGCAGCGCGTCGTCGCTGGGCAGGCCGGCCAGGTTGGCCATCTCGAGCTCGGGCTGCGACGACGACGGGCCGAGGAACTGCGACCCGCCAAACTGGCTCTGGCGGTTGCCCGCGGCGCCGAGCATCTCGCTCGCGGCGAGCGACATGCGGCTCGGCGCGGCCGGCATGGCCGGGTAGCCCGTCATGGAGCCCGTGCGCGACGGCGTGTAGCCGCCGCCGTACTCGGACATGGCGACGTTGGGGCGCGTGGCGTACGAGTAGCCCGAGACCTCGGAGCGGGCGTCGTCGTGGAGGCCGCCGGCCTGCGTCTGGGCGTCCCACAGCTCGGCCTGGTATTCCTCCCACTTCTTGCGCGGGATGCTGGCCGGGTCGAACTTGCCCTCGTCCGAGATGACCACCTTCTTGCCCTTCTCGCCCGTCACGACGCGCGTGTTGCCCCACGTGAAGTCGTCCATGTGCCAGAAGGCGTAGAGCGGCAGGGCGAAACTGAAGACGGGCACCGCGAGCACGTACAGGATCATCCACCCGATCATCTCCCACTTGCGGCGCAGGATGAAGATGATGGCTTGGAGACCGTAAATGGCGCCGAGGAGGACGAAGGCCGTGACGGGGACGACCGTCGGGTTCCGTGCGACCATGACGACCAGGTAGACGATGTAGGCGATGGTGACGGGCTGGACGATGGTTGAGAGCAGGTCGACAAAGACGATGAAGCGCATGCTGAAGCAGCAGAAGCCGCAGAGCTGGTTCATCGGGATGAGCTCCATCAGGTTGTGCACTGTCGAGTTGATCCACCGGCGACGCTGCGAGAGGAACACCTGCCACGAGTCCGGAGCGACGGTCCACGCGTGCGCGCTAAAGATGTACTTGGTCTTGTACTTGTTGTGATACTTGAGCAGAAGCGTCGTGAGGTAACGATCTTCGCCGAGGTGCAGCAGGTTCTTCATGTGGAGCGTGTCGACGCGGATGGTCGAGTACGCCTCGACAACCTCGCGGCTGACAAAGAGCGGCTTGCCCGTCTCGGCTGCGCGGATGCGGTACATGGAGAAACAACCAGGCAAGCAGGTGACGGAACCGAAGAGCGACTCGAAGGCCTTGGACAGATTGTGCGAGATGTAGTACTCGTAAACCTGGATCATGGTGACGAAAGACGACTTGGCGTTGGTCAGGGCCGTCTCGCCGCACACGGCAATGAGGCGGGTATCGTCGAGGAAGGCCGAGACCATGCGCGTGGCCGAATCGGGAGCAACGACCGTGTCGGCATCGATCTGGAACAGGTATTCGTAAAAGGTCGGGTTGACGCCGATGATGTTGCGGATCTGGTGGTACATCTCGAGTTCCAGCGGGCTCATGGCCAGGTTGTAGTGCACGCGGTTGAGGAAGCGCATCAGAATCATCTGCGAGTCACGCTTGCCACGATTGCCCGGGCGCGACACTTCCGATGGTTTGCCGATCTTGACCACGACGAGGAAGGGCACGATGTGGCCCTGCACCTCGTACAAACCCGAGTACACCTTGCCCATGTTGTGTTGCTTTTGGCCCTCGCCGAGCGACTCGAAGCTCAGCGGCTCCGGATCCACCGCCTCGGACACACCCAGAATGTCGAGCACGATGCGCGGCGTGGGCCGATCGTTGCCCTGGCCGATAATCATACCGTCGCAGATGATGACCAGGAGCTTGCGTTTGTCGTCGTAGCGCATGCGGGCCGCCGAGTCGACGGCACGGCGGATCGACTCCTCGTCTTCTGTGTACGCCGGAATCTGGCACATGACGAACTTGTCCAGGTTTTCGGGCATGTTCTTGGTGCCAAACTGAAGCGCGGCAAAGAACTTGAAGGCGATGACGCTGGCAAGAAGGATGGAAACGGCCAGGACCAGGTACTCGGCAAACTTGCACCTAGCAGACGAACGCGTGTCCACGTCGGCGACGTAGAAGAGATTGTCGAGACACAGCTGCATCATCTTCTTCTGGTTGGCGTCAATGCCAAGGGCTTCCCAGAGCGCCGTGATGTCGTCACCCGACCGCTGCTGGAAGAGATCCACCACGAGCGGGTGCATGAAGTCGGCCGCGTTGGCGTCTGTCGGCGGCGGCTCTCCTGGCGGGTTCTGCTGCCGCCGTCCGCCCTGGAGGTATGTTGTCATGTCGTACACACGCTGATTGAGGATGGCGATGACTTGTTGCTTGGTGCTGAGCGTCCTCACATACTGGGCCGAGTACCCAATGTTGCCGACCTTGTAGTTGGAACGCAGCATCTTCATCCGCTGTGAGAACCAGTCCGGTCGGCTGTCGTTGGTGAAGTGGCGGAAGTCGTGATACTTCGAGTTCAAATCCTGACTGCTGATGACGGCCGCCGAACCTGTGATGTTGGAGTTCTTGTAGTCGAGCAAGACGGCGGGGTCGATCGAGCCGTATTGGCCCTGGCAGAGCGCAGACACCTGCACGGGAAAGAGACTGGTGATGTCCATGCCACCGTACTGGGTAAGCATCTTGGTGGGCAGATAAGGCGGGAAATGACGGGGCGCAAAGGAACCGATGTCGAAGATCTGACCGCGGATCGAGGCGTAGGCACTCCGGCCGTCCTTGCCGTCGTAGTGAGACAGCTCGTCGGGGCTGTAGACGTACTGGTGCGGGCAGATCAGCATCGGGAAGACGACGATGAAGAAGACCGACAGCAAACAACTGAACCAGATGATCATGTTGATGGCCAGCTTCTCACGCCACGCTAGCCGCACATCCTTGCGCGGCATACGGCCCAACCACCGGATCAGGAAGTCGGGGATGAAGAAGGTCAGCACGTAAACGAGGAAGATCCAGCGCTTGCGGCTCGGGCTGTCCTTGAACTCTTCGACTTCCACCATGTCCTTCTCGTTGCCCCGCTCGGCCATCTGTTCGCGCGTGTCCAGGTTCTTAAACATGTCGCCGCCCCCAAACGCCGACACGCCCGCCTCGGACCGCGCGTCCACCTCCTGGCTGCCGAAGTAGCCGGCCTTCTTCTCGCCCATGAAACTGTTCGGCGTGGGGCCGCCCGAGAGGTACAGACGCTCGTTTGACGCGAGGAAGGGGTCCGCAGGGGTGGTCATGCCGTCCCCTGCATCGGACGGGAGGCCGTACCGGCCGGACTGCGAGAAGTTCTCGCCCAGCTGTGCGATCTCCATCCAGCAGCGCTCACTAAGGAACACGCCCGTGGCGCCGATGGCGACCTCGTTGGCGGGCCACCGCTTTTCTTCGACTACCACTTCCACCTTCTCGCGCTCGCTGCCGACTAGCATGGTCTCGCCATCCGCCAAGCCCAGGAACTCGCCGAACGGCACGAACACGCTGAAGTCGGCGGACCGCAGCCGCTGGCTGATCTCGGCGATGCCAAACGTCTGCAACTGGGCACGCACGCACTTGCTGTCGAACTGGTTTGCGATGCGTCTGTCGTTGGGCTTCAGACAGAATACAAAGTAGCAATTTGTACCCGGCGCCGTGATCGACCGCGTGACGTTGTCGAGCGCCGAGAGGAACTGGCCCGACGCGCCCTGTTCTGAGGCGCGGGTGCTGCCGGCCTTTTTGGCGTCGCCGGCATCGCTGCCGCGGTCGACCGACTGCTCTCGCTCGAGAGCCCGAGCACGGGCGGTGAGGGCGGTTGAGGGCCGTCCCCGCCTCGACATGATGCTCGGCGCACGCATGGGCCTCGAGCTGACCGAAGCCTGCATGACGGTAGTCCGCTCCTGCGGATGGACGACGGTCTGGAGCACCTCCTGGCCGAAGAGACGGGAAACGAAAGAGCTCTTGCTCGAGTTGATCAGGTTCATGAGATCGCCCGAGATGACCTCGCCGTTCTCCTCGACCAGTCCCTTGATGGAATACTCAACCTCGCCGGCAAAGTGCTTGACGGTGAAGGTGGCGGCCGTGTTTTCGGTGTAGAAATTGCTGCCGGGCAGCTTGGCGGTGGCCGCGCCAACCGCGATGGCTGGGTTCTTGCCCTCGAAACGCTTCCGCAGACTCTCGAGGAACTGCATGTCAGTGCGGTGCCGGCGGGTCTGGTCATCCAGAATGCTGAGGAGGCCGTTGCCCGACTTGAGCAGGCCCTTGACGGCGTCCGAATTGTCAAAGTAGCTCGTTGCGGGCACAGACACCTCTTCGGTCTCGAGCAGGTCAGCCTTGCGGTCAAAGAAGTTTTGCAGCGTAAGATTGTAGAGCGACTCGGTGGCAGCATTCGCCAAGAGCTGGTCGAGGGTCGAGCCGGTCGAGCTCTGCTGCTGGAAGCCGGGGAAGTCGACGATGGAAATGGTGTTTCCAATCGAATCCTCGGGGGCACACAGCCTCTGATTGATGCTCTCGATCACGTAGGCAACGAGAAGCGAGTACAGTGTCCGGGCCAGCTCGTTTGCGTTCCCCCGCGCGCCCGCGGGATCGAGCATCACCGTCACCCTCTCCTTGTGGAGCATCTTGGTCTTGTAGCCGAGCGTTGTCTGAAGCTCCGTGGCACCGACGCCGAGGAAGGCAGCGATGATCCCGAGCACATCCTTGTTCTTCACCGTGGTCGTGGTCTGGGCACCTTCGTGCGAGAAGCCACCGCTGTCGTCAGCCGTCGCCATGGTGCTGGAGGTCGTCTCAAACTCCAGCTGGCCAATGTGAAGGATGCTGGCCAAGATCTGGCAAATCTCGGCAATTTCGCTGCGGGGGAACTCGAGTTTCCGCAGGGCCGTCTTGAAGAGCTGGAACCCCTCGGTGTCGTTGACTCCCACCTTCAACTGGGTCGGGTGGCCCAGGTACTTCCACCGCGTCCCGGGCCCGTCAAACCCAAGGTGGGTTTTCTCGGCCGCGCTCGTGCCCGTCAGGAGGTAGTACAACACGTGGAAATTGCGTTCACCCGTGGGAACATCCGTTATCCTGCTTCTCTCCAACCGATGGTCCAACAGCTTGGCGCCGAGGAGAGAGGGATTCGTGGTCGAGGCTGTGTCATACTGGAGTTCGTAGAAGAGGCCCGCCTTGGACGCCGTCGGTGTCGTGGCCGTCTTGGTGGTGGTGAGCGTGTCGAAAACGTAGGCAGCGAGGGAGACCTTGGCGGATAGGGGCGTGGAGGAGCGGTTGAGGAGGGAGGTCAGGAGGTGGGCTCGAACAGTTGTTTTCCCCGAGCCAGATTCGCCGCTGCCGCCAAGTTAGCTTGTCAGACACCCTGCATGTTCAGGCGGCTCGGGGACCCATACAGGAAAGTGACGGCCTGGTTTTCAGTACGATGCCCCATCCGGAGAAAGGCACGCTCGGCCAGGTCCTCGGCCGCGGCCATGGCAGACGAGTCTCGGGAGCCATCGCCCTTGGTCGAGCTCGTGTATGTGTTGATGCAGAGGAGCGCGTGGGACGAGAGGCGGGCGGTCGGGAGCGAGACGTGGAAGCGGCTGGCGAGGTGAGCCGTCAACTGCGTGTCGGACTGGGAATGGGCGGGCAAGGCGGGCAGCGAAGGTTGCGTATGGGCTCCTCCGCTGTTCCCGCCGAGCGGCGGGAGGTTGAGCGCCATGGTGATGGACGGCGCCGCCGGGAGCTGGCCGTGGTCGACGTGAGAGCGTTCTACGACTCTGCAGTGTCCTGGGCGTGAGTCTCTTGTGGGTGTTTGGTGGTTCCTGTGTGTACGTCCGGTGTCTTTCGACCCGGAAAACCCCCCCTAAAGCGCCACCGTCCTCAGATCTTCGCTGGCAACGGGGTCCGGGGCTTCGGCAGCCGCAATCTCGATCTCGGGAGCTAATAAAAAAATTAAAATAGGACGGGCAATTGTTTCCAATGCCTAACGAATGTCGGATGGAGATGTGCAAAATACGTCTAAACGAGTGTCGGAACGAGGGAACACGCGCGGTGAGTGAAGCGAACAAAATGTCAGGCAGTGGGGGACTCGAGAGTCGCCTGGACGATGGAATGCACTCTCCTGGCCCAGCAAAGTTTCCAACGTAACAGCACCTCGCACGCGCTTGGCTTTTCGGGGCTGGGCCTGCTGCGGCCGGGAAAGGGGAAGTGGACTGTTTTTTTTGCTGACCGGGGGTCTTGCTACGGCAGGCGCTACACACCCTCCGCGCAGGTTCTTCATACGAACTGGCCCCTTCGACCTGTCTCCACCTGATTCGCAGGGGCGCGGGTCCGAGCCAGGCATTGGATCGCAGTTTCCAGGAAGTGGTTCAAAATAAACAAGATCTGGAACGCAACACTCTGGGCCAACCTCGGGACTCGTTCAGGCCGATTCTGATGCTTGGAGAGGATCTACGAGCACGCTGTTGCAGCCACGACGGAAAGGACTTGAATACCGTCTTCACTTTTCTTCCATCACCAGATCCTGGACTGCAACCCTCAGGCTTCCAGAGCAGTTCCATCCACCGACCGGGGTCAGGCCGCCGCCGCATCAGCCGGCACCGACTCCACCGTCAGTGGATCGCATTTCAGGAGGACAGGGATGCGTTGGCGTGCATCGCGAGATCCGGCTGGGCCTGCCGTGGGCGCAAGCCGCCTCCTTTCCTTGGCTCTCCCGATAACTGCATGTTTGAGATGCCTCGACGTCCGTTCGCTGCCGTTGCGTGGGCTGAGACCGAGAGAGAAACAGAGACGGTTGTCGACTGTGTAACTCCCGACTGGTGTTGCACACCAGAACTACCTGATAACTACTGCCTTGCATAAGGTAGTTGACGTTACCGGGTCTGCACCCTGCACACGACACGAAGGTAGGCTGCTTGGGACTGTCTCGAGGTTGCGTACAGCCACAGTTTGACACTGACACCCTGACACACCAATCCATAATCCATACGAGATCAGTGATCAGCCTCTGCGATCTGCTCTCCAGTGGATTGGGTCTTACAACCGAGTGGCGACACGAAGATGGTCTGCGGGTGGCCTTACCGCGTAACCACTCGATTCGAAGGTGTCGCAAAGGCCCCTCGGGCGTTTTTGTTGTGTTCAGAGACACTCGGAATCCTGCGTCATGGCCCATTACCGGCCAGCTTCCAGGTCATACAAAGACAGAGCGTTACCGACAACTCCTCGGATTGTTTCACTTGCTGCGCCAGTCGACTAAACCACCCGCCGTTTGAAGAGCTGTAGCCCTGTGGCTCGCGCGCCAGGCAGCGCCCGCTTGCCGACGTGGAGGATCGAAAAGGAATCTGCGTCGGCGTCTGCACCCCATGCTTTATGCTTCACAGGTCGAGTTTGGACCATGATGACACAGATGCAGGCTCGGCGGACACTGTGCTTGATCTGCACTGCAAATGAACAGTTTTGGCATGCGGTGCTCAAGACCGATGTGCACCCCGAAACCCCGCCATTGCATGACATTCAACAATTTACACTTTAGAGCAATAATGTTGGTGGGTTGGTTACAAATCCACCGAGAATGAAATGACTGTTGGTGTTGGGGATTCTGAACACTTCCAACAGCGGGGCGACGAGATTGGATGAGAAGACACCGGCTAAAAAAAGAACGAGCTTGGTTGTGGTGTGCGGGAGCCAGTGGCGTGGCACAATGCACCAACACTGATTCGGATAGGTGAATATCCTCAGGAAGTTCAGGGAGGCAAAAGAGCTCCCACTGCCGAGTCCAGGTTCTTGACAAGCTGCACACAATCAACATGTACGAACAACCGGCCTGGGCATCGAGCCAAAGCTTGTGTCATGCGGAGCGGGTTGCTCGTGTGGTGGGTGCTGCTCCACCATCCCGTCACAGCCATCTCATGTCCTCGGTGGCCTCGTATTCGACCACGCGGGTGCAGCCGATGGACCCTTTTTTAGGCTGCATCGCCGCGCTGCTTCAGATGGCATCCTCCAGTCAGCAGACGCCGCCGGCTTGCAACGACACAAAATCCTCGCGGATCAGCGGCGGCGAAATGGAGACAAGAGGGTTCATCCAGGGAAATGATGGACGGTTCCTGAGGGTACTCTGTACCTTGCCGAGCTTGCCTGCCATGGGCACTACTGCTGAGGTGCCCAAAAAGAGGCGGAAGCACGAAACGCTGGCCCATTGCGTGCTGCTGTTCCTCGTTTTCTCTCCGATCATGGCATCGAAAATGAGGTGGAATGCAAGGACCTTGTTTATGCACATACGGCGTAATTGCAACAAATTGAATGCCAAAAAGCATGTGTTTTTTTCAGCGGCCCCATTCCAGCCCGGGTCCGTTCGTCCAATGGCCCAGAATTTTCTCGCGGCACATCATGCACATCCCGGCCCACCAGAGATGCCTGCGGTTAGCATGCTTGGCGTAGCTGCGCAGCTGGCCTGTCCCGCCCACCGTAGCCCGACTCGGACTGTGGTGACGGATCTTTTCTGGGCGCTGCCCCTGCGGCCACCACTCGTCCGGTGCAAGCTGCGGCAACGCTCGTTTGTGCCTGTCGGACGGGGGCATTTTTCGATCTTGCTTTCGTTTTGCCCATTGCTTCCCTCGCTGCCGCTGTCCACCACCGTCGTCACTCGCTCTGACGGTTTTTTTTCTTCTTCTCCGGTCGTTGCTTTTCTCTTTCCTCTCCTCCCGCTCTTGCGCGGCTGAGCCTGGGACCCGAATCCCATCTGTGGCCTGCCGGCTCGAGAAAGGGGCACCGGGGGGCTGAGCGTGCCTTCTCCGTTGCCGCCGCGACCAACCCGCATCCCAAGGCAAAAAAACCCACACCACGTTCGAAGACATTGTCCGACAACACTCGCTTGAGCATCACTATCCGCCAATCTGCACCATCTCGGTTGCTGCACCGCGTCCGCACGTGCCTGAGCGCTGTAGCGGTTGGAAATTGGGTTGTTGACATCACCACAGTCTGGGGAATCTGGAAGACATTTCGTGGTGGCCACCTGAACGAAACCCGCTCTTGGCCGTGTCCCTTCCGGGGCGCCGCAACCCACCGCCGACAACATGGCGAACCGCATGTCCATGTACTCGATGGCCTCGGAGTCCGGCATGGGAGGCTCGAGGGGCGCCGGCCCGCAGTCTGCGCAGGTCTCGACAACGACGCTGCTGAACTCGATCCACAACATCTACCTCTCCTCCCAACCATACCGCCTCGATGCCGGGACGAGTCTCGTTGTCAACACATGGCTCACGGCCTCACAGCCGGGGCCCACCGGGCTCGTCGGCGGCACGATAGACGCCGATCTGGTGACGAGGGCATGGGAACATGCCCGCCGCCGGGCTGAGGATGGGTGCATCATCTTTGGGTAGGTTGTCCGCACCCATGAAGGCTTGAACTCGTCCCATTGTTGCTAACCGTTTCAGCTCTCTGCACACGTCGACACCCTCCCTTCTCCGACCTGCCCTCTCGTCTCTCCCCGTCACCATCCCAAGCTCGATCCTCCACTCCCTGCAGGCTGTCGAGCCTTTCCTGCGCTGCGTGACCCCATACAACCCCTCGACCCCGAGGCAGATTGCCCTTGGCGTCACGCTGACTCTCAACCTCACCGGCAAGATTGTTGGCGGCTCAGTCGCCTTGTCACAAGGCGGCATCGACACTGAGAAGGGTCTGTTGCGGATCTCAACGGAGCCCGGCAACCGCGCCTTCGATGTCTTCTACTACCTGCTCACCTCGGCCTCCACTCCCGCCGAGCGCGAGTTCCTCGGGCTCAAGGGTGCCTCCAACTACAACCTGCTGGCCCGGTCTGGCACGTACGACCCCCCGTCCTACCTGCCGACAGCGGACGACGGCGCCGCCGCCGACGACTTCCGGTCTGCCTTGAAGGAGATTGGCATCAAGGGCTCTGCCCATCGCAACTTCATCTCCACCTTGGCCGGGCTCCTGAAGCTGGGCAACACGATCGATTATAACGTAGACGAAGACGTGCTGGATGAGGTCAGCGAGGATGTCGGTGGGCTCCTTGGCCTGGAGCCCGAGGTCCTGGCTAGGCAATGCAGCACGGACGACCGTGCCACGCTCCTCGCGGGACTCTACGAGGCATTGGTTGATTGGGTTATCAAGAAGGCCAACGAGGCCATCGCCGCTCAGATGGGCCGGATCAGGGACGGTGCCGAGTCGATAGACGGCAGCCAGGGCGCTGGGACACCCAACTCGCTTGAGGACACCGGGGATACCGTCTGCCTCCACTTCCTCGAGATTCCCGACCCCCACTTGGGGAAGGCGGTTGCTATGCGGAGTATTTTCGATGACAACCAGGGCATCAACGCCGAGATGAAGCAGGACGGCGTCGAGGTTGTTCCGGCCAGCAGCTCCATCCTGCGCGAAATGCAGAACGCCGTGGCCGAGGGCGGGCCCGAGTTGGGCATCATGGTTGGGTCCCTCGGTAGGGAGAGGCAACATATGCTCGAGAAACGGGAAGAGGTTCTCGAAAAGATCGCCCTTTCCGCCGAGGACGACGGCTACTTGAAGCAGCTGCTGATCCCCATCCCCGCCGAGGGGATCAACCTCGGCCGCAGCGGCCGTCTCGATCTGCCCGCCATCCTGAGCACTAGTCGTGCGTGGTATCATCTCTGCATCCACCCGACAGATGAGTCGCCCGCCAGTCTGGCCGCCCTCCCGTCTGTCAACTCGGCCTGGTCCGCCGGCACTGTTTCTAGGCAACTTCGGGCCTGGCGACTTCCCGAGTGGTCCAACCGGCGTAACAAGCACCTCGACTACACGGTTGACTTCGATTTTGACGAGTTTGTGCGGCGATACCGTGGGTTGGGCTGCATGGACGGCCGCGACGGCATCGAGAGCTGGATTCTGGAACGCGGTTGGACCAATGGGGAGGTGGTGGTCGGCCGTGAGCGTGTCTGGATGAGGGAAACTGCTTGGTGGGAGGCCGAGGGCGTGCTCGACCTCAAGCCCGGGGACATGGAACGGCTCGGAAGCATGCCCAACATGATGCCTCCGAGCGGCTTCGGCACCGGCTATTCCGCCACCAGCAGCGGCTTCTTCCCGCCGCAGCCTTTCCACGACAATTCCTCGAATGGGAGCCGTGAACAGCTCGTCAATCACCAGAGGAATTTGAGCCACACGACCCTGGGCGGTCCCCGCCCCGCCATGGCTCCTTCGATTGCCCCGACGGCTATGACCGGCATGCGCAATGTCAGCACCGGCGACTACGGCCTGGGTCACAAGGGCGACACCCACAAGGGCGACGTCTACTACAACAGCGACGGCCAGTTCGTTGGCAACCTGGACGCCGACCTCGCGGCAGGCAAGAAGGTCGAGGAGATCCCCATTTCGGCTGGCAGAAGAGCATGGGTGATTCTCGTTTGGATACTCACTTTCTGGATCCCCTCGCCGCTTCTTCGCTATGTTGGACGGATGAAGCGGCCCGACGTGCGCATGGCGTGGCGCGAAAAGGTTGTGCTCTGCTTCTTCATTGTCATTCTTAACGGCCTCATCGTTTTCTGGATCATCTTTTTCGGCAAGCTGCTCTGTCCCGACTACGACAAGGCGTGGTCGCGGAACGAGGTCAAGAACCACCAGGGAGCCGACGATTTCTGGGTCAGCGTCCACGGCAAGGTCTACGACATCTCCAAGTTCTGGAAGCTGCAGCACGGCACTCCCGCCTACGAAACCACGCGCGACGTCATGGAGCCCCTGGGCGGCCTGGACATGGACAACTACTTCGTCTTGCCGCTCACTCTGGCGTGCCCGGGACTGGTCACCGACGAGACCGTCCGGCTCAGCTTCAACAACACCCGGGAATACGTGCAGGCCATCCACGACTCGGGCTACTATGCGAGGGATCCGACCGGCTCCATGGGCAAGGTCGACTGGTACTCCAAGAAGTTCTTGCCCCGCATGAAGGAATACATCACGGGCGATCTCGTCTGGGACCCATCACAGATCAAGCGGGAGGGAGAAGAGGAGCAACACATGTGGTTCCTCTGGGACAACAGGGTGTATGACCTGACCGACTACTTTTACACCCAGAAGGAGATGCGCGATAATGCCCGCTGGGCCTTCCTCGACTCCCAGGTCGCCAGTCTCATCAAAAACAACCCTGGCCAGGACCTGACCGAGCAATTCCAAAACCTCAGAGAGAAGGCCAACGACACCGAGACCATCTCGATTGAAAATACCTTCAACTGCCTGGACAACCGCTTCTACGTCGGCATAACAGACTTCCGCGAGTCGGCCAAGTGCCAGGTCAACAAGTGGATGCTCATCGTCTTTACCGTCATCCTGTGCGCCGTCATCCTCATCAAGTTCGTCTCGGCTCTTCAGTTCGGCTCCAAGAGACGCCCGTCTCCCCAGGACAAGTTCGTCATTTGCCAGGTGCCCGCGTACACCGAAGGCGAAGACTCGCTGCGCAAGGCCCTCGATTCGCTCACTGCCCTGCAGTACGATAACAAGCGCAAGCTGATCTGCGTCATTTGCGATGGTATCATTGTCGGTGCCGGGAACGACCGTCCCACCCCCAAGATCGTGCTGGATATCCTCGGCGTCGACCCCAAGGTTGACCCGCCTGCCCTGCCCTTCAAGTCGGTCGGTACCGGCAGCGAGCAGCTCAACTTTGGCAAGGTCTATTCTGGTCTCTACGAGTACGAGGGCAACGTCGTCCCGTATCTTGTGGTCGTCAAATGCGGCAAGGAATCCGAGAGGGAGAAGACCAAGCCCGGCAACCGTGGCAAGCGTGACTCGCAGATCATGCTCATGAGCTTCCTCAACCGTGTCCACCACCGCGCTCCCATGAATCCTCTCGAGCTGGAAATGTTCCACCAGATCAACAACATTATCGGTGTGGATCCGGAACTGTACGAATACCTCCTGATGGTCGACGCCGATACCTGCGTCCGCGAGGACTCTCTCAACCGGCTTGTTGCGGCCTGTGCCAACGACGCTAAGATTGCTGGCATCTGCGGCGAAACGAGTCTGCAGAATGAGGAACGCTCGTGGTGGACTATGATCCAGGTCTACGAGTACTACATTTCGCATCATCTCGCCAAGGCGTTCGAGTCCCTCTTTGGCAGCGTCACCTGCTTGCCCGGCTGGTAAGTTTTAGCTCTCTAAATGAGCGAGGTCGTTCTTGTATGCTGACCGGTTCCAGTTTCTCCATGTACCGTCTGCGGACCGCCGACCGCGGAAAGCCCCTGATCATCTCCGACGACGTCATCCGCGATTACAGCGACTGCAACGTGGACACCCTCCACAAGAAGAACCTCTTGTCGCTCGGCGAGGATCGTTACTTGACTACCCTGATGACCAGGTACTTCCCGCACATGTCGTACAAGTTCATCCCGGATGCGTACTGCCAGACCGCCGCGCCCGAGAAATGGAGCGTCCTGCTATCGCAGCGTCGTCGTTGGATCAACTCGACCATCCACAACCTGGTCGAGCTGATGTTCATCCCCGAGATGTGCGGTTTCTGCTGCTTCTCGATGCGCTTCATCGTGTTCATCGACCTCTTCGGCACCGTCATTCTCCCGGCGACCTGCGTCTACCTCGGCTGGCTCCTGTACACGGTCATCACGCGCACCGGACCGTTCCCCCTGATTTCGATTATCATGCTGGCAGCCGTGTACGGTCTCCAGGCGCTGATCTTCATCCTCAAGCGCCAGTGGCAACACATCGGCTGGATGATCATCTACATCATTGCCTTCCCCATCTACTCGTTTGTCCTGCCCATCTACTCGTTCTGGAACCAGGACAACTTCTCGTGGGGTAACACGCGCATCGTTATTGGCGAGTCCGGCAAGAAGCAGGTCGTCGCCGTCGACGAGGAGGGCTTCGACCCGCGCTCCGTGCCCCTCCAGCGTTGGGACGACTACGCCCTCATCAACAACCTCCCCGGCCGCCGCGGTGGCCATTCGGAGAAGCACGGCCCCGACGGCGGCATGGGCATGTACGACGAGACGTACGAGATGGACGACATGAAGTCGGTCTACTCGTCCA
>Ga0247823_10002884_pt1 | contig 14105 bp, 15 predicted proteins | sample 13C_PalmiticAcid_2_FD_192426 | JGI IMG/M metagenome (GOLD analysis project Ga0247823, IMG submission 192426) | Soil microbial communities from agricultural site in Penn Yan, New York, United States - 13C_PalmiticAcid_Day30 | ecosystem: Environmental > Terrestrial > Soil > Agricultural land...
GTGGAGGGCTGGGTGGGAAGAGGTGTTAGTTGGTAAGGTTGGTGATGGGGGGAGGGAGGGGAGACCGACGAATGGAGGTTTGGTGTTCTGCGTCGGGGCCGCAGTTTTCGCGTTCGCAGACCTGGTGGGTATGAGAGTTAGTCTGGGGTGTGCCGTGCCGTGGAGAGAGGTTGCGCAGCGCATCGGATTGTCGTGTGTAAACAGAGGAAGCTAGCGGCCGGGGAACACGAACCTCGACACAGTCCTTGAACGAGTGCAGTTGATCGCCAATCGACGCCATTGCCGGCCCGGCGAGCAGAAGAAAAGCTAGAAAAAGCAGTGGCATCAGGGCATAATGCCCGCGCCCTCCCCTAAAGAAGCTCATCATGGTGCCTGCATTGGTTGAAGGTTGTCAAAGTTCCGGAGTTGGCGGATGGATGGATGCAAGACGCGGTGCAATGTCCGTCGCGACATTGCCGGCCCCACTCAGCCTGGAACCCTGGGACCCTGCCCGCCGGGATCATGCAGCAGCCCGATGCCTCCACTCTCGGCCGCCCTGCCCGAGAATGAACATCTGCAAAAGGGAGAACGGAACGTCAGATGGAAAAGAATAGGAAAAGAGACAAGACGGGAGGGAACAAATGGAAAAGAGAAAGAGGAAACACAACACGCTGAAAGTGACATATCTTGAAGCATGAACTAAGAGTCTCTAGAAAAACCAGCATGCCCTTTCCAACTCGGCACAGATGTCAGTCAAACCTGCGAAGCAATCACCCCGAACACCAAGCAAGATCTCTTCACCATTAGTTGAATTCAACTCTCTAGCTAGCAACTACCGTTATGTAGATAGAGCAGAAGCTTAGATCAATCATGAAATCGATATGTACTCCCCGAAAATCCACGCCCAAACCCCCCGAATGCAGCCACCGCATCCACACATTCATCATCGTCATGCATGACAGTCGTTTTTGTCTTTCAGGCCCAACGCCGTTTCTAATCGCCAACGAATCTCGTGCCGCCGCAAACCAGCACCACCACGGTGAAGGGTGCGACAAGCATTCGATTGCATGCTCGCCGTATAAAAAAGAGTAGGGGAAACAAGAAGGAATTGAGTAAGTAGCGTAAGTCAGAGAGAAATAACGCAAGAAAATCCAAGAAGGTCGTTTCGTTCCCGTCATCGTATCAAGTCGTAACTTTTCGTGAAGCCGTCCATGATGAGGTAGGTGTTGTCGAAAATGAGAGAGAAAAGAGACAAGGTTAAGGAAAACCAGTGAGCGGAAAACGGTCGGTTGACAAAAAAAGAAAGAAAAACATCCAAATCTCCTCAAAACAACTCCCACTCCAAGTCTCGCGCCAACTGCCCGCCTGCATGCCTGAAACTGCCGACCGAGCCGGCAAGAGTAGGCATATAAAGCAAGAAACGAGAGAGAGAGAGAAAAAGAAAGAAAGTTGCAAGCAGACGCCCACCGTGATATGAACAAGCTCCAACATGATATATGTTCAATCCACCAGCGGGGTATTTCCATCCATCCATCCGTCCATCCATCACACATCATAAAGCTCATATCCATCACTTTCACCCCCGCTCCAAAAAACAAAGTTGCCCTTACGTGTGGTTCGTGGTAAGACGTCGTGAACAATCATCAAAAGAAAGAACAAGGACATGTCGCCGATCCAGAAAATGCCGCCGGTTCCGCTTTCCATCCGGGAGGGGGTCAAACGGTTTCAAAACCAACCAACAAAACAGCAGAACATGTACAAGAGAAGCGAACGGAACCCCCTTTCTCAAGACAAATCCAGAGAGAAGAGGTGGGGTTGAGTTGGGTGACGCGGTTGGTGTTGTTACAAGGGGGACTCGGCCCGGTGACCACCACCCGCGTCCCGCTGCCGGAGCTCCTTGAGGCGCTGGTCGATGTAGGCGAGGCGGTCGGCGAGGCTGTTGCGCGTCGGCGGCGGGGTCGCGTCGGCCGAGAACTGCTGGATCGTCGCGAAGGGGCGGCCGAGGACGCCGAGGTCGATGCTGCCGGCCTGGTGCATGCGGTGCACGCGGTGGGGGAAGCTGAAGCTGGAGCTCTCGCCGGTGAAGGGCGAGCCGAGCCGGGGCGGTGGGAGCAGCGCGGCCGCGGTGTCGAGTTGTGCGCCGACGTTGGGCATGCTGGTGGAAGAGGTGAGGGTGGGGATCGGTGGCATTCTCGGGGCGAAGAGCTCGTCGTGGCGGTTCGCTGGGTTGGGTTCCTGGGTCGAAGTCGTGGCTGCTGCCGCAGCACGGAAACCCGGATCAAGCCAGAGATCAGAACCGATGCTGGGTCGCTTGCGCGGGACACCGGATTGTGTATGCCGCCGCTTCTGGGTGCCCGACCGGCTAAGACGGACGGGGGACTGGAGACCCCGCCGTGGGCCGACAGTCTGCGACTGCCTGCGCGGTATCGAGCCGGTCAAGCCAAGCGCGGCAATGAGAGAGCCAGAGGAGCTGGGTCCATAACTGCTTGCGCCGAATGGGGACCCCAGCCGGCGTCGCTCTGCAAAAGAGGGCTCGCCGTCGAAGGTGGGGAGGGTTTGGCCTGCGAGCGCAGGCGAGTAGACTGGCTCCGCGGGCTCCGGGTTTGATGCCGTAAGCTGGGCCAAGGGTCCATTGGGCTGCATGCTCTCGGACGTGCTCAGGGCGAGTGATACGGACATGTCCTGCGTCGCGAACGGGGCAGTTGGACGGGCTGGCGTCGAGCGACGGTTCCAGTGGCGGGCAGCGGCTTGGGTGAAAGGGGTGATGCTTCGCGACGCAAAGTTGTGGTTGTTGGCCCGAGAGCTGGCTTTCAACCTGCACTGATCACGCAAATGCGCACGGGTAGCCGCACAGGTATGCGGCCACTGGATGAATGTGCCCGTGCTTTCTGCTGTGGGGGTAGCGCTCCCGCTCTTCCCGCCCTCGGCCAAGCTCGTTGCTTTGGACAGGGCCTTGGAGCCCTTCCAACTCCTCTTCGCCTCGCGCGCGACTCGGAGACAGACACCGTGCGGCGGGATGCCGCTTTTTCCCATGCGAACGGGAGTCACACTGGGGTCCTGGAGGTACAGCATGAAAGTCGACCACAAATGGTCGCTCATCGCCTTCGTCCATGGCGCTTTCCTCGCCTTTCCCCTGAGGTCAGTCGGGCGGTGAGCTGGTGCGGCCTCGTCGGGGGTGACAAGGTAGGTGCTGTCCTCGTCTTTGGTCTCGTCTCTGAAGTTGTCAGGATGGTCGTCATCTGAGGCATGTGAGAAGCGGCTGAATAGCGATGCGCTGGTTTGCGTCGATCTCGACGTCGACGGCCTGCTGGATTCATAGTCGGGCTCTGGTGTCGACTCCACGCTGCTGATCGAGCCAATGGTCCAATTGGGGTACCGGGTTTGCGGGAGCGCCGCCTCGAGCTCGGGCACTGGCGTCTTTGGCGCAGACAGCCCTCTCCGTCCGGGCCTGAGAAACTGCATGTCGCCCTCATCCTCGCAGCGGAACTCGGGGAAGGGGCAACGGCCGTCCATGTCATAATCGTCGGGCGCAATCTCCGGCTCCTCGATGCTGGGTATCGGAACGTCGGCGGCGGCGACAGAGGCTAGAAATTGCTGGGTGGGCGCGGCGAGCTGGGAGACAACGCGCCTCCTCAGCTTCAGGCGCGGCCTGGGAGGCGAAGGTATCTGAGCATCATCCGCCTGGGCGGACGGTTCCGGCGTCCTGGGGGGTTCGTCATAGTCGGGACACCTGAAACCCCGCGGAAGGGTCGCAGGCCCGGAATGTTGATTCATCTTTTTTGGGTACTGGAATGCCGGGGCGTCATTAAGGAGTCGGGCGAGTTACTCTGAGGACAGTGTTAAGACACCAAGCCAATGTTCCGCGACAGAAACAGCAGCAGGAGCAGCGTCAATCTCTCGGAGGAAGCTTGATGAGAGCCTGGTTGACGATGCGCCGCAAGTCGTGCGTCGCGCAACCCCAAATAGCGCGAGCGCGTAGAGCCAAAATCCGATGGCTGGTCAGGCGCACTGGTGTCTGGGCAGATGCAAGCACAAGGGTCGCCGATTGTCGTTCCTCATAAATACGTTAAGGTGATGCTCGAAGGTCGTCGTCGGATAAAAAGGAAATCGTCGTCAGAAATATCGGGGGAAAAGACGTGAAAAAGGAAAAAGAGACAATGAAACACGGCTGTCTAGTCAAGAGAAACCGAGGGGATGGGTGAGCGCAGCGCTTTCGGTGCTGTCTGTGCTGGCCGTCATGAGGTGCGTCGTGATAGCGTTGTTCAAGTCGTGGAAGCACCCGAGACCCTGCGCCGAGCGCGACTGGGTCGTTAACTGGAGTCGCAAAAGAATGACTGCGCTGGAAAAGGGGGGAGGGAAGACGGGATCGGCGAGGATGGGGTGCTTTGGGGATATGTAACGGCGTTGCGGGCTCATGCAAGAAGGGAGTGGGCGAGGGTCTGGGGGTGGTGTGGGCACGCAGTGGGTTGGACTGCCCAGCCTCGAGCCAGCGCCCAGAAACCAGCCGGCCTCGCCCTCTCACGCTCCAAACCCCCCACCCACGAGAACCCTGGATGGATGTGCGGGCCAGTGAGAAAGGGCCACACACAGAGCCGGGTGTGCTTCTCTGTGCTGGTCTCGAGTGGATACGGGGCATGCAGGGCCCCCTGGAGGGGACCTTGTCGGCTCAGGCTGGTGAATTCCAGGGTCCCTGTTCTGCGAACCGACAGCCGCCGCTGCTGATGGTGGAGCATGGAACTGATGTTCACTGACACCCTGCTGCTCCACAGCCGGATAACAAACGCGAATGCCGGGGACGTCGCTCCTGATCGCCGGTGATGGGTTGCAAGCAGTTCCTCGTTGGACTGTTGATTTGTGAGTTCACGGCTCGCTTGCAGGGCAAGCAGCGACTTGGAAGCCCTCCGGTATACAGCCAAAGGTCAGGCAGCGCGATGGACTGTGTCGTGTGGGATGACAGTGAGGTGGGCTGGCAGCAACGCGTCGAGGATCGCGCCGGACCTGCGTTCAGGTTGGTCCGTTCAAGCAATGCGCGCTTCCCAAAAAGGGAATTTGAGTTCCCTGGTCGTTTCTGACCTGTGAGCTGCCGCCAGACAGGCCCAGCGGTGCTTGATGCAGGCTACGAATAGGTACAGACAGCCACCCCAACAGGAGACGTGCAGCGAGCGGTGCACTGAGAAGCCGCCTCAGTGGTTCAAGGGGCCCCGAGAAATTCCAGGAACCCCGGGGACCGGTTGGTGGCGTGCGGGTGTGCAACGCGGGCAGTGGAGTCTGGGAGTTCGAAGCAGCGGACGGCCGGGGGCTTGTGGAGCATCAACAACAGCAGAGCTGTGTGGTTTGCGATCCGCAATTCTTGAATTCTGTGTTTGGCTAGGTCGAATCCCCACGTCGTACGGGTCGGTACAGAACGCCAGCTACGAGCCCCGGCTGTGCGCTGCGATCGAATGGATGCAACCTGTTGCGGTCGAGGCGGGAAAATTGAGAGGCTGGGAAGTGTCCGTGACGCGCGAGAAAACGACCGGCCTGCAGGTCGCAAGCGAATGGAAGCTGGGGGGGGTTCGACGGGCTGGAATCGACGTTGAGGTGCGGAGTCCAGGAGACCTTGAGAACCTCCACAACGGAGCTCGACCTGGAAAACATGGACCTGCAGGACGACCTCACCTGTGCACAATTCAAAATGATTACACTGTTCTAGCCCTGGACCCGTGGATGGCCTCAGTCCCGATTGCGCCGCATCGTGAAAGAGAGCAGCAGTTGACGTCGCACAGGCGAGGTGCGGTGACAAGGCGACGAGGAAGAGTCGAGGGAGGGGTATGAGACAGAGCCGGGGTTAGTGGCACATCAAGCGTGTTTTTTCGCGTTGATGGGCGCGTGAGGAGACGCGAGCTTAAGTGCCCCCCACCCAATCAAAACCGCCTGGCTTGTCCGAGTCCCCAGTCCTCTTCCAGCTCCTCCGTGTCACTCTTCAGGCTCATAAGGTTCGAAATCACATTGCTTTGGATGGGGGAGATGAGGTCGTCCTGCCATCCGCTTCAGGAAATGGGCATCCGAAGGGGTGAAACATCGGGCTTCTCGGGACGAGTGTCTGTTCGCGGCTGTCGTCTACAAAACCAGGTCAGAACGTCCTGTCTGTGCTCCACCAGGGGACGACTGCAGTCGACATGGCGGAACACCACCTGGCGTCGCATCGCATGGCACCGGCGGTCGTCCCTGCTTCCAGTCAGTCCGGGGCTCTTCACCGCTCCGAAGCACGATTGCACCTCGACACACCGAGGGTGAAGACCCCGGCCAGAACCGAATTATGTGAGCAATCAACTCCATCCTGGCTTGGGAACACGCCGACTTGAGCTGTGGCCCTGAACACTCCATGCCACAAGTCGTAGTACTGTGTATTTATTCCATACACGCCACTGTGTTCGCGGGAGAGGTGACTGAGAGGGGGCGTCCCAGCCGCGGATTCCATCCACGCTTGCAGCCCGGGTCTAGGTTGTATCTGTAATCCGTGCGAAATACAGATTAGAACCCCACCCCGGCCTCTCGCAAACCCAATGTCCTATTTGGGACATGGAATGCAGCGGTGTTCGCACGTGGTTGTTGGAAGGTGACACGGGTTCCCATCGAAGCCAGCCTCCAGGTTTGACGCGAAGTTGGGCTGGAGGGGAAGGGTTGAATAGGTATAATCCAATCCATCCACTGCCCTGAGGTCATTGGCTTGCGAAGCTGGGCATCATTGAGGCAGAAATCAATGGTCAGTGAACCCTCCAGCGCCCCCATCACCCGACCTGTCGTCATTGGCTCTTGCCAAACAGGAATTGCAGCGTCTCCAGAGCCTGGTTTATGGGCTGTTGGCCGGCTAACAGTTTCAAGGCGGATTAGCAGCAGAGCAAGATGGCCGGAAATCAGCCCTGCATCCCGACAGTTGTCAATGACAGAGTCCACGGAGTGCACCTGCCCTTTCCCCATCTAATGTCCAGTCGAGCCTGCCCACGTCACGCTTCTGTATCGAGGTTACCCTGTGGGATGCCTTCTTGGTTGAGCTTTGCTGCCCGCTAGCCCCAAAGCTGCCTCAAAGGTGCAGCGTTGGGCAGACATGCTCCCGTCCTGATCTTCGAGTTTCTTGCGAATCCCGTTCCCGCATTCCAACCCCACATCCGACGCTTTCCCACTTCACTCCTCGCCTCTCTCACCTTCACCATCAGCTCTGCGAACCGCCTGCCAGCGACGACAACCGCGACTCTTGTAGTAGTATCATACCCGTCTCCCTTATTGTTTTCAGTGTGCGCTGGATCGACCACCGGCCAACATGGACACCCTCGTTGACATCATCACCCTCGAAAACCTGGAACAGAAGATGCCACGATGGGATCCCACCAGCCCCAACCACCTCTATGCTCTGGTCGACATGGGAAGGTAAGCCCGGCCTCCTCACTGTGACCGTGGGTCATGTCCGCCGTCTCGCGCAGGGCAAGCCCACTGGTCTGACACGCCTCGCATTTCCAAGCAACGGCATCCGCTTCTCCATCTCAGACCTCTCCCCTCCTCGGACCAGGATGCTGAAGTGCGTCTATCGGGAGCGTGCTCCCATCTCGCTGTTTGACGCCCTGAGCGGTCCATCGTTGCTCTTCCCCGATGAGACCATCACACTCGTCTCGCAGACTCTGGCGCGCTTCAGGGCAATCGCCATCGACGACTACGGAGTTCCCCCGAGCCAAGTGAGAGTGTTTGCGACAGAAGCGATGCGCCGGGCCCAAAACGCCACGGCCATGCTTGAAGCCATCCGCCTTGCGTCTCCCGGTCTGTCGGTGTACATCCTTGCGCCCCAGGTAGAGACTCTCTTCGGCTCCGTGGGTGCCCGCTCAGGCTTCGTTGACGTCAAGGGGCTGTTCCTCGATCTCGGCGGCGGCAGCGTGCAAATGACATACTTGGACACGTACGCTGCGAAGTCCAGCCTCCAAGAAGGCGATCTCCATGCCGAGATAGCTGCAGCGCTCGCCGGACAGAGCTTGCCCTTTGGCGCCGCTCGTTTGATCAAGGTGCTGGAGAATTCCGATGCCGATACACAAGCAGCTCAGATATCTCAACTCCATGGCGGCATGAACGAGGCATTCCGAACATTGTGCACCAGGTTCCCGTCGCTTGCCGCAGCCGCCGCCGAGGCCGAGGCTCATCGGAGCCAGGGGGGCCAGACGGGCAAAGCCGTGCCAGGAATCGATATCTACCTCTGTGGAGGAGGTTTTCGGGGCTACGGAAGCATGCTTATGCACAACCACGCAATCCAGCCGTACCCGATCCCTTCTGTCGGCTCGTTCACAGTTCCAGGCACGTCCTTCTGCAAGACAAAGGATTATCTCAAGTTCAACAGGACCTTCGAGGGCAAGATCTTTGGCATGTCAAAGCGTCGGCGCGCCCTGTTCCCTGCCATCGTCGCTGTGGTTGAGGCACTCATTGCCGCCATTCCACCCATTCGCTCTGTCACGTTTTGCGCCGGTGGGAATCGCGAAGGCGCCTTGATGGTGAGCTTGCTATCAGAGATTCGGGAGAGCAACCCCTTAGCACATTCCGAGGTTGCCATGGGAAACTCTGCTTCTCTCGTCCCGGTCAAAGGGTCAGCAAGCGTTCAGGATGTCCTTGATACCCTCCAGAGTACGCTTCCTCCGGATCTGCACTTGGCCACTTCGCCCACCATCTTTGGGCTGCATATTGGACCCATTTATGCTGGCCAGATCTGGACTCGGCTGGGAGACGACGATGATACCAACGCGTCAGCCGCTTTGCACAATGCGGTCAGCTGCCCAGACCAGCCCGGCTTGACACACCTTGCTCGCGCTGTATTGGGAGTCACACTCTGTGCGAGATGGGGCGCGGGCCTGGCGCCGATCGATCAACAGTTACACAAGAACCTGCGAGCCCTGGTGGATGCAGCAGACCCGGACGCGACGTTTTGGGCCGATTACACAGGGGCCGTGACCGCAGCGATGGCAACGCTCATAAGAAGGTGGCCAAAGACGCCGCAGGCCATCAAGGACAATATCAGGTGCCGCGGCAACATCGATGCGTTTGGTCACAAGACTAATGAAGAGATAGATTCCGATCAACCTCGGAGCATGGGAAGAAGTACAAGATCAACTTGGAGATTGGAATCAGCGAGGAAGCAAGGAGGGGTGTTGATCTCGATGACCTCCTCGACCTCTTCAAGAGCCTGAAAAAGGGGAAACACGACGGGAAGAAAGTCAACGTTACCGTCATTCCGCTCGAGTAAGAAAAGAACCAACCAGCATTAAGTTGCAATCTGCGCCGGTCATTCAAAGCTGACTTACGGCCGTATAGCCCCAGCCACCCCTGACCCAAATCTTCCGACCGCAACCTGTCCGCCATTCAAAGAAACTCCAAAACATCTTCCAGAACCTCCTCGCATGCCCTAAGAAGCTCACCGTACCATAACCGTGTAGCTCATCATTACCACCTCGAAATCGCATCAACCCAGCTGCTGCCTCCAAATTCGTGTTATCAGTCCTCATTGAACCCAGATCCCTGACCATACCATGATTTTTGGTACCCAAGAACGCCAGAAGATTTTGCCGCAAGAAACCTCCTCGACATGTCGGCAATGTGCAACCACTTCCCTCCGAATGGAAATGGTGTGGCCGCTCGCCGTTGTGACATGTCTCACACCTTTTCCGCCCCTATCTTCGGGCTGGGCGAGCCTTTGCCAAGATCCGGGCTTCCTTGGTCACGATGTACTCCTTGAAGAGCTTATCCGTGGGCGACACCTCGCCCAACACCTGTTGGTCTAAGAGCAAGGTCAGTACCAACGCTGAATATTGTCGGCGTACTGCCACTTACAAAAGTCAGGGAGTGTCTGCCAGATTCTCTGGTATGCGTCATGAAGGCACGCATCTTCGAAAACCTCAAGCTCGATGGTCCTAATCCTATCAAGACTGGTTTTTCTCTGGTACACCCCCGAGTAAATGACAATGATGGCTTCGAGCAAGTGTCCGGTCTCGTCTCGGAAGACATGCCTCTTCTCATTCTCGGGCATCACTAGTTGTTCAGTCAGTATGTCACAGCCGCCCATTTGAGTTGATTGACTGACCTGCTAGAGGTAGTGGCGCAGCATTGGTTTGCTCTTGGCCCAACATCCAACTCAACGACTGGCGATAGATCAAGATCATTTGCCACAGCAAGAGCCATTTCATGACATTCGTGTCGTCCGTTTTCGTCTTTGTCGCAAGCTTTTGGATTTCGGGAAGAATCCTTCTCTCAGCCTCCGATATTGCTTGGGCAGCAAGCACCCGAAGGGAGTCTTGGATGGACGCAAACCGCCAGTTCATTGGGGCAAACGTTGCCCGGGAGCTGAGCGTTGTTCGACCAAAAAGTTGCTTGCAGCTCCAAACCTTCCACATGCATCTCATCTTGAGAAGGTCTGACGCCAGCGGCTTCAATTCCAGCCACTCCGAACACATCCCGGTGCTTGGCCGACGCACGAAGCGCAAAAGAAGCCTGTCCATCTCAGCCTCGAAATCACTTCTTGTTTCGGCTTCGATTTGCTGTTCCATCCACTCATAGACGGTGGTTTCTAAAGAACCGTCGCTGGGCGCAATGCCCCAACGAGGGCCGTGCTGGGCGCCCTGATCCTTCTGGTTCGGCAGCGCAAACGGACAGGCCCTGAGCTTCACGCTAGGGCTGCCAGCGCTTTCAGAGCACGAGATGAGGAAAGTGAGCGCGCGATTCCCATCGAACTGTTCTCGGCCTGGCATGAAGAATTTCGGGTCATTCCAGTTCCATCGTGCTTAACTGAGAGTCAGCGTCATGTTGCTGCGGCACACGGGCGACACAACCATACCATATGTCGACGAGACAATTTCCTGCAGCGGTGTTCGGATGCATATCGATTCGGAGCACGGCCGGTCGATACATGCGTGGCAGACGGTCGCCGAGTCGCACTGGGAGCACGAGTCAGCCCGATGGCAAGACGACTACACGGATCAGAAGGGCCTTTACCCTGGACTTGTTCATTCTGCAACGAGAGCAAGCTCCGCGGTCTCGGACTTGGCTCGTCTCTTGTCGATCTTTGAGAGCCCTCGTCTTCGGGTTGGGGGGCGGGATGGCCTGGGACTGCTCTTCGAAGTGCATGTCTGAGGAGGGTGAGGGCGAGGGGGATGTGTCGACCTGGATGTTGGGGTCTCGGGGAGGGTGAGGACCTGGAGCCCTTGGCCAGACATCTGACTGCTGAGGTTCCACTGATGGGGCGTCTGGCATGAGGGAATCCTCGTCGAAGTTGGGGGTCGCCGTGGCGGCATCGGCTAGGGTCACGAGGGGGGGGCTGGCGACAGACTTCCCGTCTGATAGAGCATCGGACGGGGTGGTTGCATCCGTTGGCTCGCCGCGTACATACCCCGGGTAGTCAAAGAACTCCGAGAACACATCAGACGCCGCCGGGCTGCTTGCGCTCCCCTGGTCACTGTCCCGGACACTGACAGAGTCACTGTGGGGCGCATGGGACTCAAACGAGAGTTCAAACTCCATGCCCCCATGAAGGAGCCCGAGGCGGTCAGACATGGTTGGTCCGCGTCTCCAATCTCGGGGAACTAGCGGCAAGTTGGCGTCGATGTGCAGCCGAGACAGCAAACCAGCACGAACCGGGTTGAACAAGACTAAACGAGGCAACACCAAATGGCCAATAGGTCCGATAGACGTGGGGATACGGTGATGCTATTTGGAGAGCTTTGGAGGAAAGGGAAGGTTTGGGCCGTCAGATGAGGGCCTCTCGCCCAGTTTTCTGTGCCCGGACAGCACCTCGACGAGCCTCACCTCGCTCATGGCTCCCTCTTACACACCTCGATGACCAGTCTTGGTGGTTTCCCGAATCCGGTGGGACACCCCTGGCTGATTGGTCAATGGGGCATACAGGGGCACACAGGTTCGTCATGGCGAGCCAATCGCACCCCTGTGCCTTTCCGGAAACCAGTCGCGCGGGACGGTCGGTACAGAAAACACGGGCCGTTGACATTGTCGAGGAAGGCTGTGACTTGGGAGCGAAGAGGGCGATTCCAAGAGCTTCCGCCAATGCGCACAAGACTTCGGTCCGGTTCTTGTGTGCGGCCCTCGATCCTGGAAGCAGAGCTCGGGTCAAAAGAACCGGAATTCCAACATTGAGCCACACCCTTGCTCGAGGTTTCTGAACTGGAACTCGAGTTGGAGAGACAAACTTTACAGAAACCATTGTCCCCCCCGCTCATGCACCGGTGCACACTACGGCAAACCGGGCCATACCGAACTCTCTACTGACATTTAGACACCACTACCATTGAACTCCATCCGTCTTTTCCGTCAAACTCCAAGAATTGCCCCGTGGGCGTTTCGTGTATCCAAGTACCTCCAGCTCGTTTCTTGTCCAGGCTCAGCCTTGTGGGCAACACAAGCATTTGGCCCCTCTTGGCAGCACTGTGCCACCCCAGATCGGCCCCTTGCCCACCATCTCAACATCAAAATCCCTGACCTTGGATCAGAGGTTGGGCGCCGTTGAGCCCACGTCACCGTAAGTACGGGGGCGGCGTGGCCCAGGTGAGGTGTGCGCAGGTCTGCGGAGGGGGCAAGGCAGACCTCGGGGTTTTGGCGTACCCAACAATTGACAAGGTGCAGTAGGTCAATTATTACCGCTTTGGGCAGTCTAGGTCGGATCGTCTGTGAGTGTGGACTGCGCAAATGCGCGGCGGACCATGGGACTGATCAACCCTCGACCTTGTGCTTTGACATCCCACGGGAAAGATGGAAACGATAAAGGTGTGCGCGGCACGGCAACGGTACGGATAGAGTGCCAGCACTCTTTTTCTTTTTGGAGAGGGGTGAAAGCGCCTGTCGAGAAGACAGTTGCGCGCAACGGCGTGGTGGATGGGTGGGCAGGACCTGCGCAATTGAGTGGTTGTTGGACACGGCGCGCGGCAAGGCTGTGTCACACACACCCACACCACGACACGGCGAGTGAATGCCAAAGTCGCGATGCGAGGTACTGCACCCCGTTGACCGAGCACGTACCTTGGGTAGTGCCTTGCCAGACCTTTTGGGTCATGCTTGTGGGCGCAGACCGGGTGTTTGGGGTCCGGGTTGATATTGCAGGGCCGCGCAATCCCGCGATGCGGTTTTGTATGTACTGGGCTCTGACGCGGAAGTAGTTGGACCTCATGCAAGACCGGGCGCCACAGCGCAACGAGACGCACCCAGGACCGGGTGATGGCTGTTGGATTCAAGATGACATCCAATGCAAGCCTCAGAGCTCGAGGCCGGTGACCAGCCGCATGTCTCAGAAACCTCTGCTGACTCGCATGGTACATTCAAGTAAGATTGGTGGATGGCAACCTACTGCATTAGATAAAACATACTAGACAGTGGTCTAAATGAGAAACCCAGCCCAGCCATGAAGCCGGTGAAGCCTTGCTTCCTTCTCCCCAGTCTGACATTCCGATCCTTTCCCTTTCCTTCTGTCGCTCAACCACCAGGCAAGCAGTGACCCACGGGAGTCTTGACCTCTCTCACCACGTATCTCTCAAATCTCCTTTTGCCATGCTACCTGCCTGAGTATGCAAACCATCTCAAAGTCTCAAAGCATACGCCACGTTGTACACCACCCAACTCCGTGTCGTATTACACCACGTAAAGACAAGCCCACAAGCCCGAAACCAGGACAAAACAGCAGAAGCAGGTCGAATTAAAAAGGGGTATCATCTATACAGATGCCAAACCAGCCAGAAACAAACCGCAAACCCCAGCGTCGTCTTTTGACAATGCGGCAGAGCAAACGCAACTCAACCCCCCTCTTCCCTCTGAGCGCTCTCACGCCAGATCAACCTGCCAGTCTCATCATCTAGATCCCCGACTGACCTTGTCCAAACCAGAAACCTGACCAAGGGGCATGCATCATCATCAGATCGGACCCGGCCAACCAAACCATACCAACCGGTTGGGAAAACCCATCTCAAGCAGAGAAAAAACAAAAGATGCAGATGCAGATCAGAAGAACAACTTCTTCTTCTTCTTCTCCTTCCCATCCATCCCCTTCAAAATATCATCAAACGTGCTCCCGCCAGACTCACTCGCCGGCACACCCCCACCACCACCACCACCATGACTCC
>Ga0247823_10002885_pt1 | contig 14104 bp, 12 predicted proteins | sample 13C_PalmiticAcid_2_FD_192426 | JGI IMG/M metagenome (GOLD analysis project Ga0247823, IMG submission 192426) | Soil microbial communities from agricultural site in Penn Yan, New York, United States - 13C_PalmiticAcid_Day30 | ecosystem: Environmental > Terrestrial > Soil > Agricultural land...
CTTCAAAACTAACCCACCCCACTCCCAGTGGCCTGCTTCAACGGCGGCAACTTCATCCTTGGCGGCCTCACGCTCAACGAGCCGGCCTACACGCAATTCGGCCTGGCCCTCGTCGACGGCTGCCACGAGACGTACGCCGCCACCGCCACGGGTATCGGCCCGGAGATCTTTGCCTGGCAGGACTCGCGGCACCCGCTCAACGCGACCAACAACCCGCCCGCACCGCCCACGCAGGCGGCCTTTTACAACGCGTCGGGCTTCTGGATCGCCAACGGCAACTACGTCCTGCGGCCCGAGGTCGTCGAGAGCTACTACTACGCCTACCGCGCCACGGGCGACGTGAAGTACCAGGACTGGGCGTGGGAGGCGTTTGTGGCCGTGAATAAGACGTGTCGTGTGGGGAGCGGGTACTCGAGCATACGGGACGTGAATCAGCCTGGCGGTGGCGGGTTTCATGATTTCCAGGAGAGTTTTTGGTTTGCGGAGGTGTTGAAGTACAGTTATTTGATCCATGCTGAGGTGAGTTTTCGAGACGGACAGAAACAAAGAAAAGGGAGGGGGATCAGTTTTGAGGGGAGAGTGTGTACTGACAGGATGTGTGATAGGATGCTCCGTGGCAGGTCCAGGCCGACCATACAAACCAGTTTGTGTACAATACTGAGGCGCATCCAATACGGGTGGCCGCGGGGAAGGAGGCTTTGAAGGGGTAGTTGGATAGGTTGGGATGGTGAGGTGAGAAGGTATATATGAGGCAGGGTTAATGGGTAGTGAAGATCCTCTGGAGATCTTACATGGACCTGCATTCTCATGCTGCGTCGTCTCCATTGTGTGGTGTGAGAACGCCGCTTATGACCAGGAAGGAGGGAGATGGCATCTACCTGGTGTCGTTTCACTCAAGTGAGATATAAACCCAACTTCCACTTGGGAAGGTTTTAGATCCACACGGTCAAGCACGTTAACCTCAACAGCATCACACAGGTCCAACAAACAAATCCATCGTCACGAGAATTCAACAACAAAATAAAGAGTGAGTCGAGACTTGACTTCTTAATCCCATTAGCCATTAACCACCATTACAGTCAAAGCCACCTCTCTGCCCCACCCTTTCAAGCACCGCCCTCGCGCTTGGCGTACTCCTCCTCCATGGCCTCCTCGTAGCGCTTGTCGGCCTCGATCTCAGCCTCCGTCTTGGGCCTCGTTGTCCCCGCGCCCGTGTTGACTCCGGCGCCTGTTGCGCGTGAGGCGGTGTTGTCTGTCTGCTGGGTCTGGGTGCCCTGTTCGGCGGTGGAGGTGGTTGGCTTCTGTTCGGGCATTGTGCGTGTGATGAAGGGAATATGTATTCAGTAATGAGCGAGGAGGTATGAGTGATGTTGTTAGTTGCTGAATGTTTGCTTGTTCTGGTGGGAGGTCGTGGACGTCTTATACAGGAGATTCCTTGGCAGTGGCGAGGTGCAGTGGCAAGGCCGCGTAGCTGTGACTCTTCATGCAGGTCGCGCCCCCGCAAAGCTGAGGGGTGGAGACTTTGACCCGATGTACTCCGACTTGCACGTCATGGACACTGTCGGCTCTGGGTTGCTGTAGGGGGATTGTTTTGTTGTTTCAGGGGTAGGGTAAACCCATTCTCCCAACCTCAACTCACCATCACCAAGAAATCACATTTGTCATTTGTTGCTGTCCCAATTTATGACGGCTACCCGGGGTTAAATACCCGCCTCCAAATCCTACCATATTTGAGAGGAGATTGGACTATCCATGCGAACTGTGTCTAGGGATCCCTCTTCATATCATGAGGGTTCGTCGAAGAACCGGGCGCACTTGAGCTAGTCAAAGAGAGAAACAAAAGAGACTGTCTTATTTCTAAGATCTACACTGAACCCCGAGCGGAGCTTGGGAGATGGACCGACAAAAGCCTACTACGGGTCCTTGGTGACGGTGATTGAAATATATTCCAGGTCGTTGTAGTTCCCGGTCATCACCGGCAAGACTGTCAAAGCCTTAGACTTTGGGGCCGTCGAAGATTGTAGCGGCCGGGGTAGTTCTGCAAAGGAGGGGTAGGAAAGGAGAGCCCAGCGTTCGGTGCCGGTGAAGTAGGAGGCCTGCTCGAGCTGTCAGGCCTGCTTGAATCTCAGATGTCAAACCGTGGCGATGTATGGCTCCTCGCCCAAGAAATACCTCCCGACCATCTCCCCTCGGCCCCCGCGTCGACCGCTCCGTTGATTGCCCGCTCCCCTCGCGCAACAACGCCAGCACCACCGTCCTCTGTCCTCATGGGCGTCGCTGGCCACGACCAAGGGGAAGGCGGAAGCGGCAATCGGGGGGGATGGTTCAAGCGAAGTAGGAATTCATTCTCCGCGACGAGGGCGGGAGGACGGTAATGGTCAAGAAACGGCGGCAGCGACAAAGGGTGATGATGGAGTCGCGGTGGCGAAGGAGGCAGACAGGGGCAGAATGGTGTGTTACGGTGGTGGAGGGAGAAAAGGATGAGAAAAGGTCCACCACGGCCACCAGCCACGAGTGGTGTCCTCCAGCTCCTTGTCCTTTTCCACCAGCCCATTCTCCTTGTCCGCCAGCTTCTTGGCCTTGGCCTTGGCCAGAACCCCGTCGCAGGCCCTTGGGTCCCATTCTCTCGCCCTTGGCGCCATCTCAAGCGGGAATGCTGGCCAGCACTCTAGCCACGCGGGCGGGTTGGCGCAGACCAGCGTGAACCCCTTGGCTCTTGGCCAACTTCCGGCTGCCTTCGCAGTCCTCTACTAGAGGCAGAAATGCCGGGGAGGTTGGTGAGGTTGCAGATTGCTGCCGTTCATCAATCTGAGAAAGGGAAGTATCAGCAATGGGAGATGAAAAATGAGACTCGAGGGGTCGAACGTTGAGTATGACAGGAGTGTGGTGGAACCGGGGCCAGATGGGCTTGTTTTGGACGTAGTTGGAAAGGTTGGGTGGTTTGTTCTACATGTTTGTGCTGCGAGTGATCTTGGTGTATGAGAATCGCACACTCAGTGCTGATGACAACACTCAGATGGGCGCCTCCTTTGCTCCCCGCCACGGTAGGGTTTATGTCAAAAGACACCGCAGTTCAGACTCATGCAAGTCAAGACACCAATCCCAGAGAACCAGCCACACGACAGCCTCGCTCATCAAAAGCACTGGGTATGAATTATGCTCTTTTCCCAACCAGGTACCATACAGCAAGCAAAAGACACCTCGCATCGCCGCCCACCTCACTTGGCCTTCCGCCGCACCTTGAACGTCTTGAGCGGGTCCTTTCTCCCGCCCATCTTGAACGACCGGCCCTTTGGCTTGCCCTTCCTGTGTTTCCTGTCCTTGCCGCCCTCCTTCTTGAACGGCACGAACCCGACCTTCTGTGTCTCCAACGCCTTCGTCCCGTCCTTGGGAAGCAGGTACTCGGGCACGTGCTTGAGATGGGGCTGCTGTCTTGTAGTCCTCCCCAGCTCCCCGTCGTGTCTCAGGTGCGAGAGCTCAGTGGGATTTTCCTCGAAGTATCTGTACAGACAAGTTAGAATGCTACTTGGGACGGCACTCATGCGAGGAATAGTGAAGGTACTCACCGCTTCAAAGTCTCACTCCTGAGAAGTTCTTGCCGCAGTTCTCTTGTCCTTGCCTCCCGGATGGCCACCTTGGTAACGGCACGAAGCGCTGTACACAGGTTAGACACAGTGGCAGTAGCAGGGGCTTGGTGGTGCAAACATACCGTCGTTCATGCGGTATCTAAAGGCGTCCATTTGCGACTTGTTGAAGTTGTATGGCTCCAGTTTCCGGTTCAGCTTGCCCTGCTGCCTCATGACCTTGGCCAGCACCTTCTCGTCCTTCTCGGTACTCTTGATTGTTGTCGGCCTGTGCTTGCCGTGAAGATCTTTGGGGATGACGAATGAGAGGGCAATGCCGGCGCGCCCGGCTCTGGCAGTGCGGCCTATCCTGTGGGTGTACGATGAAGCGGATGTGGGCATGTCGAAGTTGACCACCGCAGCGACATTCTTGAAGTCGATTCCTGGGCCCAGTCAGCAGCGCTCTTGAGCAAGGGGCGTGATGGCATACCTCGTGATACGCCGTATTCCTCATCCTTCTTGTTTTTCCGCTTCTTCCTTGGTTGTTCTGCGCCATCCTCCCCTTCCTTGACCTTGGGTTTCTTGGCCTCCTTCTTCTCCCCTTCTACCTCCGCGGCTTCGTCCCCAAATACCTCGCTCTTCTCGTCTGACGCGATAATGATGTCGTAGATGCCCTGCAAACTAATTAGTGCTCTGTTTCCCTGTATGTACGAGTGCCAATCCGACGTACGCGGTTGAATTCCTCAATGATCTTGATCCTGGTGTTGATGGGCAGCTCCGAGTTCAAGACGCAACTCCTAATGCTGAATTGTTCAAAGAAGAGCTGCGATAGTTAGCGCGCCGTACTAAACCAGAAAAACTGTGGGTAGTCACCTTCAACCGATACGACCGATCAATGTCCGCGACAAAGATCAGACACGGCCCTTTGATCAACTGTAGCTTGAAGATGAGGTACGAAACAAGCCACTTGTCGTCCTCGCCGCACCTATCGTCCGTCAGCCCTTGCCCAAGACCAAACAATCCAATGCCACCTACTTGACGTAAAACTGCGTCAACTTCTCGTCCTCGGCGCCAAACTCCTCCTTCAGGTCCAGCACCGTCGGGTTCCGGCAGAATATTCCCTTGAGCGTATCCAGCTCGGCCGACAGCGTCGCGCTCATCATGATGGTCTGCACGCCCTTGGGCAGCGACCGCGAGATGTTCTCCATGTCCTCGTCGTAGCCATACGACAGCACCAGGTCGGCCTCGTCCAGCACCAGGTACTGCAGCTTGCCGAGGGAGAGGGCCGACGAGTTGACGCTGTGCCACGCGCGGGCCGGGGTCGAGACGACAATGTCCGGGACGTTGGCGAGCAGGGAGCGCTGAACGGCGTCGGAGACATTCTCGGTCAGCTTGGCGGCGTGGATGTCCTTGGCGCAGAAGGCCGTGAACTGCTCGATGGCTTTGAAGACTTGGTCGGCGAGCTCGCGGGTCGGGACGAGGATCAGGCCGGCGGTGAAGGAAGTCGGGTCGGTCTTCAATGGGCCAGCGTCAGGGGTCAAACAAGTGGAAAGAGGGGGGTTCGGTCAGGACATACAGTCTTGCGCTTCAGGATGCTGGACAGGACGGGGAGAACGTAGGCTGCTGTCTTCCCGGAGCCCGTCTTGGCTTTGCAGAGCACATCTTGTCCCTGCAGAGCCAGCGGGATGGCCCTGCGCTGCACGAGGGTCGGTTTCTCGAAGCTCTGCTTTGCGACGGCCTGGACCAGGCGGGGATCGAGACCAAGCTCAGCGAAGGAGGGTTCAGTTGCGGCTGCTTGCTTCTCGGGCTGGGTGGCCTTGGTTTCGAGTTCGGACGGCGCCTCTGAGGGCTCGTCGGTCTTGTCCAACTTTCTCTTCATGGTGTTGTGATGTGTGTGCAAGGAGGTATCGTCGAGGAGTGGTCTGAACCTGGCATCGACTTTCACGGGTCGGGCTCTTCCAAACCAGAGGGTCTCGCGTTGGAAAAAACTTGGGAAATCCAGCCTGCTGGCAAGATAAGATAAGAAAACGTCCCGCCTTCCAGGGATCCGCATGCGCTAATCAGACCCCACCAGCCCGCCTCAAGCCCACGCACCCTTGTCTCTTTCTCTGTAGACCCACATGGATGCAATGTTACAGCTCGTTGGCCCGAAGAAAATGCACGACTTCAAAACTGAGCGAGTTCGTGTCAGTGAGCAAGAAGAGATCAAAAAGTAACTGTCGGCCTGTCCTACAGGAGTCCACTCAATGCCCCTTTTCTTGATTGGTTTTACATCAGACCAGATCTGCAGAATGTACGGATATAAATTCAATTTCATTCCAGGAACCTCCGAACATGTATGTACCTTGGACATGTGAAAACCTAGTGTTAAAATTGCAACAAGGACGGCGGTAGTTGACTTTGACAGACAACGTGGTCACAGACAACGTGGCTGTCGGCCCAATTTTGAGAATCTTTGACAATTATCTTAGTCTGCTTTCTTTGATTGTGAGAGTCTTGAGGGCAACGATATGGATGTCATACTGGGCCGGGCCGATTCCTCAATCAGCAACTAGTGCATCAGCGCAGGTAACTCTCCACGCCTACACCTTGCCAACATTTCTGGAGCTGTAAGTACTGGAAAAGCTACAAACTACCATAGAGTACCAACTGGGCTTGCATCGCTCATCTTTTTCTTTCTGCACTCCTAAGTACGGACAATACGTTGCTGGCTCCCAAGATGCGCGGGACCCCTGGGTAAGTCAACTGTATGTCTGTAGAATGACCTTTTGCATGAACTGATTACTGAACCAATCCTCATTTTTCCGGTCGCGGTATGCGATGTACTAACTAGAGCCAGTCGACAAGCTCAAAGCTCATCCACTACAAACAAACCAACGTCCACCGCGAATCTCTCTTCCTAACCTAAGGCGAAGCATACTTATACCCATACTTCTTCTTGGCCTCCTCCGCAATCTGCCTCCCCTCGTCCCACTTCTCCTTCTCCAGATTCCCATTCGCAATCCGACTCACGCTGCCCCCCGGCACCGCCAACCCCCTCTGCACCGCGGGCCGCGCGAGCAACCGGTCCAGCCACGCGTTGACGTGCGGGAACTGGCCCGCCAGGTCGAGCCCGGAGAAGTTGCTCACGTTCACCCAGCCCACCAGGCTGATGTCCGCGATGCTGTACTTGCCCCTGCCCGGGCCGGCGACGTAGTCCCGGTCGGAGAGACGGGCGTCCAGGATGCCGTACAACCGCTCGGCCTCGCCGACGTAGCGCTGGATGCCGTAGGGGATTTTCTCCGCGGCGGCGCGGAGGAAGTGGTTTGCTTGGCCTTGCCTTCGTGTCACCGTCCTGTCAATACCCCTATCTCAATCCAAGATGGGGGGATAGAGTTAAACAAACTTACATGGGCCCCAACCCGCCGTGCTGCCAAGCCATCCACTGTTCGGCGACCGAGTAGTCGTCCGACTCGACGGGGAAGCTGAAGCGGTGCTCCGGGTCGTAGTGGCGGGCGAGGTAGCCCAGGATGGCGAGCCCCTCAAAGACGGCGAAGCCGCCGCGGTCGTGGTCGACGATGGTCGGGATGCGGCCGTTGGGGTTGAGGGCCGTGTACCAGGGCTCCTTTTGCGTGTTCTTGGAGATGTTGACGGATTGGTAGGTGTACGAGGTGCCGTAGGCTTCCTTGAGCTCCTCGAGGAGGATCGAGGCCTTGACGCCGTTGGGGGTGCCTGGCGGAGTGGGTTAGTGGTTGGTTGTCAAAAGAAAGGGGGGGATGCAAACCGAAGGTCAAGAGCTCGATGCCGGATTTGGCGATGAGACCGGTGGGTTCAGCCATTTCGTCTGGTGTTTGTTGGAGTTTGGAGGTGGTGGTAGTGATGGCTCTTGATTGGGTTGGACTGGCAGCTCGTAATAGATGTAGATGAGATGAACGAGGTTCCCGTGTTGTATTAGTCAGGGGCACGACGACGTCACTGCGAGCTTGAAAGCGTTGAGAGTGATGAGTCCGGATGAGAGCAAAAACTGCCACACCGGGGACGGCCTGGCTTCTTATGCCAAAACCCGCAAGCAAGCACGGCCGTCTGGAACACAACATGTTGGGCAGTTTACTGGTGTGCATAATTGATTCCATGCCATACTTTATTGGAAGAAGTGTTTGGTAATCACGCCTTGCGATCCTGAGTAATCGCCCCGGCCAGATGCGAGGTTGGTTCGGGCAGACCCACCCCGCACCCGATCGGCAGTGGATTAGAAATTCGCTACGTGCGGGTGTCTCTCTCCAACAAGAACAACAACAGACCAGGCCCCTTACCTGTTGGTCATCAAAGAGCCCGCCATCTCGAAAGAAGGGCTGTGTGGTACTCCATGTTCTAGCCAAAGTATGCAGGTCGTGTCATCATTCCATCATTCCCAGCCAGCTTTGGTAGTCGTACCCGGGAGGCTTGAATCAAACATTCTACACGCACAATAGAGTACAGTGACGTAGAAAGCCAGATATCTACCTGACGTTTCCTTTCTTTTGCTTCGCCAAGAAAATCAAACCATTCCTCGCCATCTTGCCCATCTCATTCTCAACGCACTGCATTCAGTTGAACCCACATCCGACTGTTCGAGGACCACCCCTTCTCACCGTCTGTCCCAGAGGAGCGACCACTGCCACTATCATTGCCTTCAACACTAAACAGTCTCTGCGCATCCTCAAACAAAACCGTTCTCGATACTACGACATAGTGTCCATCTCCTCTCGGGGTGACAATGACCAAGTGATAATTCATAAATCAACCCCCTACGTCCCCAGTCTGCCCACATGCCCCCCAACCAACACCACCTACCACTATATTCAACCCTCCCAGCCCCGGTGGGGCTCGGTGAGGTGGCACTCGAGCGCCGTGTGGACTGCCGCGGCGAGATGATGGTGATGGGTCAAGAAGTATAAAGACGATGCCCTCTAGACGACTATGTAAGTTGTGTCCCTGCGCTCCACCGAGACAGTTTAATTCTTATCCATGCTGGTCATTGTGAGCCTCGCTAGTCTCGACTCAAGGTCTGGGGTTTGCTCGCGAGGCATGATCGTCGAAGTGAATCAGCTTCTGCACGATGATGGGCTCTTGATGGTGTGAAGCTGCATCAGGCATGCGTGTGCAGCAGCATCACACACTCAACCAACTGAGGGGAAAACAAACTCAAACCTAGTGCGAGACTTGTCCGAGATAGATCATAGATGTTTCGAAAGCAACAGCACGTTAAAACACACAATTCCCAACCAACCCGCAGCCGCACCCCCCTCTGCCTCCCCTTCATCTCCCTTCCGTCGGCCCTCTATTGGCGTTGTTCCGCAACAGTTGGGAGAAGCAGCCTAATCATGATGGGTGCGGAGAGCATAGAAGCACAAACCACTGAGATGGCAAGATCCGAGACCACCGCGTGTCAACATCATGGATTGCCATCATGGATTGACCTCGTCGTACATAGCAGAGAAACAATACGCTAAGGCCTAACCTTCCTCCTTATCGTTTGCATCGTACATCATAGTTCCGGGCCCCAACCCCTCATTCCAGCGCCGGCCGAGGCAGGGCAAAACCAGAACGCCGTTTTGGAAGAAGTTGAATGGGTCGAGGAAGTACGGAAACGGAAAAGGAAACCGCTTCAACCACAGCACCCAGCATTCTCCGGCAACATACCCTATAGGGAGGCATCAAGACAAGGAAACTACCGAGACCATGACCCCAACCAATTTTCTGATGACAGCCGATGAGGGAGGGAGACCCGAGAGAAACCACCAAGACCACGGCGCCTGTCAATTTCGTGATTCTGGCCGATAGGAGGGAGAACGACAAGGAAAACACCGAGACCATGGCTCCCATCATTGCTTCCAAGACAGCCGGCGAAGGAAAAACAGAAAATGAAACTCCAAAGAGCAAGTCGTAGCATTTTTCAAGGACACGATCCACGGGACAGAAAAAGCTAGTCGTCCTCCTAGTACCGACGCTCGTACTCCCGAGGAGGGTAGGGCTCCCGTGCGTAGGGGTCACGGGGCGGGAAATCGGGCGGCGGAGGCCGACGGTCGTACGCGCGACCGTTCATGTACGGGTCCGGCGGAGGGTAGTCACGAGGGCCGCCACGGTAGGGGTCTTCCTCGTAGCGACGCGGGGGCGGGTAATCGTCCATCGGCGGCGGTCCGCGGCGCGGAGGCGAACGGTAGCCTCCCCTCCTGTCATCATAATAGTCCCGACGAGGGGGCGGGGTGCGCTCACGGTACCCATCCCGGTAGCCATCCCGACGGGGGCTGTACCCACGCGGCGGGCCGCGCCGACCGTAGTCATCCGCGGTGGGCGGGTAAGGTCGACGCGGGGAGCGCGAACGAGCTCGGTTATCCCTAGGAACGTCGGGCTGGGTCTATTGAGAGATTAGCTGAGACGAGGAGATCCATGGTGGGGCAGCCGTACGTTCGCAACGCAGGTGACGCGGACGTTCTTGAAGTCGCGGCCATCCAGCTTCTCGACCGCAGTCCTGAGGTCGGCAGCCGTCTCAAACTCAACGAAGCTAAGACGAGGGTCAGCGGCGTTGGCTTGGACGTGTCAGCATGGTCGGCCTACCCTTCGTTGCTACCGTTGCGGTTCGTCTCGGAGTAGACGACGTCAAGGCCAGACTGGCGCGCGAAGTCTTTCAGATCCTAGAGCCAGAGTCCATGTAAGTTGAGATCCTGGAGTCGAGGTTGCCGATATCCCATGCGAAGAGCCAGTCAAGTCCAGAGAAGGCAAGCGTGCCAGAGGCTTGGGAAACATGGCGGGGAGGGTTCCGGCTTTGAAGCCCTCCGCGCGGCCAGGCACCGTCAACAGAACCAGGGAAATGACGGGATTATGGGAGATTGGAAGCGCCCAACAACAACGGAGAGATGATAGCCCTGAGGAACCATGCGGGCCTGGCCTGGGAGGCGGCCATCCCGACGGCATTCCTGTTCTGGGAGGAGAGAAGTGAAGTCCAGAAGGGTTGACCAAACCAGGGTTGGAGTATGGGTTAGTCCATGTAGGCCAAGGGGATGGCCCGTTCCAAAAGCGTCAAGAGGGAGTGTCCATATGGTGTCCAAACGAAAGCTTTAACAGACCTGCCAGCTGGTATCATTGGGGAGTCCAGTGATCTGCATGCGATGCGCGGTGCGGCGCGGCCGTGGCGCACTGTTGCGGTCTTGGTTGAATCCGGCGCCGCCGGCCTGTTCTCGGTGGCGGGAGCCGCGAGCGAACTGGACCGTGAGACGTTCACCCATAAAGTCGGATCCGTCTTGAGGGCGTTGTTGTTAGCTAGGGACGTTAGGTTCGCGGGGGGATAGCGCGTCAACGTACGGAAGGCTAGCAAGAAGCAGGTTTGATCAGCAGATGGTCACCGACAGCGCGACAGAGACGACGACGGGAGGCTTACCTGGGACAACATCCCGGGCATCCATGGCATCCTTGTACTCGATGAAGCCGAAGCCATTCATGAGCTTGATCTCGGTAATCTCACCGGTGCCATGGGTCGCAAAGTGAGCCTCGACATCGGCCTTGGTAGCTGAGGCGGGCGCCAGTGTCAGCGGGGACGTGTTGTTGTTGGTGTGCTCTGCGCCGCTTGGAGCGACGCAGCCTCGTCGCGTTGTGTCGCGTGGCACTCACCATTTCGGGGCAGGTTGCCCAGGTAGAGGCGGGTGGACGACACCTCGGCCATGTTGTCCTCCTGGGTCGGGCTGGGATGGGATCGATTGATGGATTGGATCGAGGGTCAAACGAACAGCGTGGGGACGTGGATGGGGAGGGAAGGCTCCGTCCTCTGGGTGGGGTTGAGAGCGGAAGCTTGGGCCAAGACGATTGCCAGGGCGAGCCTTGCGGCTGCGCGTGCCAAGGAAGTTGAGAGAGTCCGGGCGTGGTTGCGCGAAAACAGGAAAAAATGGGATATCAGGCGGCAGATGTGTGAAACGATGATATAGTCGCAGGGTGCAGAGTAACCGACGCACTGCGATGGACGTCGGTTTTGTTGATGATGGGATGGGAAAAGAAGGAAAATTGGCACGCAGGCTGACTGGGGCCGGGGAAGCAGCTCCACGTCGCCAAGACCGGTGTGTGGGTCCCAGCATGTGGATCGGGCTGGCGCACGGCCAAGACCAGCACTTTCCTTCCTCGTTGAATATCGGATTCTTTCCTCTGCTGTATTTCTCTTACACAGTACTGTCTGTGTACATCTTGCTTCATCCCAACTTTCCTCTCCAATCTCACTTGTGGCCTCATTTTGACCAGACCATAGTCTGAGAATAGGCCTGTTCACATCATTACTCAACTCTTGGCCTGCACAATAAATACCCTCAACCTCTGTGTTCAGCTGCATCACGAGGGACCAAGATATGGGGCAGCTCTGTGCCAAGACGTGGGCTCTGCCGGGCGGCGTGGGGGACATGCATCGCTCCCGACAGGCCCCTGGTTGACTGGCTCAGACGACTCAATGCCACTAGACAACATCACTCCGCCTTGCATGCTGCATCGCGGCCCACATCGTCGATGCTTCGAATCACCGACAGCCTTGCCAAAGTCAAGCCGGGTATCATCATGGCTTAGAATACCCCTTCATGCCTCCAAGTAGGACAGACACTTGAATAGGATATCGTCCATGTTCTCTCATTCATCTTCTCCTTTGCATTACAGCCGAAGCTCCAGAAAACTACAGTAAGAGTTGAAACTCGACGCTTCCCAAACACCCGCCATGCACGCAAGCCGGCAGAAACCAAACTCCCTCCCGTACATCATCGAAAATAACCGCCCAAAACGCCATGGCAATGCAGCCCCAACGTCAACAATGATGATGAGCACCTCCCTTACTCCTCAAACAAAACATCGACAACCTCATCCAGCAGCGTAAACGCCAGATGCGCACTAGACACACAAGACACGTTAGCAAACCACACACACACGCACACCCAAAGAAAAAGGAACAGACAGCAAAACCTACTTCAACCTGGCATTATTAAACGCCGCAAACACCCTCCGGCTCGCCGCCTGCGCATTCACCCTCCCCACCACGCTCCCCACCAGATCCGGCACGAGCGTCGCGAGCATGAGCCCCGCCTCGGTCCTCGTCCTCGCCTTCTCCGCCTGCGTCCGGGGCACCTTATTCCGCGGCAATTCCCCACCCGGCCACAAGCCCTGCTTCAGCAGGCCGACATACCGGAGCAGCGCCTCCTCCGCGACCAGCGCCCTGACGTTATCGCGCAGCTTGCGCTCGATGGTGCCGCCCAGCAGCTGGTGCAGCACGACGACGACGGCGCGGCCGCGCAGCCAGTTGTTGCCGCGGTTGAGCTCAAAGACCTCGAGGAAGATGTCGCAGATGGGCTTGACAAAGGGCTCCATCTCCTCCTCCTTGTTGTTGCTCTCGAACGCGTTGAGCTCGGCCTCGGCTTCCGCCGCGTTCATGATGCTCGCCGCCGCCGCGGCGGGGTCATCGGCGGCGAGGGTGCCCAGCGGGACGGTGCCGAGCTGGTTGGTCGCGGCGGCGATGAGGTTCTGGCCCGCGAGGGAGAGCTGGTCGAGCACGGGGATGCTGCCGAGGATGTCCTCCATGCCGTCGGCGACCGAGTCGTACAGGCGGGAGATCATGTCCTTTTGTTTGTAGTTGGCGTCGTCGCGGTCGGTGGCGGCTGCGCCGCCGTGTGCTGCCGCCGGGGTGATGACGCTTTGAGATAGAAAGGCCCGCAGGTCGCGACTGCGGCAGACGTCGGGGAGGAGGAGGAGTTCGCTGAGGTATTTCTCGAGGGCGACGCGGCGCTTTTGGAGGAATTCGGTCTGGAGCTTCATGACGACGCGGCGGCGGGGGAAGTCGAGGTTGCGCACCGAGGGGTAGCGCGAGCGCAGTTTCTGGTGCAGCTCGAGGAACTCGCTGTAGCGGCGGGTGACGACCCATGTTGCCTGGGCCATTCGCTCGCCGGCGTTGCGGAGGACTTCGATGGCGTATGAGGCGAACTCTTTACCGTCTTCCTCGCGGCCGACTTGGATGGACTTGATCTTGATAGTGGAGCGGCCGTAGAGGCTGTTGTCGCTCTCCTGGATGACGTACTGCTGTCTCTGCAGCTCCTTGCGGCGGATCTCTCGCTGGAGACTGGCCTTTGACTTGCGGAGGATTCTCAGTTCGGCGGTGTTGTTGGTCAGTTCTGCCTTCTTGAGCAGGGAGTCCACCACTGCTTCTTGAGCGATCAGCTTGTCGATGTCGTTGGTCAGGGCCGTGATCGCTTCTGCAAGCCCGAGATCGCCGGGAGCGGCCTCATGCACGGCATCGGCATCATCGTCCCGATCATCATCCAGGTCAGAGGGCTCGTCTGAGAGGAACCTGCCCTCGTCACCAAACAGGTCATCGTCGACAAACACCCCAATACGAGACGCCGCGCTCACCAAGCCCAAAGATGCCAAGCTGGGCTTGTCCTGTCCCTTGCCTGAGCGATCAACGTCCAGCGAGATTTTACTTGACCGAGGAAAGTCTGCAGGATCGTCACCAAACAACCCCCCGCCCGGCCTTGGCTGATCAGTAGGCCCATCGAGTGAATTACCAC
>Ga0247823_10002886_pt1 | contig 14097 bp, 11 predicted proteins | sample 13C_PalmiticAcid_2_FD_192426 | JGI IMG/M metagenome (GOLD analysis project Ga0247823, IMG submission 192426) | Soil microbial communities from agricultural site in Penn Yan, New York, United States - 13C_PalmiticAcid_Day30 | ecosystem: Environmental > Terrestrial > Soil > Agricultural land...
GTCGAAGCGCGCATGTGCCGTGATGCTCCCCGTATATTTCGACGAATAGGCAACAGGGTAACCGGCGAGGTTATTGTTCGCGACATGGTTCGGTTGCGTCTTATCGGTCTGCGCGGGATTGCAAACAGACAATGGCTGGCTGGCGAGGCAGGCCGCACCGGGATAATTGTCATATTTGATATCCGAATAGGCGGCCGACGCGCTGATGTCGAAATTGGGGGTCGGGAAGATGCTGAGCGATCCTTCGAGCCCCTTCGACGTTGCCGCCGCGGCATTGCCGGTCAGATAGCTCGAGATTGCGGGCTGATAGACCGAAACCTGCAGGTCCTTGAATTTGGTGTGATAGGCCGAGATGTTCGCGACGACCTTGCCGTCGAACAGCGTCGACTTGATGCCCGCCTCGAAATTTTCCGACCGTTCGGGTTCGAAAGTGAAGGTCGCGCTTGTCGTGCCGAGCGTGTTCGAGACGAAACCGCCCGATTTGGAACCGCGGCCCCAGGTCGCATAGACCATGATGCGCGGCGCGATGTCATATTGCAGGGTGACCGACGGATCGACATTGCCTTCGCTGATCGAGCCCGTGGCGCTCGAGATCGGACGCAAAGCGAAGGGCCCGTAAACCAGCCTCGACGCGAAATCGCCGTCTTTCTTCGTATGGCTGTACCGCAGGCTGCCGATCGCGCGGAACGCGTCGGTAACGTTGAACGTCGCCTGGCCAAACACCGACCAGGATTCGGCCTTCTGCCTGAACAGGCTGTCGATGCGGCCGAAGTAATTGAGGCTGGCGATGTTGAAACCCTGGAACTGCTCCAGCGTGTAATCCGACTTGTCGTAATAGGCGCCCGCGATAAATTCGAGCGTCTTGCCCGTCGGCGACAGGATACGGATTTCCTGCGAGATCTGGTCGAAACGTTCGGGGAAGGCGTTGTAGACCGAATTGGCCGTGAAGGCACCGCCGCTGTTCGGGATCGTCTGATCGAAGCCATTGACGATCTTCGACTTGAACCAGCTATAGCCCGTGACAGACGTCAACGTGAAATCGCCGAGCGCGAGGTTGCCGACGCCCGAGATCATCACCGACTTGTTCCTGTTGCCCTCGTCGCCGAGCGCCGACCGCTCAAGATAGCGCGTTGTCTGCGGATCCTGGCCGCTGGTCAGCGGGCTCGACACGGTGATGCCGCCGATGACGGTCCGCTTCCCATATTCGACCTTCGCGGTGTAATCGAAATTGGCGGAAGGTTCCCACTTCAGCGTCAGGCGCAGCAGCTGCGACTTGATTTCGGGGTCGTCGTGATCGGTGGCGCGGTTATAGATATAGCCGTCCTGATTGACGATCTTGTACGCGAAGCGCGCGCCCAATGTGTCGGTGATCGGGCCCGACAGATAGCCCGAGAAATCGGTGCCCTTGTGGTCGAAGTTGTAAAGCCCGGTGATCGCGCCTTCGAAATCCTTCGTCGGCCCCGCCGACACGACGCTGACCGCGCCCGCAGCGGTGTTCTTCCCGAACAGCGCGCCCTGCGGACCGCGCAACACCTCGACGCGCGCGAGGTCGAAGAAGGGGGCCTGCGCCTGGCGGTTGCGGCCGGCATAGATGCCATCGACATAAAGCGAGACCGACTGGTCGAACGCGAAGTTCGCCGGCGGCGAACCGAAGCCGCGGATGTAAATGACGTCGTTGCCCGCGGTCGACTGGACGAAGACGTTCGGGGTGTAGTTCATCACCGCCTTGATGTCGCTGGTGTTGAATTCGGCGAGCTTCGCGCCGCTGACGACTTCCATCGAAATCGGCACGTTCTGCAGATTCTGCTCGCGCTTTTGGGCGGTGACGATGATTTCGTTGCTATTGCTGTCGTCGACGTCCGCCGTGTCGGCGGGGGTCGCCTGGGCCATTGCCGGTGCGGCATTGGAAAGCATTGCAATCGCTGCCACGCCGGACAGCAGGAACTGGTTATGCGCCTTCATCTTCACCCTCCCATAGAGCTTATCGTCGCGGTCCCGGAAAGTCTTCCGATCCGTCAATCTGATTGACCCTTAGTATACTAATGGTTTTATGCTTGTCCATAGGCAGGAAGAGGATTCGCATTATGAACGCAGAAAATCCGCAAAACGGGTCGGCCGCACTGACGACACGTCATCTGTGCACCGTCGAGTTCGAGGTGGGAGGCGGGATTATCGGAATCGGCGCGTCGCCCTTCGGTGATCAACGGCTGGGCTATATCAGCGGCGGACGGTTTTTCGGTCCGCGTATCAATGGCATAGTCCTTCCCGGTGGGGGCAATTGGTCGCGGAGCGGGCGGCTCGGTGACGATGCTTCGGTCGGCACCTTCGATGCTCGGGCGGTGTGGCAGACCGATGACGGCGAACTTGTCTACCTGAGCTACACCGGTCGCAACGTCATTCCCGACGACGTGCGCGCGACTTTCGTCGACCCATCCGTCCCCGATGCAGACCCGTCACATTATTATCTGCGAATCGCGCCGGTGTTCGAAACCGCGAGCGCAAAATATGCCTGGCTCAACGGCGTACTCGCGGTTGGCGTCGGCGAGCGCACCGATTTCGGGGTGCGCCATGTGATCCACGAGGTGCTGTAAGATGATCGACCTTCATTATTCGGCGACCCCGAACGGGCAGAAGATTGCAATCATGCTCGAAGAAATCGGCGAGCCGTACCGCGTCATCCCGTACGACATCTTCAACGGCGACCAACTGACCGCCGCGTTCGGGCGGATCAACCCGAACCACAAGCTGCCCGCGATCGTCGATCGGGATCCCGAAGGGGGCGAAGACTCGGTGACCGTCTTCGAGTCTGGGGCGATCTTGCAATATTTGGCCGAAAAGAGCGGTCGCTTCCTGCCCGCGTCGGGTGCGGCGCGTGCTATGACGCTGTCGTGGCTAACATGGCAAGTGGCGGGGCTAGGACCGATGGGCGGACAGGCAAGCCATTTCCTGCGCTATGCCCCTGCGAAGCAGGAATATGCGACCGCGCGCTACACCAACGAACTCAAGCGCCTGCTCACTGTGCTCGAAAAGCGTCTGGAGAAAAGCGCCTATGTCGCGGGCGACGACTATACGATCGCCGACATGGCGATCTGGCCCGGCCGCGCGTCAGCCTTCGTGATGGGCATGGGGCTCGACGAATGGCCCGCGATGCGTGGCTGGTTCGAGCTAATTCGCGAACGTCCCGCCGTGGCGCGCGCGATGGAGCGTGAGGATCTGAAGGCACCGGCCAAATATGTCGGCCGACACCAGAAGCTCGACGACAAGGAATGGTCGAACATGTTCGGCGACGCAAACCATGCCGCCGTCGCGAAGGACTGAACTCAGCGCCTGGCGTGCTGGCGATCGCCCCACAGGATAGCGCGATGCTCGTCGGTGAACCCGGTCAGCCCGCCCTCGATCGTCTCGGCGCGCGCGACGCCGACCGTCATCCCCTCGGCAACTGCAGGACGTTTGAGCATCGCCGCGCCCCAGCGGTCGACGTTGGGGAAGCGCCCCGCCTTTTCGATCAGCTGGCGGCGCAGATAGGGCAGCGTCGCCATGTCGGCGATCGTATAATCTTCGCCCGCGAGCCACTCGGTGTCGCCGAGGCGTTTGTCGATCACCATCATTAGCCGGTCGACCTCGCGGCTGTAGCGGGTGATCGCATATTCGTGCCGGTCCTTGGCGTAGTGGGTGAAATGTACTTCCTGCCCGAACATCGGGCCGACACCCGACACCTGGAACATCAGCCATTGCCAGCAGATCGCGCGACGTACCGGATCGGCGGGAATGAAGTGTCCGGTCTTTTCGGCGAGATAAAGCAGGATCGCGCCTGTTTCCCAAAGCACGAACGGCTCGCCCTCAGGTCCCTCGTCATCGACGATCACCGGGGTCTTGTTGTTCGGGTTGAGCGCCAGAAATTGGGGCGTCAGCTGATCTCCCGCGAGGATGTCGATATATTCGAGCCGCCATTCGAGCCCCATTTCGAGGAGCGCGATCGCGATCTTTCGTGCATTGGGGGTCGGGCCGCCATAAAGGGTGATCATCGCCTCAAGCCCTTCGCCCGAGCCAGCGTTTCAGTACGTCGGCGCTGTCCTGTCCGACCGCCAGCGGGGCAGGGCGGCGCACGCTGCCCGGCGTTACCGACAGTTTCGGAAAGACGCCCTGCATGGTGACCTCGCCGAATTCCTCGTCGGCGACCGTCACCAGCGCATCGCGCGCAGCGAAATGCGGATCGACGAGCATATCTTCGGCATCGAAGACGCGGCCTGCCGGAACGCCAGCCTCGACCATCTTCGCTTCGAGCTCGGCAATCGTCAGCGTCGCTGTCCATTCGCTGATCAGCGCGTCGAGTTCCTCCTGCCGCGCGCCACGCGCGCGGTGTGTCGCGTAGCGGTCGTCGCTCGCGAGATCGGGGCGTCCCATCGCCGCGGCGAGGCGCGCGAAGACGCCGTCCTGATTGGCGCCGATCAGATATTCGCCGTCGCGGCACGGATAGACGTTCGACGGCGCGATCGCGGGCAAGGTCGACCCCGTGCGGCGGCGCTTGGTGCCGCTCGCCGAATAGTCGGACACGGTCGATTCCATCACCTGCAGTACTGCCTCGTAAAGCGCGGAGTCGACGATCTGGCCTTCGCCCGTCTTGCTGCGGTGATGCAGCGCCGCGAGTGCGCCCATGCACCCGTAAGTCGCCGCGAGCGTGTCGCCGATCGACACCCCCATGCGCGCGGGCGGCAGGTCGGGATAACCGACGATGCCGCGCCATCCGCCCATCGCTTCACCAATGCCGCCAAAACCCGCGCGCGCCGAATAGGGACCGGTCTGACCATAGCCCGACACGCGCACGACGATCAGCCCGGGGTTCGTCTTGCGCAGCTCGGCGGGGTCGAGGTTCCATTTCTCGAGCGTCCCGGGGCGGAAATTCTCGATCAATATGTCGGCCTTGGCGATCAGCTCGCGCGCGAGAGCCTGACCTTCCTCCGAGCGCAGATCGGCCGCGACCGAATATTTGTTGCGCGCGATCACGCGCCACCAGCTCGGTTTGTCGCCCTGACCCCAGTTGCGCATCTGGTCGCCGGTCACCGGCGGTTCGAGCTTGACGATCTCGGCGCCCATATCGCCAAGGAGCTGTCCGCAGAACGGGCCGGCGATGAGCTGCCCCATCTCGACGACCCTGATGCCTTCCAGCGCGCCCCCGCTGCCCGTTTCGCTCATATCATTCCTTTCGCGGCCGACTCTGGTAAGACGACCTGCCTCGCCCATGGCCTTTGTATACTTAGAATGCTATGTAATTTTCAACCTGCTAAATGACTCGGGATAATCGGGACGCAAGATGTTGAAAAATCATGCCGTGGAACTGGTTGAGGTCGGCCCGCGCGACGGGCTTCAGAATGAAGCAGCGATCGTTTCGACCGCTGACAAGCTGGAGCTGATCCGCCGCGCGATCGATTATGGCGTCCGGCGTATCGAGGTGACGAGCTTCGTCAATCCCAAGAAGGTGCCGCAGCTCGCCGACGCCGAGGAGCTGGCCGCGATGCTGCCCGACCGCGACGATGTCTCCTGGATCGGCCTCGTGCTCAACCGCCGCGGCGCCCAGCGGGCGCTCGCGACCGGACGGATCGACGAGCTCGGCGCGGTGTGCGTGACGAGCGACAGTTTCGGTATCCGCAACCAAGGGCAAAGTTCGGATGAATCGCTCACCGCCGCGATGGAGATTGTGGCGTTGGCAAGGGAAGCCGGGCGCAGCGGGCAGATCACCATCGCCACCGCCTTTGGCTGTCCGTTCGAGGGCAGGGTGGCGATCGACCGCGTCGTCGAAATGGCGAAGCGCGCTGCCGACGTACGCCCGCGCGAAATAGCGCTCGCCGACACGATCGGCGTCGGCGTTCCGGCACAGGTGTCGGAGATGGTCGGGCGTGTGTGCGTGGCGGTCGGCGATCTGCCCGTGCGCGTTCATTTCCATAACACGCGCGGTACCGGCATCGCCAATGTCTGGGCGGCGGTGGAGGCGGGGGCGGTCACGGTCGACGCATCGCTCGGCGGGCTCGGTGGCTGCCCGTTTGCCCCCGGCGCAGCGGGTAATGTCGCGACCGAGGATGTGATCTATATGCTCGAACAGAGCGGCGTCGAAACCGGTATCGTGCTGCCGAAGGTCGTCGAGGCGGCGGGATGGCTGACGGGCGTGATGGGACGCCCGCTTCCGGCGATGGCCAGCAAGGTGCCCGCCTTTCCCTAAAAGGTTGCGAGTAGCGCCATCACGACGCCGCCGACGACGAGCAGCAGGCCGGCGATCTCGTGCCAGCGCACCGGCTCGCGCAGGTAAAAATGCGCGAAGCCGATCGTGAAGACGACCTCGACCTGCCCGACGATCCGCACCAGCGCCGCGGGCGCGGCTGCAAAGCCGATATACCAGCAGGCGGAGCCCAGCGCCGACAGCAGTCCGACCTGGCTCGAATTGCGCCATGTCCGGAACACCGCGCGCAGCGTGTCGCGGTCGCGCAGCGCGACCCAGAGAATGTGAAGTCCGGTCTGGATCGCCATCACGACGACGAGCGTGACGAGCGCCGATCCGATCAGGTCGACGCGTTCGAGCTCCGCGGTTGCAAGTTTCACCGCGATCGCAGCGAGCGCGAACATCGACCCCGCCCCGAGGCCGCAGAGCGCCGCGGGCTGGCCCAGCGCGCGCCAGATCTCGCGCGCTGAAACCCCACGCCCTGCGAGTGCGAGCACCAGCACCCCCGCCACTCCGGCAACGATCCCGATCCATGCGAGCAGCGGTAATCGCTCGCCGAGGAAAAGCGCGGTGACGAGCGCCGCCTGCACCGCCTCGGTCTTTGAAAAGGCGGTGCCGACGACAAAGCCGCGATGGCCGAACGCCATGATCAGCAGGATCGTGCCCGCCATCTGGGTGATCGCCCCTGCGATCGCGAAGCCAGCGAAGGCGCTGCCGAACGCGGGGATTGCGTCGCTCTGGGGCGTCAGCCAGATCGCGGCGAAGCAGATGGCAAAGGGGAGACCATAAAGATAGCGCACCAATCCCGCGCCGCTCACGCTGAGCTCGGCGCGCAGGCGATGCTGCAGCGCGGTACGCCATGCCTGGAACAAGCCGCCGAACAGCGAGGCAGGAAGCCAGATAGGGTTCATGCCATCCTCCGCCCGTGCATTTGATTTCCGACTCGCACCCCGCTGCGCATGCTGCCCCATGCAATAGTTTTATTACTAAGTATATGGAGCTTCAGCAGCCATCGCGGCGCTCGCTCCCGACCTGCCACTCCAATCAGCTAGACCGATTGCCCGGCGCGTTGCAGAAGAGGCGCGGGAGAGCAAATGACGCACGATTATGCAAATGCGCGCGGCGCAGGGCGAGTGACCTGATGGCTGAACTGGACCTGCCGTTTCGTGAAGAACAACAGATGCTCCGCGATGGCGTCCAGCGCTTTCTCGCCGACCATCCCCGCCCGGGCTGGCGCGACCTTTCGGAATCGCTCGGTCTTGCGGGCATCGCATTGCCGGAGAGTGCGGGTGGTTTCGGTGGCGGGGTGATCGACATCGCGCTGGTCATAGCCGAACTCGGACCTGCGCTCGCTGGCGCCGACTGGCTCTCGCATGCTGCGGCGACGACGCTGCTTGCGCGTGTGGCGCCCGACCATCCTGCCCTGCGAGAGCTTGCCGCGGGCAGCAGGCGTATCGCGATTGTTTGTGCCGCATCGACGGCCGCAATGCCGATTGTCGATGCCGGGACGGTTCGCGGCAGCGCCGCGCTGGTGGCGGGGGGCGCAGAAGCCGACCTGTTCCTGCTCGCCGACCGCGACTTGCTGCTCTTCTTTGCTTCTGATGGCTCAAAGGTCGAGCAACGCCATCGAATCATGCACGACGGCAGCGTGTCGGCCGACCTCGGCTTCACCTTGAAAGCGGGTGATGGCGAGGTGCTGGCGGTCGGAGCCGAAGCACGCGAATACGCCGGCTATGCGAACGACCTGCTCCTCGCGGGGCGCTGCGCCGAGGCGGCCGGCCTGATGCAGCGAATGATCGCCGACAGCATCGACTATCTTGGCCAGCGCAAGCAATTCGGCGCCGCGATCGGTCGCTTTCAATCGCTCCGCCACCGCGCCGCCGACATGCAACTCGCAGCGATGAAGGCAGCGGCGCTGACCGAGGAGGCAATTATTGCGGTCGATCGGAATCGCATCGACCGCGCGCAGGCGGTCAGCGCAGCGTGTATCGAGATTGGCGACGCGGTGCGCATCGTCGGCGAAAGCGCGGTGCAGATTCACGGTGCGATGGGGCTGACCGAGGAACTCAGCCTCGGCGGCCATTTCAAGCGCGCACTTGCGATCGCCGCGGCATTCGGCCCGCGCACTGGTCATTTAGCGCGTTTTTCCGGGTCGGCGTCCTAACCCAGCATCGTCCGCGCGATCAGGTCGCGCTGGATCTCGTTCGACCCGGCATAGATGGTCGCCGCGCGGTCGTTGAGATAGCGCGGCACCGCGATCGCCAGATCGGCTGGCGTCTGCCCATCGGCGTCGGCCCAAGCAGCATGACCCGCAACCTCGCACGCCAGCGCGTCGATACACTGCGCGGTCTCGGTTCCGAGTATTTTCAGCGCCGATGCATAAAGTGCGGTGCTGCCGCCGACGCCGCGCATCGCTTTGAGTTCGAGCGCCTGCAAGGCTTTTAGCGTTACCGCCTCCCGGTCGAGCTGCGCGCGCAGTACCGGATCGATGCCATCGCGCGTGCGCAGCCGTTCGAGCCGTTCGATCAGCCCCGGCGCATATTTGCCGCCGCGCTCGAAGGTCAGCAGATGCTTCGCGACCGACCAGCCCTCATTCTCGCCGCCGAGCCGGTTCGCTTGCGGCACGCGGACGTCGTCGAAGAAAACCTGATTGAATTCATGGTCGCCCGCGAGCGTCCGGATTGGTTCAACCGTAATCCCCGGCAAGCCCATGTCGAGCAGCAGGAAGCTGATCCCTGCTTGCGGCTTGCCCTCGTTCGATGTCCGCACGAGAGCGAACATGCGGTTCGCGAAATGCGCGTGGGTGGTCCAGATCTTGGATCCGTTCAGGATGTAATCGCTGCCGTCGGGAACAGCGCGGAGTTGCAGCGCGGCAAGGTCGGAGCCCGCGCCGGGCTCCGAAAAGCCCTGGCACCAATAATCCTCGCCCGACAGGATGCGCGGCAGATAATGCGCGCGCTGTTCGGGGCTGCCATAATGCATGATCACCGGTGCGACCATCTTGAGCCCCATCGGCGCGAGGTTCGGCGCGCCGGCCTGCGCGCATTCGGCGGCGAAGATATAGCGCTCGATCTCGCTCCATCCGGGGCCGCCAAACTCCGACGGCCAGTCGGGCGCCGCCCAACTTTTTGCATGGAGAATGCGCTGCCACGGCAGCGACACGCCGGGATCGATAAAGACGCTCGTCGCGCGCGACGCGGCGCGGCGAATGTCGTCCGGCAGATGTGCAGTCAGGAAGGCGCGAATCTCTTCGCGAAAGGCGGTGAGCGCCGGATCGTTCAGCATGTCCATGCGTCGGATTTGTACGTCGCCGCTGTGCAAGGCCAAGCTGGCACCTGCATCAGGCCGCGCGCGCGCCGACGAAACCTAGCCCCGCCGCGATCTGGATCGACTGCGCGCGCCCCGTCGCACCGAGTTTCGCGGACGCGTTGCGCAGGTGAAAGCGCACGGTCGACACCGACAGCGACAGGATGATCCCGATCTCGCCATCGGTCTTGCCTGCGGCCGCCCAGCGCAGGCACTGCACCTCGCGGCGGGTCAGGGTCTGCGGCACGGTGGCGTTGCGCGGACGGCCTCGTGCTTCGTTGTGCGTCGCGATCAGCCGGACCGCGAGGTTGTGCAGATAGCCAGCTTGCCCGGCGAAAATCGCCTCGACGCCGACGGGCTCGCGCGAACACCAGAAGACCGCGCCGACCAGCCCGCGCGGCAGGTGCACCGGTGCGATGATCGCCTCGCCGAAATTGGGGGTGTTGCGCGCCTGCGAACAGTCCACCTCGTCGAGCAGATGCGTCGGGCGCCATGTGCCGAGCCGCCCGTCGCTATAATAGAAGGGCTCGGCGACGAGCCGCGCGGCGGTCAGGAAAGCGAGTTGCAGGGCGAGTTTGCGGTCGCGCCAATAAGCATAGTCGGGATCGACCCAGTGAAAGCTGGTTTCGGCATAAGGACGGCCCAGCTCGTCGCTCATGGGTTCGGGGTCGCCGAGGTCGGCCTGTGCCGCAACGAAGGGCAGGCCGATCTTGTCGCCCGCCGCCTGCACCGCCGCAATCAGCGCGGGCATTTCTGCCCAGGATTCGCGCTGATGTTCCATGACCCGTTTCCCTATCCCGATCCTGACACAGGTGTCAGCTTGTTCGCCCGCCCAATCTTCTCTGTTCTGGCACGGTCCGGCTTCGCGCGACGCTCGCACAAAGACGAGCCCGGCGACAAGCTGTTTGAGGGAGGATGAGTGATGAAGGCAATGCGTATTTTCTTGGGCGCGGGTTCCGCGATGGGTCTCGCCCTGGCTGTGCCGGCGTTCGCCGCCGAGGAAGCGCCCGCCGATGCAGTCGCGGCCGAAGGCGACATCATCGTCACCGCGCAGCGCCGCGCCGAATCGATGAACGACGTCGGCATGGCGATCCAGGCGGTCGACGGCGCGACGCTCGAAAACCTGCGCGTCACCGACATGCGCGACCTGACCACGGTGGCGCCGAGCTTCACCGTCTCGCAAAGCTATCAGGGCGTGCCGACCTATACGCTGCGCGGGATCGGCTTCAACACGATCAACCTTTCCTCGACCTCGACGGTCGGCACCTATGTCGATGAGGTCGCCTATGCCTATCCGATCATGAACACCGGCCCGGTGATGGACCTCGAGCGCGTCGAAGTGCTCAAGGGACCGCAGGGAACGCTCTATGGCCGCAACACGACCGCGGGCCTGATCAACTTCATCACCGCCAAGCCGACCGACAGCTTCGAGGGCAGCATCAAGGCCGACCTCGGCAATTATCAGACCTATAATTTCGGCGGCCATATCTCGGGTCCGCTCGGCGAAGGCATCGCCGCGCGCATCGCGTTCCGTAGCGAGAACAGCGACAAGGGCTGGCAGGTCAGCAACACGCGCGACGAACGCCTCGGCAAGGTCGACAAGCTCGGCGTCCGCGGGTCGCTCGCGATCGATCCGGCACCGGGGACGCATTTCGATCTGTCGGTCACCTGGTGGCGCAACCGGTCCGACACCGTCGCGGGGCAGGGGATCGGCTTCACGCCCGCGACCAATCCGACGACCGGCACCAGCAATTCGCGCTTCTTCAACGCGCCGGGGCTGGCCACTTATCTGGCGAACAATTTCCCGACCAAGGCAAGTCAGGCCGACTGGGCGCCCGAAGCTGGGCGCTCGGCCGACATCGGCACGGGACTCGGTCTCGACGGTCCGCTTGCCGAGGACAATCGCTTCTGGGGGCTGAAGTTGCGCTGGGATCAGGATCTCGGCGAAACGATGAAGCTCGTCTCGCTCACCAGCTACAACGATTTCAAGCGCAACGCGCTGTCCGACTGGAGCGGTGCACCGTTCGAAATCCTGCTCCAGAATACCGTTGGCCGGATCAAGAGCTTCGCTCAGGAATTGCATGTCGAGGGCGAAAGCGGTGCGGTGAACTGGCTTGTCGGCGCCTATTACGCCAACGACCGCATCATCGATTCCAATCGCACGATGCTCGGGCAGAATGCGAACGTCGGGCTGATCCGCGCCGCGGGTGCGCCGCTGCTCGCGAGCCCGATCTTCAATTCGGGCGGTTACACCGCGCTCCAGCTCAGCCAGGCCTTCCGCACCTATGAGGATTTCGGGCGCATCCGCACGAAGACGTGGAGCGTGTTCGGCAATGCCGATGCCGAGCTGACCGACCAGCTCAAGCTCACCGTCGGCGTGCGCTATACCGAGGACAAACAGCGCTACAACGGCTGTTCGCGCGACTTCAACGGCAACATGCTGCCAAACGTCAATGTCGTGAACCGCGCGCTGTACCTGCAGACCTATGGCGTGCTCGCGCCGCAGATTTCGCAGGGCCAGTGCAACACCTTCGATCCCGCGTCGGGCACCTTCGGCGAGGTGCAGTCGCTGCTCAAGGAAGACAATGTTGCGTGGCGCGTCGCGCTCGACTGGTCGCCAAACGACGATACGCTGCTCTACGCTTCGGTATCGCGCGGCTATAAATCGGGGACGACTCCGATCAACGCCGCGAACCTTGCGCGGCAGAATGCGCCGGTGAAGCAGGAGAAATTGACCGCGTACGAGATTGGCGTGAAGGCGACGCTCGCCAACCGGCTGGTGCAGGCCAATCTGTCGGCATTTTACTATGATTATCGCGACAAGCAGATCAGCACCTATTTCGCCGATCCAATCTACACCGCGCTCTCGCGCCTTGACAATGTGCCGGACAGCGAGGCCTATGGCGTTGAGGGCGAACTCACGCTCCGCCCGGCAACGGGCTTCACGATCGCGGCGAACGCGCTTTATCTGAAGACGCGGATCAACGACTACAACGGCACGAACGCGGCGGGACAGCCCGAGAATTTCGACGGCGCCGAATTCATCTATAGCCCAAAGTTTCAGGGCAGTTTGACGCTCGCCTATGACACGCCGATCACGGACACTGTCAATTTGACCGGCGCGGTCAGCGCGCGTTACCAGAGCAAGTCGAATACGATTTTCGAAGACCTCGATCTCTACAAGGTCGATGCTTATGGCACGGTCAACGCAAGCCTCGGCCTGAAGGACGAAAGCGGCTGGTCGGTGTCGCTGTGGGCGAAGAACCTGTTCGACAAATATTATTGGTCGGCGGTCGCGAGCAACGCCAATGTCGTCGTGCGCTTCGCCAACCAGCCGCGAACCTGGGGCTTGACCGTGGGTTACGACTTTTAAGGGAGAAGGGCGGCGTGGCGCGACTGCCGATGCAGGATGAATATCTGGGGACCGCGATCGATTTCGCCGCGCCCGTCGGCGAACCCGCGCTGCTGGCGCCCGACAGCGTCCAGTGGCGCATCTACAAGAACCCGATCGCGCTCGGCATCGGCGGCATCGCCGCGGTGCTGCTCGAATTCGCCGAGCCGCGCATCCGCTCGGGGGTGTGGGACCATTCGACCTACAAGGCTGACCCGATCGGCCGCTCGCGCCGCACCGGGCTGGTCGCGATGCTCGCCTGCTATGGTCCGGCGAGCCGCGCGAAAGCGGTCATCGGGCAGGTCAACCGGATGCATGGCAAGGTGAAGGGCGAGACGCCCGGCGGCATCCGATATCGCGCGATGGACCCGTTGCTGCTCGACTGGGTGGCCGCCACCGCATCCTACGGCTTCCTGATGGCGTACGACCGCTTCGTCCACGCGCTGAGCGACGCCGACAAGGACCGCTTCATGCGCGACGGCGACACGATCGGGCGCGAGTTCGGCGCACGGCATACGCCGCCGACGGTGGATGCGTTCATGGCGATGATGAACGATCTCGAACCGCGCTTCGAGCCGCACCCGATCATCTTCGAATTTCTGGATATTATCCAGTCGGGCCGTGCCGCGCCCGGCGTGCCGCGCTTTCTCCACCGCGCGATCGCGCGCGCCTCGGTGTCGCTGCTTCCGGCGCATATCCGCCGCAAGCTGGATCTCGGCCCGCGCTATGATCTGACGCGGATCGATCGCACCGCGCTACGTTTTGCCGGCCCGCTCGCCGACCGCCACGTCGACCGTACAGCACCACATTGTCAGGCGAGCGTCCGCCTCGGCCTGCCTTACGACTTTCTGTTCAAATCACCCGCCGAGCAGCGGCGCTTGCTCACCGCCTAGCTGCAGCGATTGAAGCCCGCACCGCGCACCGCGCGTCCCGGAGTTGCGCCGCTGTGCTCACCGTTCCGCAATACTCCAACGCCGTTGACGAACACATCGCGCATGCCGACCGAATATTGGTGCGGCTTCTCGAATGTCGAGCGGTCGCCGATCGTCGCCGGATCGAACACCACGACATCGGCATAATAGCCGGGCTTCAGCGCGCCGCGATCCTTGATGCCGAGATTGGTCGCGGGCAAAGTGGTGAGCCGGTACACCGCCTGTTCGAGCGAAATCAGCTTCTCGTCGCAGGCGAC
>Ga0247823_10002887_pt1 | contig 14092 bp, 8 predicted proteins | sample 13C_PalmiticAcid_2_FD_192426 | JGI IMG/M metagenome (GOLD analysis project Ga0247823, IMG submission 192426) | Soil microbial communities from agricultural site in Penn Yan, New York, United States - 13C_PalmiticAcid_Day30 | ecosystem: Environmental > Terrestrial > Soil > Agricultural land...
TCTTCTGGGCGATGTTCCTGTCGACGAGGAAGTTCTGTCCAAGCGACTTCTTCGGTGCCGGGCGATCGATCATAGGCGGTGAAGATACCGAGGGACGGTGGATGTGCGAATCGCGAAGTGTGCGTCGCTCCGCGCGCCGGCCGGCGCGCTGCGAACCGTGTGGCGCTAGTTGTTCCGGCCGAAGACCACCTCCACACGCTTCCACGCCACCGCCTCCTTGCCGTCGCTCTTCTGCGCGGGCTGGAACGGCGCCAGCAGCACAGCGCGCAGCGCGGTCATCGTCAGCAGCGAGGCGCACTTGCCGCGCACGCGCGCGTCGTCGACGAAGGCGCGACGCACACGGCCGTCGACGCCGACCATCGCCGTCACGAGCACGGTGCCGCGACAGCGCCACTCGGCGGCGACCGGTGAGGAGTAGATGAGTCCGGCGAGACGCTCGCTCTCGAGCGTCGGGTGCGACTCGATCGCTGTGTCGGGCAATGCCGCGGCGCGCTCGGCAAGTCCCTCCATGCGGTCGAGCTTGCGGCGGGCGTAGCGGCGGAGCTGCTCGAGCCGCTCGTGGATCTCCTGGACCTGCAGCGACGGACGCCGCGAGTTGATCAGCAGGAACAGAGGACCGTCGGCGATGACGCCGAGCGTCGTGCAACTGTCGAGCAGGCCGGTGTCGGTGAAGGACTTCGAGCGGCCGACGACGCCGGTCAGGTCCGAGAGCAGGCCGGTGCCGATCGAGAAGATGATCCCCTGGTCGTGCCGCGCGAAGATCGTCCGCCCGTCTCGGAAGATGAACAGCGACTCGGTCGTGTCGTCGCACGGCACCCACGTCGCGTCGAGCAGCATCTCGTCGGGACGCACGGGCTCCTGCGCCAGCGCGCACGCGGCCAGCGCAACGAGTGCGACGACAGACGTTATGACCGTACTCCAACCGCCGGGCATCGACTTTCCAATGGTCGTGATGGGAAACGAAAAGATACTCGCCCCAGGATGACCACCAAATGAACGAATCCACATCCCCGGGTGGGAGGCGCCCGACAGGCCACAATCGGCAATCCCCGTACCTTCCCCCCATGATTCTGCCCTACACCAAGATGTCCGGCGCCGGTAACATGTTCATCGTCATCGAGGGGCGGTGCCTGCCGGAGGGAACCGATCCCGGTCCGCTCGCGCCGTCACTCTGCGACGCGGGACACGAGCACGGGGGCGCCGACGGACTGATCGTGATCGATGCGACCGACGGCGCCGACTTCGCGATGCGTTACTACAACCGCGATGGATCGACCGGGATGATGTGCGGCAACGGCGGACGCTGCGCGGTCGGGTTCGCGGCCGAGCACGGCTACGTGCGGGACCCCTCGAGCGTGACGTTCACCAATGCGGGGGTGGGCTATCGGGGCGCGATCACCGACCGCGGCGCGAAGGTCTGGTTCCCCGACCCGCGCGCGTTCGCGCTCGGACTCGAGGTCGAGCTCGAGGGATCGATGCGCCGCTGCCACTTCGCCGACGTCGGCACGCCCCACGCGATCATGTTCGTCGACGAGGCGGGCGACGATCGAATCGAGCACGTCGGCGACGTCGACCTGCCGCGCTGGGGAGCGTCGCTGCGCCATCAGGCGCGCTTCGCGCCCGATGGTGCCAATGCGAACTTCGTCGAGGTGCGTGGCAATGATGTGCTGCTGCGGACGTTCGAGCGCGGGGTGGAGGCGGAGACGGGAGCCTGCGGTACGGGCGCGATCTCCTCGGCGCTCGTCGCGGCGATGCTGCGCGGGCTGACGCCGCCGATCGACGTCACGACGACCAGTGGCGAGGTCCTGCGCGTCGACTTCCGGCTCGAGGGCGATCACGCCACCGACGTATCGCTCGAGGGCAGCGCGGAAGTCGTGATGACCGGCGAGATCGGCCTGGCGTGGTGAGCGCTACTTGAACACGGAGAACTGCACGTAGCGCGACGGCCGCTTCTTCATGTCGCTCAGCAGCGAGTCGAGCGCTTCGATGCTGCGATTGAGATTGGAGTAGAGCTGCGAGCCCGGCGCGAAGCTGTTGATCGGCTCGGCGAGGCCGACGATCATCGAGTCGGCGTGCCGCGCGGTGCCGCGCAGGTCGTCGTAGAGCGAGTCGTTGCGTACGAGCTTGCCGATCGTCCCACGTCCCGCGTTGATCGACTGCGAAACCTGGCGCAGCTCGCCACTCATCTGATCGAGCGAGGCGATCGTGCGCGAGAAGTCCTCGGCCATGCGGCGATCCTCGAGCGCGCGCCAGAGCGCTCCGTCGCCCTCGGAGAGGCGCCCGGTGACCTTGCGCAGATCGGCGACGGTGCCGGTGAGCTCGTCGACGAGCTCGGTCGTCGTCATCAGTCGTCCGAGCGATCCCTCGCCGCGATCGACCTTCGTCAGCAGCCCGTCGAGACGCCGGCTGATGCTGCCAACCGAAGAGAGCGTCTCCATCCCCGAGTCCATCGCCTCCGACAGCCCGGATGCCGCGAGCACGGGCAGCGTGGCGCCGTCGGCGACCGACGCGGCCAGCGAGCCGATCTGGATCTCGACGATCTTGTCGCCGAGCATGCCGACCTGCTTGATCACCGCCCGCGAGTCCGCCGAGATCATGTCGAAGTGCTCCGACTGGATGCTCAGCCGCACCTCCACGCCTCGTCTGGCTCCCTCGCGCGTGAACTCCATCCCCGTCACCGATCCCACCTTCATGCCCGCGATCTGCACGGGGTTGCCCTCGGCCAGGCCCTTGATGTCGTCGACGACGAAGCGCAGCGTGCGGTGGCTCGACAGCACGCCGGTGTTGCGGTTGATGACCAGCCCAAGCGTGGCAATCAGCACCAGTCCGAACAGGAACAGCATTCCCGTTCGAAGATTCCTCCAGCGTGTTCCCTGTCCGTTCGCAGACGAAGTCATGGCAGTAACCGGCTCAACAGATAATCAATCGATCGCAGTGCAGAACATCGCGCGGCTCGCGGCGCCGGTCGCGGAGCTTCAGGCCATCGCCTCTTCGGGCTCGGTCAGGAAGGACTCCACGAACGGATGCCGGCTCTCGTACATCTGGTTCGGCGTTCCGTCGAACACCACCTCGCCCTGGTACAGGACGACGACGCGGTCGGCGAGCGCGAAGACGTCGCTGATGATGTGCGTCACCAGAACGGCGCCGAGGCCCTTCTCCTCGCGGAGGTTGCGGATGACGTCGATGACGCGGCGCGTCGAGATCGGATCGAGTCCGACCGTCGGCTCGTCGAGCAGGATCATGCTCGGGTCGAAGATCAGCGCGCGGCCGATCGCCAGGCGCTTGCGCATGCCGCCGGAGAGCTTGTCGGGGAGCTGATGCTCGTAGCCCTCGAGTCCGGCGAAGCGGACCTGCTCGCGCACGCGGGCGGCGATCTCGCGCTCGTCGAGGCGCAGGTTCTCGCGCAGGAAGAACGAGAGGTTGTCGACGACGTTGAGCGAGTCGAACAGAGCGTTGCCCTGGAAGACCATGCCCATGGCCTTGCGGATCGGGAAGAGCTGGTCCTCGCGCATGTGCGTGATCTCCGTTCCCTTGACGAAGACGCGTCCGCCGGCCGGCTTGATTAGCCCGAGCATGAGCTTCAGGATCGTGCTCTTGCCCGATCCGCTGGGACCGAGCACCGCGGTGATCTCGCCATCGCGCGCGGTCAGATTGACGCGGCGCAGGATGGTGCGATCGCCGTAGCGGAGCGAGACATTCTGGAGCTGAATCATCTAGAAGTTCTCGAGAACGAATTTCGAGATGTAGAAATTGGCGACGAGCACGAGGCCCGACGAGACGACGATGCCCTTGATCGTCGCGTTGCCGACGCCGACGGTGCCGCCCTGCGCCTCGAAGCCGTTGTAGCAGCTCACGAGCGTGATGATCACGGCGAAGACGGGGGGCTTGAGGAACCCGACGAGGAAGTCCTTGACGAGCAGGGGGTTGAGCACCGAGTTCCAGTAGATGCCGGTGTCGATATGATGGTAGCTCTCGGCCACCACCGCGCCGCCGGCCAGACCGACGAAGCAGCTCAGCGCGGTCAGCGGCAGGAACATCACGAGCGCCGCGACCAGGCGCGGCATGACGAGCTTGGCGACCGGGTCGGTGCCGAAGGCGCGCAGGGCATCGATCTGCTCGGAGATCCGCATCGCGCCGAGCTCCGATCCGTTGCGCGCGCCGACACGGGCGGCGAGCATCAGTCCGGTCACGAGCGGCGCCATCTCGCGGATGATCGACAGCGCGGTCGCGCGGCCGGTCAGCAGCACCGCCCCGAACTCCTCGAGCTGGTTGCCGACCTCGATGACGAGCAGGCAGCCGATCGACAGCGAGCTGACCAGGACGATCGGCAGCGACTCGGTGCCGCTGACGTACATCTGGTCGAGGATGTCGCGGAAGTAGCGCTTCAACATCCGCATCGTCGTGAACGAACGCAGCGAGAAGCCGAAGAACTCCTGCATCGTCAGGAAGAAGCTCTTCGCCCGGGCGTTGATGCGTCTCGGATATGTCGCAGCGAACGATATCATGCTTACGAGGGAGTCGAACGGAAAGAGGCCGTTTCGACACGCGGAGCGCAAGGTTGCGTCCGCTAATGACCTGTTACGACGGGGGAGCGCCGGGGAGAACAACAAAGCTACGTCAGCCGCCAGGGGCCACCTGTAACGGTGTGGAGCCGCGGGGCATCAACGGAGATGCTCGCCGAGCGTGGTCGAGGAGTCGAGGGGGTGTGCGTCAGGCGGGGAGGCCGGGGAGCGCAAAGATACGGCGGAGAAAGGGGGAGAGGAGGGGATTCTTCCGGGTCGGCGTGTAGCGAACAACGATGACGATGGTGGGAGTGCCCCGGCGGCACTCCCACCAAATCGAAGTCGTGGGCGACGATCGAAGAGTCACCGCACGACTGCGAACCGACCCGTGGCGATAACGCCGTCGACACTCGCGACGAACGAGTAGATCCCCGGCGGCAGCCTGTCGACCCGCCCGGTCATCGAGTACGTCCCGGGTTCCGACAGCTCGATCGCCTCGGAGCGCACCGTCCGGCCGAGCTCGTCGACCAGGCGCAGCAGACCTGTGCCCGCGACGGTGCTCGTCAGGCTCAGGCGCACCGTCTCTCGCGCCGGATTCGGGAATACCCGCACCGTCATCGTCGCAGCACCGCCCGGCAGCGCCGCATCGCGTCGCTCCAGTCGCGGCGTCGACTTCAGCAGCTCCGTCTCGCTCGAGTCCTCCGACCACAGCAGGCCCGACATCGACTCTCCCGTACCGAGTAGCTCGCCGACGATCATGAATTCCCTCGTCACGTAGTACTCGACCCAGTCGCCCGGTGTGGCTACCATCCGCACGAACACTTGATCGCCCGGGTCGGTGTACGCCGGCACTGGCACCGTGACCTCGTCGAATATCTCCGCATCTCCTAGTTCCAGAGCGCTTACAGTGTCCGAGCGCCAGAGCACTTCCCGGGTGCTGTCGTCGACGAGCTCGAGGACGATCGCGACGTCGGCCGGCGGCTCGCCGTACGGATTGAACGCCGGCTTCTGGAGCCACGACACGAGATCGGCGCTTCCGCTGACGATCCGCGTGATTTTCACCGGCTCCTCAGCGGCCTCGAAGACCGCCGTGCGCGCCACGCTCGACGCCAGCCGGATCTCGGCAGGCAGCAGCGTGTCGAGGTCGGGCGCCAGCGTGTCGACAGGCGGCGGCAGGAAGTACCGCGGCGAGAGCATCGGCGTCGGCACGATCAGTCCGCCGCTGAGCATCGCGGGCTCGCATGGCAGGGGCACGAGCCGTTCATTAAGACTGAAGGTCTGGCTCACCTTGCCCCCATACGCGCCCTGCAGCGCCGCCTGAGCGGCGATCGGGCGCAGGTATAACGGGAAGTATGTCGATGAGTCGCCGCGGATGCTGATGCCGTCGACGCTCTCGGCGGCGATGCCGCGATAAAGCACGCCGGTGTGCGCCGGCGCCTGCGCGAACGTGTCGATGTTCGGCGCGAGGGTCAGGTTCGCGAACTGCCCGCGCTCGATCTCCTGCTCGCTCGTGCGGCCGTACCAGTAGACGAACTGCCGGTTGCGGATCGGCGGCGCGCCATCGACCCACTGCCAGGCGATCGCGCCAAGCGGTGTGCCCAGCAGCTCGGCCGTCGGCACGGCCGGGAAGTGCGTCAATGACGGCCACGTGAACGGGCGGTACACCGGCGCGAAGCGCGGGAAGCCGGCGCTGGTAACCGTGTCCTTCGCCCCCCAGCGATAGAGGTCGGTGAGCCAGTGCGCCGTGGTGGTATCGCCGGCGCGAAAGCGAAGCGCGATCGCCGTGCTCATGCCGTGCGTCTCGAAGGCGACCCCGACACGCGCGCGGTCGGCGGCAACGCTGGGATGCATGAAGTTGCATCCGGCGATGCCGACCGAGACATGCTCGCAGTTGCTCGTGTCGAACCCGCGCGCGGCGGTCGACGAGTCGAAGTTGCCGTTGAGCGGCACGAGCCGCAACTGGCTGTAGACGATGTGATTGCGCGCGCCCTGGGTGCCCTGCTGGAACGCCAGGTGTACGGCGGTGTGGCCGGGGAACTTGAAGTGCCGGCTTCGGCCGTACGCCAGCGTGGGAAAGCTGCATGTCGGGTCGCTCGTCAGCGCGAGGATCGTGGCGTCGCGAACCGGCCGCACGATCGCCGAGCGCGCGCCGGAGATCGCGTTGACGAAGCGCACGTCGATCTGCTTCGACGGGGTCGCCCAGGCGATCACAAAGCCGCCGTCGCGGAGCGAATCGCTCTCGTCCGGCTTCTCGAGGTGATACGAGCTGACGCCGGTGATCGCCGGAGTCATGCGGATGCCGAGGGAATCCAGCGCGCCGGTCGTGTATGTCAGCGAGATCGTCGCAACGCTGTCGGAGTTCGCGAGCACCGCGTCGACATCGGTCAGATCGACGATCCTGCCGTCGACGCGCGCGCTGCTATCCGGGTCGTATTCGTGGCGCTCCCAGACGACCATGGCAACGACGCGCATGCCCTCATCGGCGATAATCGGCTGGACGACGACGCCGACCGCCGGGTGGATGTTCCGGGCGAGGCTGGCGCCGAGCGTGTCGAGGTCGGCCGGATCGGAGACCATGAGCTCGTTGGTCCACTGGCCGGATCGCAGGCGGGCGCGCAGGTAGACGACCGCATCGCGCTCGTAGACGATGACCTTGCTCAACGCCGACTGGTGGCCGGGCCCGAGCGGCTCCGGGCCCTCGACGTCGACGCTGCGCACGGCGTTTGGATAGGCCGTCGCGTAGATCGAGACGGGCATGGGGATCGGCGTGATCCGATAGAGCCCGCCCCATCCCGGCTCGAGCCAGTCGAGCGCGAGCTCCTCGCCGGCCTTCGCACGCCAGTGCAGCGAATCTTCGTGACCGACCTTCTCGACGAGGAACGAGTCGGCCATGACCGGCGTCGAGTTCTTCAGCGTGATCAGCGGGCGACGCACGTCGATGAAGCCGAAACCGCGGGCGGTGTTCGTGCTGTCGAGATCCGTCGTCGCCGCGCCATAATATGCATGATCGATGGGCCAGGTTCTGCGGTTGACGATGTTCACATATCTGGCACTCTTGGCCGCCGCGGCGCCGTCGCGTACGCCCGGATACAGATGTGCCAGCTCAGCGTAGGTCTCGTGGCGCTCGTCGATGCCGTCGACGCTGATGTCGGGAACGATCAAGTCGCGTCGACCCGTGTCCGCGCGTTGCATGTGAAGACCGGCGACCATCGGGATCTCCTCGAAGCTCTGGGTCGTGTCGTGCACCGACATCTGCTCCATCCTGAAGTACAGTCGCTGGTACACCGGCGCAATCAGCCGGACTTCCTCGACCACCCGTTTGACCGCCAGGTAGCGCGAGCGCAGACCAAGCCACATCTGCGGCAGCCGCCACTTCGGATCGACCGTCCCGTCGGACCGAAAGTGCTCGCGGTGGTTCGACGGCAGCGTATCCCACTCGCCCCGGTCGCAGTCGCTCCAGCGCTCGGCCTCGAGGCTCTGGCTCGACCAGCCCGAGCAGGAGTCCGCCCAGTTCGCTCGATGCACGCCGAGGAGACGGTCGGCGATGCCGAGATTCTCCCCGTTCCATGAGAGCTCGTCGAACTCGATGCCCTGGGCGCCGTTGAAACTGAGGAAACTCTGGACGGCGATCTCTTCCGGCGTCTTCGGACGCACGCCGTTCCACCCGCCGGTGAAGCCGTCGGCGTCTTTGGCATTCGGCCAGCCGTAGCTCGTCACGAGGTTGTAGACCGGCATGCTGTCGGGCATCTGTGCGGCGTACTTGAACTTCGCGACGTCGATCATGCGCGCGAGCGTCGGAATCATCGCGCCGTCGGTCTGGATCGACTCGTGGTCGCGGAACTTCCCGAGCGACACCTGTTGAGAGTCGGTGTAGCGCCGGTAGCCCGCGTCGCTGCTGAAGGCGACCATGCCGGAGTCCGTCGGCAGCGGTGGGTAGTACAGCTTCCACCTGGTGCTATCGAGTCCCGAACGTCCCATCTTGTCGGGTCGCACGTAGAAGACCGGGATCGGCGGGCGCATGACCGCGAGCTTCTGGCGGACCATCATGTGCGCGCGCTTCGGCCGCGCCGGATCGAGATCGAACTGCAGGCGGCGGAACCCGTCGTAGCTGGCGACCGGGTTCTGGTACAGCAGCGGACCCTTGACGAATGGCGAGTCGGCGCCGTACGGCGAGTATCGTGCGACGAGCGCGCCGACGGTGTCCGTCAGATAGGCGAGGGCTTCGTAGGTCGGCGTGCCCGGCTCGTCGAAGAGGCCGAGCCGGAAGAGCCGGTCGCGGACGACCTTCGTCGCCGTGTCGGTCAGCAGCGAGCGTATTTCGTGTGTGATGACGCTGTCGAAGCGATGGCTGAGCAGCGCCTCGAACTGGTGCGGGGCGACACGGCCGCGAAGGAAGTCGATCTTTACGGTGCCAGTCGTGTGGAAGTCATAGTAGATGTCGGAGCCCTCGACGGGGGTCCGAACGACCGAGCGATGCGAGATCCGCCCGCTGGCGACGAGCGCCTGCCGGAGCTGCTCGCACGACGTCGTGCAGGCCGCCTCGTTGGGGGCGCCGAAGACGCCGCCGGGACGCGCGATGAAGGAAGTGCCGCCGTCGCGCCATCCGGTCTTCATGGAGTCGGTGATCGCATCGGACTCGCGCATGCGCAGCCAGATCCCGACGTCCTTGAACTCTTCGAGCGGCTCGCGCACGAAGTTGGACGAGTCGTATCGCCCGTAGGTCACATCCACACTGTCGTGCAGGGCGTAAATCCCGCAGCGGCAATCGTTGGCGCCCGGTCCCTGTCCGGCGTAGATCCTGCGCCAAATCTTCACGTTGGCGATGATGGTGCTATTGACGGGGGGACCGAGCAGCGAGTCCAGCTTGAAGTGAAAGCCGAGCCTCACCATGAAGCTGCTGTCGAGACCGGCGACGGTATCGCCACGGCCGATGTCGTAAAACGGATACTTCGTCCAGTCGACGTAGCGCGCGGCATCCGAGAGCAGGAAGCCCCACGTCGAAACATACCTCGGCGCGCCGACGAGCAGGCCCGCCGAGTCGGCCGGAAGCGAGATCGTCCTGAAGAGTGTCGCGTCGTTGCCGGCCAGAACGGGGTTCGTGGACTTGGGAACCGAGTCCGGAGGGTAGTCAAAGGTGAACATCTGCAGGTCGGTGTTGTGAAAGGCGTAGTTGTCGGCCACCGAGAGAAATGGCGCCAACACCTTGAGCACCGACGGAATGAAGATCGTCTGCAGACCTTCGCCGCGCGGCAGGTTGTCCTGGACGTAGAGCATGCTGTCGAGTCGATCTTCAACGGTCGCCGGTGCGGCAATGCGCGAGGCGAGCACGCCGACGCCGAGGTTGTCCCACGTCGGCTGGTAGTGGTAGGTGAAGTCGAGTCGCAACGTATCGCGCGCGAAGCTCGGCTGCCCCGGCACCGTATGAGCACCGACGCGGAAGAGTGAGTCGAGTCCCGTCGAGAAGTATCGATGGTAGGGTTGCGCATGTGTTGGCGCGACCACGGTGATCATGGCTGCGATTGCCGCAAGAGCAATTCGCAACGGAGCAGAACGTCCACGCATCGCGATTCCCCAAACCAATCTGGGGTGGGATCCGCCCGGCCGCCAAATGGCAACCGGAACCTGGTCGGGGAGCTCGTTGCCGCGGGCTCCCCGACAATTCTTTGAAGACCTTACTCGATGTGCATCAGCGGGATGCTGACCATGCGGCCTCCGCTGGCCATGCTGACGATGTAGAGTCCAGCGGGCATGCCGGCCAGGGCGATCGTGAGCTCCTGCTGACCCGCTGGCAGCAGCCAGCGCCGCAGCTCGCGACCGCGCAGGTCGAGCAGGGCGATCGCGACGCCGCCAGCGCTCCCGGAGAAGCGCACATGCGCGTGCGTCGATGCCGGGTTTGGGCTGACAGCCAGCTTCAGAGTTGCCGGATCGACCAGCCACAGCGGCGCCGACGCCGGTCGATCGGTTCCCTCGGGCAGCCGGATCGGCGTGCCTCCGCGCGGTACGCGCGGGTCGCTTCGTGCGAACGCGACACCGCCGCCGGAGAGGCCGACGCCAATTGCCGGGCGCCCGCTGCCGTCGACATCACCGAGGCGCACGATCCGGTTTCGACTGGTTGCACCATCGGCCGGCCAGATCGACATCCAGGCATCGATGTACGAATCGAGCATGGCGCCGCCGTTGTAGCAGATGATGTCGGGATAGCTTGCCGCGCAGACGTCGCCGACCCCGTCGAGGCCGATATCACCGGGATCGAGAATTGAATACGTGGGGTTGCTCCAGCCTGGGCTCAGGCGATTGGGCGTCCAAACTTCCGTCCACGGCCTGCCCCACCAGAGACTGTCGCCCGGCCGTGGCGCGTCGTTGCCACTGCCATACTGTTCGTTCAGCCGCTGTCCGCGACGGCCGACATAGATGAGCCAGGCCTGGCTAAACCCGTTGACGGTATCGCCGGTGCTGACGATGAGCTCGGGCACGCCATCGCCGGTGACGTCGACGAGCTGTCCCTGCTTGCCGTCGTGTCCGTCGACGCGCACGAAGTCGATCGACTGCGGGACGGTATCGGGCAGGGCTCCCCAATTGCCGTAAAGCACTGAGACGCCGCCACGCCTGCCGATGGTGTTCTCGTCGATGTACATCGCGATGTCGAGAACGCCGTCGCCGTCGTGATCGAGCACCGAGACGCGACGGGTATACGGGGCTTTCCAAAACACCCAGTCTGGCGTCGCCGTCTGGTTCGATCGACTCCAGCGGTCGCGGCGGCCTTGGTACAGTGTGAGCCGGGGTGTTCCTAGAACGACGCCATTGACAATGCGGTAGGGATATGCGGCCACGAGGAGGTCATCGAAACCGTCGGAATCGGCGTCAAACGTCAGGGGCAACGTTGGAGATAGCTCGAGGTCCGTTCCTTCCATAATGACAATGCGTTCCGTTGGACCAGTCAAATGTGTTGTGTCCTCGACAGAGAACGAACCATTGCCGAGGTTCCAGAACACGACGATTGAGCTGACGTACGCACCAAGCGTATGCGGATCACTCAGAATCCTCTGCGATATCGCGATATCACGATGCCCGTCGCCATCGTAATCGCCGGCGCCGATGAAACTGCAGTCGGCGTCGATCTCGGATGGCCCGAGGCGGATGCCCGCGCTCGCCGGTGGCAGGCCGCCGCGCACGCCGTGGTAGATCAACAGCTCGATGACGGCCTTGCCGCTGAAGCTCGTATCGCAGCGACGATGGGTCAGGATCCAATCATTGAGCCCGTCGCCACCAACGTCACCCAACGGATAAATCTGACGGCCAAAACGCTCGTCGACTCCCGTGACGCACTTGAGTGATCCGGTCAGCCGCCCGATCTCCGGTAGCGCGATCGCGCCGGGCGCGCGCGGATCGATCTGCGCGACCGTCGGCGGCGCCATCGATGCGACAAGCAGCACGCACGAAAGGAAGTAACCAAGCCGGGCACGGCGCTGTTCGCGGGTTGAACCGAGGACTATGTGTAGGGTTTCCGTCATCATCACCTCCGGCCTGAACATGAGCGCCGCGCTCGGCCTTCGCGACAGGACGCACGATTTTGAAGATCAGTCTGGGGGGTGGGACTGGGGCGACGGCGACACTACGCCGAACATGACCTGAACATACCGCACTCGCACGTTGCGGAGTATGACGATGGTCAGGATTGCCGAACCGAAAGACCGCGACGACGTATCCGTGCTACCCGAGCGCTTCCGCCGAGTGCTTGATCGCGAGTTGCCCGCACGCCGCATCGATGTCTTCGCCGGAGCTCGAGCGCACCATCACCTGCACGCCCGCCTTCTTCAGCTTCGCGACGAACGCGTCGAACGCCTCTGGCGGCGTCGACCGCAGCGTCGCGGCGATGCCGGTCGGGTTCGTGAACTCGATCTCGTGGAAGGGGATGACGTTGACCTTGCTCGGCACTCGTCGCGTGATGCGCGCGAGGCGCTTGACGTCCTCGTCGGTGTCGTTGATGCCCGCGAACAGGATGTATTCGTAGGTCACCGGCCGGCGCGTCTTCTGGTAGTAGTAGTCGATCGCCGCGAGCACGGTCTTGAGATCGTAGCGACGGTTGATCGGCATCAGCTCGCTGCGCAGATCGTTCGTCAGCGCGTGCAGCGAGAGCGCGAGCTTGACCCTGCGCCCCTCGTCGGCCATGCGCCTGATTGCGTCGGGCAGTCCGGAGGTCGAGACCGTGATCCGGCGCGGACCCACGAGCTCGTTGTCGGGATCGGTCAGCAGGTCGATCGAGCCGAAGACGTTGTCGTAGTTGAGCATCGGCTCGCCCATGCCCATGTACACGACGTTGGTGATCTCCTGGCCGGAGCGCTCGGCGACCTGCAGGAACTGCTCGACGATCTCGCCGGCGGTGAGATTGCGCTTGAGCTTCATCGACGCCGTCGCGCAGAACTTGCAGTCGAGCGGACAGCCGACCTGCGTCGAGAGGCAGAGCGTCCGGCGCTTCGGCTCGTCCTGATCGTCGCGCGCCTCGCTCGGGATTAGCACCGCCTCGATGTTGTAGCGGTCGTGCGTGCGGAAGAGATACTTGATCGTCCCGTCCTCGCTGTGCTGCGAGTCGAGCAGCGTCAGCGATCGCAGTGATGCGCGCGCGGCGAGGCGCTCGCGCAGCTCGCGGCTGAACGTCGTCATCGCGTCGACGTCGGCGACGCGCCGGCGGTAGACCCACGAGTAGAGCTGGCGCGCTCGGTAGCCCGGCTCGCCGAGCTCCTTCATGAGCTTCTCCATCTGGCCGAGCGTCATGCCGGGCAGGTGAAGGGTGGATATGGTCGTGGCGTCGGACACGTCTGGCGATGCTCTGGTATTGGATTCTGCCGGCGCTCAACGACGCGGCCGAACCCCGCACGGGATCCGGCCGCAAGCTCCGGCGAATCTATGACGATCCGGCGGATGGTTTATTCAGTCGGTGGCGCGTCGAGCCGCATCAGACCGTCGTGTCCTTCTTCGCTCCGGTCGTCGGGCGCTTCGCCGTCTTCATCATCGTCGGATATCCCTTCCCCTTGAGTGAGGGGATCCGCACGACGAGCTCCTTCGGTCCCTTCACCGAGCGCGTGACCTTCGGCCTGCCCCCGGCATCGGTCTTCGGCTTCGTCGCCGTGTCGACCGCGGCCGTGTCGCCGGCCATTCTGTTGCCTCCCTCGTTGACGTAGCCACCCATCTGCTCGAGCGAGCTCAGCAGCTTCGTGCGCTCCGCCTCGGTCAGTTGCTCGAAGGTGACGCCCTGCGCCTGGAGCGCGGCGCGCAGCGTCGCCTCGCTGTTGACGCCGCGATCGTAGACATCCGGGTAGAAGTGCACGGCGCCATCCTGCACGACGATCGTCTCGTAGCGCAGCTCAACCGGGATCGGCGTCGGCAGTTTGACGGTCTGCATCTGGCTGCGGTTCTTCCCATACTCCGCGATCTGCTTCTCGGTCACCTCGGCGCCGCTGACTTCGGCGAGAAGTCGAGCGAACTCGCGCGCCTGGTCATCGGTCAGTCCCGCGCAACCGTGCGAGCCGAATCCCCCGATCTGCGCTTTCGACTTGCCGCCGTGAATGAGCGACGGGAGCCCGATCGGAATC
>Ga0247823_10002888_pt1 | contig 14092 bp, 13 predicted proteins | sample 13C_PalmiticAcid_2_FD_192426 | JGI IMG/M metagenome (GOLD analysis project Ga0247823, IMG submission 192426) | Soil microbial communities from agricultural site in Penn Yan, New York, United States - 13C_PalmiticAcid_Day30 | ecosystem: Environmental > Terrestrial > Soil > Agricultural land...
AAAGTGACCCACGCAGGACCCAAATGGGTCACCTGCTGAAAGGCGCTTTCGCAGTAGATGCCGGATTCCCTGCTGAAAGGGATGGTGCCGCTTACAGGACTCGAACCTGTGGCCCCATCATTACGAAGACCTTTCAGAGGTAGTCGCAATCCTAGGAAATCTGGGGATTTCAGCCAAAAAATCGACCAAATTTGGCGACGACCCAATCGCTTCCTAAAATGACGGAAGTTCAGAATCTGGCGTTTTCCTCCCGAAAGTATTTTCGACTGATCAAATTTCGAAATTCGACCCATCCGATACCCGTTTTCGACGATCCCGCTGTTGGAGATAACTGTCGCTTTTATTGGCCTAACGTCTTGGCGTTCGATAGGCGTAAGCGTCTAAGGGGGAACTGGACATGAAGGTTGAGCTGTTGGACGCGGAGGCAGTTTCCAGGGAGCTGGTGAAGCTGATCAAGAAGCATGACGAAATCCACATTGCAGTGGCTTGGGGTTACAACGGCGACGTAGCAGACGCCCTGTTCGAGAACACGGCAAAGTTCCAGTCGGTTACCTTCGGCCTTGCCTTCTGCCAAACTGATCCGGCTTTAGTCGAGCGTCTGGTGGGCAAGAAGAACGCTTTTGTGGCGAGCGGCGGTCGGGCCACATTTCATCCGAAAATCTATTATTTCCGCACCGCCGACATGGCAGAGGCGATCGTCGGCAGTTCCAATTTTACCGCCGGCGGACTTTCCCGAAATTGGGAAGCCTGCGTGCACGTCACAGGCGCAGCCGACGACACGTTCTTCAATGGGCTGCGCGATTGCCTCGAGGGTTATGCTCATCTTCGCAAGAAGGTGACCTCGGCGCTGGCCGCCAGCTACCGTCGGCAGTTCGATGCCGCCAAGAAGCTCAAGAAGCCTAAAGACCCGATCTTGCCCGGCGAGGGTCTGACTTGGGAACAGGTCAATTCGGATTTGGCCGCCATGGACTGGGAAACCTACGTCAAGCTCGTCCGTTCAAGCCGTCATCATCATGTTGACCAAAGGCTGGACCTGTTACGAACGATCCAACACATGTTCACGCGCGTGAGGTCCTTTGCAGCGCTTCCGCCATCCGAGTGGAAGGCAATTGCGGGAGTGATTGGCGAAAGTCAGAAGCGCGATGCGGGCTTGGATGCACATGACTGGGGTTGGTTTGGCTCCATGAAGGGCATGGGCGACTTCGCCAACCGTATTGCCGAGCACGATGAGAATCTCGCACGCGCGGTTGATAGCATCCCGCGCCATGGAGATGTTGGTGAGGCGCACTATCAAGCCTTCGTCAGGCACTTTTTGAGGGCGTTCGAGCGATCAAGCCGAAAAGGAGGGGTGCCGACGGCCACTAGGCTTCTTGCGATGAAACGTCCCGATTCATTTGTGTGCGTTAGCAAGCCAAACTTGGCAGGCCTATCTGCCGCACTTGCGTTTCCTCGGACAACATTGAACCTCGACAATTATTGGGAACGCGTGATCGAACCCATCAGACTTTCACCATGGTATAACTCGGCGAGGCCGTCGGGAGAGGATGCCGAGCTTTGGGATGGCCGCGCTGCGATGCTGGATGCCATTTACTACGCGCCTTAGCCCGCAAGTGTCTCTCGCCGCACCGCGCAAAAAAATTACCGCATTGCCGGACCCAAGCGTTTAAACTCGGACCCGGCAAGGCGGCAGGAAATTAGAGTTGCGGTCGACTTAGCTTGGCACCCATCATCTTGGCCGCACCCGCTTCGACGGCTGCCATCAGCGTGTCATTCGCGAGGTGGCTATATCGCATCGTCGATTGATGGTCGGCGTGCCCGAGGATGCGACCCACAGCGTAGAGGTCGATGCCAGCGTTGATCATGAACGACGCCGCCGAGTGGCGCAGGTCATGGATGTGCAACCCCTCCAAGCCCGCAGCGTCCCGCGCGGTGTCCCATGGGCGCTTCAAGTCATAGTAGGGTTTGCGGGTCAAAGGGTTCGGCAAGAGCCAAGGGCATGCATCCCACCTCGGCAGTGCATCGATGATGTCGATCGCCGCCTGCGGCAAGGGCACGTAGCGCGGCACCCCGGTCTTGGTCGTAGGAATGTGCCAGGTCCGCCTTTCCAGATCGATGTGCTGCCACTGCGCTGTCAACAGCTCGGTCTTGCGGGCGCCGGTCAGAAGCAGCAGCCCTATTATGTTCTTGAGCTGCGGATTGGCCGACTGCTCCGCGGCAGCGAGCAACCGCCTTGCATCATCGGCCGACAGGAACTTCGTTCGGGCATTCTTGAACCTTCGGCGCGGCACGTTCCGGACCGGGTTGGGATCGGCACCCGGAATGTTCCACTGGCGACCGAGTTCGAACGACCGGCTGAACACGACCCTAATCTTTTCGATCGTCGCGGGAGCAAGCCCATCGGCGATCTTGTCGGCAAACCATTTCGAGATGTCTTGAGTCGAAATGTCGTGCAGACGATTTTTCCCCCAGCGCGGGAGGACATGGCACCGAAGGATCGATTCCGTGTTGCTAGGCGCGCGTTGATAGGTTCTCGCATGCTCGACATGCTGCGCGGCCAGTTCCGCATATGTCGGAATGCTCTTTTTCTCTTTCTTCTTCGCGGCCGGATCACCGCCTAAGGTCACTTCGGACAGGCGCCGCTTGGCCTCCTTTTTGGCTTGGTCGAAAGTGATGTCCCCATACCGAGCGATCTTCGTCGTTCGGAGCTTACCGTGGGGATCGGGGTAGATGAAATAGTAGGTTGCGCGGCCAGACTGGCGAACTTCAAGCGCAAAGCCTGTTACGGCCTTATCGCGGTATACGGTTTTGCCTTTGCCCGGTTCGCAGCGCGCAGTCAGGCAGAAGGTGGAATCTAGTTTAACGACAGGCATTTTCTGTCTCCTTGTTGAAAATGGTTTTGAGAAGGAGTCCGCACAGCGCCGCCAAAGTCGGGTGGACCTTGGGTACAGGCTCGGCCAGTTTTGATGCCGTGCGGGGCTCAGAGGGGGTGACAGGGCAGGTTCGCGCCCACCCTGTCGGGGTAGTTTCAGGACTAGAAAACCTCTCCGGGCGCAGCGCCGCCGTTCGGATGGTCGCTGCCTTTCGCCCATGCTTTCGCCGGATCGAAGGGGCGTTCGCGGGCGGAGGCATCTTTCGCTTTGAGATCCTCATCGATCGCGACGACGGTCCAGGCGGTACGCTCGCCGTTATGGGTCTGGCGAAGTTCCAGCCCGCCGACGATGCGGTTGGCATGGCGGGAAAGGAAACGCCCCAGCTTCGACCGATTGATCGTCCCGCGCTCAGCGACGGGCAGTTCGAGCAAAGCCTCCTTGAGGTCCGAGTCGGTGTCGGATTTCTCGATCACCGTGCGAACCATGGTCGGGCGATCGAGAAAGCACTCGTACCATTGAGCCAGGAGGTCTCCGACAAGCTGCACATCGGGGTCGTCGTTCACCTGAGCGATCAAGCTCGTTGCCGGGTCGGGTTGACCGAGCCACACCAAGCTCTCGCGGCACAACCTCGACCATTCGCCGAAGCTCGGGATCGTCGGCAGGTCCGACGTCGGCGAGCCAGCCTTGAGATAGGCCGAAATGATCGTGAGGGCGTGACCGACATATCGCGCGCGGTCGGCCTTCACCCGCTGGACTGGATTGCCGGTGTATCGCAGGTCGGTAATGTCCTGCACGCGCGGTGAGAGATAGATCGAGACCACGCGTCGGGCCAAATCGCGAAGGGGGCGGATGTTATTGCCGGTCCCCATGATGAGCGTCGCCGTTCTGGCCGTGGCAACCCGGCTCGTACCCAAAATGCGGTCCGTAACGGTTTCGCTGGTCAGCATGCGGTTGATCGCCGGGTAAGCGATCCAGTCCGACACCATGTCGTCGAAGCAGACAACTGCCGGGCTCGAAAGCATCAGCGAGAGCACTTGCTTGCTCGCCTCCTCATTCGTGGTCGGGTAGCTGGTGTTATATGGCTCACCCGGACCGCCGAAGCAGGCGATCAGGGAGGCAAGGTAGCTCTTCCCGCTTCCGGGCCGCGAGGCGCTGATGCTGAACGCGGGGCTGAGGGGCAGCGACGACCGGATTGACGCCGTCAGCATCGCCGAGAGTGCCGAAGCCTTGTCTGCTTCTGACGCGAACTGAAATTCGCCGACCAGTTCCTCCAGGGCCGCCAATGCCGTTCTCGCATTCTCTTCGGTCGGGTCGGGCAGTCGGTAGCTGGCGCCGTCAAAGGCTGCGAAGATCGCCGAGGCCTTATCGTAACCCGACGTACGCACCAATTCGTCGGTACCGGTGCTGATGAAGGGCTGTCGTGCCAGACCCCTCAACTCGCGAAGGTGACGATATTGGCCCTTCCTGATCAGCGACAGTAGCGTGCGGGGTGGAACATCGATCCTGCTCCACGTTTTCGAACGACCATCATAGCTTTCGAAATCCAGCGTCGCCGACAGCGCCATCGCTAAGACCTGTTCAGACACTTGCTCAGTCGAGACGTCCCCGGTGTTCGGATCGGGACGAATGCGAACGATGCTATCGCCGGAGAAGAAATAGTCCGGCTGTTTTGCCAGCACGCTCTCTGCCGCATCCACGACCCGGTGCATTTCGCCGCGAACGTTTCGGATAAGAGGCCTGCATCGCGCCGAGGACTGATCAACATCGAGATGATCGATCAGGTGCGACGCATGGCGTGCCCGGCACTCGTCGCATCCGAACCGGCCCGCAGGGGATTGCGGCGTAGGTTCCACGTACGATGCCAAACTGTTGCCGCCCTCGTGCTCCGCGCTCCAGGGGCAGGTCAATTCGTGATTCCCGCTGCCCTTGTTCGAGCCATAGAGCCCGCTCCTTTTAAGCGCTGCGATGACCGGATTGGAACGCGGCGCGGGCCGAAACACCTCGTCGGGGAACGGCTCGGTCGCACCCGATGCGGCATTGTGCGCGACTGGTGGCGGCGAAGGAGGGGAAGGCGGGGCGGTTTCTTCACCACCTTTACCCCCTTCGTCGGCGCCGCCCGGCTGAAATGGCTCGGGGATCGCTTTACCCTCATCCCCTCCTTGCGACAGGCCCGGGAAAGAAATTGATGAAGGGTCGATCTTGGCGACGCCTTCGGAATTTGAATTTGGCATTAAATCTCCTCGTCAGAGGCGCTCAGCCTGCTGACCTATGTTTTTGTGGGTATGAAAAAGGGCGCCGATTTCTCAGCGCCCCGAAAGGTTCAGGCTAACTGGACGCGTCTTTCGTCGGCGCATCGGGCAGTTGCTGTCCCTCTTCCGATGAGGAGCACCGTGGCTCCGGCTCGGTTAGGTTTGTCATATATTCGACGAGCACATGCCATGTCGCGGCAATGCGCGCGCCGAATGTCATTTCGGTTTGCATTATGTTTCACCATGTCAAAGATTGGCCTGACATCGTTGAAAGCCGGAACATGGTTGAGGAGATCGCCTCGGACGCAAGTGTGGCATGTTCAACAGGATGAACAGGCGCCCCCAATGCACTTGCGGCGGGCTTCTGGCCGGAGAGGGAAAATCCGCTCTTCGGTAAGTCTAAGGTGGGGATCGCCCTCCCGCACATTCAAGGTCTAATTTCACCTTTCGCGATTTTTGCTGCGATGAGCGCCGCGCCGATGACCGCGAGACATGGTAGCGTATGCGCTTTGAAAACGCTCATGCAGGCGCAAAGCGTCAGAAAACCTGCCATCTCCCTTGGATGGAGACAGGCGCCCCATATGAGGGCGATCAGGAAGAGCAGCGCGAGCGCGGTGACGGCGACCTTGACGGCCGCGAGGGCGACGCACGCGGAGACGAATATAAGTAGTAGGCGCATGGGTGGCCTTCCTCAGAAACGCGAAAGGGCCGCGCAGCGGCGGCCCCTTCGAGATGGTCAGTAATGCTGCTGAGAGGATCAGGTGCAGAAGGCGCGGAGCATTCCGATCAGTTCGGGGTCCATGCCATCGACAGCCTGGACGAACAGGACAACCGCATAGCCATCGTCGCTCAGCACAAAGACCGTCTCCCAGCACACGTTCTCGTGGACCAGCACCCACTCCCACTGCGGGAGGCCGCAATCGGGGTCCGGCCGGATGGGCCAGCGGATAATGGTTTCGATGGCGTCGATCGTGTCACCGGGTTCGACCACGACGAAATGGGCCATGTCGGCGAACGGTATGTCGTCACCGAGGATGGCGCGACGTCGGCGGATGAGGTGGAGCAGTTCGGGGTGTAGTGGTCGTTTCAGTGCAGACGCAATGGATGTGTCATCGGTCATGGAAATCATGGGCTTTCCTTTCAGGCAAAGAAAAAGCGCCCAAGGCGGGGGCCTCAGGCGCGTGGTTGGTTTTCGATGTTTTGTTCGGACTTCGGTTCAAGACATGCCAAGGACGGCTCCTACATGCTCGGCATTTGCCCAAGGTCCTCACCCGAGCGCTGGGCAGGTCGTTTCGCTCATTGAGCTATGATGGGCTCTCCGACGCTGATGACGCTGCAGTCGCTGACGTCGATCTTGGCCTTTACCGTTGCGGCCCTCAGCGCGCCAAAGCCGTTTTCCGCGCGGAAGCGCATAGCGACATTGTTGCCGACACTGTCAGTGACGATCGCCAACGTCTCTACATGCTGGAAAGCATCGGGGTTATGGAGCGATCCCTTTACCTCGTCTTCGAGGCTGTCGAGCCTGTGCCCCCAGCTTGAGAAGCAGTCATCAAGCTTCTGCTCATAGGCTTCCAGATCGGCTTTGGACTTTTCGACGTCCGCGAGCGCTCGGCGGGTTTCGGCACGCTCGGCTTCGTCCTTTGCTGCCAAAGCGTCCGCCGCCTCAAGTTTCGCCTTTTCGGCTTTTCCGGCCGGCGTTTGGTAGTGTGCTTCAAGTCCTTGGCCGAAAGCCATCATGGTGAGGATGAAGATCGGCAAAATTGCCACGTAAGCCGTGACTTTGGCGTTGCGGGCGAAGCGGAAGAACATGGCTGGCAGGTGGGCCAAAGCGAGGCCCGAAGAACTGGCTAGCGATATCCAGAACAGCGCTGTCGGGAATCCCGGCAATCCGATGTAGATGACCGGCAAAAAGCCGATCACCGCGACGAAAAAGAGCGCCACAAATGTGACCCATTGGAGGAAACGGAGAGCCCTCCCGCCTGCCGGTTGCGGCTCGGCTACAGCAGTTTCTTTCTTCATCAAGGTATCCCTTCAGCGTGAGTTGCGCAGAACGCGCGCGAACAGGCTGCACCGCGATCGAATTATCGGAATGCGAGCCTAAAGCTAGTAGAAATGAGATTCATCGTCCGTGGTCCAATCGACAACATTCTGGCCCACCCTAGAGGATGGACGTCAGACAACGATTGGCTGTGAATATGAAGCGGCTGCGCAAAGCGCGCGGCTGGTCGCAGGAAGCGCTCGCCGACGAGGCAGGGCTTGATCGGACCTACATCAGCGGAATTGAGCGCAGGGTGAAGAATCCGACGATTACCGTTGTCGAGCGGGTTGCATCAGCGCTGAAATGCGAGTTGGGTGCTCTGCTCGATTGACTTAGCTACGCAATATGTTCATGATTTGTCCTTACTCCAAATAAGGTGGTAGAAGCTGCGCAACTCGCGTGAGTTTCGGCTCATCCCGATTCTGGAGCGATTGGACTCGTTGTGTGAGGAAAGGCACTTCATGGGATTCCCTTGCACTGAGTTCGAATCTAGGCACACGGTCGAAGGGAGCCGTTGAAGTCATGACTGTTGAGCATGTTGGCAAGAGGCCGCGCACTGCGACGGCTGGAAAGAAAGCAATACTCGCAGAGCGGGTAGGTGCTAAAACGGGCTCTGACAGTGGCGTTGCCAGCGTCATCACACCCACGGGCAGGTATACTAACCTGTACACTGTTAAATTGAGTGGGGGCTACTACACTCCTGATGCGGTTGCTGCATGGCTTGCTGAGTGGGGGATCCGGAGCAAGTCCGACACCGTTCTCGAACCGAGTTGCGGGAACGGTAATTTGCTGGTCGCAGCAGCCGAGCGGCTGTTGACGCTGGGGGCGTCGAATCGTTCGGTTGGCAAGCAGTTGCAAGGGGTGGAACTGAGCGGCGTGGAGGCGAACACTGCGCGGTCGAGGATCGCCATGGCGCTGAAGTCTGTTGGATCTGAAGTTGTTCAGGTGAGTGATTTCTTTGGTTGGTGGTCACGGTCCCGTGAAACGACACTCGGCTATGACGTTGTGATCGGGAATCCACCTTTCATTCGCTACCAATCCTTTCCCGAACCCGCTCGGTCACTTGCGATGGATTTGATGGCTCAAGCCGGGCTAAAGGCGAACAAACTTACAAACATTTGGGTTCCGTTCGTCGTGGCGGCGGTCGAGGCCTTGAAGGCGGGTGGGAGGTTGGCGCTGGTCATTCCTGCTGAGCTCTTACAAGTTACTTATGCTGCGCAGTTGCGGCGGTTTTTGACCGCCAGATTTCAACATGTGAGCGTGGTTTCGTGCAACGAGTTGTTTTTTGAGGGCGCTGAACAGGAGGTTCTTCTTCTTCTTGCGGAAGGAGCGCTGGCCGACACAAATCCAGCCAACGATTGTCGCGTAGCTTTTGTGGAACAGGCCACTGTAAAGCAGATCGTTGAATCGGATCCGGTCGAATTAATCGCTTCTGCGGAGGAGAAGCACGTCTGCGGTGAGACAGAAAAATGGCTCAAGTTTTTTCTTGGCTCGCGGGAAATCGAGTTTATGCGGGAACTCCGCAATGGCGATCTCACTCGGAATCTATCGGAATTTGCCGAAGTAGATGTCGGAGTCGTGACTGGGAAGAATAAGTTCTTCGTTCTCCGAAATTCGGAAATACTCTCAAGCGGCCTTCGCCGATCAGTTGTGCCGCTTGTTTCCAGGTCCGCCCATCTTCGCGGCGCTGTCCTGGATCGTGACGAATGGGAAGGACTTTCTCTCGCGGATGAGCGCGTTCATTTGCTGAATCTTGGAACAAGCAGCTCCATGCTATCTAAAGAAGAATCTAAGTACGTTGAATGGGGAGAAAGTGAAGATTTTCACCTCGGTTTTAAATGTAGTATCCGGTCTCCATGGTATAAGGTTCCATCGGCGTGGGTTCCTGACGCCTTTCTTTTTCGGCAGATTTACGATTTTCCGCGAATTGTGAGCAATGAGTGTGGTGCTACCGCTACTGATACAATCCATCGACTTACTGTAAACGGATGCGACCGGGCGGAGTTGATCGCTTCCACTTATACCTATCTCACAGCGGCTTCGGCGGAGATTGAAGGGCGATCGTACGGCGGTGGAGTTTTGGAGCTGGAGCCAACCGAAGCGGAACGACTGCTAGTGCCCCACGCGCTGAACTATGCGCTTCCATTGCAGGACGCGGACGCCATCATTCGCTCAAAAAGCATGGACAGCCTATTGGAAGAGAATGCCCGCCGTGTCCTTATCGACGGAATGGGCCTAAGCCAGTCGGACGTGACCATGCTTAAAGCGATCTGGGACAAAATGCGCCAACGGCGCTTTGCCAGAGGGAAAAGTAGGTCGTCCTAGTCAGAGGATTCCTGATCCATCATCTTCGACTGTATAGTCCTCATCTGCTTCTGCCATTTCCTCAATTTCATGCGGAGGCAGGTTACGGTACCGATCCTTATACGCGCTGTAGATACGCTCGTTCATCGTCTCGAGGCGCAAGCGACTGTCCTTAGGCGGCGAATTTTCGTCGATGCTTCCGTCCTCTGGATTCCAAATTACGAGGGAGATGGCTTCGGCAAGATGATGCTGATCAAGCTCGTCTTCTCGCGATCCCAGCCTGTCCAGTGTTCGAATTAACGCTTGCTCTTGGGCGTGAGCCAAGGCCGAACGTGGTAATGCCACAACGAAACACACGATGCAGTACGGAAATCGGGTGTGGACGGTCGATGCCTCAGTCGCGAGGTCATTGATCATATTTTGCCAATTTTTCCGAATGCTGCTCGCATCGTTTAGTGTTTTGCTATCGTATACGATTCTCGGTCCATCTGGTCGATACGCAGCATCATAGTTTTGCGGCCTAATACCACCGACGATCCGCGTCGTTCCCACTTCCACAACATCAGCGGCAGGGGGAAGTAGCGAATTTCCTATAGGTTTTGCGACCGTGTTGCCGAGCATTTTCGAGAGAGCTTCGCCAAATGCGCTATCGAACACATACCCAAAATCCATGCCCTGTTTTTTGTCAAAACGGTTTGGTTTTTTCTGGGTGGCCTGAGGCAGATCGGCCTTGGTCTTCCCTTTTTTGGGAGATCCCTCCGTGCCGAGCCAAACAGCGCCCCATGCCGCAAGACTATCTGTATCCAACTCAACGGCTGGCATCTCTTTAAGCAAGCCCATTCAATCATCCCCGTCGCGATCGGTAACGCGTATGACGAGATCATCGTTGAGTCTATATGCCTTTTGCCGCGTCGAAACCGGCGGTAGCTGGGAAGATTGCTGGCCCAGCACAGCTGAGTACAGTCCTTTCAATCCGGCGCACCTCAGGTCCGGCAACCTCGTTAAATCGGGTATAGAGTGGGTCGCGGTACCTTTCCTGCCCAAAGCCACCCAAACAGGACCCAAAGAACCACCCACGCGAAAGCCACTTTGGCCGCATGTCCTGGATTTCCCAGCTGAAGGTGGTGGTGCCGCTTACAGGACTCGAACCTGTGGCCCCATCATTACGAATGATGTGCTCTACCAACTGAGCTAAAGCGGCAACGATGGGCGCCTCTATCAGCGTGCTGGGGCGAAGACAAGCGTCGTGGCGCAGAATCTGGTTGTACCGCATCGGGCACTTTGCCGGCCTTGCATGACCGGCAATACTCGGGCGGTCGTGGCCGCCGACTACAGCTGCAACCCGAGCGATCGATTGACGAAAGGGCGGCTCGACAGGCTGCGCGGAAAGTGGCGGGGGCGGTTTATCTCCCCGGTTTTTTGGGTGCGGGTCCGATGATGATCGCATCGGTGCGTATCTCGACCCCGAGATCGAGTTTCGCGGCGAGTTCACGCGCCAGCGTGGCGGGGTCGGCAAGATCGAAACGGCCACTGACCTTGATCGCTTCGAGCGCGGGTTCGGTGAGACGGATTTTCACGGCGTTCACGGCATTGGCGCGGGCGACGATGTCGCCGAGCAGCATCCTGTCGGCGTCGATCGCGACCGGGCCGGCCGCGGACCGCATCGAAGGCAGGATCCGGACGTCGGAGGTGACGACCTCGGCGGTCTCGCCCGGCCGCAGACGGACGCTGCGGTCGGAATTGCGCGAGGCGACCTCGATCACCCCTTCGATCAGCGACACGCGTGGGCGGCTGTTGCGAAGGTCGACCTCGAAGATCGTACCAAGCGCGGTGGTTCTCGAACCGGCTCCGAGGACGATGAAGGGGCGTGCGGCGTCGTGCGCGACGTCGAAGCGGGCATGACCGCCGAAGAGAATGACGCGGCGCTGCCCGTCGTCGAACTTGTTTTCCAGAACCGCGCCGTCGGTCAGCGTGACGCCGCTGCCGTCGGGAAGCTTGAACGTGCCGCCGGTGAGGACCGCAGGCGCCGTGACGACGGTATCGATCGTGAGCGGTGCGGCGGCCTGCGGCTCCTGCCGGTCGCTAACGATATACCAGGCGATGGCGAGCAAGCCGCCGACCGCGATCGTCACCGCGATCGCCAGGCGTGTGCGGCTGGAGGCCGGCAAACCGCCTCGCGTCCGCGTGTCCCGTCCCGTCATGCCGATCCCCCGAATCCCGTTGTCGTGTGATAACCGAGCCGCCGACCTCTTCGAAGCCGTCGGCCGCGCTGGGTCAAGCGTCCGTTTGCCCGCGGCTTCGCCATTGTTCGCGCGCGAGTTCCCAATAGCGGGACACGCGAACCGATCCGTCGGGTCGGACGCTTCGCCTTTCGCCCTGTGACAGAAATCCGGCAGCCTCGATGACGCGTGCCGACCGCAGATTGTCCATGGCTGCGGTGAGGCCGATCAACCGCACGCCCAGATGGTCGAACATCCAGCTGAAACTGCGCGCTGCGCCTATTTTTCCGCGGCCCTGGCCTTGTCCGTCGGCGCGCTGCGCCCCGGCGAGTTCGGCCGCCGAGCGCTCGGGCCAGACGGTGAAATAGGAATATCCGGCGACGTCCCCATCCTCGTCCACCGAGACCGCCAATATCGCTTCGCCGCGCGCCTGCCTGTCGTGCGCGTCGGAAATCCATGTGGACAGGACATCGTGGGTGAATGGTCTTGGCAGGTCGTAGATCGGATCGGAGACGGCGGGATCGGACAGCAGCGCGATCAGGCCCTCGATATGGCGCGCGTCCGCCAGATGATATCTGGCGCCGAGCAGGGAAAGGTCGGCGGCGCGAACCGCGGCGCGGATTGCCATCTCCTCCTCCGCCGCGACCGCGAGCCTCGTTTTGGGGGGCGCACTCATCGGTTTGTCGCTCTTCCCTTCGCTTTGCCTGCGCGGCGGCCGCGAGCCGCGCCTATGGACGTGGGACGTTCAGGGTCGCTCAAAGACCGCCTTCGCCTTCGCCATGGAGGCTCATCAGCGAATCCATCAGCCCGTCGTCGGCGCTCGAGCAGACGCCGAGGACGAGTGCCTCCTCGCATCCCTCGGCGACGACATAGGCGTGGCCCATCGACGAATCGAGATAGATGCCCTGGCCGACCTCGAGCACCACCGGGTCGTAATATTCGGTGTGCACCGCCATCCGGCCCTCGAGGACATAGATGAATTCCTCGCCCTGATGGTGGACCAGTTCGCCGAATTCGGTCGCGCTGTGCGCGCGGATACGCGTCAGGATCGGGATCATGCGCTTCTGGCGCAGGTCGGTGCAAAGGTAGTGATAGTCGTAATTGTCGGTGGTGACGCGCACGGCATTGTCGATCGTGCCGACGCTGCGGCGGCCGGTCGGGCGCGGCGACGCGTCCTCCGAATCCTCGGCGAACAGGTCAGACATCCGCATGTTCAGCCGCTGGCTGAGCTGCTGGAGCTTGTCATAGCTCAGCGTCAGCCGGTCGTGCTCGACCTTGGACAGCGTCGATACGGGGATGCCCGACTGGGCGCTCATTTCCTTGAGTGTCCAGCGATTTCGCGACCTTATGCCGCGCATCACCTCGCCCAGCGTGGGGGGCTTTGTCCGGTTCGCCATCAGCGCTGCCACAAGCCGTTTGACAATTTTCTAATCAGGATCATTATGTCCCTATTGGGCTAACAGTTGTTGGTCCCTTGGTAAGGGGTCGCGCGGCTCGCTGCAAGGTTAAGTGAGGGCGCCAGCAAAAGGGAGGTCGCGATGCGTTTTGTTCGCAAGCTGATGATCGGACTGGCCGCGCTCGCGGCGGTGCCGTTGATGGCGCAGGGGCCGGCGGTCCCGCCGCCCGCCAAGAAGGTCGCGGTGCCCGCGACGTCGGTCGTAAAAGCTACTGCCGCGCCGGTGACGCTTGATCGCGCCGACCTCGAAGCCTGGCTCGACGGCTATCTCCCCTATGCGATCGAACGCGCGCGCATTCCCGGCGCGGTCGTCGTCGTCGTGAAGGACGGCCAGGTCGTGCTGGAAAAGGGTTATGGCTTCTCCGACGTCGCCAAGCGCGCGCCGGTGCTGCCCGAAACCACCTTGTTCCGTCCCGGCTCGGTGTCGAAACTCTTCACCTGGACCGCAGTGATGCAGCAGGTCGAGGCGGGCAAGCTCGACCTCGACAAGGACGTCAACGCCTATCTCGATTTCAAGATTCCGCCCTATCAGGGCAAGCCGATCACGCTGCGCAACATCATGACGCACACCGCGGGTTTCCAGGAATCGGTGCGTTACCTGATCAGCAGCGACCCCAAGGCGGTCATGACGCTGAAGAAGCAGATGCCGCTGGCGCTGCCCGACCGCATCTTTGCGCCGGGCACGACGCCGGCTTACTCCAATTACGCGACCGCGCTCGCGGGCTATATCGTCGAGCGGGCGAGCGGCGAGGATTTCGATAGCTATGTCGAAAAGCATATCTTCGCGCCGCTCGGCATGACGCACGCGTCGTTCCGCCAGCCGCTTCCTAAGGCGCTCGAGGCGCATATGTCGAAGGGCTATCCCGACGTGACCGGCAAGGCGCAGCCGTTCGAAATGGTGATCCCCGCGCCGGCCGGCAGCTTGTCGGCGTCAGGCGCCGACATGGGGAAGTTCA